>JACCDT011239437.1_pt1 | contig 109116 bp, 169 predicted proteins | sample 7446291 | NCBI WGS metagenome assembly JACCDT01 (sample SAMN15323446, study PRJNA562643) | freshwater metagenome | isolation source: river surface water | place: USA:Blue River Watershed | collected 2017-08-17 | reverse complement strand
CATCAAGAGTTCTGGAAGGTATTGCATTTGTTTCACCAGGAGTTAACTAATGGGAACAAATATTAGAGTCATACAACCAGCCGGAAATAGTGTTTCCATAAATAGACAAGGAACACAAAAAAATATAAAAACCGCAGTGGTACCATCAACAATAACTGCCGCCCAACAGCTTTCGCAGTTGGCGGATGTTGATTCATCCGGAGCATCAAATAATGAAGTTTTAATATTTAATGAACAGACTAATAAGTATGAGGTAAGAGATTTAACAGTGGTTGATGGCGGAACATTTTAAAATAAAAAATAATAAAAGAGGAATAAATGGCCGATACAGTAATACAATTTAAAAGAAGTTCCGTCACTTCCGCACCTCCAGCAGGTTCGCTTGCTGCGGGACAACCAGCATATTCATTTATATCAGATAAATTATTCGTAGGTAACGTTGCAGGTTCAGGTGTTGACACCATTGGCGGTAAGTATTATACCGGTATTGTTGATGGAGCAACCTCAGCTAACTCAGCAAATAATCTCGTCAAAAGAGATAATAATGGGGACTTCGCCGGCCGTGTAATTACAGCAACATCTATAATCGGTGCATTGACCGGTGCGGCAAATACTCTTTCACCCGGTCGATATATCGCAACTACCGGTGATGCGGTTGGTAACACATTCTTTGATGGTTCAACGAATATACAAATTAACGTTGCTCTTCCTGCAACAGGTATAACAGCAGCAACATACGGTGAAGGTACAACAGGTTCATTTATTCCTGTTATCAGTGTTGATACTAAGGGCCGAATCACTGCAATTGCAAACGTTGCAACACCATCTGGTTCTTCCTTTGTCGTAAAAGGTAATACTGGAAGTGATACTGTTGCATCTGGGGATAACCTAAACCTATATGGTGGTGATGGTGCTTCCGTAAGCATATCTGCAAATACAGGAAATACAATTGTTTCCATTGCGGTCGATTCTACAGTTGTTCGAACGACCGGCGATCAAACAATTGCAGGTAATAAAACGTTTACCGGTGACATTGTATTCAGCGGAACCACATTCTATGCAAACACCACACAATTAAATGTCGGTGATAACATGGTTGTATTGAATGCAGATATTCCAAACAACGTTGCACCATCCGAAGACGCTGGTATGGTTGTCAATCGAGGAAACACAAACGCCAATGCATCTATCTATTGGGATGAAACAAATGATTGGTGGACAGCAGTTTCAAATAACATACTTTCAGGCGCATCCGCACTTGGACGCATACACACTGATTCCTATGCAAACGCAACCGCTCTTTCGACCGGTACTGTACCATCAGGCCGTTTGACTGGTTCATATACCGGTATAACCGGTTTAGGTACTATTACAGTTGGTACATGGCAGGGTTCAACAATTAACGTCCAGTTTGGCGGCACAGACCAATCTTCCTTTGCTCTAAATGGTGTCATATATGGTGCTGGAGCAAATGGTGCGCTCCTAATCACATCTGCACCTACCGAAGGACAAATACTACAAGGCAATGCATCAGGTGTACCAACATTTGGTGGAATTGATGGTGGTACATACTAACAATTAATATGGAGTCATAATGAAAAATATAAATGAAGTATATGTGGATGTAATTACAGGTCATCTACATGTTATGTTGAATGAACTTTTCAATACCAAAGCGAACTTAGTCGTTTTAGACAATGATTTACAACTAGTGATGAATTCATTGGAAATATTGAAATCTAAAGAAAAAGAATATATCGCGACAATAACCGAACAAATCGAAAAAATACGTGAATTGGAAAAAGATAGAGAATTCCTGAAACAGGAAAATGTCTCAAAGGACATTGAGGTCTCAAAAACAACTATTTTACAAAATAAACTTGATGAATTGACAAAAAGAATTACAGATTTTAAAACGATTGTATCAGACAAAGATAAAATGATTGCAAAACTCTCAGAAGATTTTGCAATATTAAACGGTGAAAACCAAACGTTGAAAAAAGAATATGAAGAACTTCGATCAACAAATACAAATAAGAAAATAAAGAAGTAATGGCTAATACCGTAATATTACTGAAAAAGGCACCAAGTCTTGGTGCCGTCCCCAGCAATCTTGCCAATGGTGAGATTGCTTTGGATCATTTTACCGGTAATCTTTGGTATAAATCTGCAAATGGAGCATATAATTTATTGAATGCGCCCGGAGGTTCAGCAAGTTATGGTACAATTTCCGCAGGTGGTTCAACTCTTGTATCAGCAATTCCAGGTGATATTTTAACCTTATCGGCAGGTAGAGGTATAGAAGTTACTGGTGTGCCAGGAAACGATACGGTTTTTATTGCCGCAACCCAGACAAAATCTATTTCGATTCCTAGTCCTACCTCAACAGATAATGTAACATTATTTTTTACCGATACTGAAATAACGGTTAATAAAATTGCATCTGTATTGCAAGGAATAGCAAATTCAAATGTAGTGTTTACTATTCAATCCGCGGAATCTAGATCAAATACATCACCTAAAAAAATCGTAACAAATGGAATAATATGTGCAAACATCAATCAAGGTGTCATAACAACATCTTTTGATCAGGCAGTAATAAATGCAAATTCATGGATCTGGTTGACGACCTCATTTGCAAATGGTGGAACAACCGAAATATCGGTAACAATGGAATTTTAAATGACGACAAGAATTAAGACAATTACAGTACCATTTGGGTTTGATGCTGTGGCAGATCATGCCAATAACACATTAACACTGGTTGGCAATAACACAATATATATTCCGGAAAATAATGGAACGACACCTGTTGTTTTCAAAGACGTTGCTCTATTCGTAACTCACCAAGATTTGGCCACCGCAACAGGTTCAACATTGGCTGATTATGACGCTAACGTTTGTTTGCAAGGTGCAACCTCTCAAGTTTTTACTGAGTCCGCCGACTTGACAAATAGCGGTGAAAATGTTGGAGGACTTTTTGGTCCTCTAAATTTCACATCACATTTTACTTCAAATTTCGGAACAGAAACATCCAAAACATGTCTAGTTTCAACTCGATTTAGCCGAAGTACAGGTACAGGAACAGGAACAAGAGGTGTATATGCCTGGATGGATATAACATATCAATATGATGATACTCAACCGACACATATTAAAACCATATGTTATCCTGTTTCAAACGTTTCAGGTGCTCTGTCTTCAACGGCAAATACATCTATAGGTGTTATACCTCAGTTAACAGGAACAGGAGGTATGTTATGTGAAACGAGCCCAGTAATTCGTGATATGTGGTTTAAAATACAAGGCAATCATGCAATTAACGCAGGTACAGCAGGCACATTTCTAAGTGCTAACACTGGCGGCACTACAATAACTTTGCCTATTTCCCAATCCAATCTTGCAACAGATTTGTATAGATATTATCAGGTTAATGCAAATACCGTTGATACATCTTCACCATTTTCATTAAGACTGTGGAGTAATGTGGCGACCAGATGGCATGGAACAATGGCAGAATTGTGGATTAATTATGAATTTGATGCCGCAAACACAACAAATGTTTTAAATTATATTGAAGGTGGTGTTGAATTTGATAGTCCTGCAAATGGAACAACATCTGCCAATGCTGAAATCATTACTCGCACACTGCTTATTCCTGAACCTGGGCCCATTCTTCCAGTTCGGCAGGCATTCCAATTGTATTATGTTGCCTCCGCATCTGCTACACCACAAGTCAAAATAGGAAGCCAATCGGCATATACAGGATATGCAATGGTTGGTAGCGTGATGGGTGGTATGTATAGTTTACAACATCGTTTTGATACCGGTGGATCCGGCGGTTCAGGTTTAACACTACAACAAGGCGAAAACACACTCAATGTTTCATTATATAGATCCACTGCTCAGGCTTTATATAATACATCAGGTAAAATTAAATTATTATATCATAGCGGAGTATCGGCGAATGGTATTGGCGCCCATAATCATGTCATCAGATATACAGCGAAACCAATGGTTTTAACTTTGGCCACACAAAATACGGTGAATTCAATATTTGAAATAGGAAATGAATATTGGTTAGATACATTTGGAGCGGATATATTTAAATATTGTAGTGGATCCGCGGATGCTGTTAGTATGAGAATTAAACAAATTCCTGGTGAAGGCGACGGATCATGGGTACAAGTTTATTCTGATCTATATATTAATGATGCTGAACTGACATATAGTAATGCTGTTGCACGACTTCGTAATGACTTTAAACGACATCCAACTGATTTAGATTCGGAAAGAATGAATGCAAATACCACTCGGCCTTACCAATATTCAACTTTAGTTTCTGATGCTTTAGGTGTGCAATTATTCGGAACAGTTTCAAATATAACATATACATGGGAAGGTGAAATTGCTAACACCCAAGGAGGAAATGTTACAATTTATCTATGTCGTGCTGACAATGGAGAAAGAATGTATAAAACTCATGTGACAGGAAACGGCACATATATTATTAAAACTTATGATAATTCTGTCCAATATTATGCTGATGCGTATGAAAGCAATGTGAGTATGGGAAGATCAAACACCTCTAACGCTGTATAAGGAAATAAATGGCTGCATCCGACAGAAAAATCGAAATGCGGGACAATGGTGGAAACAATAAAAACATCAAAATGCAAAACGATTATGTCCCCGAAACGCCTCCTGAAACTGTTGTGCGTCGGAGAGCCATGATTATATCATAAATAATATAAAGAGGAAAAAATGACAAAATATGCACTAGTTGACTCAAATGGCTCTATATTAAGAGAAATAAACACCGATACGAAACCAGGTGACCCCGTCGGTAAAGGTTGGTATTGGATGACCGTAAGCGAAACCGTACCTACTTTAGCGGAAGGTGAAGAACTTTCTCCACCTAGTAAAACGGTCGATATGGAAACAAAACAAGTAATTGTTACCTTTGATAAGGTAGATTCTAAAGTAACCAAAGCGGACATAAATTCTGAAAGAGATAGAAGGTTAAACAAGAAAACAGTTATAAAACTGACAGATGTTGGTGACGTAACCGTTAGATTAAATTCTGAATATCTAAATTCTATACAAAGTCTAGCAATGTCCGCTATGATAAAGGTCATGAAAAATGAAGCTGGTATAAGCTATACTTTCCGGGATGAAGAAAATATCAACTGGTCATTGACAGCTAATCAAGTCCTTGATCTTTTCCTTGCTATAGAATTGGAATTAAGAGATGTTCTAGAGGCATCGTGGCTCATAAAAGATGATGTAGAACCTCCAGATACATATAAGGAACTAAAAAGAGATCCAAGGTGGCCATAAATGTCAATACCAACCACACGACAAGAGTTAATCGATTATTGCCTACGCGAATTGGGGCATCCTGTTATTGAAATAAATCTGGATGATGACCAAATTGATGATCGCGTCGACCAGGCTTTATCCTATTTCCATGACTTCCACTATGATGGAACAGAAAAGTATTATCTCAAACACCTACTGACAGATACGGATATAACAAATGAATATATTTCTATCGATGAATCGATTATAGGAATAAACAAAATCTTTTCTGTAGGTGATACTAATATCAATACGGGAAATATTTTCGATGTTGTCTACCAGTTTAGATTAAATGATATATGGGATATGTCCAATAGCACATTAACCTATTATACAATGACTAGAACCAATCTTGCAATGATTGACCAGCTATTGAATGGTGTCTCACCAATTCGGTTCAATCGACACACCGATAAACTTTATATCGATTGGGATTGGTCCCATGATGCGGTTGCTGGCCAATACATCATTGCTGAATGCTGGAAGAAAGTCGATCCTACAACCTACCCTGATGTTTTTTCAGACCGTATGTTGAAAAAATATTTGACCGCTCTGCTAAAAAAGCAATGGGGAAATAACCTAAGCAAGTTCACAGGAATACAATTACCTGGTGGAGTTACACTTGATGGTCAACGTATCCTTGCCGAAGCAACCGAAGAAGTTGAGAAAATAGAAGGTGAAATTCGAGAACAATATGAATTACCTCCTATGTTTTTTGTAGGATAAAATATGCCAACCAACCACTACTTCAACAACTACCCCAACAAATATTCACAGGAACAGGCTCTAGTTGAAGACCTGTTGGTTGAGGCTATCAAAATGTATGGTTCAGATTGTTACTATATTGTTCGTGAAAGTCAAACCGAACAAGATGTTATATTTGGTGAAGACCCAACATCTAAATTTGAGAAGACCTACAAGATTGAAATGTATATGAATGATGTTCTCGACCATGCATCCGGTGGTGATTTCATGGCTAGATTTGGATTACAAATTAATGAATCTGTAACCATGCTCATTTCTAGAAGGACATTTCAAAAGTATATTCCTTCCAGTGTTGCACTAAGACCAAGAGAAGGTGACTTGATTTATGTTCCCTTTTCAACAAACCTATATGAAATAAAACATGTTGATCATGAAAAAAACTATTATACTCTTGGAAGAGATACCAAACTACCATATATGTATGAGGTAAGTTGTGAGTTGTTCCGATATTCACAGGAAAGTATTAATACTGGCGTGCAGGAAATTGATGATATAGAATTAGAAGGAGGATATGCAATATCCATGAATCTAAATTCGAGCCAGACAGGAAATTTCTATGTCAATGAGTTGGTATATCAAGGAACTGATTATGGTTCCGCAACTGCAACCGCTCAAGTAAAAGATTGGAATCCTGTTGATAAGATAATCAGAATACAAAACATAAAGGGTTCATTCTCTAATACAGGAAATATAACAGGAGTTACCTCTAATACAACCTATACTATTTCTGAATATGATCCTCTAGAGGATCATACAGACAACAGCTTTACTCAAAATTCTGAAATACAGGATGAGAATGATGTTATATTGGTAGAGACAGAAGGTAATCCATTTGGATCTATAGGATAATGAATACACATTTTTACCATAAACTAAAAAGGAAATACGTTACTCTTTTCGGGTCAATATTCAATGATTTGACATTCATACGCTATAAGAGTGATGGTAGTGAAATTGAAAGAATGAAGGTACCTATTGTATTTTCACCTAAAGAAAAATATATGGTGCGTTTGGCTCAAGATCCAGAGTTGCAAAAGTCAATCCAAGTTTCTTTACCGCTTATGTCCTTCAATATAACAAATATGATATATGATCCGTCAAGGAAAACAATATCACTCACAAAGAACCCATCGATAGGAAATGTAAGAAATAGTCAATATACTGGTGTTCCATATGATATCAATTTTGAACTTGTCATCTATACGAGAAATATTGATGATGGTAACCAAATCGTTGAACAGATACTACCAATGTTCAACCCAGATTACGCCGCATCCGTAAACTTGATAAGTTCGATGGGGTTCATACGAGATATTCCAGTCATACTAAATGATGTAAGTGAGGAAATAGACTATGAGGGAGATTTTGATAGTTTCCGAGTCGTAACAAATACACTTTCTTTCACAATGAAGGTACATTTTTATGGACCAGTATCAACCGCGAAAATAATCCGCAAGGTATATGCCAATACTTATCTCGACGCGGCCCTATCCGCGGGTGGTTACCTAAGTAAAATGAATATATCGGGCACAGGAACTATATCACTTGATGATGTGGTATTCCAAGGAAATTCCGCGGAATACGCTACTGCTGCCGGCATTGTTATGACAAAAAACCAATCAAACACAAAAATAGAAGTTGGAGCGGTTCAAGGAAATTTCCAAGTAGGTGATTTACTTCACTTTGCTTCGACTAATGCATCCTATAATCTAGTGAGTTTCGATGCTACACCTAGACAAGTTGTTAGTATAAAAGTTGTTCCTGATCCAGTGAATGCGAATACCGATGATGATTTCGGATATACCGTCGGAATTACAGAATTCTAATGAAACATAAACATCACATCATACCAAAACACGCGGGAGGAACAGATGATCCTTCTAATATAATTGAATTGACTGTCGAAGAACATGCATTAGCGCATAAAAAACTTTTTGAGGAAGAAGGTCGATGGCAAGATTATATTGCATGGCAAGGATTATCGGGCCGTATTGGTAAAGAAGAAATAATACAATTCAAGAACAAAATGGCCCATTTAGGTTTACCACCATGGAATAAAGGTCTTAAAGGATACAATTCAGGAAAACATCATTATCGATATGGAAAAAAGATTTCGAAAGAAATATCACAAAAAATAAGTAATACACTGAAAAACAATTCCTGTAGGGCCAAGAAATTTGTAATTACAAATTTAATAACGAATGAAACGACTATAGTGTATAATCTTAAAAAATACTGTAAAGAAAATAATTTCCATTATCAAAGTTTACATAGGTGTTTTATTAAGAAAAGACACTATAGAAAAACATATACAATAACGGAATATTAAAATGATATTAGATGAAGATGATTATGATGAAATACCAACCTGGAAACAAAAAGAAAATTTAATTCCAGAAATAATTGATATGTATATGAAACTAAATACCTTACTATATAAGGCTCGATTTGGTGGTGATGGTTCATTTGGTTTAGATAATGCACAGGATAGATTATGGGAATCAAAAATGTGGGCGATGAGAGAATTGAAAGGTGTGAATAATAAGGATTTCCAATGAGTCATGATAAAATAGCGGATGCACTAGGTATACCTAATGAGGTTAACCAGTTCGAAGAAGAAAAAAAAGTTGATATAGTCAAGGCCGATACGGGCCGTGATGCAATAGACGATTATATTTTTAATCGTTCAACAATTCGCTCTTTAGTCGAAGTAACATCCAATTCACTTTCCGAATTAGTAAATGTTGCCCGCTCTAGTCAAAAAGCTAGAGATTATGAAGTCGCGGCAAAAATGGTAGATACAATTGCAAATCTAACAAAAGTGTTGAAGGATTTACATAAAAAAGATATCGATACCGATCAAATTCCTAAGGTACAAGCTGAAAATGTCACTGTCGATAAGGCCATTTTTGTTGGAACCACCAAGGAATTAATGAGCAAAATAAAGGAAATGCGAGAGTTAGAGAATAATGAGTGAGGGCTATAAGGGTAATTCCCTCCTTAAAAAAATAGGAACGGATTTAACTTGGACGGCATTTCAAATTGATGAATTGGCCAAGTGTGCGGCCGACCCTATCTATTTCGTTAAGACATATCTTAAGGTTATCGACGTTGATAAAGGTTTGATTCCTATTGCCCTGCGTACATACCAGGAAGATATGATCAACAATTTCCATAAATCCCGTCGAACCATCGTCACAACTTGTCGTCGTTCTGGTAAGTCAACCGCGGTTTGTGGTTATCTCCTATGGTACATCATATTTAATGATGATAAAACAGTTGCTTTACTTGCAAACAAGGGTGATACCGCTCGCGAATTGTTAAACATTATCCAAATTGCATATCAAAATCTTCCACAATGGCTCCAGCATGGTATCATCGAATTCAACAAAGGTTCGTTTGTACTTGAAAACAATTCCCGCGTTATCGCAGCAGCAACATCCTCAGATGCTATTCGAGGATATACCATCGCTCTACTCTATATCGATGAATGCGCCTTCATTGAAAACTGGCCCGATTTCTCGCGTTCAGTTTTGCCAACCATTACATCCGGTAAGGAAACAAAAATCATCCTTGTCAGTACACCTAATGGTATGAATTTTTATTATAAGATATGGGATGAGGCCCTTAAGGGTAAGAATGGTTATGCCCATGTCATGGTACACTGGAAGGAAGTTCCAGGTAATGATGAAAAATGGTATAAAGAAACCATGGAACTGTTGAACAACGATGAAACTGCGTTCAACCAGGAATATAATGTTGAGTTCCTTGGTTCTACCCATACATTGATTTCTGGTAAAAAACTAAAAGAATTGGTTTGGTTAGATCCTATTGGTGAAGACTTTAAGGATGAATATGGTCAGGTCGATATATTTGAAGAACCTATAAGAGACCACACATATGTCATGACCGTTGATGTATCAAGAGGTCAAGGTTTGGATGCACAAGCCTTCTCTATTATCGATGTTACTCAAATTCCTTACAAGCAAGTGGCAAAGTATAAGAATAACAGAATGTCACCTCTGACCTATCCCAATGTCATTGACTATATGGGAAAAGCCTTTAACAACGCATATGTCCTTGTTGAAATAAATGATATTGGTCAACAAATTGTTGATATCCTCCATTATGAACTGTCATATGAAAATTTGATCAAATTGACTATGAAAGGAAAACAAGGTCAAAATGTTTCGGGTGGATATAAAAAACAAATTCAGTTTGGTGTACGTACAACTACACCAGTAAAAAGAATTGGTTGTTCGAACCTTAAGGCCTTGGTTGAAAATAATAAGTTAATTATCAATGATTTTGATACAATTAATGAATTGACAACTTTCGTTTCAACAAAAGAATCATTTGCTGCCGAAGAAGGCCACAACGACGATTTAGCAATGAGCCTTGTTTTATTTGGTTGGTTGGTCAATCAGAGGGTATTCAAGGAAACAGTAAATACGGATCTTCGAAGTGTTCTCCAAAAAGAGCAGATGGACTTGATGGAAATAGATTATCTTCCTCCTCCAATCGTTTCAAATGGACTTGAAGCTGTTCATTTTGTCGATGCCGCAGGTGATTTATGGATGGCCGAAGATGAATGGAAAAAGAGAAATTATTACAATGACATGTATGGAAGTATATGGGACCCTAAGTTATAACGTAAAGATGCTAATTTTTATAAATAGTTATAACGGGAATATGAAAACAAATAAAGGAGTCCATAAGTCATGGTATATCAGCAATCAGCAGGAGTAAATTTTTCGGAAATTGATATTTCCACAATTATTCCTGGCGTCTCTACTTCTGCCGGTGGTTTTGCCGGAACCTTCAATTGGGGCCCTGTTGAAGAAATCATTACAATCAATAACGAAATCAACCTCGTTAACCGTTTCGGAAAGCCAGATTCCAACACATTCACAAGTTTCTTCACTGCGGCTAACTATCTAGCTTACAGTGATACGTTGCGTACGATCCGTGCCGCAAACAACACATGTCTAAACGCGGTAGCTAATGGTACCGCCGTAATGGTCAAGAATCGAGCAGCATACGAAGCTAGTTATTCGGCAGGCGGAAACGGCCTGGGAGAATTTATCGCTAAGTATCCAGGCGATCTAGGAAACAGTCTAAGAATTGAAACATTCCAGAATGCAAACTCCACACAGTTTAGTTCATGGGCATATTCAGCTTATTTTGATGCAGCTCCAAGCACTTCTGAGTATGCATCTCGCGTCGGTGGTGCAAATGACGAAATGCACATCGTTGTTGTTGACCGCCTAGGTAAGTTCTCTGGAACTGCAAATACTGTACTTGAAAGATTTGGATTTGTTTCAAAGGCTTCGGATGCAGTAAAAAGCGATGGTTCATCAAACTATTATAAGAATGTCCTAAATGATACTTCCCAGTATGTCTGGTGGGCAAACCATCCATCTGGAACAAATTGGTCTGGTAATACAGCAGCAGGCGTCACATTCACCGGTGTTGCTGCAAATACAATTACCTTGTCCGGTGGTACAATGGCTACACCTACAAATGGTGATTTAATCACAGCATACCGTCTATTTGCAAATCCTGAATCAGTTGATGTTTCTCTATTGATGATGGGTGATGCAAACACGACCGTTGCAATTGATGTTATTTCAAATGTCGCCGAAGTACGTAAGGATGCTATCGTATTCTTATCTCCAAAGCGCAGTGACGTTGTAGATCAGTCAGGTTCAGAAGCTACAAATGCAACAACGACCCGCGATACATTAACGTCAACATCATATGCCTTCATGGATTCTTCATGGAAGTACCAGTTTGATAAGTATAACAACGTATACCGTTGGGTTCCTTACAATGGTGACATTGCTGGTCTCGCTGCGAGAACTGAAAATGAAAGAGATGCATGGTATTCATTCGCAGGTTATAACCGCGGTGTTATCAAGAATGTCGTCAAATCTTCATGGAATCCATCAAAGACCGATAGAGATACCCTATACAAGAAAGGTATCAACCCTATTGTTTCCTTTGCAGGTGAAGGTACCATCTTGTATGGTGACAAGACAATGTTGGCAAAGCCATCCGCATTTGATCGCGTAAACGTTCGTAGATTGTTTATTGTCCTTGAAAAGGCAATTACAAAAGCAGCTAAGTATTCTCTATTTGAATTCAACGATGAGTTCACCAGAGCAAACTTTGTTGCAATGACCGAACCATTCCTACGTGATATCAAAGGACGTCGCGGTATCTATGATTTTATGGTTGTTTGCGACGAAAGAAACAACACACCAGAAGTAATCGATAGAAACGAATTTATCGGAGACATTTATATTAAGCCAGCAAGGTCAATCAACTTTATCCAGTTGAATTTCTTTGCAACCAGAACTGATTTTACTTTCACAATCACTGGTATTTAAACTAAATAGGAACAATAGATTAGATAGGAGACTAAAATATGTCTTTTGATATAGCACAGTTTAGGGCCCAAATGACGGGAGATGGAGCAAGACCTAACCTTTTTGAGGTTATCATGCCGTTTCCCACAATTGCGCGTTTGAATGGAACAGCAAACGCAGGTGCACCTGAAACAAAACTTACATTTATGTGTCGAACATCCCAGTTACCGGGGTCAACTATCGGTAGCGTTCCATTGAATTATTTTGGCCGCGAACTCAAATTTGCTGGTAACCGTACCGTCCCAGAGTGGACGATTACGGTTATCAACGATGAAGATTTCCTTGTCCGTAATACGTTTGAAAACTGGATGAATTCCATTAATACATCCAGAACAAATATCCGCGTTTCAAATGGTCTTTCTCCGTTGTCATATACAACAGATGTATTGGTCAACCAACGCGGTAAAGCGGATGCTGGTGGTTTTCAGGGTCCAATCATAAAGCAATATAAAGGTATCGGTATATTCCCAATTGATCTATCACCAATCGATTTAGATTGGGGTGCCAATGATACAATTGAAGAATTTTCTGTTACACTCGCCGTCCAGTGGTGGGAAGATACCAGAAATAACATTCTTTAATATACCCGGTTTGGTATTCATACCAAATATAATTGGAGTTAATTTATAATGGCAGAAAAGCAAGGATTTTGGGCTACAACTTGGGCTATGTTTGGTTTCGAAGCGGAACCAAAAAAGAATGAGAAAGAACAAAAAGAAAATAAAAGTTTTGCTCTACCGCAGAATGATGATGGCGCAGCAGTAATTCAATCTGGTTCATATTTTGGTACCTATGTCGATTTAGATGGCACGGGTACCAGAAATGAAGCGGAATTGATTACTCGCTATAGAGCCATGTCTATGCAGCCCGAAGTTGAAAATGCTATTGATCATATTATAAATCAAGCAATTGTTACAGATGGCCATAAAAAGGCCGTCTCACTTAATATGGACGATTTGGAAATTTCGGAAAATATTAAGAAAAAAATCAACAATGAATTTGACTACATACTGAAAATGTTGAATTTCAATAACATGGGTCATGATATATTCCGTAGATGGTATATCGATGGAAGGTTATATTATCATGTTATTGTTGAAGAAGGCTCAGAAGGAAAAGGTATACAAGAATTACGACAAATAGATCCGCGCCGAATTAGAAAAATTCGCGAAATCAAAAAAGGTCGTGATCCTAAAACTGGCCTCGAAATTATTGAAAAAATCAATGAATACTATATCTATAATGAACGTGGTATCGTTGGTATGGCCGCTCCTGCTTTAGGAACAAAAATCACAAAAGATTCGGTTGTATATTCAACGTCCGGTCTTATGGATGCAAATAAAAACTCGGTATTGAGTTATTTACATAAAGCAATTAAACCTCTTAACCAGCTTCGTATGTTGGAAGATGCAACCGTTATCTATAGATTGGCCCGAGCACCAGAGCGTAGAGCCTTTTATGTTGATGTAGGAAACCTTTCAACAATCAAGGCTGAACAGTACCTAAAGAATGTTATGACCAACTATCGAAATAAGTTGGTATATGATTCAACTACCGGTGAAATCAAAGATGATCGAAAATTCATGACAATGTTGGAAGATATTTGGCTTCCGCGTCGTGAAGGAAATAAATCAACCGAGATTGATACACTACCAGGTGGACAAAACCTAGGTAAAATTGAAGACGTTGAATATATGGAACGCAAGTTATATGAAGCACTTGGTATACCATATTCACGAAAGAACCCAGGCACAGGATTTAGTCTTGGACGCACCACAGAAATTAGCCGCGATGAGGTTAATTTCTCGAAGTTTATTAGCAAACTACGTAATAAGTTCTCGATACTATTTACCGAATCTCTGAAAATTCAACTTGTTCTTAAGAAGATATGTACATTAGAAGAATGGGATGATTGGTCGGAAAACATCCATTATAATTTCTTCGAAGATGTTATTTTCGAGGAATTGAAGGATGCAGAAGTTCTAACGAGCAGACTGCAAATGTTGACCATGGCCACACCTTATATTGGGTCATTCTTCTCGAAAGAATGGGTACGTAAAAATATTCTACGTCAAGATGATGAAGAAATAAAGGAAATCGATAAGCAAATGAAGAAGGAACAGAAGGAAAATGAACCTACTGATCCTGAAACTGGCGCTCCTCTACCTATGGAAGCAGGTGGCATGCCACCTCCAATGCCTGGAATGGGTATGCCCGGCATGCCTGGAATGGGTATGCCTGGTATGAATAATCAATCCCAGGGTGCCAATGAGGAATACGATCCAGAAGAAATAGCTAATCAAAATAATGAGAAGCGGAAAAACCGCTTTGACATTCCATTTGAAGGTGTCTAATGGATCTAATTGAAACAAACCTAATCGACCTAGCCGATGTACCGAATAGACCGCAAAAAGGATCTAAAGCCTCCACAGCGGCTAAGCGATTAGGTTTGACGTATCTAGGGTTTGGTCGGTATGGTCTAAAGAACAAAGATGGTAAAATACATGTCACTCACCATGTTAAAAGGGACCAACTCTATCCCGTAACAGAAACGGGTTGGGGTGCTAAGACCGACGAGAATGGTAAAGAAATAAGGAAAATTTCACCTGTTCCTAAGGAATTTGGTTCCTGGAAATCAAAGTATGGTAAGCGATATGAAAAGAACGTTCAAACCGCACCTAAAACTTTTGATAGTATGGGTGGAGGTTATGAAGATACCGATGAATTGGTATTCACCATTGATGATAAAACAAAATCAATTAGCCGAAAAATCGACAAATATAATTACAAAAAATATAACCAAGACAGCGCACTTAAAAAAGACCTTCAAAGTAAACAAACAAAAGCTGTATTAGATCATTTTGTCAACACAACTGATGATGTAAATAAACATTTATATAAAAGTCCTGATCCTGATAGATTTAAACACCGTCATGTTGCTTGGAAAATTAGAAAAATGGATGCATTAATCAAGCGTCCAGAATTCAAATCTGACCTTGATTATTCGGTATATACAGGCACAAGAGCTAATCTTGAGAATGGTAAATTATATACATTCAAAGGATATCTATCCACAAGTCTTTCACCATCAATTGCCGCATCATTTATGAGTGATAAAAAAGATTCAAAGAAAACAATGATTCAGATTGATATCAAGAAAGGACAAAGTGTTATTGATATCAATGCAGCACTGCAAGTTGCTCAGGATAGAGAGGATGCAAATAGTTTCGCTAAGGAAAAAGAACATCTTCTACCAAGAAATACACGCTTAAAAGTAATTGAGGGGCCTCTCCATATGGATGATGGTGTCTATTATCGTGCGGAGATTGTTTCCGACCACGAAGATGAAGATGAATAAATAGGAATGAGGAGATTGAAAATGTCAAATAAAGAAATCGTTAACAGCATAATGAACGATAAAATGAGCGACCTTAAGGAATTATTTGCTGCTGGTATGAATAACATCATCACCACAAAGCTCAATGAACGTAAGGCTGAAATTGCGCAGAGTTATTTTGGAAAGAAGTAATAATGAAAACACTCAAAGAAATAAGAGGTGAGTTCACCTTATCGGAAGCAGAGGACAAGAAATTAACCTCTCTTATCCGTGCTGGGTTGTTTGATACTTCTAAATTACCTATACTACGTCGGGCTCTTTCAAAAGATAATACAAAGATGACTCCCGCTGAAAGGAATTCATTGTTGGATCTTTTGGACACCTTGATCGATCACGTTCTAGGTGATAAGAATATTTACACAAAGCTTCGCTCAAATGTGATGCATGAAAGCTATGAGGTTTCCGGTGACCTTCCGCAGGTTCTTATTCTAAAAAGAAAGTCAATACGTGTTTTTCCGGATGGTCAGAGAGTTGCCTTATACTGGGCAGATAAGCTAAAGACGTATGTTTCTGTACCATACTCTAGTGTGGGTGTTGGTTATTCACCGACGGTTTCGGAAGATTTAAATAATATTGCAATCATCCAGACTATAAAAGAAGACAGGCAGAATCGAAAAGTCAATTTTTATGATGGATCAACCGCGGAAATTGCACCTGAAATAGCTGATTCAATTATTGAAAATTACGAACAATTGAATGGTGAAAATAAGTCTGTAGCTGATTTTTATGTTAATGAAAGTTTAGATAGCCTAATGTCAATTGCAAATATGTTAGAGGAATAATACATGGCAAACGCAACAACAGAACAAAGATTAATTGACGCTACACATAAGGCTGTCATTAAATTAACAGGCACAACGGATGGTGCATCCGGTCAAATTGGTGGTGTAGTTATAGATGTATCTACTTTAGCTTATGCCAAGAACGCAAATAGCGAACTTATGACTTCAAATACAGATCCGAAGTCTCTATATCGTGTATATGTTAAAAAAATCATGGCCGATATCGTATCCGGTTTCGTAACATTGTCCTGGCAGGGTAATGCTGCAAATAACACAATGATCACACTTGGTCCAGGATTTAAAGAAGTAGATTTTGAATTTATGGGTGGTTTGATTTCAAATCCATCATCCAACTCAACAGGTGATATTATCCTAAATACCTCCGCATTCGGTGCAAACAATGCATATTCAATCATCCTTGAACTTAAAAAGGATGGCAATGATTATGTAACTGGATATCCTAATGCCTAAGCTAATATTAGCTATATTGGATGAAGATTTTTCCAAGGCCCGTGAATTTGTACGTAAACGTATTAATGAGGCCAAAGAAAAAATTCAACTCGAAGTACGTAAACGATTAGTTGCTGAAATGTTTTCCGATGATTTCGAAATCGAAACATTAGAGGAAGGTAAACGTTTCAATATAGTAAGAGTAAGAATACGTAAAGGTAAGGTCGAAAGACGTAAAAAGGTTTCGAATATGGCAGGTTATACCTTTCGAAAGAAGGGAGCCGGACCCGCTAAACTAATACGTATGTCTCCTATCGAAAGAAGAAAAAGAAAGATTTCGCAACGTCGAGGTGCTATCAAACGTAGAAGTAAGATGGCAAGAATACAACAGAAAATGAAGCGTATTAGACTTAAGAGAAGATCACTCGGCCTAGGCCAAAAGAATAAGAAATACTAAGGAGTAAAACATGGCCCTATTAATCACAGAACAGATTCAGGACGCACAGTTTATAACTGAAGGTGCGACAGGTTCTGCTAAGAATTATTTCCTTCAAGGTACCTTCTTGCAGTCTGAGATTCCAAACCGTAATGGACGCAAATATCCAAAACAGCTTTTGGAAAGAGAAGTTAACCGTTATACAAACAACTATATTATGAAAAATAGGGCCCTTGGTGAAATGGGTCACCCTAATGGTCCAGGCATCAATCTAGATCGTGTTTCTCACATGATCGTTGATTTGAGACAAGAAGGAAACAATTTCGTCGGCAAGGCCAAGATTTTAGACACTCCATATGGGAAAATTGTAAAGAACTTTATCGATGAAGGAATATCTCTAGGTGTTTCATCTAGAGGTGTCGGTTCTTTGAGACCGACTAATGGATATCAATTAGTACAGGATGACTTCATGTTGGCCACGGCAGCAGATATTGTTGCTGATCCTAGCGCACCAGATGCTTTTGTTAGAGGTATTATGGAAGGCAAGGAATGGGTTATGAAGGCTGGTTCATGGGACGAAATTGACTATGAAAAGACTAAAAAAGAGTTGCGAGAAGCAAATCGACGCGATTTTGAACAGAAAGCCATACTAGCCTTCGAAAATTACATTTCAAAATTGACAATTTTATAAATACTTATAACGAATAAGGAGATTAAAATGGGTAAGAAGACATTGAAGGAAGCAGTAGCAAGCATCTTGAATGAAAACGAAAATGCTGATTCCTTGAAACCAAAGTCCAAGTCGGCTGATGGTCCGGAGAAGCTAGAAGGTGAAATTGATGACACCGGAGCAACAATTGTTGATACCAATGGTGCAAAGCGTGACTATACAAAGTCAGTCAGCAAGTCAAAGGAACCAGGTCCAACTCCACCTGTAGGTGCTGAACCAGCAAAGAAGCTTGCTGAGGAAGAAGAAAAGGATGCAAAGGATGCAAAGGATGCAAAGGATGAATCTGAGGAAGAAGATTCCGAAGATGAAAAGGATGATGTGTCCGAAGAAAAAGAATTTGAATTTAATGTTGACGTAAAAGAAGACATTAATGCTATGTTTGTTGGTACTGATTTGAGTGAAGAAGTCAAATCAAAGATCGCAACAATATTCGAAGCTGCAATCAAGACAAACCTTAAGAAGTATAAGGATGTTCTTGATGAAGAATTCGATAAGGCTCTAGAAGAAGCTGTTATACAGATTGCAGAAAATATGGAAGCCAAGACCGATAAGTTCTTCCAGCATGTCGCTGAGGAATGGATGGTCGAGAACGAAGTTGCTGTTGAATCAACACTCAGAACAGAACTTACCGAAGATTTTATAGCTGGACTAAGAAACCTATTCTTGGAAAACTATATCGATCTTCCGGAAGATAAGGTCGATGTGGTTGAAAACCTATCGGACGAAGTTGATGAATTGAAAGTTAAGTTAGATGAAGAAATCAAAAAGAACATGGAACTTAAGGAAGAAATCATCAAAGAACAGCGAGTTAATGCCGTTAATGCATTGACGGAAGGCATGGTGGCTACACAGGTTGAAAAGATTAAGTCACTTGCCGAAGAAGTAGAATTCGTATCTGTCGATGACTTTAAAACAAAAGTCAAGACGCTTATCGAAAGCTATTATCCAAAAACACCTGTTAAGAAGGATACTTCTATGTTGAATGAGGAATCTGATCCAGAAGCTTCAAACAATGTTGAAGATAAATCAAATCCTGATATGCAAAAGTATGTCAAAGCACTTTCTCGCTTTGGCAAGTAAAAAACAACGGAACAATAAATAGTCCAGAATTTATAAGGAGATAAAAATTATGTACCTTTCGGAAGAACTACAAAAGAAGTGGGCTGACGTCCTTGATCACAAGGACTTGAAGGCAATTAGCGATCCATATCGTAAGGCCGTTACAGCCGTTATTCTTGAAAACCAGGAAAAGGCGCAAAAGGAAGAAGGCAGAATTCTTAACGAATCTGCTCCAACAAATAGCGTTTCTGCTGCTGGTGTCCAGAACTATGACCCAATCCTAATTAGCCTTGTTCGTCGCGCATTGCCAAACTTGATGGCATATGACATTTGCGGCGTTCAGCCAATGACCGGTCCAACCGGTTTGATCTTCGCAATGAAGTCTCGTTACACCTCAATGAGTGGTACCGAAGCATTGTTTAACGAAGCAGATACTATTTTCTCATCTCAGAACTCATCTCAGGGTCTTGCTGGTGTTGGTACCCATGTTGGTTCCGATCCTGTAAGCAACACTTCCAACGGTAGTGCATACACCGTCGGTAAGGGTATGACAACCGCTCAGGGTGAAGCTTTGGGTGACGGTGCTGGAAACCACTTCGCAGAAATGGCATTCAGCATTGATAAGGTAACTGTCACTGCACGTACCCGTGCATTGAAGGCAGAATACACAATGGAAATTCAGCAGGACTTGAAGGCTATTCACGGTCTTGATGCTGAAACCGAACTTGCTAACATCCTATCCACGGAAATTCTTGCAGAAATCAACCGTGAAGTTGTTAGAAGCATCTACCGCTCTGCAACTGTTGGTGCACAGACAGGTGTTACAACCGCTGGTACCTTCAACCTAGACACCGACTCAAACGGCCGCTGGTCTGTTGAAAAGTTCAAGGGTCTTATGTTCCAAATCGAACGTGAATGTAACGCTATCGCCCGCGCAACCCGTCGCGGTAAGGGTAATACCTTGATTGTTTCTTCTGACGTTGCATCCGCTCTTGCACTTGCAGGCGTTTTGGATTATAACCCAGCCCTACAGAACAACCTACAGGTCGATGACACAGGCAATACCTTTGCTGGTGTAATTTATGGACGTATTAAGGTCTATATTGACCCGTACTTTGGTGGTACAACTTCTGGTAACGAATTGGTAACAGTTGGTTACAAGGGTTCATCTCCATATGATGCAGGTCTATTCTACTGCCCATACGTACCTCTACAGATGGTTCGCGCAATCGGTCAGGATACATTCCAGCCTAAGATCGGTTTCAAGACACGCTACGGCCTAGTTGCAAATCCATTCGCAACAACAGCAGGTGATGGTGTCGTTGGTGATCGTAACACAGCATCCAACGCAAACATCTACTACCGTATCTTCCGTGTCACAAACCTCATGGGTTAATAGATTAAGAGGGAAGAAATTCCCTCTTTTTTTACTTCATAAATACATTAGATTAGGTAAGGAATCATATGTAATGGGTATAATATATTGTTGGACAAACAAAATAACAGGCAAAAAATATATTGGGCAAACAATTCATCCTGAACAGAGAAAAAGAAACCATATACATTCAGCCTTTAACACTCACTCTGATTACTATTTTCATAGAACTTTGAGGAAAAGAGGTATAGATAATTTTACCTATGAGGTACTAGAAGAAACTGATGACCTTCTAGCTAGAGAAACATACTGGATAAAGTATTATAATACCATTTGGCCAAATGGATATAATGAAATATTTCCAAATGATATGACCGATGAAATACGTAAAAAAATAAGCGATTCGCAGAAGAAAAGATTAGCTAATCTTTCCGAAGAAGAAAATAAAAAATGGAAAGAAAATCAATCTAAATCTTTAATGGGTCGAAAACAGACAGAATTACAGAAACAAAAGGCTCGCGAGGCGAACCAACTGGTATGGTTAATAACCCATCCGGATGGAAAAATCGAAAAGATAATTAATCTGCGAAAATTTTGCATAGATAATGGATTAGGAACAAACGGACAATCTAATCTAGTCCGAGGTTCCTATAAAGGATATAAAGCAATAAAGGAGAATATACAATGAAGCCAGTTGACCAAATATGTTTAATTGAAAATGGGGAAGTAGGTGATTGTGTCAGGGCATGTACCGCATCTATTCTAGAATTAAAACCGGAAGATGTTCCACACTTTGTTGAACTTGAGCCAGGGGCGGCCTGGTATGATACATGGGTAAAATTCATGAACGACCATGGATACAATCCTATCATGTATGAGGGTGATATGACATTGCGCCCAAGATTTATGGGATATTCTCTAGCATCTGGTGAAACTATAAGAGGTTCCAAGCATATGGTTATTTTTTGGAATGGTGATTTAGCACATGATCCACATCCATCCAGAGCAGGATTGAAGACCGTTGAAACATTATGGATTCTCAAATGATAAATACCTCATAAAGGAGACTAAACATGTTACTATTAGGTCTAACATTATTTTTTGGAGTAATCAGTATATTGTTTGCGTATGATTGGTATGAATCGAAACGCTGCATTATATTAGGACATGTATGGAATGAAATCGATGATGATAATGCATTGATATGTGGCCATTGCGGTCAAGCTTTTGAAGGTATAGACAATGACAATTAATCCACAATCAAAGATCATACCAGAAAATATAAACAATCTACCAACCAATAAATTCACATTTATTGTTCCTGAATTACCATATGCATCCTATATGTGTCAGACCGTCACATTCCCAGGTGTTGCGACTTCGGAAGTATTAGTTGAAACACCTTTTTCGGCTACATATAGACATGGTGATAAACTCCAATATGATCCATTGGTCATAACATTCCTTATCGATGAAGATATGAGAAACTGGGAACAGGCATATAATTGGTTTAGGGGAATAACATTTCCTCACGGATTTAATGAATATTCTGAACAGAAACATCGCAGGAACATATACTGTGATGCAATTCTTACCGTAAACCGTAATAGTCAGACACCGAATTTCCGTTTCAAATTTGTCAGGTGTCATCCAACTTCCTTGGGTCCTATTACCTTTGCAACTACCGATGACGCCAACGCGGTACCAGTAGCCGACCTCACAATACGCTATGATACCTTCGAGGTTGAGAGAATAAATTCTTGACAATCTACTTAACTTGTTCTATAATAAAGTGATTTAATAGGATCGAGTAAGGAATATGAAGGGTACAAACTTAGAAAGTCTAATGGAAGAATGGAGCAAGGATTCGGAAATAAACCTTTCCGCCCTTGAATATGAATCAGCAAAAAATGGAAAGTTGCACAGTAAATATCTAAATTATATGACATACCACAACATGATTTCCAAATCAATGTCGGCTGAGTATGTGGAATTGAAAAGATTGAAGACTGAATACTACTCAGGTCTTCATAATACCAATAAAGAATTTCTGGATAAATATGGTCTGGAGCCAGTCAGAAATCTTATTCTCAAACAAGAGATTCCAATGTATTTGGATTCTGATAAAGATTTGATTAAGCTTTCGTTGAGAAAGGCTGCACATGATGAAATTGTTGAATATTGTAAAGTTGTTATAAAGGAAATATCCAATCGCCAATGGAATATACGCAACTCAATTGAGTTTATGAAGTTTACCAATGGTGGTGATGTTAAAATGTAGTGAATGAAACCTGATATTATTATTCATAAGCTGAATGAAGTATATTTTCGCATAGAATGCTCTGAAGGTATCTCATATGAAATGAGAGAAGAATTTACCTTCTATGTACCGAACTATCAGTTTATGCCTGCTTTTAAAAATAAGATGTGGGATGGAAAGATCCGTCTTTTTGATCTACGAAACCATACACTTTATGCTGGTCTCCGAAAAGAATTGGAAAAATTCTGTACTGATAGAGACTACCATTTTACATATTCATTTGATATAAATGAAACGGAGCCTGTATCCGCAAAAGATACCTATGATTTTATACAGTCTCTCGATCATGTATTGGATGACAGAGATTACCAATTAATGGCCGTGCATAAGGCTATAAACAAGAAAAAGTTAATACTTCTATCACCGACAGCATCCGGTAAATCTAAAATCATATATGATACTATGCGTTATTTGGAAGGCCGTCGCAATAAAATTCTGATTATTGTACCAACTATTCAGTTGGTTGAACAAATCTATTCAGATTTTGAGGAATATTCAGTTAAGAATGGATGGAGTGTCAAAGAAAATTGTCATAGAATTTATGAGGGTAAACCAAAAAACTCAGATAAATTCGTCACGATTTCAACATGGCAGTCAATCTATACCTTACATCCGGATTGGTTCCATCAGTATGATGTTCTCATAGGTGATGAAGTTCATTCCTTTAAATCTAAGAGTTTGACATATATTGCTGCGAACTGTGTTAATGCGGATTATAGAATTGGTTTAACCGGTTCATTAGATGATTCTCAGACCCATGAAATGGTCTTGCGAGGTTTGTTTGGACCTATAAATGTAGTTGCTAAAACAAAAGAATTGATGGATAGAAATTATGTTTCCAAACTCAACATTAACTGCCTAATATTAAAACACAACAAATCAATTTGTTCGATTGCTCGTAAATGGAAATACCAACAGGAAATCGATTATGTTATAGCCAATGAAACAAGAAATAGTTTCATACGTAACCTAGCTATAAACTTAGATGGAAATGTCCTAATACTTTTTCATTATGTGAAAAAGCACGGAGTCAATCTATATAAGATGATTGAAAAGTCACTACCAGAAGACAAACAAATCCATTTTATATACGGAGGAACAGATGTTGAACAACGCGAAAAGATTAGAAAGATTGTATCACAATCCAAAAACAATATCATTATCGCTTCATTCGGAACAACTTCTACAGGTATTAATATGCCTGATTTGCATTATATGATATTTGCATCTACATTCAAGGCTAAGATAAAAAATCTTCAATCTATCGGAAGACTTATCCGAATTGGTTCGGATGGTTCAAATAATGTCACTCTCTATGATATAGTAGATGACCTTAGATATGCAGACAATTCAAGAGAAAACTATTTACTAAAACATTTCCGAATTAGATTGGATCTTTATCGTTCGGAAAAATTTGATTATAAACTAACAAAGGTCGAACTAAAGGAGTAAATCGATGAATGTAAAATTATTCAGACTGATAACTGGTGAAGACCTTATTTCCGAATTCACACTTGAGGGTAATACAATCATATTAAAAAGTCCATATAAAATCATCTATATGGTACAACCTAATGATATGTTCCGGGTATCTCTTATACCTTGGGTATTCGATTCTTTGGTTAAGAATAATGAATTTCCTATATTAGGAAAGGACGTTCTTACCTATGTAGATCCCGCAGATAAGTTGTTGGAGACCTATAAGAATTCCGTATCTGAGGATAAAAAAAATCCAATACTTCCGATTGAGGAAGAATTGGATATAATGGATAAGAATGAGGAGAGAATTAAGGAGGAAGACTTCCTGAATATGGTAAAAGATAAACTACAGTCCCTACAGAAAAGGACCCTTCATTGAGGTCCTTAAGGACCGTTAAAGTATATTGTATTGAAAAGGGTACAGTCCGGAGAATACATGTTGTCAAGCTTTTTGTCAAGAGAAAAATGAGAAATGCAGAAAAAAATTATAAAAAGAAAACGAAATGTGAATGCAGTCCATTATGTGAATAATGCTAAGTTCTTGGAAGAAATAAGAAATCATGAAAAGAAAGTGAAGGAAGCAAAGGAAGCAGGAAAAGAAGCACCGCGTATCAATAATTACCTAGGAGATTGTATTTACCGTATTGCTAACCGGTTAGCTTCAAGTCCTAGTTTTTATGGTTATTCCTTCCGTGATGAAATGATTAGTGACGCTATTGAGAATTGTATCCTATACTTTGATAGGTTTAACTCTACATTATATGAAAATCCTTTTGCCTACTACACACAGATTACGAAGTGGGCATTCCTTCGAAGAATTGCCAAGGAAGAAAAAGAAAGGTATACCTTATACAAGAATTTTGAAAATTCTATGGTCCAAACAGGTTTACTTGAAGGAGAAGAAACTGAAAACTTGCTTTCCGCACCAATGTATGATAATATATTGGAGTTCATAAAGAACTTTGAGGAAAAAGAAAAACAGAAAAAACTCAAGAAAACGAAAAAGGAAAACCTTATGGCCCTTCTAGAGGATAAAGAGTGAAAATTTTAGGTAATGGTCTATATGAGAGCGATAGCGGAATTCCCGTTATGATAGTTGATATGTCAGAGAATAAAGAAAAAGGATTGAAATCATATTACTCTCATATACAATTTGAAAACGGATACTATGCATTTTACAGTGAAATGTTAAGTCCTATTGGTCCTGCGGAAACTGTTGAAAAAACAATGGGACTATTTGATAACTATATCAGCGAGAAATAATGAAAAGCTAGGAAATACTAAATACCACAGTGAGTTTCATAGGAGGAACATTGTGGGAAATAGAAAAAAAGCTTTGGAAAACAACCAATCAACATATACGGGAAAAGTTCATAGTAAGTGTGGTACTTCTGAGAAGTATGTTTCAAATTTCGGATGCGTTAAGTGTTTGACTGAGGTAGGTTTGGAGAAATTAAAAGATAAGGAATTAATGGCTCCTTACCGTACTAAGGAAAAGCAATATAAAAGACTAAAGGAATGGCGAGAAGATAATCCTGATAAGTTAAAAGAACAGAGAAACCGTAGTAGACCGAGACAACAAAATTATTATCAGAAAAACAAAGAAAGTTTCAAAGATAAATTCTTACAAAGAAGATATGATATATCTATACATGAATATAATAGTATGTTGGATCTGCAAAATGGAAACTGTAAAATTTGTAATAACCCGGCCGGCAAAAAACAATTGGCGGTTGATCATGATCATGCAACCGGTAAAGTCCGAGGATTGTTATGTAGTAATTGCAACACTGGATTAGGTCTATTTAAAGATGATATTAAATTACTTGAAAATGCTAGGAGATATTTGATTTGCGAGTTGCCCTTGTGACGGACACACACTACGGAATACGAAATGATTCCGTAGTGTTTTATGATTATATGAAGCTTTCCAATGATTACTTTTTCTCCTATCTGGAGGAAAATAACATTGAACAGATCATCCATCTTGGAGACCTTTATGATAGGAAGAAGTATATCAACTATGTTACTTCCTATCGTTGCCGAACGGACTTTCTGGATAGAATTGAGTATAGCAAAAAACTCAAAATGGACGTCATTGCTGGCAATCATGATATCTACCACAAGAATACAAATGAAATCAATTCCTTGAATGAACTTGTTCGGGGATATAATCGCATTAAGGTCTATACGGATCCGGTAGAAGTCAAGTATGGTGTTCCAATACTTCTTTTGCCTTGGATATGTCCTGATAATTATGATGAATCGATTTCTGCGATAAATCGCACTCCCGCCAAGATCGCATTAGGTCACTTGGAATTGAACGGCTTTGAAACCCAAAAGGGTGTTGTCCACCAAGGTGGTATGGAAGCAAAGGTATTGGATAAATTTGACCTTGTTTGCTCTGGACATTTCCATCATAAATCTTCCATTGGAAAAATCAACTATCTAGGTGCAGCATATGAATTTGCATGGTCAGATTGGAATGATCCAAGAGGTTTTACCATTCTCGATACCGATACAATGGAATTGGAGTTTATTCAGAACCCCTATCGTTTATTCCATATGATCGCATATGATGATGCCCAGAACAAAGATTCAATTCTTAATGATGTGGAAAATGCAAATTTTTCGCATTATAAAAATTCTTATATTAAGATTGTAGCCGTCAACCGTAAGGACCCAACTCTATTTGATCGGTATATGGATAAGATATACCGTGCAGGTGCAACAGATATTACGGTCGTAGAGGATATGAATCTTTTTACCGACGACTTAAGTGAGGAAGAATTAATCTCAGAAGGTGAAGATACTATTACCCTATTCAATAGGTATATTGATGGTATTACAGTTAATGTAAATTCTTCTAAATTAAAGAATTACATCAAAACGATTTATATGGAAGCGGAAGCATTGGAGAAGGCATAATGGAAAAGATATTTCTTTTTGATGTTGATGGAACATTGACTCCCAGTAGATGCCGAATGAATGAAGAATTCAAGCAACTATTCATAAATTTTCAATTGAAGCATTCTACGTATTTGGTAACCGGTAGTGATTTCGATAAAACATTTGAGCAGGTCGGATGGCAAATTATCTTTTCATCAAAGCTGACTTTTCATTGTTCGGGAAATGAATGTCGTAATCAGGCCAAGATTGTATATCGCAATGAATGGGAACCACCAAAACAACTATTGGCCGAATTGGTCCTTATTATAGCAGATGACCCCTATGATGTTCGAACCGGCAATCATATCGAATTTCGTACCGGCTCCATTAACTTTTCGGTTGTAGGTCGAAACGCCACTTCGGCTCAAAGGGAACATTATAAGCATTATGATAGAGCCTTTGAACATCGTAAGGATATAGTTGGACGATTATCTGAGAAGTTTCCTGATATCTCTTTTCAGATAGGTGGAGAGACTGGTATAGATATCTTTCCAAAAGGTTACGATAAGAGACAGGTAATTACATATCTACCTAAGGCGGAGATATATTTTTTCGGTGATGCCGTACATGATTATGGAAATGACCAGGCCCTAGCACATGCCGTATATAACTTAAAAGGAAAGGTTTATGGGGTAAAGGACTGGAGAGAAACAATGGAGATACTAGAACGTGATCATCTTTAAGAAAATAAGATGGAAGAATTTATTTTCTACCGGTAACGTGTTTACCGAGATTGACCTAATAAAATCAAAATCAACATTAATCGTCGGTAAGAATGGCTCAGGTAAATCAACACTCCTTGATGCCATGACTTTTGGTTTATATGGAAAGCCCTTTCGAAATATCAATAAGCCTATTCTTGTTAATTCAATCAACGGTCGTGAATGTGTGGTTGAGATTGAGTTCACAAGTCATAACAAGGAATATAAGGTTGTTCGGGGCATAAAACCAAATATTTTTGAGATTTATGAAAGTGGTAAGTTGATAAACCAGACAACATCAACATCAGAATACCAGGAACACTTAGAAAATGTAATTCTTAAAACAAATCTCAAGACCTTTACGCAGATTGTAATTTTAGGTAATGCATCTTTCAAACCCTTCATGCAGTTACCTCCTGCTAGCCGTCGAGAAATTATTGAAGACCTTCTTGATATTCAAATTTTCTCAACAATGAATATTGTGGCCAAACAAAAGTTACAAATCAACAAGGAAGAATTTGAAAAGAACCGTATAAAGTCCACTACAGTTGAGAATTCAATACGTATGTTGGCAAAAACGATTTCTGATTTGGAAAAGGTTGATAGTAACTTTGAAGAAAAGAAACAATCAAAAATCATTAGTTTGAAAAATGATATTGAATATGAACGTCGTAAAATCGATGAGTGTATGAAGCTTGAACCTAAAATACTATCCCTAAAGGAAACATATAAACAAATAAGAAAGAAGGTCTATGATTATCAATATATGCACTCTCAGATAAAAGTCAATCTGGAGAAGCATACTCACAATCATGATTTCTACCAAAACAATGATACTTGTCCAACATGTTCACAGGCTATCGAGTCTGTATTCAAACAATCTATGATTACGGAAGCGGATTTTAAGATATCAGAATATAGTGATGGTCTATCGAAAATAACAGATAAAATCACCGAGTTCAAGCGTCAAGAAAAGATTATTGATGATGAATTGCATGAATTGAACATGATTTATGGTGGATTGGAAAATCATCAAACCCATTTGGATCGTTATATCTATCAACTTAATGAGCTTGAGAAGCCTACGACTATTGAGGATGTTTCTGTTATTTTGATTGAAACAAAGAAGAACCTCGAAAAGGTTCAAAATGAACTTGCATCACTAGAACAAGAGAAGAATAATCTCCTGGATGACAGGCAGTATTTAGAACTATGTGTATCACTTTTAAAAGATGGTGGTATCAAAACACGTATCATCAAACAATACTTACCTATCATTAACAAGTATATCAATAAGTACCTCCAATTGATGGACCTTTATATCAATTTTGAAATGAATGAGAATTTTGAAGAAACAATTAAGTCTCGTTATAGGGATGAATTCCTATATGATAGTTTTTCTGAAGGTGAAAAGATGCGAATCAATCTTGCAATCTTGTTTACCTGGAGGATGATCGCAAAACTCAAGAATTCAGTCAGCACAAATCTATTGATTATGGATGAAATCTTTGATAGTTCCTTGGATGGTGAAGGAACGGATGAATTCCTAAAGATCATAAATGGCTTGACAGAGGAGAATAATACCTTTATAATCTCACATAAGCGTGACCAGCTTTTAGAAAAATTCGATCAGGTTATCAAGTTTGTCAAGGAAAAGGATTTTAGTAGGATAGAATGAATAACACAGGAAATATTAAAGCATTTGTGAATGATCTGATTCATGCATTCCTGGACCGAGCAGGTCAGGAAGATTTGGACAACCTCGATGATGGTGAGGAAGAAATGTTACACGAAGATTTGGTTGAAATCTTCATGGACAAACTTATGGATTTGATGAATGGAAAATATTGAGGAAGAAACCGAAAAGGTAAAAGATCCACATTTGGAGGCTCAATGGGAAGAATTTCTTAAAACCCCATATAAGCCTGAACCTGTGGATGAAAAGGTCCTCAAGGAAAGACTTACCGAAGAATTAACATATGCATCCAAGATGACAGTCGCGGAATACACCCTTTACCAAAAGTGGTGCGAAATTCATGAACGCTATCCTATCATCAGTGAGAATAATCTATTCGGTAGGAAGTCCATCAATGGCGCTCAAGCCGATTTGATTCGACATGTTAAGCGGAATATCTGGATTCCTGAGGACCCGGATGATTACCTTAAACTTGAGCCTCGCATGATTTATACCGAAGCGACATTTGGTGAAATGAATGACCTTAAGGGTCCTTCAACATACAATGCCATCCGTACATTTTCTTCCACGATGAAAAATAATAACAACATCGGAAGAAATCTGAACTATATCATTATCGATGATGTAACAAAAAAGTATCTCGGTGTTGTATGTATTTCATCGGACTTCATGGATTTAACTCCGCGTGATAATTTCATCGGTTGGTCCCGTGATATTAAAACACAAGGAAGAATGATCAACCATACTGCTATTGGTTCGACAATTGTTCCTCTCCAACCACTAGGCTTCAATTATGTTGGTGGTAAACTCCTCGCACTCCTTTGTTTGACTGATGATGTACAAGAGGAATGGAAAAGACAATATAAAGACACTCTTGTATCGGTAACCACAACCTCACTTTATGGTAAGGATAAAGCGGGTGGTCTATCCCAATATGACAATCTGAAATATTGGAAGAAGATGGGTTATTCCTCTGGTTCAGTTTCATATGAACCAACAAAGGAAACAATTTATATGGTCCGTGATTGGTTGGCTACTAATTACCAAAGAAAGTATTTTGAATGGTATCATGCCACAAAGGAAAGTGGACAACCATATAAGCGCGATCATCGAAACCGATCAATGACATTTGCATATGGTAAACTTGGTATTGACCCGGCTATCCAGAGGTCAAATCACCAGAGAGGTATCTATTATTCACCTCTATATGATAACACCTGTGAATTCCTTCGAAAGGAAATTCCCGAAAGTGACTTGAAAAAGTCCTTTGATACATCAACAAAGGCTCTGACTGATCTATGGAAACATAAGTATGCACGGCAGAGAATAGAATCACTTAAAAAGAATAATCGCGTTATGAGTGATACCCTTTTCTATGATGATGTTATTTTTATGTCATGGGAAGAAACCAAGGAAAAATATCTGCCACAAGTCGGTAGATAATTATTTCTAAATTGAGAATAAAAAGATAAAACCTAGGGTTGTACGCAATCCTAGGTTTATGCATAGGAAGCATAGCTGCCATGCAAACATTGCATTACTGATTTTTAAAAAAGCATGTTATAACTATATTCATGACTGATACCGACACACAAAAATTGCAAAGCCTACATGCCGTCAAGGGATATCTTGCAAAGATTCTTGCGCGTGAAAATATTGCAATTCGCCATGACCCGAGCCTTTCAACCGCTTCCTTTAATATTAAGGATCGCTGTCTATATCTGCCGGTATGGGAAAAGATTACCGAGGACCTTTATGACCTACTTGTGGTTCATGAGGTCGGTCACGCATTGGAAACTCCATGGGACGAAACTGAAAAAATGTTCGCCCGTGTGGCCGAAAAGTATGGCAAAGGCCGTTCAAAGGATTCTGTAATTCGTTCATTCCACGGATTTTTCAATGTCGTGGAAGATATTCGTATTGACCAGTTGCAGCGGAATCGTTACCCTGGCTCCAAGTCAAACTATATCAACGGTTATCGCGAATTGTTTGAGCGTGGGTTTTTCGGAACCGACAAGACACCAATTGAAAAGATGATTTTTATTGACCGCCTGAATATTCATTCCAAGGCAGGTTTTTCTGGAGTTGTCCATGTTCCTTTCACTGCCGCCGAGCGTGAAAAGGTCAAGCGGGCCATGGCAGTGAAAACTTTTGCGGAAATGGAAAGCCTCGCGGTCGAATTCTGGTTGGATGAGCAGAAAAATCCTTCAAATGATTTTGATTTTTCTATCATCTTTGAAAAATTCGGCAAGAAAAAGATTGCAAAGGCCGATGCTGAAAATGAGGATTCCGAGGAAACTTTAGAATCGGATGAATCATTTTCCATCAATTCATCCGATTTTGAGGATGTCGAGGAATTTAACGCTGAAATTCCTACCGGCCCGGCTCCAGATGATCAGAAAATCAATGATGAATTGGAAGCGGAGGACGCCGAGGAAACCTTAGAAGATGAGGATATCATCGAAAAGGAAGATGACCGAGAAAATTCGGTTGGCGGCCGCGGTGGTTCAGAAATAACCGCCGGCCTGGTCGAAACCGAAGATGAGGAAGATGATGTGGAAATTGAGGCCCTTCCTTATTCCACAACCAACGATTCTCTTACTGACGGTGTTTCTGGATTGGTCAGCGAAAAAAGAAAAAAGTTGACTTATTATAATGTCCCGGTAATTTCCAAGGACTGGAAAAAGAAAATTGTCGGCTATAAGACATGGCTCGCATATCACCGGCAAATTGGTGCACCTGAAAATTATATTCGGAAGCAGGTCCTCGAATTTATCGCTGCTGAAAAAACGAATATTTCTTTCATGGTGAAGGAATTTGAAATGCGTAAGCGGGCAACCGCCTACTCAAAAACTCAAGTTTCCAAAACAGGCACAATTGATACGAATAAGCTTCATTCTTATATGTATAATGATGATATCTTTAAAAAGAATGAAACTGTTCCAAAGGGTAAGAACCACGGTTTTGTTCTGTTTATCGATTGGTCTGGTTCCATGAGTGATGTGATTCTATCTGTTCTAAAGCAGGCAATTAGTATCACTTCTTTCTGCCGTCGTTTGCAGATTCCTTATGATGTTTACACCTTTACGGATAGTGGCACTCCTGCCATGGTTCGGGAAATGCAACCTGATATTGGTCGCAATATCTTTGTGAATGAGACGAATGACCTTGGTATAGGTGGATATTTCCGTGTGAATAACATTCTATCTTCACGGATGAACCCACAGGAAAATGAGGCTGCATTGTCTTATCTCTGGGAAGTTTGTTCGGGTTCATATAAGCGCAATGACCTTGATGGCATGAGAGGCACACCTTTAAACGAAACAATTCTGCTTTCATCTGAAATTATTGCTGATTTCAAAAAGGTTAACAAGATTGATATTGTTAACGCCATTTACTTGACTGATGGAGAAGGCGGTAGTATGTGGAATCTAGTTGGTGGATCTGATTATATTCTATATGATAATGAAACGAAAGAATATATTCCGGTTCCTAATGGCCCTTCGGGTTTGATTTGGACCAATCTCTTTCTTAAGATTGTAAAGAATCGAACAAATGCAAACACTGTTGGTTTTTATGTATTCAGTGGAAAACAAAATGAATGGGTTATTTTCCAGGGCCAAGGCCATACGTATGAGGAATCTTTACAGAAAAAGCAAATGCTGAAAACAGAAGGTTTCTGTAAAATTGAACATTCTGGATATGATGATTATTTTTATATCAAGAATAAGGCTCTAAACGTATCGCAAAAGAATTTGAATGATGTTGTTCTACCTGATCGCATTAAGGATAGGATAACAACTAAGAATTTTTCTGCTTTCTTGACAAAAACCTTGGATGAAAAATTTTCATCCCGTGTACTTCTCAAGGATTTCATTAAAAGAATCGCTTGACATTAATCTGAAAATAGACTAATATATAGACATTGAAAAGGAAAAGATATATTATGAAGATGAACATTGAAGCCCGCGAAAAGTTTATCGCCGCCGCGAAAAAGACGGTCGGCGACAAGCGGACCGTGACTCGGCAGGAAATTAAGTCGATTGTAAAAAAGCATAAGTTGCCGTTTCCTAATTGGTTGACGATTGACCGTGGTTTCCGTGCGGGCCGCGGTGAATATCTCCTTCAGATCACTCCCGATAAGAAGGGTGGTGTTGTCGCTTCAAAGAAGAATAAGAAGGAAAAGGCGCCTCTTGTTGTAGCTTCTGTTCCTCAGGTCGCTACTTCTCCGGTGAAGGATGAAAATAGTGCAAATGTGGAAAGTATGAATTTGTCCGGTCCTGTTGAAAATCATTTGAATCTTGTTCCTCGGGCCGCTGAAGGTTACGTCCCATTTGGTCACTTTAATGACGTAAAGAAGATTATCCAATCGAAGCTTTTCTACCCAATTTATATTACTGGTTTGTCGGGCAACGGCAAAACTATGATGGTGGAACAGATTCATGCCGTGCTTGATCGCGAAATTATTCGTGTCAACGTTACCATTGAAACGGATGAGGATGATTTGATCGGTGGTTTCCGTCTTATCAACGGTCAGACGGTGTGGCAGAACGGCCCGGTTGTCATCGCCATGGAGCGCGGTGCAACTCTCCTTCTGGATGAAGTCGATTTGGGTTCTAATAAGTTGATGTGTCTCCAGCCCGTCCTTGAAGGTAAGGGTATCTTCCTAAAGAAGATTAATAAGTTCATTTCTCCGGCTCCTGGTTTTACGGTTATCGCAACCGCAAATACCAAGGGTAAGGGTTCCGATGATGGTCGCTTTATCGGTACTAATGTCATGAATGAAGCTTTCCTGGAACGTTTCTCTATCACGATGGAACAGGACTATCCTGAGGAAAAGACGGAACGGTTGATTCTGAATAATGTCCTTGATGCCGCCGAATATTCCGATGAAAATTTCACTCAAATGCTTGTTATGTGGGCCCACGCGCTCCGTGATGCATATAAGCAGGGTGGTATTACGGAACTTATCTCAACTCGCCGCCTTGTCCATATTTGTCAGGCCTATTCGATTTTCAAGGGTGACCGTATGAAGGCAATCCAGCTTTGTGTTGCGCGTTTTGATGATGAAACAAAGCAATCTATGCTCGCGGCATACGGAAAGATTGATGAGTCTTTGAATGCCCCCAGCCCTGATGTTGCTGACCCGACAATTCCTTTCTAAAAACTAGTTGACAACTAGATAAACATACTCTATAATGACTGGATATGATTCATTTCATACCCAGTTATTATTTTATGGAGAAAATACACAATGTCAGTTATTGATAGAATTGAGAATACCCTTAGGAAGAATTCCAAGACCCCAGGAATTGCAGCTTCAAAGTTAGCAAAGGCCGCAAAGACCGACACGGCAAACGTTTATCGCCGAATTTATGATTTGCGCGAGTGCGGTTTGGATATCTATTCCAATAGAAAAAACGGGAAAACATATTACCGTTTAGCTGTCTAATATCAATGACTCCGGTATTAATACCGGAGTCATCTTAGTTCCTATAAGAAGGAGAAAAAATGGAATTAACTATTGATCCGAAAAAACTACAGAAAAATAAAATATTCATTGCAACACCTATGTATGGTGGAAAAAATGAAGGATTATTTGCAAAGTCTATTCTAGACCTACAAGCTTTCTTGATGGCCCATGGCATCGAAAGTCGATTTTCGTTTTTGTTTAATGAAAGTCTGATACCTCGGGCTCGTAATTATTTGGTAGATGAATTTCTACGATCAGGATACACGCACCTGTTATTTCTAGATGCTGATATTGAATTTGAAGCAAACGATATATTGACACTTATTGTGCTTGATAAAGATGTTGTCGGCGCACCTTATCCTAAAAAGTCCATTAATTGGTCTGCTATTAAAGAAGCTGTCAAACGCAATCCTGATATTTCGCCCGGCGATTTAGAGCGGTTGGTTGGTGATTTCGTTTTTAACCCAATTCCTGGAACCAAAGAATTTAAGGTGACTGAACCACTTGAGGTTTTGGAAATTGGTACCGGATATATGCTTGTCAAGAGAGAAGTATTTGATAGATTCAAGGAAGAATATCCTCATTTGAGGTATAAGCCTGATCATGTTGGCCAGGCAAACTTTGATGGTTCAAGATATATCCATGCATATTTTGATACAGTCATTGATCCTAAAACTCACCGATACCTATCAGAAGATTATATGTTCTGTCAATATTGGAGAGAAATTGGTGGTCAGGTATGGATGTGTCCATGGATGCGAACAGGCCATGTAGGTACTTATAAGTTTACTGGAGATATGGTCTTTATTGCCCAAACAATCGGTAAGCTATAATGGCAACTAAACCAAAAGTTCCTGTATCACCAGAACGACAATACATATTGTATGTCAATGTTGGTGCCGCACTTATGAATTCGGAAGCGATAGAAAACTATTCGCAGAGAATAAAAACTGAATTTGAAAAGATAGGATATGATTTTGCAAATATAGCAATCATTCCTGTATATGAAGGTCCTACTCGTTTGGAGAAAAAAATATGATCTATGGTGTATGTGGTTTTATCGGTTCAGGTAAAAATACTGTTGGTGTCATTCTAGAACAAAATGGTTTCAAGCCGCTGTCCTTTGCATCCACATTAAAGGATGCAACGGCAGCTATTTTTGGATGGGAAAGACACCTTCTAGAAGGTGATACCGCTGAAAGTCGGGAATTTAGAGAAACGCCCGATGATTTCTGGTCGAAGCGGTTGCATCGAATAGTTACACCTCGCAAGATTCTCCAGGAAATGGGAACAGAGGTCATGCGTAATAGTTTTGACCAGAATATTTGGCTTTATGCTCTGGAAAGACAAATAGAAATAGGTAAAAACTATGTGATCACCGATGCCCGTTTCAAGAATGAAATTGATTTTATCAAGGGCCTCGGCGGTAAGATTGTTTTCGTTGATCGTGGAGAAAAACCTGAATGGTGGGAAACCGCGGTACGTGATTATGGAAAAACCGATGGAATGATGGAAAGAAGATATAATGTGCATCCATCGGAATATAGTTGGGTCGGAGCCGATTTCGATATTGTCCTCGACAATAACGGAACTCTTTACGAATTAAAGAATAAAATTTTACAGTTGACACATTGAGTGTTTTTGTGATAGAATATACAGATAATTGAAACGGAGAATATTATGAATATATCAGAAAAAACTAAGGAAGTTCTTAAGAACTTCTCAACTATCAACTCGTCTTTCCTTATCCGAAAGGGAAAGGTCCAATCAACGATTTCTGCGGATGATTTGATTTTTGTGGAAGCAACAATTCCTGATGAGTTTCCTGATGAACTAGCAATCTATGATTTGCCTAAGTTACTATCCAATCTTTCCCTATTGAATAGTCCTACTATGGAATTCAAGGGAAATGTCATTAATATGACTGACAAGGAAAATTTCAATATTGCTTATCGTGGCTGTGATAAGACGATCATTCATTATCCTGATGCTAATATGGGCCAGATGGTGTCAATCGATAAGCCAGATATCGAATTCAATCTTGCATTGAATGATTTGCAGAAGTTGCTTAAGGTTGCTGCAACCAATACTTTTACACACTTGATGCTCCATAACAAGAATGGTAAGCTTGCAATCAAGGTTCTCGATTTGAAGAATGATACCTCCAACTCAGGTGAAATGATCCTTGATGTTGATGTTCCTAATATTGATTTTGAGTGTGCATTCAAGGTTGAGAATTTGAAAATTCTGCCAATGAATTATACCGTGAAAATCAAGAAGGATGCTTTAGCTATTTTTGAAAATTCTGATAAGACATTGAAGTATTTTGTCGGACTAGAACCACGTAGGAAGGGTAAGTAATGACCAGTAATTCTCAACCAAATATTGGTGCCCTCTCTATCGAAAAGCGCGCAAAACTTAAGGATGCCATTACGAAGATTGATGGTTCGCTGACACGCATCCTTGGTGAAAGGACCTTTATTAAGGAAACCATCGATAAGGTTGCCGATGAAACCGGCTTGGAAAAGAAACTGGTTCGAAAGTTGGCCAAGACAATACATAAAGCTTCCTATAAAATGGAAGTTCAAGAGAATGAAACTTTTGATGAATTATACAACACCTTATATGGTGGGGCCTAATTCAATTATAATTATGGAGAATGTGAATAATGGAATATCTATGGACAGAAAAATATCGTCCAAGTAAAATTGAGGATTGTATTCTGCCTCCTCGTATTAAGGATAATCTCCTTGAATATGTAAAGAAGGGTGATGTGCAAAACCTACTCTTTACCGGTGGACCTGGTATTGGTAAGACCACTGCGGCTATCGCTCTTTGTGAGGAAATTGGACTCAACTATATGTTGATCAATTCATCCAATGAAAATGGTATTGATGTTTTGCGTACCAAGATTACCAACTATGCAGGAACTTTAAGTCTGACTGGTGGAAGAAAGGTAATCATTCTTGACGAAGCTGATTATCTAACTGCGGCCAACCAGGCAGCCCTTCGCGGAACAATTGAAGAATTTAGCAATAACTGCTCCTTCATTTTGACCTGTAACTTCAAGGCAAAGTTGATGGAGGCCCTCCATTCGCGTATGCCTTCCGTTGATTTTAATCTTTCAAAGACTGAGAAGGTCAATATGGCCACTCAATTCTTCAAGAGACTTAAGACAATCTTGACCGATGAAGGTGTGCAATTTGATTCCAAGGTGCTTGCAGATATCATCAATCGATTTTTCCCCGATTATCGCAGAACACTAGGTGAATTGCAACGTCTTTCTATCATGGGAAAGATTGATTCGGAAACACTGGCGGCATTAGCCGATGTTAAGAATGTTGATGAACTTGTTGGTTTCTTGAAAGAGAAGAATTTTCGAGAAGTGCGAAAGTGGTGTGTGGATAACAGTGATGTTGATGTTTCGCGCATTTACCGTGCAATTTATGATTCACTAGACTCAAAGCTTAAGAAGCATAGCATTCCCATGGCTATTATCATTCTAGCCAAGTACCAATATCAGAATAGCTTTGTTGCTGATACTGAAATCAATCTCGTCGCATGTTTAACTGAAATCATGGTTGAATGTGAGTTTGAGTGATGTTATTGAGGGACCTTGTCAATGGCTGACTTATTCAAAGAAGTAGTGCCGTCTATCCTTCAAACAAAGGAAAACATGCTTGTCTCTGAACAGGATGAGAATGAGTATGTACCTTTCATTGTCAATAAGGCTCTAGCTTTCCATTATGATTGTGTGGGGTTTGCCAATGAAATGAACATGCGTCCCTTTCTTGATAAAAAACTCCAATATTCATTTTTGCTAAATACCGTACGGGGTTATAAAAGACCCTTCCAAAAATGGTACAAGCGAGAAACGATGGAAGACCTTGAGGTGGTGAAAAAATACTTCAATTTTTCCACCGATAAGGCAAAACAAGCCTTGCGTATTTTGAGTGAGGACCAACTGAATAATATAAAAATAACGTTGGATGAAGGTGGTAATGATGCAAAACCTAGACGATCTAGTATGGGTAAAGCTTCCAAATAGAGAAGCTTTCCTTATGATAAAGGAAACACTGACACGTATTGGTGTGGCCTCAAAGAAAGATAAAATTCTATATCAGTCCTGTCATATTCTACATAAAAAGGGAAAGTATGCGATAATTCATTTTAAGGAATTATTTGCATTGGATGGCAAGAAAACGGATTTTACCGAAGAAGATAAGGCCCGAAGAAATTCAATTGCGAATTTGTTATCGGATTGGGGACTTCTAACATTAGAAGATCCTGAAAAAACAAAAACACCGGTTGCTAACCTTGGTTTGATCAAGATTATATCCGCAAGTGAAAAACCAAACTGGCAGTTAGTTTCAAAATATAATGTAGGTAAGACAATAAATCAGGAGAGATAATGAGTAAAGTGAAAACAAAGGCAAATGGAACGATAGTTCTTCCATATTTCAAGGTTACGACTGGATCTAATGATTTGAAATTTGCAACAGAAGGTTCTGCGTGTTTTGATTTAGAATTCAGTCCATATGGTAAAACCACATATAAAGGTTTTGATGCTAAAAATGCACCCTTTGAAAGACATTTTTCGGTCACTAATCAGATTGTGATTATGCCGGGTGATAGAGTTATGGTTCCAACAGGTGTTATTTTTGATATTCCTGATGGTCATTCCATTCGAGTTCATCCCCGCTCAGGTATTTCTTTGAAACAAGGTTTGTCCTTGATTAATTGTGAGGGTGTTATCGATTCTGATTATGTCGAGGAAACATTCCTATTGATGGTTAATCATAGTGAAGTTAAGACAGTAATCGAAGCAGGAACAAGACTTGCACAGGCGGAATTAATTCCTGTTATCAGCAAGCTTTCTCTGGAGCCCACCGAAAAGAAGCCGGAAAAGAAAACTGATCGCGATGGTGGAATGGGTTCTACAGGAACAGGTCCTAATTAACGGTTGACATACCATACAAGATATGGTAATATAATTAAATACTCGGTAAAGGTATTGCGTTCCGGGTATTCATGCGGGGTAGTTTAATGAAAACCCTTTGGGAATGGACTCTTAGCCCTCCTTTCAGTCCTCCACCCAATTGATACAAGTATCGTATCCTTGTCCCCGCTCCACATTTTTGAACAAATCACATTATTTTGGAGATTGAATATACTATGAATCCTTTTAAGATTGCCGCTCTTGTAATTCCGGCATTGGTTGCAGTTTCGGTTGTTGGTGGTAGTTTTTATACCGTTGACCAAGGTTATCGAGGTGTAGTTTTGCGTTTCGGTGCTGTAACGGGTGAAGCTGATCCTGGTATCAATTTCAAGGCACCTTTCATCGATAGCGTCCTTGAAATCTCAATTCGTGATAAGAATCTTGTATTTGATGGTGGTGGTGACGGTCTTTCATCATTCTCAAGTGATCAGCAGGAAGGCTTCCTTCGAATTGGTGTAAACTACCAAATTCCAGCAGATAAGGTTCGTGAAGTTTATTCCCGATTTGGTAATCAGGAAGCACTCGAAACAACTGTATTCAATACAAACGTATATAAGGCAGTTAAGGATGCATTCGGTAAGTATACCGCTGTCCGTGCAATTCAGGAACGTCCAAAGCTTGCCGAAGATATTTTGAATAACCTGAAAACCGCAACCTCAATTTATCCTATCAACGTTATTTCCGTGCAGGTTGAAAACATTAAGTTTAGCCCACAGTATATGGATTCAATTGAAAAGCGTATGCAGGCCGAGATTGATGTGCAACGGGCACAGCAGACCTATAATCAGGAACAGATTCAAGCTAAGATCAAGGTAACTCAGGCACAGGCCATTGCTGATTCTACTCTTGCACAGGCAAAGGCCGAAGCCGAATCTGTTCGTATTCGTGGTGAAGCCGAAGCATCCGCAATTAAGTCAAAGGGTGATGCATTGAACAAGAATCCAAATCTTGTTGCTCTTATTCAAGCCGAAAAGTGGAATGGCGCTTTGCCAACCACCATGGTTCCTGGAAATGCAGTACCTTTCATGAATGTTGGACCATCTGCAAGTCCTAACCAGTAATAATTAAACAAAAGCCTCGGCTCATACCGGGGCTTTATCTTTTGGAGATGAAATGGAAATAGTACATAAGCCATGGGGCTACTATTCAGTTCTAGATAAATCAACCGAATATTTAAATTTGAACAATTATCAAGTTAAGCGGCTGTCTGTTGCTCCGGGCGGCCGTTTATCTTTGCAATCACATGCTCATAGATGTGAACATTGGGTTGTTGTGTCTGGTAAACCGACAATTACCGTTGGTGGCTCTGTTGCGGAATATTGTCCGGATACACATGTGTATATACCAATGAATATTAAACACCGATTAGAAAATTTTACAAACGATTGGGTTATTGTGATAGAAACACAGTATGGAGTATACCTCGGAGAAGATGATATCATTCGGTATCATGATATATACACAAGGGTATCCGAAAAATGAGAGTGCGAATTGAAAAGAGCGTAGTCGTCGTTACACCAACTATTGGTAGTGAGAAACTACTAGATGCAATGCAAAGTGTTGAAGATCAAACATATACCAACCTTCAACATCTTTTAGTGATCGATGGTCCTGAACATTATGAGAAGGTCGCAAATCTTGCAAAGAACCTCAAATCAAATGGTTCCGAACTAAACACAATCAAGAATCCGTATATGGTTTTACCATTCAATGTCGGTGCAAACGGATATTATGGTCATCGTGTATATGCGGCTATCGGCCATCTTTTGAATTGTGATTATATCGCTTTTCTAGATGAAGATAATTGGTATGACCCGAATCATATTTCAACATTGGTTAATGAATTGGAAAGTGATAAGGAATACCAGTTTGTCTATTCATATAGAAAAGTTTGGTCGCCCGATAAAAGTAATTGGCTTGAAGATAACTGTGAAAGTCTTGGAATGTGGCCCGTGTGGGTTGCACCTCAAGATCAAGTATTGAGACCAAATACACTGGTTGATACATCGTCTTATCTATTCAAGAGAGATTTTCTTGTTAATTGCGGGCATATATGGAATTCTGGTTGGGGTGCAGATCGGAGATTTTTCCAGACTGTTACACAACAACTTCATATACCAAACTATTCAACCTTCAAACACACATTAAACTACCGCTTGGATGGAAATCCTAATTCTGTTGATTTAGATTTTTTCATCCGAGGAAATGAATCAATGATACAATATTATGGAGAAACCCTACCGTGGAAAAACTTATAATTGGTGTAATTAGAGACCATGATTTTGTCCATATTGAACCGTGGTTAAATTCTCTACGCATGACGGGGTATAAAGGTGAAGTTCTTGTTATTGATGCCTCGGTTTTACCTAATGATGAATTAAAAAATATACTCACCCTGATGGGTGTTCACTATTGGCATATGACTGCGAGTGGATCTCAGAATTTCATGGTCACTCGTTTTGTTCTCATGTATATTGCTTTGGGCCAATATCCATTTAATCAAGCTAAACATGTTTTGACTACGGATGTCCGCGATGTTATTTTCCAGGAAGATCCTACTCTTACCATGGCATGGCATGGAGTTGTTATTGAGGATGAAGGTCTAACCTATGCAGATGAACCTTGGTCGAAAAATAACTTCATTCAAGTAATGGGGTCCAGTGTGTATGAGGAATGGAAAGATTCATATATCAAGTGCGCAGGTGTAATTGGCGGAAGTCGTGAGGTGCTTAGGGACTTGTTTCTTTCAATCTATACAATGTCGCTTGGTCTACAGCAATATCCTAAGGGTGGTGGTGGACCGGATCAAACTGTTATGAATATTATTTTAGGAACGAAGCCATGGGACAAATTTGTTCGGTATGATGATACTATATTACATGCTGGTACCAGCCGCTATGCGATTCAATCCGGTAAAGGTGCTATTGGTCTGGAGTATATGAAATCTCATGATAAAGAAGCGTTTATGCATAATTTCGATGAAAAAAGCATCCAAAATCAGGCTCAATTAATAGATGGAAAAATTATTATGCGAGGTGGTGGGCCCTTTACAATTGTACACCAATATGATAGAGTAAAAGAATGGCAAGATTTAGACAAACAATATAGGAAGATTACCAATGCTTGATGCAATAGATTTTATGACGATTGATGATCACAAGGAAGCCGGGGATTGGCCCCTTGAATGGCTTCCTGTGAAAGGTTTGATTCCTTATATAAAGAGATTAGGACCATGTGAAGGCCTTGAGATTGGTGTTGCACGGGGTGAGTCATCTTATCATATCCTTGACAAGTGCGAAAATGTTACAAAACTATATGGTATTGACCCATATCCCGAATATGACGATTGGAATGGAAAGATTACATTGGAACATTCTCAGAAAACAAAGGAAATCATGGAAAAGAACATGAAGAACTTTATTGAGTCCATGCGCTTTGTTCCAGCCTGTGTGCATTCGGAAATTCCAGATGTAATTGATGGGTTCTTTGATGACTCATTAGGTTTCATCTTTGTTGATGGTGATCATTCATATGAAGGTGCCAAGCGAGACTTCCATAATTATTATGGTAAGGTCCGTACGGGTGGTATTTTCGCAGGTCATGATTATAATCTCATGTCGGTTCGTAGGGCTCTTGAAGAATTTAGGCAAGAAAACAAGGTCCGTATTCCTATCAATGTAATCGATAACAATGCTTGGTTTTGGAATGTATTATGAACGTAGCAGATTTTATCTATTATCTTAGAGACGGAAGCAATACATATAATGTTACTGCGGATTTTTATAATGAATGTGTTACTGAGTTCTTTAGATCGACTTCACAAAATTTCCAGGATATATTTGCCCATTGGTTAACTCATGAGAGTGACCGTCAAAATTTCTTTGTTGAATTTGGTGCGACAAATGGTGTGGATGGAAGTAATACCTGGATGCTTGAAGATGAATATAGATGGAGAGGTATTTTAGCCGAGCCTATTCCAGAATATTTCGGTGAATGTGTCAATAATAGACCGCGATCAACATGTTTTCCATTTGTTGTTTCGAACAGATCAGGTGAAACGGTTGATTTTGTTATTACCGATGAAATGGATTTATCTACGGTCGCAACTCACCAGATGAATCAGGATGAACACATTTTGAAAAGACAGAATGTAAAAGAAATTATCAAAGTGGATACTATTTCCCTATACGACCTTCTGGAAAGAGGAAACGCACCAAAGAATATAAACTATATCTCTGTTGATACGGAAGGCACCGAGTATGATATCCTTGATAAGTTTTTCAAGGATAATGATAAGTATGTCGTTGATTGTTTCACAGTTGAACATAACTGGGACCACGACAAACAAAGAAGATTAATAAGCATGTTTAGCACTAATGGTTATCATATGATTTTCCCAGATATTTCGCGTTGGGATTATTTCTTTGTCCGCGATGAGACATTAAAAGCAAAAATTGTAAAGGGAGACCTGCATGCAAGATCATCATTTAAGTCATGAGCACCTACGAAATTATGGTGTAGGAACAATTTTTGTCGAAACTGGTTGCTATCGTGGTGATGGCATACAGAATGCACTTGATTTTGGATATCAGATGGTTTATTCATGTGATATCAATGATGAAATGATTAAATACACCAACGAGCGTTTCATTGATAATAACCGTGTTGTTTTATATCAAATGGACTCTGTTGAATTTCTTAATACCGTTATAGGTGAAATTATATACCCAGGTGGATTCTTCCAAAATGAACAGGTAACATTTTGGTTAGATGCTCATAGATCAGGTCCACTTCCAGGTGGAAGATATGGTGATTGCCCCCTTGTCAAGGAGATAGAAATGATTGGCAAGAGTAGAAGAAAGGATCACACCATTTTCATCGATAATAAGAGTCTATTTGGTTCAGGTGAATGGGGTGGAGTTACATTGGAAGAAACTATTGATGCATTAAAACGTGTCAATAATGATTACAAGATTATTGAAATTGATGGTGTAATGGCAGGAGATATAGTATGCGCCCATATGGTGGAACCCGATGAAAAAACCTGACCTTGTTTTAGGGTTCACAGACACGTTTGAAAATTGTAAACTGTTCTTTACAGATATTCTGTCAAGACGGTATAATGTTATCCGTGATGACCAAAATCCAAAATATCTAATCTTTGGTGATCGTAATTTTGGTGAGACCCACTATAACTATCAAACTTGCCGAAAAATATTCTTCACCGGAGAAAATGTTCGACCATCATATTTCACATATGATCGAGCCATTACATTTGACTTTGAAAATAGTCCAAGACACTATAGACTTCCTCTCTATGTCCTTGAAATGTGGGCAACGATGAAGGATGATAAAATCGTTGATAGCTTTGATTATTTGTTAAATATACACCAAAAAACAGACTGGGAAAAGACATATGATACTTTAGAGACTGGGTTTACATATATCCAGTCTAATCCTAATTGTTCACCTCGAAATTTTTTCGTCTCAAATTTAATGAGGAATTTCACCGTGAAATGTGGAGGTCCTCATATGAATAATATTGGTTATGTTGTACCTAGAACTCGACCAGATAAGCTGCAATTTCTCAGAACAATGAAATGTAATATTGCTTTCGAAAACGGTGCATATCCTGGATATGTTACGGAAAAGATTTTAGATGCATTCTATGCTGGTGTTTTGCCGGTTTATTGGGGGTCAAGTAAGATTGCCCGCGATTTTAATACTAAGTGTTTTTACCATGTCGAAACGGATATAGATTTCGCATCTGCACCAGGTGAAATCAGATCAATTATGAATGATAAAAAGAAATGGTGTGATATGATGGCACAGCCCCGTTTCAATTTTAATGTACTTAATGATTGCGCTCAGCTAGATAATTTCCTAGACTGGTTTGGAGATAATGTCTATTATGGATAAGAAAAGAGTTTTATTTGTGGTTCACCGGTATTATCCATTTCCGGGTGGTTCCGAATACTATGTTAGAGATATGGCAACTGAATTGCGGTATCGGGGATATGATGTTCATGTCCTTGCCCACGAACACAAAGGCGACCAGGAATTGGTCCATGTCACGAATGATTATAATGTTCTACTACATGATTGGGATATGATTGTCATCCATGGTTGTGATTGTATCAGTCAGAATATTGCTTTACAGAATCTACACCTGATTAAATCACCTGTCTGCTATATGATAATCAAACCATCGCAGAGTGCAACAGCGGCCCATGGAATGAACTATGCGGATGTCCTTGCCTATTCGACTAGTATGGATTTAAGACATATTCAAGAATTTGGTGTAGAATCCAAGGCCCGTCGTATCCGTCATGGTATACCTTCCAACAGTTTTTTACTTTCGGCGCCAATTGATGCCTATGTTTCCGCGGGTGGATTTTATCCACATAAAGGAATGACCGAACTGGCTCAATATTTCAATAGTAACCTGTTTCCTAGAAAACTTGAACTTTATGGTTACGCCGATGGTGATAAACCTAATTATCCAAACGTAACAAGTATATTGGGTCTAAGTAAGGAAGAAGTCCTTTTAAAGATTGCCGGCGCCCGGGGTTATATTTTGAACTCCAAAGAAGAAGGTTTCGGCCTTGTTTTGTTGGAGGCAATGTATAATTTTGTTCCTGTATATGCTCGTCGTGTCGCAGGTGCAAAGGATATGGAAAAATATGTCATGACATATGATCATATCGATGAGCTTTCCGAACTCATAAACAAATATGAGTCATTGCCTGAGCATGAAAAATCTGCTATACTGCGTCGTAATCATGATTATGTTAGTAGTAATCATACTATCAGACAAACGATCAATGACCTTGAGGATATTATAGAAGAAAAAGGAAAAAAACGTGGTTGATGTTAGTTTCTGTATATGTGTGGGTCCCGGATATAATCAGGAATATTTGGATAATCTACTTTGGTCGATAGCAGATCAACCAAAACAATCTACAGATAATACTGAAATTATATTATGCGGTGAAGATATCCATTATCCTGATAATTTTTTAGATATGGATATCACATACATTCCATTCAATGAATCTGAAAACAATGGTTGGATTACTCGAAAAAAGAACCTTATGGTCCAAGAAGCGAAGTATGAAAACATTGTATTGACCCACGATTATTATCTTTTTGATGAATTGTGGTTAAAGGGTTTCAAGTTGTTTTGCGAAAAAACACCTGAATGGTATGTGATGTGTAATACGGTTTTGACAAAGGAAGGAAAACGTAGTTCTGATTGGCTGGTTAACCAGAGATATATGGACAAAGCACTCGAAGCGTTTCCGCATTTTCAAACTGAATTAATGGCTATAGCCCCAACAGAAAATGGCCCAAGGTGGGTTTGCGGCCTTCCATACCATGTTGATGATTTGACCCACATACAATATGTTTCGGGTGCATATATAGTTGCAAAGAAATCTGTTCTCCTTGAATGTCCACTAAATGAAACCCTTATGTGGGGCGATGCAGAAGATATCATATGGAGCCAGGATGTAATCCAACATGGGTTTAAGTTTGATTTCAATCCATATTCATATTCCTTTATTCAAAAACCTAATAAGTGGCATCTTTACCAAATGCCGGATGAATGTGTTGAATGCCTCCGTGAACTATTTGGTTCAAATAAAGTTATCCTTCCTGAAATAATTAATCTGAGAAAAGAAAAAGTATGAGCTATGACAATCTAATCATTTTCGATTTGGATGGTGTCCTTATCGATAGTCGAGAAATGCATTATAATACCCTCAATATAGCCTTGTTGGAGGTAGTAGGTGAAAAATATATGATCACCCGCGAGGAACAACAATCGCGATATGATGGTCTTCCAACAAAAAAGAAACTGCAAATGTTGACCGAAGAAAAGGGTCTTGATGCATCAAGATATGACGCCATCTATAATAAGAAACAAGATGCGACGGTCTTAGAACTTCTTGATTTATCTGAATCTGAAAAGTTGTTGGATATCTTTTGGAGGATTAAATCCTATGGGTTTAGAATCGCGGTTGCATCTAATGCAATTCGATCAACGGTGATAACCGCATTAAGATCATTAGGTGTATTCGAATATGTGGATCATATCGTTTCAAACCAGGATGTCAATAAAGCAAAACCATACCCAGAAATGTATTGGGAGTGCATGAAGGCATGTAATGCTGTTCCTTCAACTACGATTATTATTGAAGATTCTCATATCGGTAGACAGGGTGCAATTGAATCTGGAGCAACTCTCCTTGCGGTAGAAAATCCTGATGATGTGACATGGGATAAGATTTTCCCTGCTATTCGTGATCATCTACATAAACCTAAATCATTAGTACCATGGAAACGTGACAAGTTAAACGTCCTTATTCCGATGGCAGGCGCTGGCTCCCGTTTTGCCGCGGCAGGTTATACTTTCCCGAAACCTCTTATTGAGGTTCACAATAAGCCGATGATTCAAGTCGTCGTTGAAAACCTGAATATCGAAGCACGTTATATCTTCCTTGTCCAGAAGGAACACTATGAGAAGTATAATCTTAAATATCTATTATCGTTGATATCACCAGGTTGTGAGATAGTTGTAATTGATGGAATAACGCAAGGCGCGGCATGCACAACATTATTGGCCAAAGATTTAATAGATACGGATGCACCGCTTATTATTGCAAATTCCGACCAGTTTGTTGAATGGAATAGCAATGAAGCAATGTATGCATTTACTGCGGATGGTGTCGATGGAGGTATCCTTGCCTTCCATGCAACACACCCCAAATGGTCTTATGTCGCCCTTGATAAGGATGGATTTGCATCCGAGGTTGCTGAAAAGAAAGTTATTTCAGATAATGCAACAGTTGGTATATACTTTTGGAAAAAAGGTTCCGATTATGTCAAGTATGCAACTCAAATGATTGAAGCGAATGATAGGACCAATGGAGAGTTTTACGTTGCTCCAACATTTAACTATGCCATCAAGGATGGAAAGAAAATTCGCGTCCATTATGCAGAAGAAATGTGGGGTATTGGAACCCCCGAAGATTTGAACTACTTTTTAACCCATCATAAGTAATATGAAACAAAGAACACCATATTGCAATTTGGTTGATGTTTTGCACATTCTAGGTGATGTGGTGTTGAAGTATCATAACAAACAGACACCTTTAAATTGGCAAAATGAGCCAACGGAAGTTATCGAAAAACTGTTCAAAATCGCCGAACAAATAGGTGATCAGATTATCGTTCCTTATAATGGTGTAATGGAAATATTCGAATGTGCTAGGTCACCCAAATTAGGCGGTAACATGAATCGTGGTTTGGGTGAAATAAGAGAGAAAATTAAACAAATTAGATTTACAAAGGAAAAACAATGAGCGATGCAAACAAATACCTGAATATGCAGGAAACATACTATGAAGGTCAGGCTGCCCGATGGTCACTAGCGGATAAAGATCCTGTTGTTTCTTGGTATGACTATCATCAAGCATGGAAGGACTATGATACCTGCCTGTTTCGAGGTTTTGATACAGCAGGTAAGATTGCTCTTGATTATGGTTGCGGCCCAGGCCGTTCCATGATAAGATACCGTGATCGTTTTGAGCGAATTGATGGTGTGGATATTGCACAAGGTAATTTGGAGAAGGCTGAAATAAATGTTAGATCGGAAGGCATTCCTGTTCCAAATCTATATAAGAACAACGGCCGCGACCTGAATGGTATAAAAGACAATACCTATGATGTGGTATTTTCCGTTATTTGTCTGCAACATATTTGTTCACATGATATACGTTTTAATATTATGGAAGAAGTTTTCCGTGTACTTAAGCCGGGTGGATATTTCTGTGCCCAGCAAGGATTCGGCTCAACACATTTGACAGGTTACTATGATAACTTCTTTGATGCACAAGGCACGAATGGTGCAGCCGATGTTGGATTTAATGATGAAGAATTTTTAAAATCTGACCTTGCAAAGATTGGTTTTATCAACTATTCATCCGTTGCTCGTCCTCCATGCCAAGACCAACATCCACTTTGGCTCTGGTACCAAGCACAAAAGCCATGAAAATTATCTCACATAGAGGTCTGTTGAATGGACCTGATAATAAGCTTGAAAACACCTGGAATGCAATATTTGAAGCCGCGCGTTTAGGTTTTAGTGTGGAATTTGATGTTTGGTATGATTTGGAACGTGATGGTTTCTTTCTTGGTCATGATGGTCCTTATGGTGAACAAATGACCTTGAACGAAGTTTTAGAATTCGATCAACGCACCAATGTTGATTTTTTTGTCCACTGTAAATCACTAGAAACACTATCATGGATGCAATATACACGGCCCTTTACTCCTCTATTACATGAAGGAATACATTTGTTTTACCATGATCAAGATGATTGTGTTGCAATCGGACCTTATACGTGGGTGCATCCAAAAGCTGTAAAAAATTCGTCAGGTATTGATACTGTTAATATAACACGTATGATTTATGTTTTGCCTAATTTTGGCGCTAATCACGATGATTTACTTGAATTAAGGTCCTTTAGAGGATGCGCTGGTATATGTACGGATTACCCTGTTAGACTCGAAAATATGGAAGCAAAACTTTGACTGATTTATATGAAATGAAGCCTTTGAATGGCAAAAAAGTGGCAATCATTGGTGCATGTGGACGTATCGGACTACCTTTGACATATCTTGTGGCCCGCGCCGGCTATGAAGTTACCGCTATTGATTTGAACAAGGACATTCCTCGGTGGGTAACCGCGGATAATGAGCCTTTTCCTTATATTGAACATGGATTGAGGGATGATGAGGGTCTGAATTATGATTTCAAATGGAAGCGAGTTTACCAAGAGCGAGTTAATTTTACTACTGAGTATAATAATCTTTTCGCTATGGATTATATCGTGGTTATTGTCGGAACTCCAGTTGACGGAGAAAACAACCCGCGAGTCGAAAACATTATTGAACTATTTGATCGACACATTATTCCACAGTTGAATACTCAGACTGTTATTCTTCGAAGCACTGTATTTCCTGGAATGACTGATGTTCTACTTAAGAGAATAGAGGAGGCTCGTCGTCCTGAGATACTAGAAGGATTTGATTATTCCCTTGTATTTGCACCTGAACGTGTATCTCAAGGTAGGTCGCTCTATGAAACCTCAAAGTTACCACAATTGATTGGTGCATACCATGATTTTAGCTATACTAGAGCCGTCGAATTCTTCCATGAATTAGGTGTTGAAAAGAAGTTACGTTTGACTCCAATGGAGGCTGAGTATGGTAAGTTGATTACTAATATGTATCGATATGTCAACATTGCATTTGCCAATGAAGTCTATATGATGACTGCTGATAAACCAGTCAATATACATAAGGTAATAGAAGCTGCAAACATCGATTATCCGCGAATGGATATGCCTAAGCCTGGACCAAATGCTGCGGGTCCTTGCCTGTTCAAGGATGGAAAGCTATTGGTTGATGACACCCCATATGGTGACTTGATCAATGTTGCCTTCCATATCAATGAAGGTATGCCTAAGTTTGTGTATAATCTCGGTATGAAATTTGCCAAGGATAGAAACAAACCTATTAAAAAAGTTGCGATTGTTGGTATGACCTTCAAGAGGGGTATTGACGATACCCGTTTCAGCTCCTCCTATAAACTTAAGAAGATACTTGCCAGAAATGGTATTAAAGTTGTGGAATATGATCCGTATCTTAAAAAGATAGAAATTGAACCGGTTGATATGATATTCCTCATGACACCTCACGATTATTCGGCCATAGCAGTCAAAAAATTCATGGAAGTATCGAATAGTTGTATTGTCGTGGATGCATGGAAATCAACAGGTATGGCATGGACACAAAGTTATAATGGAGTATACCAAAAATGAGTGTTATTCTAGTTACAGGTGCAGAAGGCCACCTTATGAGAGCCGTCATTCCGAAGTTATTGGAACAAGGTCACTATGTTATCGGATTTGATAATATGTCTCGACATCCTGATATGAAACGTATGGAATATTATAGTGAAAAGTATATAGGTTATACAGTAGATTGTACATCATATGATGAAATGTGGAGTGCAATAACTCTTTGGCAATCATTTCATGATGAACGGAAAATTGATTATATCATACAGGGTGCAGCAACAATCTATGGTGTAGGTGGGTTTAATAACTATTGTTCCGATGTTATCAACAATGACCTTGCTATACAGGCCCAGTGTCTCCGTATAGCAAAGGAATTCACAATTAAGAAATTTGTTTATCTATCATCTAGTATGGTATATGAAAAGTGCCGGCAGAAATATGATGGTAACTCAGAAAATGAACCCTTTGAAGATATCCAGCCACCTGCTACTGAGTATGGACTAAGCAAGTATGTCGGAGAGAAGATGGTCCTGGCCGCAAACAAGCAATACGGACTTGATTATGTTATCTGGCGTCCATTTAACATTCTGAATCCATCCGAAATTGCTGACCCCGTGCAGGGTGATAGTCATGTCTTTGCTGACTTCATACATGAAATCATTGGAGAACAGAAAGTTGCTATACCTATTTTTGGTAGCGGAAAACAGATTAGATGTTTTACCTGGATTGATGATGTAGCCCGGGCAATTGCGGAATATAGTTTCCTGGATACCAAGGATGAGTTAAAAATATACAACATTGGTGTGAGAGACCCCGTAGCCATGATTGATTTGGCTCAGATCATTTCGGACATTGGAGCAAAATTGGGACTATGTAAGAGTCAAACACTTCGGTTCATAACAGTTAAGGATATTCCACTAGATGTAAAATACCGTGTTCCAAATGTTGATAAGATTCGAAATACCTTTGGTTTCGAGGTCACAAAAACTCTAGAGGAAGGTATTAGAGAATGTTTACTACAGTATGCAAGAAAGAAGATTAAATGGTAATTGATATTGTAAAAGATGTTAACAAACTAACAAAGCCATGTCCGCCTTTTATTTTTGGTGAGAATGATCCTAGACAGGCCGCCGAAAATCTAATCGACACGATGTTGAGGGCACCGGGTATAGGCCTTGCTGCTAACCAGATTGGCATGCCCTTTCGTGTGTTCGCATTTATGGAATTAAATGATAATGGTGTAATGTCCGAGGCCAAGCCTAGAGTTGTTTTTAATCCTGAGATTATCGCGTGGGGTGGTGAGACAATTGAACTGGAAGAAGGTTGTCTATCTTTTCCTGGGCTGATCGTCAATGTGCGCCGACCTAAGATGATACAGGTCAAGTATCAGGATATTCGAGGTGATTTCCATGAAGCAACTCTCGATGGACTTCTATCCCGTATCTGGCAACATGAAATCGAACATCTGGATGGTAAGCTATTTTATAATAATCTATCACCAGTAAAACGATGGTTTGTAATGAATAGGTGGAGAAAAAGTGTCAAAAAATAGACACAAAAAAGGAGCCGTGAGGCTCCTTTTTCGTATTTGTAGCTAGTTAAGCTGATTTATTAGGAATCAACCAAACAAGAAACGGTGTAACCAATGCAATCACTGAACTTACCGCTTCAACGGAAATGCCCAAATCAACACCAAATACAAGATTTAGTAATGAAAGCAATCCCATAATCAAAGCCACTAGTGCCTTATCCATTGTTGTAAACATGCTAATTTTCCTTCTATAGTTGGATTTGTACGACCTATTTATATAATCCTGGTATTCCATAAATAGGTCGTGTTATTCAACCGAAAGGAAAAAATATGAAGGAAAACATTGAAAAGGTAATGGATTGGGTATTCATACATGAGGGTGGTTATGCGGAACGTGATGTTGAACCCGGTGGTGCTGTGAATATGGGCATTTCTTTCAATGCATTTAAGGATGCATGGAAAAGATTGAAAAAAGAAGGTACTCCTACATTCGAAGACCTTAAGAATTTAAAGCGTGGTTCAGCAACGGATAGCGTTGATGGTGATGCCGAAGACATATATTATACATGGTTTTTCAAACCACTAGAATTTGATGTTTTACCATCCGGTGTCGATTATGCTCTATTGGATTTCGCCGTCAATTCAGGTGTTGGTGGTGCTATCAGATGTGTGCGAAAGAAATGGAAATTTCCTATTTCAGGTAAGATGGATGCAAAGTTTCTTTGGGCACTAAAATCGCGTGATCCTATTAAAACAATAAATGATATTTGTGATGCTCGTTTGGAATTAATGAAAAACCTCAAGGCATGGGCCCGGTTTGAATCCAACTGGACTAAGAGAGTAAACAAAGTGCGAGAACGCGCACTAGCAATGGCAAAAAAGGACTAAAAATGACGATTGATCCACTAAAGAAAGGATATACTCCTGAAGAATTTACTGCCTATATGGATAAAGAAAAACCAAAAAAGTTTGGTACTACCCCTATTGTAGGGGTGACTCTCCATAATACATGGATGCCCGATCTAAAGCGGGTACAAGGCTATTTAAACTCAAAGAAGTGGACACCCGAACAATTAATCGATAATTGGTGGGTTTCCTATCGAAAAATGAAATGGTATTCAGGACCTCATATTTTCATCTTTCCAGAAAAGATATATGTTGCGACACCATTGAATGTTCGTGGTACTCACTCTCCATCGTATAATAAAAACTATTGGGGTATTGAGATTATAGGAAATTATGATACGGAAATACTTCCTCCTCAGATGAGAAAATTAGCGGTACATACTGCGGCAACTATGTTTAAAACGCTAGGTGTAACAGCTACGAATATAAATTTCCGTTTTCATGGTGAAGATCCAAAGACAACACATAAGAATTGCCCAGGAAAAAATATTGCTCCTAAATCCAAGTGGATTGAGGAAATCAATGCATTAATTCCTCCGACAAAATAAAATCAACTAAACACTTGTAATCCTTTACCGGTATGTTATAATGACATTCTAACTGGTAGAGGATTTTTATTATGCGTGAAATTATGAGAATTGAGCCTGAGGAAACCGAAGATATCCTTAATGATGCCTTGGAAATCATGAAGTCATTGAATGCAGACTATGAAGGAATTGAGCTTCTTAAGGAAAAGGTTCGTTTCCTGAAAACTTTTGGTCTGTCGGCGGAAATTATCATATATGAAGATATGAGTGTCGAAATCGTTATACCTAAAACAACCGAAAAACCTAATTGAGGAGTAGCATGAGCAATATTGAATTTCGTCAACGTGAATTGGACGGTAAGTGGATGAAGATGGTACGCCACAAGGATTATATGAACAAATATTCATATAAAAACGATAAGGGTTACCGCATCAACATTATTCCAGATATTTGGGTTGTTGAAGGTGTGTATGATTTCTATATGGAGATTGAATGACCTCGGACTTTTATACTAATGTCCAATCTGTCGGCGGAAAAATTCTATATCGAGGTGTTGAAAATGGGCAGAAGGTAAGAAGAAAACTGGATTATTCTCCAGTTCTTTTTGTTCCTAGTCAAAGCGATGTTGGATATCGGACCGTAACGGGGCAATTGGTTGCCCCTGTGAAGTTCAATGGTGTCGGCGCAGCAAAGGATTACATTCGTAAATATGAAGGTGTTGATAATTTTCCAATATTTGGTCAGCAGAGGTTTGAGTATTGTTATATCTCAGATAATTTTCCTGATCATATTAATTGGAATGCCGATCTTGTCAGCATTGCAAATCTTGATATCGAAGTCGGCTCAGACTCAGGTTTTCCTGAGCCAAAGGATGCTCTTGAGCCTGTTACCGCCATTACAGTCAAGCAAGACGGATTAATCCATGTTTTTGGTACAGGCGAATTCACAACCGACCGCAAAGATATCATTTATAATAGATGTACGGATGAGGAAGACCTTCTCCGTCGGTTCTGCACATACTGGCAAGAAAACTATCCAGATATTGTTACCGGTTGGAACATTGAATTTTTCGATATTCCTTACCTGATCAATCGCATTGTTCGTATTTTAGGTGAGAGTTTTGCTAAGCAAATGTCTCCTTGGAATATGATCAGGCTTGAAATGAAGGAATTCAAAAAGGTAGAACGCGAAACATATACAATAAATGGCATTGCAATTTGGGACTATCAACATCTTTTCCAGAAGTATACCAAAGGTGGTTGGTCACATGAGTCTTATACTCTTGATGCCATTGTTTTTGATGTTCTAGGTAAAAAGAAGCTTTCATATGCCGAATATGATAACTTGCGGAGACTTTATCGCGAGAACCATCAGCTTTTCATTGAGTATAACATCCGCGACGTTGAGCTTGTCGATGAAATTGATAAGAAGGAACGTGTTATCGACCTATGTTTGACCATGGCTTATGATGCCAAGGTCAATTATGAAGATGTATTCACACAGGTCCGCATGTGGGATATTATTATCTATAATCATCTGAAATCTAAGAAGATGGTTATTCCTCCGATGAAAACCAATTCTAAAAGTGAAAAGTATGAAGGTGCTTATGTTAAGGAACCTCTTACCGGTCTTCATGAATGGGTTGCATCTTTCGATTTGGCCAGTCTATATCCGCATTTGATTATGCAATTTAATGTATCACCTGATACCCTTATACAGCCAGCCGATTACACTGATGGTATGAATGAGATTTTGCGGAAACATCCCATTAGTGTTGAATATCTTCTTGGTCCAAAGAACAGTAAACTACCTCTACAATTGATCGAGGAAGGTGTAACAGTTACACCTAATGCTCAGTTCTTTACGACAAAACGACATGGATTCCTTGCAGAAATCATGCAGTCCATGTATAATGACCGTAAAATGTATAAGAAGAAGATGCTTGCAGCCGAAACGGAAATGCAGGGTGTTGAAGATCCTATCAAGAAAAAGGAATTGGAAAATCTCCAGTCGAAGTATGATAACCTCCAGCGAGCCAAAAAAGAGGCTCTAAACTCTGCTTATGGTGCTTTAGGTAACCAGTGGTTCCGTTTCTTTGCTATTCCAATGGCAGAAGCAATCACAACAGGTGGGCAGCTTGTTATTCAGTGGATTGGTAATGCAATCAATGGATATCTTAATAGAATATTGAATACCACAGATGTTGATTATATTATTGCATCCGATACGGATTCTGTGTATATCAATCTTGGCCCTCTTGTCAAATTCTCATATGGTGATGCCCTTACGAGTACACCGAGAGAAAAGGTTATCGATTTTATGGATGATATTTGTAAACAAAAGATTCGTCCGTTCATCGATAAAACATGTGATGATTTGGGTAAATATTTGAATGTTTATGAACAGAAGATGGAAATGAAGCGGGAAGTCTTGGCCGACCGTGGTATTTGGACTGCAAAAAAGAAATACCTTCTCCACGTATATGATAGTGAAAATGTTCGGTATGAGGAACCAAAACTTAAAATCAGTGGTCTTGAAGCTATCCGTTCCTCGACTCCTTCATCATGCCGTGCAAAGATTAAAGAGGCTCTTAAGATAATTGTTACCAAAACTGAGAATGATTTGATTGACTTTATTGATGAGTTTCGCGATATATATAAAACTCTTCCTTTGGAAGAAATTGCATCACCTCGGTCTGTTCGAGGTTTAGAAAAATATGCAAGTGGTAATAATACCGTTTTCAAGGATGGTGCACCTTATCATGTGAAGGCCACACTTTTCTTCAATCGTGAAATCAAAAAGCGTGGTCTGGAAACAAAGTATGAATTGATCAAGGAAGGTGAAAAGATCAAGTTTATTGCTCTTAAGGAACCAAATACATTCCGTACACCTGTTATTGCTTTCATGAATAGACCGCCGGTTGAGTTGGAGTTGGAGAAGTATGTTGATTATCAAGAGCAATTTGATAAAACATTCATTTCTCCGTTGAAACTAATCCTTGACAAGATTGGTTGGAAAACAGAGAGGCGAAATAGCCTTCTATCGTTTATGAGGAAATAATGGAAGTAAAACAGTTTAGGCGCATTCTTGGTGGAATGATGAGTTTCGCTTGGTTTATTTTTGATAAAAATTATCATGGTACCCCGGTAATTGACTGGGTGTGAGATATATACCACGGGCAGAGCCAGAGGCTAGCCCATAACATAATAGGAGAATCTATGTCAGACATTTTAAATGGCCTGCTAAAGGAAGCAGGTAATGAATATGGCGCAAGCCTTGTATCAAAGGGTATTGAATCCGGAGATATTACTTCCTTTGTTCCAACCGGTTCATTTTCGTTGAACGCACTACTATCAGGCTCAATATATGGTGGTGTTCCTGGCAACAAAGTATATGCCTATGCCGGCGAGCCATCAACAGGTAAAACATTTTTTGCAATCAATGCTGTTAAGAGATTCCTTAAGGATAATCCTAAGGGATTTTGTTTTTATTTTGAATCTGAATCTGCTATAACTTCACATATGTTGAAGGACCGAGGTGTTGATGTGGAAAGGTTGGCTCTAATGCCAGTTACAACCGTCCAAGAATTCCGTTCGCAGGCACTCAGAATTATTAATGCATATTTAGAAAAGCCAAAGAAGGACCGACCACCTATGTTGTTTGTCCTCGATTCTCTTGGTAACTTATCGACAGATAAGGAAATGGCCGATATTGCCGAAGGTAAAGAGGCGCGTGATATGACACGCTCTCAGCTAATCAAGGGTGCCTTCCGTGTATTGACATTGAAACTAGGTCTAGCAAATGTAGCATTGATTTGTACCAACCACGTCTATGATGTTATTGGTTCTTATGTACCTATGAAGAAAATGGGTGGTGGTTCCGGTCTTGATTATGCTGCATCCGGCGTTGTCTTTTTATCAAAGAAAAAGAATAGAGATAAGGATAAGAATACCACAGGTGTTATCTTGACGGCTAAGCTTGTCAAATCGCGATTGACCCTTGAAGATAAGAGAGTTGAAGTTCTTTTGGATTTCCAGAAAGGATTAGATCCTTATTACGGTCTACTCGAATTGGCCAAGTCATTTGGTGTATTTGCCGAGTGTAAAGTAGGCAAGAAAAATGGTGTTAGATTGCCTGATGGTACCGAGGTATCCGAAGATGATATTCTTTCGTTTCCCGATAAGTATTACACCAAACCAGTTCTAGATGCAATTGATTCTCATTGTAAGAATGAATTTCTATATGGAAAAACTAGCTTAATTTCGAATGAGGAAGAATAATGATTGGTCAAAAACTATCATTACATTTGTTCAAAGGTATCTTAAATCCAAATGACCCGTATTTGGATTTAAGAGGAAAAGGATTCAATATTACACTCAGCCGTGAACATATTATGGCTATAGAAAAATTTAATATGTATAATCTAGATACAAAAGAATATATCGAATATGGAACTCAAATAGAAATGATCACAGGTAGATTGCTTCACATATATGAAACCTATGATGAAGTTATGGATATGATAAATTCAAATAGCACAGGAGAAAAGAAATGAATATGACTATACATGCAATTAAACAAGTCCACGGTGTGGACGCAACAACCCGTTTCGAAAAGGGTCCACCAATTCATTTAAGTTATGGTTCCATCACATATGTTTCTGAACAACCTTACCCAGAAACCATCGTTGATTTTAGAGACAAGGTATATTCTGAGGTTGGATTAGTGAATGGCCATGTCATAAGTGCATTCGAATCACCTACCACAATCATGGAGTTGATGGAAAAGGCAGAGAGAGACATTCTTGCCCGATGGGAAAGTGAAATCGAACAATCTGACACACCTACAGAAGGAGAAGAACACTAATGAATAGAATTATTATGAGCCTTGCAGGTTTATTTTTGTTATCAGGACTAGCATTCGCGGATGATCAGATTCGTATTGTAGGATCAAGTACGGTTTATCCATTTGCCACCGCTGTCGCCGAAAAGTTTGGTAAGGAAGGACATCCAACACCTATTATTGAATCCACGGGTACTGGTGGTGGATTCAAGATTTTCTGTGCTGATCCTACCGTTGATATTAATAATGCATCCAGAAAAATCAAAGAATCAGAAACAAAAATGTGTTCGGATAATGGATTTCCGGTTGTAAAAGAGTATAATTTCGGCCGTGATGCTATTGTTGTTGCGCATGACAAAAATGGCAATCAATTCGATGCTACCAAAGATTTGTTGTGGTTAGCCCTCGCTAAAACACTTCCTATTAATGGTGAATTGGTGCCTAATCCATATAGATTATGGAGCGATATTGATAGCAAATTACCTGCGGTAAAAATTGAAGTATTGGGTCCTCCTCCAACTTCCGGTACTCGCGATAGTTTTATTGATCAGGTTATGCTTCCTGGCTGCGAAGCTGTTCCTTTTGGTGATAAACTAAAGTCATTAACTGATGATGAAAAGAAAAAGATATGTTCCGAAATTAGAACGGATGGTGCATATGTCGAAGCCGGCGAGAATGATAATTTAATCGTGCAAAAACTGGAAGCAAATCCAAATTCATATGGTATTTTTGGATTTAGTTTCCTTGAAGCGAACATGTCGAAGTTGATTGGGTTATCGATTATGGGCGTCGAGCCAACGGAAGATACTGTATATGGAGGAACATATCCTCTTGTACGAAATTTGTATTTCTATGTAAAGCAATCCAGTATAGATTCGAAGCCTGATGTAGGTGACTTTATAAAAGAATTTATGTCACCGGGAACAATAGGTGAGGATGGATATCTTGTTGATAAGGGATTGGTTCCTTTACGATGAAGTATCTCAAAAAAATAGAAGGCGTCGATTATTGTTTCCGTGATGATATAGAAAACGCCGATGGGCTAACAATTATTGAGTTGCTAAATGGCCCATATTCTGGTATAATGTACTGCTACGGTAGAACGAATATCGAAACGGTAGATTCCGAAAACGGTGTGCTGAAATTCCAATTCAAGGTATTAGGTATAACTGATGAGGAAAAAGAAGAATACCGAAAGAACAAGGACTTCATCCAGTATATCGGTGAAGTCCTCAACTCAATAATTCTGGATGATATGGGTATAGATGAGAATTGAACAAACAATATTAAGGAACCTTACGAAAAATGAGGATTATACTCGGAAAGTATTGCCCTTTATCAAGGCAAATTATTTTCAAGAGAATGCCGAAAGGCAAATCTTCATCAAGATTCAGGATCATGTATTAACATATAATACACTTCCAACTAAGGAAAGCCTTTCTATTGCTTTGGAGGAAACAACCAAAGGTATCAGTGATACTGAAATGGTTGAGGCCCAAAAAATCATTTCTGATTTTGATAGTTTTGAACCACTCGATAAGAAGTGGTTGATAGACCAGACTGAAAAGTTCTGTCAAGATAGAGCCTTGTTCAATGCCATGACCGAGTCTCTTAATGTCATGACGGATAAAAATAGCAAGTTATCCAAGGGTTCAATACCTAAACTACTCTCGGATGCACTTGCTATTTCATTTGATCCTAATGTGGGTCACGATTACCTTCTCCAGGCCGAGGAACGTTTCGATGAATACCATAAGCCCGACATTAAAATTCCTTTTGATATCAAATTTTTCAATCTTATCACCAAGAATGGACTATCACGCAAGACTTTGAATGTCATTATGGGTGGTACCGGTGTTGGTAAGAGTTTGGTTATGTGTCATATGGCATCGGCCGCACTCAATCTCGGTTTCAATGTCCTGTATATCACACTGGAATTATCTGATAAGAAGGTGGCCGAACGTATTGATGCTAATCTTTTAAATATGAACCTCGATGATATTCCAAAAATAGCAAAGGAAAGTTTTTTAAGAAAGGTTGATGTTCTTAAAAACAAATACACAGGCCGTTTGATCATCAAGGAATATCCAACCTCAACAGCAAATGCGCTGCATTTTAAATCACTTTTGAATGAACTATTCCTTAAAAAGAGTTTCAAACCTGATATCATATTTGTGGATTATCTAAACATCTGTGCATCTTCCCGTTATAAAGCAGGTCAAGCCGGTATGTATGATTATGTCAAGGCAATTGCCGAGGAATTACGTGGTTTAGCGGTTGAGTATGATGTTCCTGTTGTAACTGCTACCCAGACAAATCGAACAGGTTTCACCAGTAGTGATCCTGGATTGGAACACACCTCAGAAAGTTTTGGTTTGCCGGCCACTGCCGATCTTATGCTTGCTCTCGTTTCAACCGATGAATTGGAGAAGTTGGGCCAATATATGGTCATTCAGTTAAAAAATCGATATTCGGATTTCAACAAAAACAAAAAATTTGTTATAGGTGTTGACAAACCCAAGATGAGGCTATATGATGTAGAAACTAGCGCACAAACTCTATCACAATCAGGACAAGAACCTGAAAAGACTGTGCAACCTAAAGTTGATTCACGATCTGCGCTTCGGGACAAGTTCAATTCGTTGAAAATATGAATTGATTGCTAAATGTGAATGAATTGATATGCTTCCTTTGCATATCAGGTATGAGAAAAATGCGCTTGAACCGGCCGTGGAAACCTTTATAACTGTATATGTAATGACGATGACGAAAGAAAAAGGAGCCCGTGTTATGGTCTAGCGACGATTCTTAAAAATAGTAAATTAAATGTATATTGATTGATTGTTTTATAAGATGTTGTTTCAACCCGTAACGAAAGTGTAGGACCCTATGCTCTAGCGAATAACTGCCAATGACCACCGGCCCCTCGTTGGGAGGCTTTAGAAAGGTGTAGGCACACAAAATCAACGGGTGATTCCCAGAAGTCCACGGGAAAAGCCAAGCGAGGGGGACGCAGCCCATACAAAAGGCGTGGCAAACTTCTTTTTCGGTGATAGTTGGCATACTAGTTACAAAGTATTCTTACATATCCCGGTGAGATATCGGCTTGGCCATCCTTGGAAGGTGGTCTTTGAAAGCACGGTCGAGTTCGGTTTATAGACTGATCATCTTTAAACAAAGTGAACTTTGATAGGGTTCGACTCCCTAAGAATACGCTGACTATCACCGAAAAAGAAGTGGAAGAATGTGCAAGTCGCCTAGTGCGCCGACACTTTAAACATTAGTTAATCATGCCGCGGAACCGCCCGCGATTGTCCGATTACTTGAATGTCCACTTCGCCTTGAGGAAGAGGCTTAGTTAAATATCTTCCTCTCCAATTTGAATTCCGGAGCCTCACGGAAATATGCACTCGGGTCTAAGGGATTGGGTCACGGGATGGAGGATATGCCCACGGAGAGGCTATATAAAATTTCGCCGTCGCCTACCGGTGCCGAGTTTTCAAGTGACTCGGCACCATCTACTCTTGTTTATATCGATGGCCTATGGCCAGTGTGCCGACTCTCCAAATTTGCGTTATGGAGAAATGTACGCAAACATAGGTTTAGGGTGCAACTCCCTATCATAGGTCAGCGATATAAACAATTTGGGAAAAGTATTGACGTACCTTCCCGGAGTCAAACTGAAATGTTATCATAGACTAGCGGACAAGTCGCCCTCATTTCCGAGGGAAATCGAAGGTTCGAATCCTTCTGGTAAATTTGCAAGAAATATGCGTCAACATAAGTATTGCCTTTTCGGTTTCGATATTTTTGGCCATATGGCAGTGTGGTTCTGCTGGGATATTCTGTAAACTAGTCAATACGTTTGTCCCCACCTTCGAAGGTTAATGGCCATGCCTATTTGGGAGAGTCTTGGCGGACAATCCCGAAGTCAAAACTGGAACGTTAGTATCGTCTAATGGTAGGACAGACCCACGGGGTCAGATGAAGGTTCGAATCCTTCTGCTAAATTGTGAGAAATACGCGCCAACGTAAGTATCACCCTTCTGGTTTCGATATTTTGGAGAATATAGTGGCAACGATTAATTTACGTACCGATGACCCGCGAATTTCTGTGTTGTGCGGTGGGGACCGATGGTGTTTTTTAACTGAGGCCTCGGATTTGACCCCAGAATTTAGGTCAGCGCCGCTTAATGTGAATCTCAAGATTAATTTAATTTCACATAAGACCGGACAATCCACCGTTTTCATGAATCCAACAGAAGATTTCACGGATGACCATGAAATCGCGGCATGGAATCTTTATAATTTAGATAATCCTGATTGGAAGTTCATAATTCTAAATGACTGATATTCCTTCAATCGGCACTGAAAAACTGAAAGTGCGAGCCGATGGTGATTTGGTTATTTTTGTAACTGATACCTTCCAAATCGGTTATACGGTTCACTCCGCAATCAATCTAATATCTCAAAATACCGGTAGAACGGTTTTGTTTCGATATGATAGACCGGTATTTTTCAGTCAGATTGATTCCATGGATCCAGGTGTTTATTATCGATATATTGCAGCGGAAAATTCTAAATGGCAACTCCGCGTCTATGGGGATGAAAAGTGAACGTTTATTTGATTGTTCGGTATTTTGATTATGAAGGATATAGTGAGCCTGAATTTGCCTATTTTTCGGAAAAGAAGGCTGAGGAAAAGCTTGATGAACTAAATGCCGAATTGCGAAGGCAAGGCTGGAAATCCAGCCAATATGAACTTATTACTATACAGACAGAAGATTAAGGAGTTATAATGCCCCACCCACATAAGAATCGCCCACGTAAGGGCCGCCGAAAGATTGGTTCTGCGAAGCGCAAGGCTCGTCGGAATCGAAAGGGATGAAGATTGGTTATTTTTCCGACCTTCATCTAGATAATTCACCATACTTCTTTGACCCGGAACAGTTGCCCGAGGTAGATGTATGGATTAATGGTGGCGATACCGCGACCAATACGATGATGTATGACTATTTCCATTCTTTGTTTATAGGAAGGCCCTATTTCAAAGTTGATGGAAACCATGATTTCTATAATCGCGAGATCCTTGATCCTTTCGCATATACAACTATCGGTGAAGTTGATGGTATTACGATTGCCGGTGCTACACTTTGGACTGATTTAACGCATCCTTTGGATTGGCTTAAATATATTCATGGTCTAATCGATTATGGATATATGCAGGACCAAGGTTGGACCCATGAGAAGTATATGGAACACCATAATAATCATGTCCACTTTCTAAAGAATTGTGGTGCCGATGTTATCTTTACGCATCATGCACCTTCCTTTAAGTCTGTATCGAAGGAGTTTGAAGGTAATGAGTATAACATTTGTTTCGCCTCTGATTTAGAGGAAATGATTTATACCATGGATAAACCACCTAAGTATTGGTTTCATGGCCATATGCATCGTCCGGCTCGGTACAAGATCGATGAAACGACAGTGATTTGCCACCCCCGTGGTTATCCAGGCGAAAACTCCTATTACAAGACTTATATGCCACTCATTATGGATTTTTGATATGTTGACTTGGTCTTACAATTCGAAAACAGGTGTTTGGTCGGGTAAGCATGGTGATATTGAAATTGTAAACTTTGAAGTTCATAGATATGAACCAGAAACATATTTTAGTTGGGCCCGTATTAGGTCTATTTGGAATTCCAAAGAGGATTTATATTGCCCAAAGGGCGGATGTTATCTAGCTGCAAAGTTGAATGGCGAGCCTGTAAAATTGATGGTTGTGGATGACATTAGAAAGTATTGTGAATCACGTTTCAAGTATTGGCTTGAGAGTGCGAATTTAGAGGTAAAGAATGGAAATTAAGAGGAAGTTAGCATCGTTTCGAAAGATTAGTGAATTGGTACCTATCGAAGGTGCCGATAAAATTGAACTTGCAATGATCGACGGTTGGCAGGTCGTCGTCAAAAAGGGCGAATTCCAGCCAGGTGATACTTGCATCTATTTCGAAATCGATTCTTTCCTTCCTGTTCGACCTGAATTTGAATTCCTACGTGGATCATCTTATCGTGAGCATCCAGAATTAGGTCAGGGTTTCCGTCTTAAGACTGTCAAGTTACGTGGTCAATTGAGCCAAGGTCTTGCCCTTCCTAAGACATTAGTTAATAACTTTGCATCGTGGGATGAATCATGTAAAGCATGGGTAACGATTACATCATTGACTAATGAGGTTGATATGACGTTACTCGCCGCGGATCTTATCGGTGAAGATTTGACCGAGATTCTAGGAGTGCAAAAGTGGGAGACTCCAATTCCTGCACAACTAGCTGGTGAAGTAATTGGTGGATTTCCATCCTTCATTCCTAAAACGGATCAGGAACGCATTCAGAATATGCAGACCAAGACTCCGGAACCAAAGGAAGTTACATATTTCCAAGATGGTAAGCTTGTAACCAAGATTATCAATAAACAGAAGCCAACTATCTTTGATAGTACCTATGAAGTAACTCTAAAGCTTGATGGTTCAAGCATGACGGTTTACCAAAAGGATGGTGAGGTCGGTGTCTGTAGCCGTAATATGAATTTACGTGAAGATTCGACAAATGCATATTGGCGAGCCGCCAATGCATGTGGTCTGATTCGGTATCTCCGTGAACGTTTCAATGGAAACTATGCAATTCAAGGTGAATTGATGGGTCCGGGAGTACAGGGGAACCGAGAAGGCCTTAAGGAACTTGATTTTTTTGTATTTGATGTATATAATATCGATACAGGAAAATACCTATTGCCATTAGAGCGGCAATCCTTTATTATACACTTTATGAATGAAGGAGTAGGTTTTAATCACGTACCGATTATTGGAAATGATTATGAAATTCCAGAGAATGACACTTTGGAAGCCCTGTTGAAGTTAGCTGACCGCGAGTCCTTAAATCATAAGGTCGCGGAGGGCCTAGTCTTTAAGTCAATGGATGGCGGTATGTCTTTTAAGGTGATCAACAATAATTTTCTACTAAATGAAAAATAACGGTTGACACCTTCCACGAAAAATGATATAGTATATACATAATCGAAAAAGAAGAAAAAAACTTAAAAAATTCTGGTTGACTTTCTTCCTCCGATACTATATACTATACTAAGAAATTCTAAGGAAATAAAACCCACGTTAGTTTAGCGACCTAAAATACCTGGCTTTCAACCAGTGAGACCATCGGTTTGAATCCGATACGTGGGACCAATAAGTAAATAGGAATCGCTTTAGTATTCCCAAGCTGATTAACATCGTGAATAAGTAAATAATTTTATCGCCCGAATTAAGTATCGGAAGAAAAGATTAATGTGCCTGAACCCGCTTTTACGTTATTCTAAAGGGTTCTTAGATGGACACGGTCCATTATGAAGGTTGGCGACCTTCACCGAGGCGTTATAGAATTATGGGTTGTGCAAGTAAGGACGCGCTGGTGCGGTCGGGCGGCTGTAAACCGTCTCCCTTGAGGCAAGAGGTTCAATTCCATCCACAACCCACCAAATTAAAAGAATGTGAGCAGGTAATAAATACCGTAAGACTTGCACAATGCGGGATTGGTATATTGGTTGATGCCCTAGCCTTCCAAGCTAGAGAAGTGAGTTCGATTCTCACATCCCGCTCCAATTTAAATGTGTGTAATTATGTGATATCCGAAAATTGGTATCATTAAAAGACACATAACTGGATTGAAAAATCCAGTTTTTTGCCTGAGTAGTTTAAGATAGAATGCGGCCTTTTAAGCCGCGGTAGAGGGTCGTATCCTCTCTTGGGCACCATTGCTGATTAGCTTAGTGTTAAAGCGCCACCGGCGAGGTGGAAACGGTGGTTCAATTCCGCCATCAGCAGCCAAATTATTGCGGGGAGGACAAGGTAGATAAGTCGCCTGCCTCTGAAAATCTCAAATATCATAAATAGATGTATGAGATACACAATATATAAAACAACCAACCGATTGAATAATAAATTCTATATCGGTAAGCACCAAACTGAAAATCCTAATGATAGCTATCTAGGTTCAGGTAAAGCTTTGTTGGCCGCAATTAAGTTATACGGTCGAGAAAATTTTCAAAAGGAAATTTTATTCGATTTTGATAATGAATTAGATATGAATTTAAAAGAACGAGAATTAATAACCGAAGAATTTGTAAAATTAGAAAATACCTATAACCTAGGTATAGGTGGTGAAGGTGGCCCCCAATTTACCGGTAAAAAGCATTCAAAAGAAAGCATAGAAAAAATTACGAAAAGCAGTACCGGTAGAAAGCTTTCCAAAGAATCTAGAGATAAAATTGCTGAATTGAATAGAACACGAAAACCAATGTCTGAAAGGGGTAGGCAAGCTATTCGTGAAGCGCAATTGAAAAGATGGAATAATGCGGGATAGAGCAGAAGCCGGCTCGCCAGTCTCATAAACTGGAGGTCGTGGTGTGCAATTCCCACTCCCGCAACCAAAATATGTGATGACCCATCCCGGATTCCGATTCGGTGATAAGGTGGATATACTGAGACTTTCCACCACATAGTAGCTATCGGCAGCAATAGCGATAAAACAGTGCTGTCAAAAATCAAAGCCGCGCTGGTGTAGCTGGTGTGCATGTTAGACTGAAAATCTTAAGGTCCTGGTTCGATTCTAGGGGGCGGCACCAATCTTTCCAACTTTCTGAGTAAAGTTGGCGTATCATATCACGAAAGTTTATGTTTAGTGGGTATATGAGCCTGCTAGACCGCGTTTCTGGAATTATCGTTTTACCAGTGTTACGATGATATCAGTTGCAAATGATTGGCCACGGCGAATCGCTGGGCAAAACTGGAGTAATTTCATGTTGAACCGGGGCATGAAGTGAAATTAAATGCGTGATTGCCTTTGCATTCGGCATAGCCGGTTCCAAATTTGGTTGTGGGTGTAGGACACGGGAGAGACTTATAAACTCTTTAGCGGTAGATGGCCGTTCTTGACCAGGATCGATACCTGGCACAACCACCATTTTTAGTGTTGGAAAATTAATCCAAGCATATGTGTTGATTGTCCTGCATTGAGACTAACCCTCCAACACTAATTCAATTCCAATATCTGTCTGAGTGTACATATAAAGGCAGTGAGGCTGATACTAAGTTATAGTGACGTAAGGCAGAATGCCTTGAGGGTGTGATGGCAGCATAACGGTCCTGAAGCCGGAGGAATTGTTCGATTCAAGTTAGTCATGTTATAACCTCTATATCAGTACCAATTATTGCCCGTTCTTCTAATTGGTAGGAAACTGGACTCTGAATCCAGGAGTTGAGGTTCGAAGCCTTGACGGGCAGCCAATTAACAGTGATAATACCTCTGCAATGCAAGTATTGTCCATCTTATCCTATCGAAAGATAGAGACCCCCATTGGGCCTATTAAATGGGTGGGGACCTTCCAGAAATGGTTTTGCTGTGCAAGTAAAGGGATTATAGGCGTAAATACTGGATGGATGTTGGGACACCAGTTCAAAAAAGTCCTTACGCCAATTTATATCCGTTTCGTACAATGGTAGTACCTCTGCCTCCAAAACAGAAGACGTGGGTTCGATTCCTACAGCGGGTGCATTGAAACTCCTGGATTACTAAATAACCTATAAGGGTTTAGTTTTCAGGAGTTTCCTAATTGTTTTATACCATATATCGCATAACCAATCTAATTAATGGAAAATTCTATATCGGTAAGCACCAAACCAAGGACCTTAATGACGGCTATATGGGCTCGGGAAGATTACTCAAACAAGCCGTAAAGAAATATGGTTTAGATAATTTCCACAAGGAAATCCTCCATGTTGTCCAAACCGAGAAGGAAATGGACATACTTGAAAAGATTTTGGTTGTTCCTGATCAGGAAATAAACTATAATTTATGTGAAGGCGGAAAAGGCGGTTGGAGTTATGTTAACCGAAATGGTTTGCAGGTCTCTAATAAACAAAAAGAAATAGCACGTAAAATAGGCAAAAAAATGATGATTGCCTATAATAAAACATTGTCTGATCAAGATAGATCACGTAAGGCCAAACAGGCCTCATATACAAAAATAAATAATGGAATTTCTATCATACATAAAGGTAATAAAATATGTGTCGGTAGAAAATACTCAAGTGAAACACTAGAGAAAATGTCTGCAAAACAAAAAGGTAATTTAAATTCCCAATATGGAACCTGTTGGATTACTAATGGTCAAGTTAATAAGAAAATCAAGAAAGATGAACTTGACAATTGGTTGGAATTGGGTTATTATAAAGGAAGAATGTAAACCTTGAGCCGGCCTCTTAACAATGCTCTCAAGGTCAGTTATAAGTCCTGTCAATGTGGGATGCATCGATTCGGAAGTAACGTTACCGAATTGGGAGTACGGTTAAATTCCGGCGCAGGACGCCAAATACTTCTTGCATGTTTATAATTTCCGTGCTAGAATGCATATATAAAGAGATTATTCCGGGCTGGTGTAATTGATAACATCCCTGACTTTGAATCAGCGAGATTCTAGGTTTGAACCCTAGGCCCGGAACCAAATTAGGACTTATTATGAACGCAATTAAAGGTTTTCAAGGTGAGTATCGTTGGTTATCCAACTTTTACCCTTGCCAGATCGAGTTTGGTGGTATAGTATATCCATCAACAGAGAATGCATACCAAGCGGCAAAATTTGATAGTGACCTTCGGTATAAGTTTGTTAATTGTCCGGCGGGTCATGCAAAGCGATTAGCCCGAACAATGATTCCCCGTCAAGACTGGGAAGCTTCAAAATACATTGTGATGTATAAGGTAAACTGGGAAAAATATAAGCAACCCCATTTTAGGGAAATGCTATTAGCAACAGGTGATGCATATATAGAGGAAACAAATACCTGGGGAGATACCTATTGGGGCGTCTGTCATGGTATAGGAGATAATCATCTTGGACTCATGCTAATGGGTATACGCCGAGATATAGTGGAGGCCGTAACCACTTAAAGAAAACGGATCGATTTTGGGCCTGTGATGATAACGGGAGCATGTCGCCTTTGCACGGCGAATGAGAGGGTTCGATTCCTTCCAGGTCCACCAAAATAACGCGCTTGTGACGGAATCGGTATACGTATCAGTCTTAGAAACTGAGTTCTGTGAGTTCGAATCTCACCTAGCGCACCAATTCAAGTATGAGGTGTCCACTCCCTTATAGGTACCAAGGTTTCCAAAAGAAACCAGAAGTGGAATTAATCAATGGTGTGGTGTGCATCCGGAATGGTTACGGCATCGTCTGCAAAACGAACAATATGTGGGTTCAAGTCCCACCCATACCTCCAAAATTGGACCACTAGCGTATAGTCTGGCAGGTGCTGACACCGGTCTTTTAAACCGCCCGCAAGTGGATCGTTACCACAGTGGTCCTCCAATATGAATGCGTTACCGTAGCGGCCGAACGGACCGGGCTCTTAATCCGGACTCTAAATGGGCATCGCAGGTTCGAATCCTGCCGCATTCTCCAATTCTGGTTGAGACTAAAACATTGAGTAACGCCGGACTACTTGTATTTGTTTGGAGTCGGTAGGCCGCGGCCAATACCTGTAAGGATCATGCCCTTATTCAACCGCCAATCATGCAGTGTTAGTGTAATGGCCAAGCACGCCAAGTCCGAGACTTCCGAACGGATGGAGTAGGCACCAAAATGGGTAGACTAGGTTCGATTCCTAGACATTGCAACAGGAGTTAATAATGATTGAAGATGAAGTATATAACAAAGCTTTGAGTGAACTTGGCCAGGCCAAGGAAACCATACGAGAATTACGTAGAAGTAATTTAACACTCACCAAGTTTTCGGGTGAGGCCCTATCGATTCTTTTATGCCTCTATTCGGCATTCAAATCTGAAAAGATTTATAATATGTCGGATTATGTCCGCGATGAATTGTCGAAAATCGGCATCAATGCGGATGATGCATTAAAGAGAATGAAATAATCCCTATGTAACCCGTTCTGCCTTCGAAGCAGTTATCGGTAATGGAGTTGGAAATGCAGGTTCGAATCCTGTCATGGGGTCCATTTATAAGTTTAGGTGACGGTGTGGAAGGACACACGCGGTAAAAAGGGTATGATGAACGCCGTTATGGCGGGGCTGCCCCAAATGGTATCTACACACAACCGGTTAACGTGACTCTTGCAAGGGCTTCACATGTGTATCTCTGCCAACCGAAACATCAATAATTGGTATCAAGTCCAATTCACCTAAGGCCATTTAACAATACCTTTCACGCCTCTGTATAAAGCGCACCCGAAAGGTTTTCTATTCGATCCCTTATAGTATAAAGGCATTACGCTGCTTTGGTAAGGCAGAAACACAAGTTCGATACTTGTTGAGGGAACCAATTCTTATACGCAAAGCCGTATAAAACAAAAATATACGCAATCGCGTATGCATCTAGAGAAAATAAGCATGTGGATTGACAGATTAATTAAAAATGCCGAACAATATGAGCATACATATCGGACAAAAATAGCAGACCTTCATGCTAAATTTGATAATGCAAAAACTTCGCTTGATGCATATATTATAGCGAAGAAACTAGAAAAGATTGAAAAGGAAACGAATGATCGATATGATCATTTTATCGATAAGTTCCTTGCACATTATATGCATCTAGAGTAAGTTGGTAACTATGTCGCATTGACATTGCGAAGGCCGTGGTTCGATTCCACGTAGATGCACCAATTATGGTCCACTAGTTTAGTGGTAAAACCTCGCCTTTACACGGCGATGAAAACAGTTCGATTCTGTTGTGGACTACCAATTCCCCTTTCGCCTATAGTTGCATAGAAGTGGCATAGCTAACCATTACTAAGTGCCGAGTATAGTTTAAAGGAAAAATAGTGAAACGAGTAGAGGTGCAAGTCCTCTAGCCACCGCCATTTTAGGTGGTCTAACTAGCGCAAGTGGAGCAGATGGTGCTATCATATGCATCTATAGACGCCGCGGACTATAGGCGAAAAGGGAGTATATACAATGAATGATGTGAAGCTATACATGGTTGGTGGTGCAGTCCGAGATAAGTTTCTCGGTGTGCAATCCAAGGATATCGATTTTGCGGTTGAAGCACCTTCATATGAAGTGATGCGGAACCACATTCTAAAGAACGGAACCATTTACCTCGAAAAGCCCGAATACTTTACGATTCGGGGTAAGCTAAATGGAACCGATGCAGATTTCGTCCTGTGCCGAAAGGAACATGGATATTCTGATGGACGCCGACCTGATTCGGTCACTGTTGGAGATATCTATGATGACCTTTCTCGCCGTGATTTCACGATGAATGCAATTGCAATCGATGAGGATGGAAATACAATTGATCCATACAATGGTTATGCCGACCTTCAGAATGAATTAATTCGTTGTGTTGGTAATCCAGAAGATAGGTTCAATGAAGATTCCCTTCGACTGCTAAGAGCAATTCGTTTCGCAATCACGAAGGGTTTTGACCTTCACAATTCCATTGTTCATTGTCTGCATAATGGAAATATTGTTGATAAACTACGAAATGTCTCCGCGGAACGTATCCGCGAAGAAATGAATAAGTGTTTCAAGGCCGATACTCCACGTACACTACGTATGCTGAATGAGTTTACCTATGTGCAAGAAGTCATTTTCTGCACACCGGGAATTAAGCTTGAAATGACACTTAACAAGAATTAATCCACATGTACCCGAGTTGGCCTACGAAGCCGATATCCGTAACTGGAGGTGAAAATGCAGGTTCGAAGCCTGTCATGTGGTCCATATTAGGCATGGTTGTTCCGTCGTCTAGACCTGCGGCCAACTTACCTTACCCGGATAGTGAGAATACTGGTGCACCAGTCCTCACTTCGACCGTACGGGATGCCTAACTTAATTAGGGTGGTTACCATGACCTCTCAGGAACAGTGTACCAGTGCAAGCACAGTGATTTAATCACACCGGCAGCGGCCGCGATTTGCCTAGTTACCAAGAAGCCTGTCATGCGTAGAAAGTAAAAGAAGGCTCAGATAAACCTTTTTCCCACCCGACTTTTTTTGGAGATAACTATGAAATTTCATATTACGGGCCATACTGGCTATGTTGGTTCCCACCTTACACATATGCTTGATATGTTGAATGTCAATTATGTTGGTGAGGATTTGGAACCTATCAATACGAATCGAAATCGTATTATGGGTCTTTGTCGTCTTCCATCTGATGCATTCATTCATCTTGCTGCAAAAATATCCGTATCAGAATCCAATTTTAAACCATCAGAATATGTTGATACGAATTTATCATTATTGAGTGATATACTTAAAACTGTCAATACAAAACATTTTATTTTCATTTCGAGCATTACCGCATCCAAACCGGATAATGTATATGCATACACCAAGTTGCTTGGTGAAAAGATGGTTGAACAATCAGGCATACCATATACGATTTTACGTCCGACAAATATTGCGGGCACGATACCCGAAGTTGCAAAGGTTAGTTTGAACCACATCATTGGTTCCCTTTGTCTAGCAGTAAAGGAAGGCCGCCCACTAGAGATTTACGGTAACGATTATGAAACCGGTGATGGAACATGTATTCGCAATTATATCCATGTCATGGATTTGGTAAGTGATATCTTTCAGTTTGCTTGTACGGTACCAACGAATCAGGTATATGAATGCTCTGGAAATAGGAATTATTCCAATCTGGCTATAGCCAAACTTATCGAAAAAATCCATGGTTCTCCATTGGAAATAGTTTTCAAACCGCGCCGAGAAGGTGATATAGGAAATTATTATATCAAACCCTTCGATGAATTTCCTAGGCGAGATATTGACAATATCGTTAAATCAGTCTATAATACAATCATGGCCAAGTAACCGAGGAAGGCTTCTACCCTTCTAACCGTAATTGGAGTTGTAAATGCGGGTTCGAATCCTGCCTTGGTCGCCAATTTTTAGGAATATATTATGGATACCAAGGAAAGATTAGAAAAGGTTTTGTCGCCCGAGTTCAGGGAAGAATTCACCAGGCTATATCTGGAAAATGAAGACTTTCGAGAATCCATGGATTTGTCGCATAAGGCATATGTTGATGGCCTCCGTGAATCAATGGGTTTGGATGAAACGTGGCATTACCGTTCCGGTTATACTGATTTAGATTCTTTTGAACAGATGGAATCGTTACTCGGTGAAAATATGAGAATGGTTGTCTGTTCTATTGTATGTGATACTCAAACATTCAGATATACAGTGTTTATATCCGATGTGGGACTTAAAACTCTCCGGAACTTCAAGCCGGTCCGTGAGGAGTAACAAAAGAATGTATTGTGATCATAGTAAATATCCAACTGTCTATCACTGGTTAGCATCTAATGATTACTATAATGAAATCATTAATGAATTCGATTGTGTTGAATGTGAAGGTTCTGGTCGAATTTGGGATCCGAATGATCCGCGTGACATTTATGAAGGCAACAAATTAAGGAATCGAATTGAATGCCCTACTTGTAAGGGTAAAGGTGTCGGGCCCGTAGAACCATATTTGAAATTCTATTCTGAATCTAAGGAAAGATATGTTAGAGACCAAGCTTTGGCAATCGAGAAACAAAGAAAACAAGAAAGCCTTATCAAAAAATTAAAAGACTTTTTAACCGAAGATGAATTTGCTAGGATAACAGTATCATGACGAAAGAAGCTGGAAAAGAATTCATCCTTACCAAGATTTTCATTCATGGTGATGATGATGAAGCCTTCTATGAAGGAATTGAAACACACGGGCTATCAAAAAAGGCCGCCGAAGTTTTCTCCAAAGCATGTTATGAGTTGACATTAACCGTCCTTATTGATAAGGTCACCGGTGATGTGTTTGTTAAAGAATTTGAAAATGTTCCTCTTGAAAGGACTGTGAAGCTGACATGAATAAACCTGTGAATTGGAGCCAGACCTATACTGGGTTGGCCTTTGATTATGATAATATGGAAAACCATGAGTTTAGTCCTCTTGATTTTTCGCACTCCCTTGCCCTGCTATGCCGATATAACGGGCATTGCACCCGGTTCTATTCTGTTGCGGAACATTTGGTTCGCTGTTCATTTGTTGCTCCACCGGAGTTTGCATTTGAAGCATTGATGCATGATGTATCGGAAGCCTATCTATCGGATATGCCGCGGCCGCTCAAGGCCATGATGCCTGAGTATAAGGCTCTTGAAAAGAGAGTCGAGGAAGCAATTTGTCGCAAGTATAAGTTACCGTTTCCAATGTCACCTGAGGTGAAGGAAATTGATAATCGTATGTTGCTTACCGAGAAGGACCTTATAATGTGTCCTCCTCCATATGAATGGGATACCTATGGTTTGAAACCATATAGTTATGCTGGGTTTAGCCGCGCCGAGGATGTATATCCTCAATTGGGATGGGATTGGCAATCGGCTGAAAAGGCATTCCTTGATCGTTTTAAAACCTTGTATAGTGATTATAAAAATGACGCGACCATTTAAACATTCAAACATTCTATTTCAACAGGTTATACCGAGTCAATGGAATGAAGATACCGGTATGTTATTTGGCGCCGTACTGACACGTTCCACAGATTTGATCATCATCTACATGGAAGTACCATCAGGATATGCATACAAGGTTCTTAGGAACCGATTCGATGATGTTCGCGGTGAAATATATGATTTAGAAATTATTTCCGGATTGCTCCGAAAAGCATATGGTGTAAAGCCTGCTCAACCAGAAATTCAACGTATGAGCGGCCAACGTTTCGGTTAAGATATAAATTCTATTCTAAGAATACACTCTTAATTCCAGCTATGCGGACCGTGCATACCAGCTATGAGAAATTTTCACTTGTAAATCAAGCTGGAACCTTTATATTGTAATCATAACTGAGATTGAGAAATAACAAATGTATCAGGTGATTATTGAGGACGGTCCTTATACCTTAGCACTTGAAGTGACTAAGTTCATGAAGATGGGTTGGCTTCCAACCGGAGGCGTAACCATTTCACCGACAGGAAAATGTTATCAGGCAATTTATTTGCCCAAGTGAGTTGCCAATAACCGAAAAATATGATATATAGATAATACGAAATCACTGAAAGGTGTCAGAGAATAAAAGTTAAAGCTTACTTATGCAAGCGGTTTAAGCAGGGCGCCCGATAAGCGTCCCGGAGAAATCCGTCCTAGGTTCGAATCCTAGAGTAAGCACCATTTCACATTCTAGAATTCTCCGTTATCATAAATAGATAACAAGGAGAATAGAATGAGTAAAAAAACAGCCTATACCCGTGTTAGGGAATATAGAAAAAACACTAAGATTAAGTTAGTTGAAGGTTTTGGTTCGAAATGTGGGTGCTGCGGGTTGGAAGATGACCCGATAGTATATGATTTCCATCATTTAAACCCCGCCGACAAGGACTTCCAGATAAGTTCCTCCAAAAAAACTTCTTGGAAGGCCTTTACAACGGAAGCTTTAAAGTGTATAATGGTTTGTGTTATCTGTCATAGGAAAATACATGCCGGTCTGATTGAGGTTCCAGAGAACCCTACTAGATTTAATGAAGAATTAGTGAAGTCAACGAAAGAACATTTCAATGTTGGCTTAGCGAATAAAAAGAAAGTGTTATGAAAGTAACTGGACGTCGTTTGGCTAACAATGCTACCCGAGCCGGAGCATGGTATAGCCGTGTCAAAAAGAAGCTTAAGAAGGAATGCAGCAAGGCCTCCCGCACTTATCTCAAGCGCGAAATGGTCAAAGAAATTTTTGAATAACAATATTCAAGACATATTTGATTGCCATGGCATAGAATATGTAGTAGAATTATCGTCCTATCCAACCGTATAGGTTAACGATATAAAAAAGCGAGTGCAATAGTGTAACGCGCAAGTTAACGGTTATGAAATAAACTCTGTGTAGGGGAGTCTGGCCGTCCCTACCTGATTTGGAGTCAGGGGATCGCAGGTTCAAATCCTGCCGCGGAGACATTGAAACTCCTGGATTACTAAATAACCTATAAGGGTTTAGTTTCCAGGAGTTTCCTAAAATGTTTTATACCATTTATCGCATAACCAATACCGTTAATGGAAAATATTATATTGGTAAACACCAAACCAAGGACCTTGATGATGGTTATATGGGTTCCGGAAAGTTACTTAGAGCGGCCATAAAGAAATATGGTAAGGAAAACTTCCACAAAGAAATCCTTCATGTTGTCCAAACCGAAAAGGAAATGGACCTTCTAGAAAAGATTTTGGTTGTACCTGATATAGAAACAAATTATAATTTATGTGATGGTGGTAAAGGTGGTTGGAGTTATCTCAATCGTCTTGGTTTAAGTGTGCCAATAACGAAACAAAAAATTGATAAAGAAAAGGCAAGAAAAAGTAATTCCCTGAAAAGAAAACAGGCCTGGCAATCAGGAAAATATGATACTGTGGATTTCAGTAGTTCTGGATTTACAAATAAAACACACACTACAGAAACCAAATTAAAAATATCCAAGGGTGGTCTTAAACGGTTTTCTGATAAAAATGGTTCCTTTGGAACCTGTTGGATAACTAACAACCTAGTCAATAAGAAAATCAAAAAGGAAGAACTTGACAATTGGTTGGAATTAGGTTATCATAAAGGAAGAATATAATTATTGTCATGTTATCCCTAGTTTCTAGAAACATGGGAAATATCGGAAAAATACAGGTTCAACTCCTGTCATGACAGCCAAATTTGTTAGAGCATTCTATTGCTAGAGACGGTATGTAGGTCCCCGAAATCGGGTAAACGGTACCGGTGATGCAATAGAAGAAACTAAATAGTCCAAGGCGATAGGGACGAAAAGAAGAAGCCTAAAATGATCTTTCCCGGAGTGGGCAAGAAACCGCAAGAAACGGTGGGTTAAAAAACTCCGGTGCAAATTATGGGGTGCCATGTTCCAAGGGTGGCGAATTGCGCTTGCAACGCGATTGTGTAGGATTCGATTTCCTAGCATTCCACCAAATCCGCCAACTGGGTTGACGGCGGCTAAAATTGCGGCGAGACCAGTCGTGTAAGCCAGTGAGGTCAAATATATTGGTAGGTACTCTAGCGGTAAGAGAACACACTGTTAATGTGTCGTATTCCGGAAACGGTACGCAGGTTCGATCCCTGCCCTATCAGCCAATATTATTCCAGACAGCCGAACAAGGTGGACGGGGCTGACTGTTAATCAGTTTATTGCGGGGTTCGATTCCCTGGTCTGGAGCCAATCAAGGTGCCGTGGTGTAGTGGTTTCTGCATTATTGGACTGTCAATCCAGGGGTGAGGGTTCGATTCCCTCCGGTACCGCCAATATGAATATGCAAGCCATGGTCCCTAAGGGAATGTGAGGTAAGTGGAGCCACCACTTCGCATTGCAAAATAAAGGCAAACAATTTGCCCGTATAGACCAAAGGTAGAGTCAGCAGACTTAAAATCTGTGTAGCGTAGGTTCAACCCCTACTACGGGCACCAATTTTATGAGAGTGACAGAATGGTATTGTGCAGGGTTCTTAAATCCTGTCGATGGTTCGACTCCATCATCATGAGAAATCATGACGGCCTGCGGTGGTCAGTGTAGGTTCAAGTCCTATCTCTCATAAAGCTATCGAATAATGCCTACGGTCCGGTGGCTGGTCGCTGCCAGGCGGCTGTGAACCGTCCTCAACAGGGTTCGATTCCCTACGTAGGTACATTGAAACTCCTGGATTACTAAATAACCTATAAGGGTTTAGTTTCCAGGAGTTTCCTAAATTGTTTTATACCATTTACAAGACAACAAATCTGATTAACGGTAAGTTTTATATCGGTAAGCATCAGACCAAGGACCTTAATGATGGTTATATGGGTTCTGGTAGATTATTGAAAGCTGCAATCAAGAAATATGGTGCAGATAATTTCCATAAGGAAATCCTTCATGTTGTCCAAACCGAAAAGGAAATGGACTTACTTGAAAAGATTCTGGTTGTTCCTGACCAGGAAATAAACTATAATTTATGCCAAGGCGGTAAAGGTGGATGGAGTTTTGTAAACATCAATGGTTTACAAAAAACAGAAAAACAAAAAGAATCCGCTCGAAATCATAATCTCTTAATGAGAAAAAGTAAAGAATGGTTATTAGGTACTAGAGAGCGCCATTTGAAAATTATTCGAAAAAGAATGGAAAACAATTCTTGGAATACTGTTATTTGTTCTTTCAGAAATAGAAAACATTCAGATGAAACTAAGAAAAAAATTGGTAAAACAAATTCATTACATCAAACAGGTTCCAAGAATTCCCAATATGGAACCTGTTGGATAACCAATGGACAAGTTAATAAGAAAATCAAGAAATATGAACTTGACACTTGGTTGGAATTAGGTTATTATAAAGGAAGAATATAATTTTATGTCGGAGGCTGCCTGAACGGCGGGTATTTGGAAGTAATTAAACCAAATTTGCGGTAGTCGCCGCACCTCCGGCACAACCAATTAAGGAGTTCACATGTCCAATATCATTCTACCCGATTCTGTTTCCGATAAAATTAAGGCCGAGAAGCGGGCCAATCGTGTCACTGCACTCCAGTTTGCGGTTGAGTTATATAAAAACCAACGCAATTCTTTTGGTATCGGTGATGTGATCAGTGATGCAAAGTCTATTATGTCCTTTATTGAAGGCGAAGAAAATTCTAGCCAAAACTATGGAGAAAGTGTAGAATGAAGACTGTTACAATTTCGGTTGAGGAATATGAACGCCTCAAGGAAAATCAGAAAGTTTCGACCGTTGATCGGTTGATTTCACTTCATACAAAGGATCCTTTGCATGAATTCCAGGATAAGAATCCTGTTCGAATGGCATATGAAAGTCTTTTGGATTATACTGGTGCTATTAACTGATGTTTGAACTTGTTATTGTAGCCGATGAAAACGACGGTGATTATGTCACCGAAATTAGCAAGATTACACCCGAGGAATTGGAACGTTTGATTCCCTTGGTTGAAGGAGTCAAGGCAAATTGTGGCGCATGGCCAAACGGTGAACAAGGTGATGCAGCCGATGAGTATGACTGGCCACCGGAAGATATTGAATTTTTTGGACGTTTCGTTCCATATGGTCAGTATGGTATCAGTGGAATTGAAAGTGTCGAATATTACCCGTTACCTGAAAAGGTTCGGTTGTTATAAGAATTTGGAGTGCATGTCTAGTCGGGGATACTAGCACCGCCTTGAAAGCGGTTGGAGCCTGAAAAACGGCCAGGGGTTCGATTCCGCCATCACTCCGCCAAATTTTAGAATAGTTCCAGCAATTAAAGCTTTGATTCAGCAAAAAAACTATTCTGTTGATTAATGCCGGTATAACATAGTGGTCAATGTGGCGCTCTCATAAGGCGCAAATGAAAGTTCGATTCTTTCTATCGGCACCATTTCTCGAAAGGATATATTATGTATTTTCTAGCATATGCTCTTGCCATCCTTGTTATAGCATCGGCACTCGGTATACTTTGGTGTGTCTGGGGACTCTATTGCAATGAGCAAACATCAAAACAAAGACAAAAACTTATCGACGCTGCATATAGACGAAATGAAAATATGACGGCCATGGAAAATTGGCTCGAAAACAAGCCACTTCGAAATGAATATGAGAGTGTCACCTATGATGAACACATGCGGTCTCTTATGTTATTCCGGGATTGGCGTGAACTTTATCCTATTCTTGGAAAGATGGTATGATCTACTTGCTTGCGCTCTTTATTATCCTCGGCCTTTGGATTTGGTGGATGAAATGTATTGATTTGATGGAAGTCCAAGCAAGTCAATTGTTCCTTGCGGTAACACATAATAACAATTTATCAGTTAAAGAATCGCAAGCAATGCTCAAGGAACAATTTGAGGTATCCACTTATAAACATATCTGGTATGTGTTTACATTTCGTGATTGGCGCAAGCTTTATCCCAAGTCAGGAAAATTGTTATGAAATATATTGTCATTGAAAAAATTACTCGGACAATCTGGGATGGTTGGAACCCCAATGGTTCACCCGAAGATTTTGATAGGGTGACAGTATATGATACCAAGGATGTTTGGTTGGAGAAAATCAAATATATGACTTTGAAGGGTAAAATTTTTACGGCCGGTGAATTTATCGAAAAACAGTTTACTCTTGATGTTCAAATTGCGGAAAGTCAAAATGATTCGAAGTGAATTTACAGTTGATGAGGTAACACCCGAAGCGATTTATATCCGCGATTTGAACCGCGGGGCAATGTCAGTTACCAATGATGCCGAGAGGGTTGTGGAATACCTATATAAGCATTATGGTAATCGAAAGTTTATCTACCGTGACTCACTAGGTGAGTGGAGTGAATTGCTCCATGATACTGGAGTTTTCACAGATTTTGGACTTCCAGTAGAAGGAATTTAGAATTGCTCCAACATAAACATTTACTTATTCGCGCTGAAATTTTGAATCCACCAACCGACAAGCAACGTATCGAATGGTGGTTCAAGGACCTAATCAAGGCAATTGATATGAAGTTGCTCCGTGGTCCATATGCAGATTATGTGGAAGTTCCAGGAAATCGTGGATTGACCTGTGTAGCCATTATTGAAACATCGCATATTGCAATGCATGTTTGGGATGAACCTAGTCCCGCATTGATGCAACTTGATGTATATACTTGTGGCGCCTTGGATATACAAAAGGTCATGAGTGCAATACAAGAATTTGGTCCTGTAAAAGTGGACTATAAGTTCCTTGATCGAGAATTTGGATTTAAGGAATTAACGTAATAAAAGCCTAGGTGGCTCAGTGGCGACAGCACCGCTCTTGTAAGGCGGCATACAACACCGGGGGTTCGAGTCCCTCTCTAGGCACCAAACGGAGATATGATGCTTAAAAATTGTCCCAAATGTGGTAACCAACCCACATGGAAACCAAACAATTATATGTGTGATCAGTTGGAATGCATTTCGTGTGATATACGAACAGGCAATTATTGGGATGGCGCAGAATATGCATGTGATGAATGGAACAAAACAGTTGTTCCTAATTATGGAAAGATGCAATTAGATGAAGCCCTTCGACTGGTAAAGAATATCAAATGGATATCCGTCGAAAAAGATAATATGGAATTCGGTGTATTTGAGCCGATTTCCTGTTATCAGTTAGATGCAATCAATATGTTAATTGAACATGTAGAGAAAAATCTTGACTAAGGTTTTAGCACACGGATGGAATTACCTAAGTATGCCCACGTAATTCAAGTGGATGAATAGTCCCCTCCTAAGGGAAATGTATGTAGGTTCGAATCCTACCGTGGGCACCAATTTTGGAGATTATAATGTTTAAGTTGATTATAACGATTACCATGTTAACCGCACAACCATTGGATATGAAAACTTTTGAATTTGATGATGGTTATCTATATTCAAATCCTGCACTATGTAATCGTATGGGTGAAAGCACAACTAAACATCTAAAGCTTGGCTTTTTACGTTTAGAATCGAGTGAAAGAAAATATAATGTTTCTTTTAGATGTGACACGGTGAACCGTGACTAAATCATATGAATTCCATGTTACCTTGGCCGAGGGTAAGGAAGATTTAATGATTAATGGTTGGCGTAAGACCACCTTTCAGAATACAGACCCAAGTGGGTACAAGGTCATCCGCGAAGAAACTCTATTGACAGCCGAGGGTACCTTTGGCAATGATTTGGAGGCCACTCGTTTCCTCATTGAAGATACGGATAAGATTAAGAAACATATTGTCCGAGCCAAGATTGAAACAGGCCCAAATGTTTTTGCTCGTAACACCCTCTACTATGAAGCACATTGGAAGCTTAAAGGATTTGTCATTACAACTCCAAAGGGCCTTGTCCGGAGTATAAATAAGGAAAAAGGTTCGGTTTGGTATACCCTTCGCAGTAATGAGTATTCATACTTTACCGATTTATATAAAACACACAATGAATACCTTTCAGCTATTGATGTGGTTGCCGAGAGAGATATCGAGAGTGTGATTTTTGATACAAATCGCAACATTGATTGTGATTGGGAGAATACAGTTTATTAATGCGTTTGTGGCGGAACAGGTAGACGCGCCGGACTCAAAATCCGGTTCCCTTGCGGGAGTGTGGGTTCGATTCCCTCCAGACGCACCATTATTATCATGCAGCTAATTTCATTCAGATATGTATACCATGGTTATAGCCACATGCTCTTGCCGACCTATGTCGGTGAATTCGGTACTACATGGGAGTCGCAAGAAAGTTCTGGCTATTGGTATACCAGAGAAGATATGATTGACAGTATAAACCAATGGCCAACAAAAATTCGAAAGTTGGCACTCAATGCCATTTACCTAGGATAAAGGATATGATTAACATTAAGAAGGCAGTTGAGAATGATGCCGTAGCTACATTCTCCTATTACCGTGATGGTTCACTTTGGTATAAGACATGCCGCGGTGAGTTATTCCCTGTTCCAATTACAGATATTGGAAATGCAACGTTTAATCATACCGAAAAGGCCTTGCTCCTAATGCGGTATATGCGGCTCTATAATGAAAGTATCTCTTATGTGCCAATGTCATGATACCGGTATTTGGAAACCCACCAAAGATACTAACCCCAATTTTAAGTGTAAATGTGGCTCAAATGAAGTTATGTTTAGAATATGGGAATCCAATGATGGTGCATATGAAGATTACCATTATCGATGCATTGATTGTGGCCACGATTGGTGGGTAGAATCGAGTGACTACTAAGGTTGCCAATCTCTATAAAGAGCCATATGACGTTTATATTGGAAGGGGTTCCTATTGGGGGAATCCCTTTGTCATAGGAAAACATGGTGACAGGAAAGAATGTATTGACATGTACCGGGAATATGCTATACTCCATAATATAAGAGAGCGGGCAAAAAAGGAATTAATCGGTAAAACCTTAGGTTGTTATTGTAAACCAAAGGAATGCCACGGTGACCTTCTCGCGGAATGGGCTAATGAAGGAAATTAGAAATAACGGGTGGGTTCAATATACCTTTGAGGTTCATGAATGGTCCGATGATATTAAAACGGAAATAATAAGCTATGATAGTTTTGAGCATGCCGTTTTAGCGGAAGAATTGTTGAAAATTATCAAGAGTTATGATAATTTTCCTTCATTCAAGGCTCGAATTGAAGCCCTTGTGGAACCACTGGGAATGAAATATGGTGATGATATTGGAGGATTTGCCTCCCGCTATAAGTGGCACAATGAGAATAAAAGTTTGTATCTAGGTTGGAATTCATGGTGGAATTTCTTTACCTTGGTTGTCCGAGATTATGATGCACAGATACAAAATATATATCATTTATATGACAAAGATTATGCACAACCGAGAATGCCAGAACCATGAGCAAGACACTGACAATTGCAACTAATATTTCCCAGAAAGATGGGTTTGCCCTTTTGGACTATTGGACCGTAGGTCTAGGAAAGAAGGGCTATAAGCAAGTAAATACTTGGGCAACCTGGGGAAAGTATTTTTCTGATCGAAAATATAAAGCGGTCAAATGGCTATATCGGCATAATGGCCGTATGGATATCTGGCTATCGGAGAATTGACAATAACCTGGTGGATATATAATACAGAATTGCGGGTATCGTATAAAGGTATTATGGGACGTTGCCAACGTCCAGAAACCGGATCATTACCGGTTACCCGCTCCAATTTAAGGGTTTATTATGACTTTTGAAATGCCAACTCATATTCAATTTGAAATTGATTATGGTCGAAATGACCCAGAACCAAAGTATGTTACTGGTGTATTTCTTGATTTGATGCAAATGATTGCTAAAGCCGGTGCTGAAACCGATGATTGGTCTCCAATTGATGAAATGTTGGATGCTATACCGGTCGATAAAGTTTCCATTATTCTGTTACTCACCCTTGCCCGTGGTACCTCACAGGTAAAAAGCAAGTTAAAGAGGTGGGAAACATTTGTTAAGAGAGTCCATGAGGAACTTTTAATTCGTGATGAAAATGCCGATTTCATGTTGAGAGGATTGTTATGAGAAACCCATTAGAATACCCGATCACAAAAGATGAAATGATTTGGGCAATCCAAAAGAAGATTGACGAAATCGAAACATTTTATAAGAATGCCGCGCCCGGTAAGATCCCATGTGGTGATATTACGGGTTGGGCCCTACAGGAAGCAAAAGATTTTATAGAGGCTCATTATGATGAAATCACAGGAAAAATGGTTAGTTGATGTATCAGAAGGTTTGGTACCTGTGGTAAATAAACCACACCCAACTATAGAATTTTTGCTTGTCAACTCATATATAGAAAAGAAGATAACCGAATATACTTCAATATATTCAGTAACACCCAAAGGCCAACGATACCTAGATGAAATGAAGGAGAGTGGAAATGGCTGAAAAGAAGAATGAGACATATTACCGAAAGAGGATGAACCTTGATGAAGTCAAGGCCTTTATTCGTTCACAGCCAGAAACAACCAAGTTCTATATTGGTGGTGATTCGGAGCGATTCCGTATGGATGGTGTCTGGTATGCCGAATATACAATTGTCGTGGTTGTCCACTATGAAGGTTCAAAGGGTGCAAAGCTTTTCGGTGAAGTTACCCGTGAACGCGATTATGACCAGCAAAAGAACCGTCCTGCTCTACGACTTATGAATGAAGTCTATAAGATTTCTGAAATGTTTCTTAAGCTGCAAGATGAATTGAAGGATCGATATGTTGAGATCCACATGGATATCAACCCAAAGGAAATCCACGGTTCATCTTGTGTTCTACAGCAGGCTATTGGTTATATCAAGGGTACATGTAACATCGTGCCAATGGTCAAGCCAAATGCGTGGTCAGCGTCATTCGCTGCCGACAGGTACACCACTCTTCCTAAGACAATGGAAAACGTGGCGTGAAGTACCTTTTCACAACTGATATGGGGGCGTTGCTTGTAATCGCCCTCGCTTTTACATCATGTTCGATTAGTAGAGGAATTGAGACTCATGGCCTTTGTATGATCAACTGCAACTATGAGGTAAAGAAATGAAATCCACAGACCTAGATGAATCCATCCGCAAAATTGTCCGTGACGAGATACAAAAGCACGAAGCGGCTAAACAGCCATTACACCCGTATCTTCCTATATCGCCTTGGCCAAGCACTGAACCTTATCCACCTATGTGGCCACCGCATGAAGCTAGTCCGAATTATTGTCCGGTATGCGGTATTAATTTGAAGGCTGCACAATATTACTCTTGTGGAAATGCAAAATGCCCATCAGGAATCAAATATCTACTTTGTGAACGTACAATAACCACGGACCACACATAAATTGAAGTCTAATCGCGTACACACCCAATATAATTTAAAAGGTAAGAAAACTTACCTTATGCCATGTGGTTGTTGCACGACTCAAGATTTCCGTGAAGATTATGAAAAATCTCTTGCAATTAAAGAGATTCGAGAGTATAATAAATATCAAGAATAATGGATGGTTGGCAGAGAGGCCGATTGCGGCGGTTTGCTAAACCGCAGGTCCCCTAAGACGGGACCCACAGGTTCGAATCCTGTACCATACGCCATTTAAAGGAATAGATTATGAAATTCAAATGTGGACCTACTCAAGCAGAACGTGAAGTTAAGGAAAAGGCACAACAAGAAAAATTACACCGTAAGTATGTTTGGAAAAGGTGGTTTGCCTGGTATCCAGTCAAAGTTAATGATGGTGATTGTCGTTGGTTAGAATTCGTTGAACGTCGGCCGGCATATATCTTATATACTAGTTTTGGCCCAAAGGCCGATGGTGCCATGGCCTATTATATCGATTATAGTATCTTCGGTTGTATTGATGCTAGTTACAAATACCGAGTAATTCCGTGATTAGACGTAATTTTGGTAAAGATACATATGTCCATGAAGGTGTAATTATGGAATGCGACTACATAATTCCTGGACACACACTACAAGATTTGATGAAGATTTATGATGATGCAACCAAAGGTCCTGATATCAGTCCTTTCTCTGGCAATCCTTCAAAGTGGCCAAATGTCGCGGGTGTCCGTGCCGTGGTTGAAGTGTGTTTAGTCGAGTTGCATGATAAGAAACAAGGATAGTTAACACAGTTTGGTAACGTGACCCGCTTGGAAAGCGGTGGGCTCCCGCAAGGGAGTAGAGTTCGATTCTCTAGCTATCCGCCAATAATAAATACATGGTTCGAAATGATAGATATAGTAGGTATAATTATATGTATCTTTTTGATTTGGTTTATAATAGGGAGATAAAAGATGAATAAGGAAGAAGATTTCGGTTATATCGGCGATGGTGGTACTATCTATAAGGGAATTGAAGGTGTTGTCCTAGCCAAGGAAGGTTGGGGCGGCCTAACAGGTCCTGGTGGTACCGGCGTAATTGAGAATGATCCTGGGTTCTAGAACCCAAAAAAGGGAATTAAAAGATTGAGTGAGCCCAGACTTTATATTATGATGAGAAATGACCTGGTCGATTTGAACCCAGGTAAGGCGATGGCCCAAGCATGCCACGCCGCTAATCAGTTTACACATAGCATGTTTAAACGCGCATTAGAGAAAAACACACAAAACAAACAATTAGTGAACCAGTACAAAGATTGGTTGGAACAAGGCGATGGCTTTGGTACAACCATTGTTGTGGCCGCTTCCAAGAAGGAAATCGAACAATTGATTCCTCATGGTATCTCAGAAGGCTATGAGTGTGGATTTACATTTGATACCTCATATCCAATCAAGAGTGCTGCTGGTGAAGTGTTTACTGTGAATGCTCTGACATGTGCATACATTTTCACTGGAACATACACTGATACATATGAAACTGAAATTCGTTTGAGGAACTTTCCACTACACCCATGATTAAAGATTATGAACAACTCTATAAGAAAGACAATAAGGGTTTAACCCGCGTATGGTGGGTTTCCCAAAATTCTGAAAGGTATTGTATTAACCACGGTGTATCGGGTGGTGAAATACAAACTACGAATTGGAATACGGCCGTTGGAAAGAACATCGGCCGTTCCAATGAAACTACGGCAGAGGAACAGGCTTCCAAGGAAGTTCTAGCCCTCTATAAGCAACAGCTTGAAAGTGGTTATACCGCAGATATCAACGCGCTCGGCGGTCGTATCAAGCAATTCTTTGACCCCATGTTGTGTGCCCGCTGGAATGATAAGGTCGAAGCTGATATATCAAATGCGGTAAAAACATCGATATATAAACTTTACAGCCAACCAAAATTGGATGGTATCCGTTGTTTGGCTAAACGTGATGGACTTTGGTCCCGTGGTGGTAAGAGAATACATTCATGTCCGCATATCGAAGCTGAATTGAAGCCGGTTTTTGAACGGGCACCTAAGCTTATATTGGATGGTGAATTATATAATCATGATTTCAAGGATGATTTTAATAGCCTGACTTCCTTTATCAAAAAGGAAAAGTTGAGCGATTCAGAAATTCTACGTAATAAAGAAATTGTCCAGTATCACATCTATGATACACCTTCAATTGATGGTGGTTTTGGTGATCGTTTTTCGGCACTCTATGGTGGTTTCAAAGATAAGCAATCAATTTACCCATCCATTCGGTTGGTTGAGACTATTGGAATTTTTAGCACAAATCCTGTTCCTGAGGCACCTAAATTAATACTTGAAAGTATGGATGACTTGTATTCACGATATATCCAAGATGGTTATGAAGGACAAATCATCCGTCTAGATGGAACTAAATATGAGGAAGGTAAACGTTCGAAATCATTGATCAAACGGAAACCCCTCTACACAGATGGTAATGATATCGAGGCCAAGATTATCGATATCGAAGAAGGTAAGGGTAATTGGCAGGGCATTGCCAAGGTTGCAGTATTGGAATGGGTTCAAGGTAAGAACCAACCTGTGACAAGGGCAACCCTCAAGGGCACAATGGATTTCCTCCGTGAAGTCTGGAAGCACAAGAATGAGTATAAAGGAAAACTTGCAACTGTTACCTATCAGAATCTAACACCCGATGGATATCCAAGATTTCCTGTGGTTAAAGAGTTAGATCGACAATTCTAAAGTCAAACTCCTTAGAATACTAAATAATGGTGTTGTTCTAAGGAGTTTGAAATGAGAAAAGGTCGACCAACACTACTGAAATTATTAAAAAATACACCATATTGCTGTGCTATTTGTGGTCAAGGACCAGAGTGGAATGGTAAACCATTAACTTTGCCTATTGATCATATCGATGGTAATTTTAAGAACAATTCCCCTGAAAATTTACGTTTCCTTTGCCCTCATTGTCACACACAAACAGAAACCTGGGGCAGTAAAAGACTTGCCCAGCCTCGATTCACAACAAAATGTATAGTTTGTGACACACAAATTGAAGGCGTGAAGAAAAAAGATTTATCAAAAAGAAAATATTGTTCAAGGAAATGTTCTTTTATCGGCAACATGAAGGAAGGCCGTCATAAAAAATGGCAAGAAAAACAGCACACTAAAATTGAATGGCCTAATAATGAAAAATTACTGGAAATGATCGATATGTATAATTATACAGGCTGCGCCAGAATATTAGGAGTGTCTGATACTGCTATTAGGAAAAGATTAAAGCTTGACATTAAATGATTTCCGAACTATAATATACATGTAATTGGCCTTGGAGCATGAGGGTAATGCAGGAGTCTCTAAAACTTTTCGTATGTGGGTTCAATTCCCATCAAGGCCGCCACTTTTGAGGAATAGATTATGCAATACTTATTGACTGAAAACGAATATTGGGAATTACAAGAACAAGCACAATTGATTGATCTTGGTAAAGAGGACTTACAGAAGCTTTGCACCGAAATTGCTGAAAACATGCCCATTAAGCGCCCATATGAGGACGATACGGAAATTCCAAGACCTTGGGGCTGTCTGTTAACATATCGCAAAAACGGTCAGGAATTCTATTGTGATTTGTGCCCCGTCCAATTGATTTGCCCTTATGGTGACAAGGATTATTCCCAATGATAGAAAAAAATCATCCTAAGCTTTTCTTTTTGGATAAGGAAAAAGCCGCGATACCTATTGATGGTATTTGTAATGTGTGGATTAATCAATGGTGGATTGTATGCCCCGAAAGAGGATTGACATTCTATAAGCAAGGCCCCGATGGTGCACCTCAATGTAATACTGATCGGAGAGTTACTGAAATGATTCAAAAGTCTCAATATCCATGGGCAACCATCGAAAAGGTTCCTATTGCATATAAACGTTCCACGGTAGCATATGAGTGATTTTGAAACGAAATATAATGGATGGCATAAGAAACTATCCTATGTTAAGTCTGGTGTGAGGCTGGTCGCTTGCTCATTTGGATTGAGTGGATATTTTACTATTTGCTTCACATTGATATTGATTGCTGAACTTATTGGTATTGCTGAGGAGTGGGTGTAATGGCGGTAGTTGTCGGTGAAGATGAATCAATGGCTAAATTTACAGGCTGCCGCGGTTGCGGTGCAAAGGTCAAGTATTTCCTAAAGGATATCAAGGAATACACCAGCTATGATTATAGTGGTGGTTCTGATCGCATTCGTTATGTGGAATGCCCGCGGTGTAAACATGAGATTCACATTTAATAATCAACAAGTTCTAACAAAGTGATATATGATGCTTAAGACTCTTTATAATTGGCTAAGTGATAATAAACCAGTAACCAAATCAACAATTGATGTTGAACAAACTTCGCCCTCAAAGGAAAATAAAATACTATACGGTGTAAATCTAGAAGATTGGAATTACCTGGGCAATAGTGTTGCAAGGTATATGGAAAAAACTAAAGTAACCTCTACATGTGACGTTCATTTCTTTGAAAACAAGGATGAAACAAAACGTAAGTGGGTCCTTGTCGGACCAAGTTGGAAACTCGAAAGTTTCAAACATCATACTTTCATTGAAAAACAATGTGAATTGTGGAGAATCGGAGAACTGGGTCATTATGATGTAATTTTTAATTACCATTCCGATCGCCTTATAAACTATATGGCGACAAAATGGGATGTGCCTTATAAGTGGAATAAACAGAGTAAAAGGTGGGTGCAGGATTCGGTGAAAATGCAAAAGAAAGCAGCCGCTTCAAAGAAAATCAAAATAACGAAAGAAGATGATAGTCCTGAGGCAAACAATGTAGTGTCTGTGGAATTTGGAAAGAAAGATGACTGAATATATTCAACCTAAGTATACCTGTATTTTTGACCTCGATGGCACTCTAGCAGATTGTTCCCATCGTCTAGGATATGTCAAGACAAAGCCAAAGAATTGGGGCGCATTCTTTGCTGGCATTCCTCATGACCCCGTACATGAAAATGTATTTCTTGAACTGAATGATGCTGTTAATGCAAATCATGATATCATCATTGTGACCGCTCGACCAGAAACCGAGCAAGTTCGAAAGGACACACTGGAATGGCTAGAACGGAATAAGATCACATATCATAAGATTTTCTTCCGTGCTAAGAATGACCATCGTGAAGATGCAATTGTCAAGTCTGAAATTTTGGATATAATCCTAGAGGCTGGGCATAATATTCATACTGTATATGATGACCGACCAAAGGTTGTCGCAATGTGGAAGTCCCGTGGTTTGAATGTTATTGATTGTGGGACAGGAGAGGATTTCTAATGTTAACTTATGCAATTGGAGATATCCACGGTAAATTGGATATGCTTCGCCAACTTGTTGGTAAAATCCATACAGATGCTAATGGGCAACCATATAAGCTTGTTTTTGTTGGTGACTATATCGATAGAGGTGAGAATTCTCGCGGGGTTTTGGATTTTATAATAGCTATCCAAGAAATGCGAAATGAAGCCGGCCTTGAAACTATTTGCCTTATGGGTAACCATGAGGATATGGCGGTGAATGATGCATTCAAAGATTCATGGATAATGAATGGTGGTGGTGCAACTCTAGAGTCATACCCCAATAAGGTCATGACAACTGAACATATAGATTGGATTAAATCTCTTCCAATGTACCATGAAACTGAGCATAATTACTTTGCTCATGCCTCGGTTGTTCCTGGTATTCCTTTAAATGAGCATACACCAATCCAGTTAATGTGGACTCGCTATCGATATGAGGAGCAAAGTGGATTGGATAAAGTCCTAATTCATGGGCATACACCAGTTAAGCGGCCTGAAATAACTATTGACCGCATAAATATCGATACAGGAGCCGTATTCATAGATCATGGTTACGGAAGACTTACCGCAGCAAAGATTCCTGCGGGTACGGGAACACCATCGGATTTCCTATTTGTACAAGAGGATATCCTTTCGGCTCGTATCAATTCTCTTATGGGAGAAAATGGTTGACATTATCTTCCTATAGTCTATAATATACATTCAACTTAACGAAAGGAAAAATAAATGTCTCTATCACTAGCCGCGGCGCTCTACTTACCTCGTTGGTATCTCCGTTTGGTCTAACCGTAACAAATCCAGGTCCTGTTGAACCGGCGCCTATTTGTTGGAATGTCAAGGCAAACTGGAAGAATGCTTCCACCAAGTCTTGTGCAATTGTTGACCGTAACCACGAATCAAAGAAGTCTAAGCGTGGCCATCACGGACACGGGCATCATGGCCATCACGGACATGAGCATTGCAAGCGAGATGCGAAGTAATTCTTAATTTAAGAAGATATTCTTAAAGGAGAGCTATTGCTTTCCGGCTTTTTTTATGTTATAATATTCTCAAATAACGGAAAACATTATGCAGTACAAATTCCCACATATTGAAAAGATTGAGGACGTCCTTTGGGCTATCGAAGGCGCGCCAGAATTTATTGTGGCCGAAAAGGATGGCTACAAGGTTATTAACTATATGGTGGTTGCGGAAGATACCTTCCCAACCATTTCACCTGCTGGTGGTTCCGCAAAGTCCCGTGCCGAGCGGGCCCTTAAGGCTGCAATCCGACGCGAGTGCCGTGGTATCAAATTTAATATGGACGGTGATTTGATTGCTCGTCCTTATCACAAGTTCTTTAATGTGAATGAGCGGGAAGAAACTCGTTTCGATAAGATTGACCTTGAACCAAAGCACCTCTTGCTTGAAAAGTTGGATGGTTCTATGGTTCATCCTATGTGGGTGAACGGATATATCCGGTGGTGTACCAAGATGGGTATTACCGATACATCAATGCAAGCGGAAGAATTTGTTGCGCGTAATTTTCGCTATAACGTAATGGCCGATCATTTCCTAGAACAAGACCTTATGCCTATCTTCGAATGGTGTTCTAATCAGAATCGTATCGTTTTGTCTTATCCAGAGGACAAGCTATACTTGACCGCGATTCGTGACCAGATTACCGGTGAATATTTGACATATACCGAAATGTGCATGTTTGCGAAGTATTATAATATTCCTGTTGTACCTGTTATAGGTCAGGATATTGATGCGGTATCCAAGATGGAAAACACCGAAGGTGTTGTAATTCGATATGATGACGGTGTTGGTCATATGTACAAGCTTAAGACTGAGTGGTATGTTCTACGCCATAAGTCCAAGGATGCAATCATGCGCGAAAAGAACGTGATTGAGTATTGTATGACTGATAAGATTGATGATGTGATTCCATTCTTGACCGAGGAGGATGGTAAGCTGTTGCGTGATTTTTATCATGCTCTTGATGCTCGGTTAATCCGTCTTGCAAGCGTATTGGAAGCCGAATTTGATGAAATGCAGGCTGAGGCCAAAGGTTCACGCAAGGCCTTTGCCGAAGCAAATACCGGACCTTACAAGCAATTTCTATTCAGAATGTTGGATGGTTACTCCATCTATGACAGCTTGAAAAAGCATATTGCGGCGAAATGTGGTACGCAATCAGGTGTTGACTCAATTCGACACCTGATCGATGGATTGGAATGGAAGTATGGCTTTACGTCCGATAACTAAAAACCAGCTAGCCGATTTTTGGTTGGCCAACTATGCACCAAAAAACCATTGTTGCATTTGTGGCAACAGTGGTAAAATTGATACCCGCGGCAAAGTATTCACACCCGCTGGGTATGAATGTGGCGCCCTTGTATTCTGTATATGTCCAAATGGACAAACCTTGAAACGTAAAGGAGCAAAATTATGAGCAAATTTGAAGATATTAAGAAGGAAACAATCGATGATCTACAGGCCATTATCGATGTTCTTGCAATGCTAAAGGATGAGGTTGCCGCCGGTGATATTGGTGCCGTTGATAGGTTCTTTGATCTGTGGATGATTTTCCTTCTACGTCATACCAATCGCATGGACCAATTGGAAGGCCAACCATGAGTTATGAAATTTCAGGAAGTCCCTTTGATGCAATTCATGCAGCATTGTCCGCTGCATGTTCGCGTGATCTACCAAATATTGTATATCCACCAAGTCGATATAATAAGATTGAACGCATAGTTCGACCGACACCACATGATTGCACTGTTTATATGTGGCCACAAACATGGCCAGATACCGCATTAGGATATGATGATCAAATTGCAGGCCAAGCATTTACAACCGCATACACTGTTGTAATTATGCGTAAGGGTAATTATTGTGTTTATTTTGGTACCCGAGGTCAATGCGCGTATGCATTTGATAGAAATGACCTGAAAATGGAAAACCTAAAGAATTGGGATGAGGATTTCTGTATGCGAGACCTTGCAAGTGTTCGCGAGTCCAAGAAAAGGTATTTCAATGAAAATTGAGTGGAAAGAAAATCCATTTGATACCGTCATTCATTTAGATACCAGAGATAAGGCATATCTACGATTGGCGGGCAAGGAAAAACTTGTCCGCGAAATGCTATACTGTTGCAAATTCTATTATGTCGAAAAAAGTCTAGATTTAAAGAACCCTCTCGGCAAACATCACCATAAAATGATGGTCGAATTGACCGGCGAAAAACTGGAAGATATGGCCCTGGAACAATACAATTATAACATTGCTGCATTGAATGAGCGACATATGGGTGATTGTGTTTGTGTGCCTTGCACCTGTGAACGTTGTATGGCCGAAAGTCTATTAGGTATTGATACAATCAAAGGTCTATTCGGACATGAGGCCAGTCATGTCCTGGGTGCATTTGAAAAATTTGGTAACCGTGAAGATGTATTGAATCATCTAATGAATTATGACCCAGGTCCTATGCCTGAAATTTGGAAAGACGAAAAGTTATATAATGCATGTATTCCTCGCTGGAAACAAGAGGCACGTAATGCATATGAGTGGCTACTTAAATATTATTCGGAGAAAAAGATATGAGTGTACGTACCAGCTTCCATGTTATCTATGGTATAGATTTTGAACCGACAAAGGAAGAAAGACAATGTTTCTATAATTATCTAGATGCAAATGACCTTTGGGAGAAAGCAAAGGAGTTATATGTCTCTGATATGGATGGCAACCACATTTATTTCGGTCATTCATTCTTTAATTCAGGTTCAGATTATGATGGGTTTGATGGAGATTGGTACCAGGATATCAATATCATGATTCCTTATCTTAAGAATATCGAAGACGCATATATTAAGAGATTCAAGGAAATTTTACCTGAATTTGCCGGTTGGATTGAATATCGTGAGTTCAGCCTTCGTGCATTTATTAATTGTTCGTGAGGTTATAATGGGTATTGATACAAAATTCTATGCTGTATATGGTGTAGCCATTACCGATCAAAAAGAATTGGAAGATTTTATTAATGGACCTGCCGGTGATGAAATCAATATTGAAAATGTTATTGATGGCTATTGTCTAGATTATATTGTTTTTGGTCCTATACTCTATTGCTCGGGTAGTGACCGTATTGGTTGGGAATATGGACCATCCGGCGCAAAAATTGATATCAGCAATCTATCTGAACGAGAAGCCAAATATAAGAAGGAATTCATAGAAGAATTTCCTGATTGGGCCCATTGGATGAATGAACCTTTCACACTTATTTGTTTTATACACCAGGATTAATATTATGCCAGTTAGATTTCAAAAATGGATTACACGCCAAGACCTAAGGAATAACCCAGAGGTCTATTATGTATTTGGTGATAATGTCATGCGTATTGGTATGGGTGGTCAGGCCAAGGAAATGCGCGGTGAACCAAATGCAATTGGTGTTGTCACTAAATGGAACCCATCCATGGATGAGGATGCATTCTTTTATGATCATGATCATATGAACCAAAGTCCTCATATACCTCATATATCAGCAGACCTCAGAATAATCATGGAAAAATATAGATTAGGAAATACGATTGTGTTTCCATCCGATGGCCTTGGTACTGGTTTATCGATGTTACCAACCAAGGCACCGCATTGTTATTGGGCACTCTATTCGATTGTTCAAATGCTATATCCAGAGGGTGTGATTCCTTGGCAGAAACCTACAATTGACCCACTAGGAAACGATAAATGAGTAAACACCCATCACACAGAACCCGATTCTCTGATTCATCCTATTATGATGAGGTTTGTATATATTGTGGCGCACATGATGAGGTACCGGGTGGTTGGGGTAGATTAGCAAAGCCCTGTCCTGAGGCAAGAGACCAACACGAAATATCCCAAGATTTGCATGATCTAGTCAAGGCGCATTTCAATGAACCCGTTCTGACAGATTTCCAAGTAGGTCGAATCATAGGTTATAGTCAAGATGCAATGGATTGCTATATGATGATTCGATACCCTAATCCCACCAAGGTTATTCATCACACCATGGTCGGTGGCTATTATTTCCTTGATCGTCTAAAGGGTCAAAATTTAGTCATTTCCACACAAGGTGAGGAATGGGATGATTATTTCCGAATAGATAACATGTTGGAATTAAACGGTTGTCCCAAGGAAAAAGAATTCCTTCTAGAGATTGACAATTGGAATTATATCGTGTATAATAATACTGTAAGAGGTTAAATAGGAAATAATATGACTTCCCTTGTTATGCCAACCCTCAAGATGGAGGGTTATGTGATTGTAGATCCTGCTACAGGTTTATTTTCCAGTGGTGGTATGAGCCCCAAATTCAAAAAGCGCGGTAAGGTATGGGCCAATATTGGCCATCTTAAGAATCACCTAGCGCAATTCGTTTATCAATATTACCGAGAAAAAGAATATACCATCGTTAAAGCAGCCGAGCCTTACCGAAAGGCAAAGGTATATGATATCGTATCTAATAAAGAGTTATTCGATGTTTGGGAATATCTAGAGGAACTTGCCGCACGTAAGACAAAGGAACGTGCCGAATGGCAAGCCGAACATGATGAATGGTATAAGGCAAAGTTACGTGCCGAGTTGAACGAATTGGAAAATAAGAGTTAATATCATGATGAAAGATTTTTGGATTTCAGTGGCCATTGCAGTTGGTGCAACGGCGCTGAGTTATGTTGTAGGTTTCCAGATGGGCTGGGTAACCGAATTGAATTGGCTTGAGGTATTTGCCGTAGCAACCTCATATTCCACGACCTACCTTTGTGTTATGCAGAGGCGGTTAAACTACCCAATTGGTGTTGTGACAACCGCAGCATATACATATTTGTTCTTTCTCGGTGGGCTATACTCAAGTGCGATGCTGAATGCCTATTTGGTACCAACATTGATTTGGGGTTGGTTCCGATGGGGTAAGGATGAGGTCACACGCCCTGTTACTCTTGTGAGTTGGAAATGGTGGCCTGTGTACATTGGATTAACCAGTGCAACATGGTATGGACTAGTCCTTTTGAGTACCTATATGGGAGCAACCCTACCCTTGGCCGATAGTGCGATTCTTGCTTCGAGTATTCTTGCACAGTTCCTATTGGACCAGAAAAAACTAGAAACATGGGGGTTCTGGGCAATTGTAAACGTCCTTGCAATTCCAACCTATTTCTATGCGGGACTTCCTCTTGTGGCCTTCCAGTATGTCCTATTCCTATTGAATACGGTATACGGATTCGTAATGTGGTGGAAAACCTATAAGGTGTAAAATGTCTAACTCAATTATATTAATGACTGCGCTTGTGCCCACAAAAGGGCACAAGCTTCTTATTGACTTCGCACATAGGTTAAATCCAGATGGAATAACCCATGTGATCATTAGTTCAAGGTCCTTTGAGCCGATTCGCGGTGTTGATAGGTGGAATGCATTTATTGATGAATATGGAGGTCACTCCAAAGAACTCAATATTATTTTCCATCACCATTTCGATGATGCTGCACCACAGGAACCTGCTGGGCCAAATGATGTGGAATTTTGGAATTATTGGCATGATGTTGTTGTCAATTTTGTTAATGTAAGATCAACCGATTATTTTGTTGCGAGTGAGAAATATGGCATTGATATGGCCAATGTGCTTGGTTGTAAGTTTATGCCATGTGATATTGGTCGAGAAGTTTTACCAATCAAGGGCACAAATGTCAGACTTGATTTAGTCAAGGAATTTCCACATATTCTTCCTAGTTTTCAGTGGGTTTTTACACAGAAGATTGTCCTATTTGGACAGGAAAGTACCGGAAAGACCACAATGGCTAAGAGATTGGCCAAGGAATACAATGGTACATTTGTTCCTGAATGGGCCCGCGGATATCTTGAATCTGTTGGTCCGGAGGTGACAATGGAAAAAATGGAAGATATTGTCTATGGCCAGATGGCCTTGGAAAAGACGGTAAATAATTCCATTGACAAAACGATGTATACCTTCTATGATACGGATATCCTCAGTACATACGGTTATTACATGCTATGGAATAAAAGTGTTCCTAGGAAGGTAAGAGGCAAAATGGAAATTTACCAGTTTGCAAATCCTAAAACTCTGTATATTGTCATGAATGACTCTATTCCTTTTGAGCCTGATCCTCTCCGTTATGGTGGTGATAAGCGTGAAAGCGAAAAACAGTTTTGGATTGACCTATTGATGGAATTTGGTTGTAATTTTGTTGTATGCCCACATGGTGATCATGAATTTCAGACCAATTGGATTAAGAATGTACTCGATATTCACCGCAATTTCGAGTTCAAGAGTTTAATTGAGTTTAAACGATGAATATATTCTACCTTTCCGATAATCCAATACAATGTGCGGCGTGGCACTGTGATAAACATACCGTGAAAATGATTCTTGAGTATGCCCAATTGCTATCAACCACACATCATGTATTAGATGGTCAAAATGTGCCGGTGGGTATTTACAAGAAAACACATGTAAATCACCCATCGGCTATTTGGGTAAGGCAATCAACAAATAATTATATTTGGTTGCATGCCCTATTCTATTCTTTATGTCTAGAATATACCCATAGATATGGTAAAATTCATGCAACGTCTAGATTATTAGACACACTAAAAAATATACCTTCAAACTTGGTAAATGTTGGTTGGTCTGAACCACCTCAATGTATGCCTGATGAATATAAGGTTGCAGATGATTCAATAACTGCATATCGAAACTATTACCGTGGTGGTAAGGCCCACCTATTACAATATACAAATCGAAACAAACCGGAGTGGCTATGAAAGTAACTATTGGACCATATCGAGAGAATGGTAAGAAAAGAAATATCAAGGTCAAGATTGACCCATATGATGTATGGTCACTCGATTATACCCTTGCATTGATTATTCATCCCGCACTTAAAGCAATCAAAAAGGTAAAGGCTGGCACACCATGGACGGACATTGAAGATGCACCTCATATTCCCGATAAACCCGAACAAAAAGATGAATTGGCCGGCTTCCGTCGTAAACGTTGGAAGTGGATTCTTGATGAAATGATTTTCGCATTCAACTGTGATTTGGATGATGATTGGGAGACGGAAATCTACCAGAGGGCTGGCAATCAATGGACACCTGAGGCATTGGCCGAACGCGCCGAGATTCGAAAGCGAATCGAAAATGGCCATCGCCTATTCGCCAAGTATTATAACAATCTTTGGACATAAGGAGATAATATAATGTGGGTATTGATTGTGTGGGCATGCGGAAGCGGTCCGGGTGCTGGTTGTGCATACCTCAACCGAGTTCCTGTATTCGAAACTCAGCAAGAGTGCGAAGTTGCACAAAATATAATGTCGGATTCATGGGCGGCAAATTGGGCCCGATGCATTAAGGTAAAGGAGATAAAGTGATGGTTGAATTGAAAGCAGAAGGTTATGGTGAAACGGTGGGAAAGCCAATGGACCCCGAGTCTGTTAAGTTTGGTGATCTTATTTTTGCATTCTGTGCAGGATTTGCGGTATTTGGTTTATATTCTTTTCCACTCCCGGTTGGTATGAAACAGGTCGCGATAGGTGTCTAGCACAAAATGGTCGTCTTTTCTACTCATATGAAACGGATCATTACTATTGCTTTGAAGCCAATGGATTGAAGGAAATCCGTGATCTATTGATGAATAAAGTGGAATATGTCCGCTAATAATCGAAAACTTGAACGGGTGGCCCGCGCAATATGTTATGCCGCGGGCACCGAATTCAATAACTGTTGTGTTGTTTGTGACCCAGATAGAAAACATACAGGTGCCGCAAACTGTATAATGATTGAACAATTCAAACGTGAGGCCGATGCGGCCATTCGTGCAATGAAAGGATTTTGATATGATTATTCTATTATGTTTAGTGATTTGGTGGTTATCAGGTTTTATTCCTGTCTTGAATTATGTCAAGAAAAATGCGAAAAATTCATATAATGTATATCTACATGAATTTATTTTTATAGCCCTTTCTTGTTTAGTCATAGGACCTATTGGGTTCTTTATCGTTTGGTATAGTGAGAAATATCCTGATGGTATGATTATATTCAAAAAGGATGAATAGTGAGCAAAGAACTATTATTTTCTGTCACTGCTGCGGATTGTGATTGGCAATATCTCCGCGGCACTGGACCCGGTGGTCAAAAAAGGAATAAAACGGAATCAAAGGTTCGATGTGTTCATAGGGCAAGCGGTGCAACGGGTGAATCCGATCTAACAAGGTCTCAACATGAGAATAAAAGAATAGCCTTTCGGAAAATGGCTGAGACCAAGGAATTCAAATTGTGGCATAGAATTGAAACGGCACGCCTAATGGGTGATAAACTCACAATTGAGGAAAAGGTTGAGAAGGCTATGGTGCCTGAGAATATAAAGACTGAGATAAAAGTTGATGGAAAATGGGAAACTGAGTGATGCTTATTGAGATTGTAGCTACTATATTGACAGTATTAATATTGGCCTTCCTTTGGATAATACCCGCAATAATTGCATTTCCCTTCCATGTACTTGCTACATACATTGATTATCATCATGAGGAAAGTTTTTTCTTTATGACAATCCTTGTGTCCGAATATAGGGGCCTGACATACGCCCAATTGGCCCATGCAGGTCTGCTATACATACTTTTTGGCCCTCTGGCCCTTTTGTTTGAAATTGTGAATTGGGTATATGGTGGAATATCATATATCCGCTATTATCTATCACACATGGATGTTTTCAAACAACATTTCCTTAAACCAAAGGAATTAAAATATCTCAAGTATTCCGACATATTTGATCTAGATCAAAAGAATACAAAAAAAGGAAATGATTGACAATTTCACTGGATATGTTATATTCAACGTATGCTGAAAACGGTGATTTGAGTGAAATAGGAAATATTAATATTCACTGCGCAGTGAATAATGGCTCCAAAGTGAATATTAAATAGGAAATAATATGAAGACTCCAATATGCTACATGATGATCGGTTTACCATATTCTGGTAAGTCCACCTGGGTAAAACAGGAAGTAATGCGGAACAAGTCCTATGATTATGTCATTCTTGATACCGATACATATATTTCTGGTCGAGCCGAGGCTATGGGTATTTCCTATAATGAGGCAATCAAATCTGAATATGATGATTCAGAGCGTTTGATGTATCATAAATTGCATCGCGCATTATCAGCCAATGAAACCATATATTGGGACCAAACAAACCTGACTCGCAAGAGCCGGGCGCATAAGCTTAAGTTAATACCTTCCCACTATGATAAGGTTGCAATTGTATTCCCAATGGTGTCTAAGGAAGAATTGGCCGAGCGCCGAGAGACCCGAAAGAACAAGTATATTGGTGATAAGCTTTTGCAGAATATGGCACAATCATATCAGCCACCATCTTATGATGAAGGCTTTATGAATATTGTCAATCTATGACAACACTTGATGATAACATTGAAAAGAGGATATTGGCTCAAAAGATATTGGAGTCCGATACCCTCACTGATGCACTCGAATATATCAAGAATAGGTATAAGGTCAATATATCGACCAATCCATCTCCAATCTCAGCCGTTGACATGGTTGACCCATATACAGTGATGGCCCATACACCAAGGCCTATCACATATGAAGCTAAAGTGTATAATTATGATTTGAATTATTATAGTTCAAATCCACAATCGATGAATCACTATATGCCGAGTCCTCGGCGATATGAGGAAACATCTTATCATCTGATGCGAAAAATATTCGAATCGCGAATCATTAAAGTTGAAGTTATAGAGAATCCCACATTCGAGTATGCATATACTAAATTGATTTTTGATATACCTGCTATGCACAATTTCGAAAAAATAGATAATTCCTTCAGGAGGATTAAATAATGGATATATTTACGATTACACTCACCCTTTTGATAGGATGTGCATTTATGTTATGTGGTTACATATTGGGCTATTCTAGCTCTGTGAAAAAGCCTGCTGAAATTTTACGATCATTCATTGATGATATGAAAAAAGAAGGTGCATTGGATATTAAAAAGATGAATGTATATTATAAGAATAAATTCGGTATCGATTTTGACGCATTGGGAGATAAAGAGTGATTAGTTTATTGTTTTATGGGTTTATATTGCCTGGTATCATAAATGCAATTCTTATTTACATTGGTATACGGCTTGATATGGAAGAAAAAGAAATCATTCAATTGAAGGTTTCTGATTTGTTGGCATGTTTACTCATTCTCTGCCTTAGTTTCATAGGCACATTACTATTGGTTTCATTCCTTGTTAGTGAATATAGTGATGAAATTGTGTTGACAATAAAGAAGACAAAGGAATAATGTTCATGTTACTATTTGCAATATGGTTTTGGTGTGTGCCGGCACTGTTGAGCATTCCGATGATAGTCCTGTTGGCCTATGGTGAGTACATCGATGATGGGGAATTCAATATCGACCCAAATATCACATAGGAAATTCAGGGTGAAGCATTTTCATATAGAGTGAAGGTATTTCACACTAAAATAGTAGTTCCAAGGCTCCTTCGGGAGCCTTTTTTTTGCCTAATAAATACTATAAAAGTGAGGTATTCATATGGCAGCATCAGAAGGCGTAGATTTGGAATGGGCAATCGTTGAAATAGCACGGGGCTCCAAACTTACACGGAAATATTCAAAGAGGGTAATGGACCAGGCTAATAAGTGTGTCGCGCACATACATAAAAAGCTCGGTAAAAAGTTTGATATATACCATTCGGATGAGAAAATACCAGGATATCCCCGAGGTATATTTGGTAATCCTGAACCAAAGACCGATATAGTTATATTCACATCAAACAAGAAATATTTTGTATCAGTCAAGATGGAAGGTGGTATCCAATTGGCCTCAGGTGAGGGAAGATCAACAGCAAAGTTATTCCATGCTGCTGCTGGTAATATCAAGGATGCAACAAAAAAGAAAAAAATCCAACAATTGACTGAAAGCCTGGAAGGAATGCCTACTCGGCTCCTATCAGAATCAAATCTCAAGCGTATTATGGATACCAAAAAGAAACCCCTTATCGATGAGTTCACCCAAGGTGGTAAGATTCGTAAGGATAGGTCATATGAATTATGGTCACAAATACAAAAACCAAAGATCATGGCCGCAATCACCCAATTGGCCAAGGATGACAAGGTATTCTTTGATTCATTGATATATGAGGCCCTATCAGGTTGTAAGACACTCAAGGACTTTCCAGGTGCATCCGCAAATAGTATCATATCACCAACAGGCTTTTACATGATTGATGCAAACTATATTAATAAGGTCAAATCAAAGATCAAGGTGGATGTCCGAGCCAAGAGCCGTAGTGGTATCACCTCAATTGCATTTAGAATTGAAACAAGAGGTAGTATTTAAGTCATGTAGAGGATGCAAATATACTATATAATGGTATAAGGAGACTAAAATGTACGGATATGTATATCTGACAACAAATACCATTAACAATAGGAAATATATTGGTATCACCCATTATGATAGGCCGGACCATGAGAACTATCTAGGTTCAGGTACCCTAATAAAGAGGGCCATTAAAAAATATGGTCGAAATTCATTTATAAAGGAAATATTAGAAGAATGCTCCTCATATGAGGATTTGATTGAATCTGAATATAAATGGACAAAGATATATAATGCCATGGATTCAATTGAATATTATAATTTGAGGGATGGTGGTCATGCAGGCCAAAGTGAGAGTATGTTATATTATTGGTCAAAATATACAGATGAACAAAGAAAGAGAATGAGGAATTGGTGTAAGGTGCCATCCAAAGGATTTAAAGGTCGTAGGCATTCCAATGAAACAAAGAAAAAGATTGGTGCAAAAAGTGTGAATAGAAATTGGAACAGACCAACCAACTATGGTGGTTCAGCCAATCCAAATGCCAAGCCAGTTGAGGTGACATATCTAGATACCAATAAGATTGAGAAATATGAATGTTTGAAAGACTATTCCAATAAGATGGGGTATAATTATACCACAATGAAAACCATTGCCTCTAGAGGCACTGAATCAAAGAAATATAATATAAGGATTAGATATATTGTTTGAATTACTAGTTGAGAGTAAAGAAGGTAAGAATACCCACCTCCAGCATTTGGAAGACCAGCCATATATTAATGGTATTGATGGTACACGTAATGCCGTAAACTTCCTAATATCATTGACAAACATGTTATCAGGTAGTACACCAAATAAACCAGTTTCCATTACAACTAAATGGGATGGAGCGCCTGCAATCATTTGCGGTATTAACCCTGAAAACAAGAAATTTTTCGTAGGTACAAAAGGTGTATTTGCCGGTACACCTAAATTAAATTATACCGATGCCGATATAGATAAAAACCATCCTGGACCTGGTTTAAATGAAAAACTTAAATGGGCATTGAGATATTTAAAAGACCTAGATTTTAAACCAAATAGAATATTACAAGGTGACCTTATGTACACGGCTCCTGACCTTAAGACTGAGGTTATTGAGGGTGATAAGTGTATTACATTTAGGCCTAATACTATTAGATATGCCGTACCATTGAATTCACCTTTAGGCCAAAAAATTAAAGAATCAAAAATTGGTATAGTATTTCACACCGAATACAAGGGTGATACAATTGCAGATTTGAAGGCTCAATTTAATCCAAACATTGGTGGGTTATCACAAACCAAAAATGTATGGTTCCGTGATGCTGAGTTTACAGATGCCAGTGGCCGTGCTACATTTACTCAATCTGAAAAAGAGGCAGTAATGAAGGAAATATCCATATTAGGCTCAATGTTCCGTAAGGTCAATGCATATACTGTAAATAAATTATCAGCCAATTCCGAATTAACAATACCATTACAAACTTTCAATAATTCAAAGGTGCGTGAAGGCAAAACAATAGATCCTACCAAACATGTTGGTGAATTTATAGTATGGCTTGAAGCCAAATTGAATGCAGAGATTGCCAAACTCAAAAAGCCTGATGTTAAGGCTAATCGTGAGAAGGCAAAGAACCTTATTCTGTCCTTTTTCAGAGAGAATAAGAATCAAATCCGTGACATTATTGAAATATCGTTACAGATATCAAAAGTCAAGGAAATAATAATAGCCAAATTGAACCAAGTTCGTGATATAGGCACATTTCTAGAAACACCCACAGGTCTGCAAGTAACTTCACCTGAAGGATTTGTTGCGGTTAGCCATACCGGTGATGCCATTAAGCTAGTATCGCGTCTTGAATTCAGTCAAGCGAATTTTCAAGCCGCCAAGGCATGGAGTAAATAATGAGAGAGACACAAACAATAGCCAGTGAATTTAAAGGGGAAGAATCACCAACAGTATTGCTATATGACCCAGTAACACACCATAAGGTCCTAGTATCCGAAGCTGAATTGGAGAGGTCCGCACCCGAGTATTATTCCTATAAGGTATATGAGGGGATTGGCACAAATGTTCCAATAAAGGAGTACCTTGACCGTCGTAGAAAGGAAAAAGAGAATGAGTGATAAATTTATACCAGGTATTAGCCAACATATTCCTATTAAAATGACATGGTGGGATAAACTAAAGTCCAAATGGAAGATGAGGAAATATTCAAAGTTGATATCCAAACAGGCAAAGGCCAAAATAATAGGTGCCAGTGCCAAACCACCAATTGGACCAACCGAAGAAGAACGATACCAAAGAATATTAAATGAATTTTGTGAAAGGACAAGGCAATATGAGTGAGCGTGAAAGAATTGAGGCCATCGAAAAGGAAATGGCCAATTTAAAGAATGAGATTGAACTATTAAAAACACAAATCACATGGGTCCAAGTTCCTATGACCCAGCCACCCAATATTGATCCTAAATTCGGGTATGACCCATTTAAAGATCACCCAAAGACATGGCCAACCAATACAATGATCGATAATAGCAGGTCATTTACGCTTGTCATGGACAAATACCCTGAAATGGCATATAATCCATATGACAAACACTGAATCAGAACTTACCGAGAGCCGTATTCATAGCCTTGAGTTGGAAGTCATGGAACTCAAGAGGAGATTGGATGAATTATCAAAATATCTAACACCTGTTATTCTATCCAATATGCCAATAGGTGGTGGTAGAGTAATAGAGAATACCAAGTTATTTACAATAGATCAGAATCACACCACTAAAGGAAATAATGGGTAAAAGAAGGAAATATAGGTATAAGCCTGTGATGTTGATTACCTGCGCCAAGCTTCCGGGTAAGGAGTGGCGTGTCCGTGGGGAATGGAAGGAACACCTCCAGAAATATTTGAAATCCACAGAGGACCTCCACTATTGGATGCGGAAAATTGGTGTTGATTGGTTTACCGCTAAGCCCCTCCAAGAACCACACACCGAGGAACACAAGACGGCAATATCCGAGGGAATGCGAAGGGGAAGGGTATGGAATAGAGGTTTAAAGCTGGGACCACGAAAGGACTTCAAACCACCGAATGTAAAGGAATGGATGATCATTACATCTTCCGGAATGCATACAGTGAAAAATCTCAAGGGATGGCTCCGAAGGAATAATTTACCATATGATGTGATCAAGATGCGAATTCGAAAGCAAGGGCCATGGCCATACCAGACACCAACAATAAATATCCTCAAAATACAGAAATGGAGTTAATATGTTTGTAAATCATGGATTGATGGCGAGCCAAGGACAATTACCGGCATGTGCATCACACGCACGACCAGTGATCACACAGCCCGCATCTTGGGCATGCAATGTCCAAGGAAGTATTGCCGATACAATGTATGCAAATGGGGCTATCATCGGTGCAGCGACCATCGGAAAAATTATAATTATGGTCGGTCAGCGGAACACTGCTTCCAGAATGATTGCTAATGTCACGCTTAATGGAGTAACAGTTTCCTCCGATCAATTCTCCGCTAATGCGGTGACAGGAACAACAGACCAATGGGTCGGAGCAATATTTGATCATCCAGGAGTTACAACGGCAAATATCAAGGTAGGATTTACAGGAACAGGAGCAATCACCCGATGCGCGGTTATTCCTGTTCAACTTCTGAATTATAAAAATATTGTCATCAGTACAAGTAATACCGCTACGGATGGGGCATTAGTCACATCCAGAATACCATGTGGTGGTGTGGCCCATCAAATGGCAATGGTCACAACAAATGGAATTTCATTTACCAGTACTGGCCATGAAGCCGCGGGAACAATAACCCCAACACCATCAACAACGGCTGGGTCATTTGCCATTGGGTTCGTTCGGAATACATT
>JACCDT010322970.1_pt1 | contig 110152 bp, 101 predicted proteins | sample 7446291 | NCBI WGS metagenome assembly JACCDT01 (sample SAMN15323446, study PRJNA562643) | freshwater metagenome | isolation source: river surface water | place: USA:Blue River Watershed | collected 2017-08-17 | reverse complement strand
TGTTAAATTATTAGTATGATATTCTTTCATATTACCAAATTGTGTAATTGCCAAATGATAAATTTTTTTCAAATATTCATTAGGTTTCTCATAATCACTATTATTACTTAATTCTTCTATTAATTTTAAATGCTGAACTATATTTATATGATCATAATATTGAGGATATTTTTTACTCATGTTTGTAGAAGCCTTTTCTGATACATAATTATATAAATCTTGATATGGATCAGTAGTTATATTTTGAGGTTTATTATATAATATTAAACCACTAAATTCTTCTTCATACCAATCTATATTTTCAGTTATTAAACTAATTGATTCTAAAAATAATTTTTCTTTAGTTTCATCAAAGTTAAATACTAATAAATTTAAATAAGATTCATAAGTTTCTGGTTTAACTCCTATTAGTTCTTTCTTTCTAATATCACAATCATCTAATTGTTCTAATTCTGTAGAATTTAATAATAAGGCTTTATAAACTGCAAAATGTTTTAGAAATTTTTGGATTTGGTTAAAATCATAATTAAATTTATCAACAAATAAATTAATTAATTGGGTATTTATTTTAAAAAATCTTTGTAATAATATTCTTGTTATATTTGATTTTGAGGTTTCATTAATTTTTTCAATAAAAACAAGTAAATTATTTAAGTCGAGTGATATGTAAGATTTTTTTAAATTAACAATATTATTTTTATTTAATGACTGAAAGTGTTTTTTAATAAAAAATTCTAATCCTAATTCTGGTCCAATTTCAACAGATGATGGTATATGATCATTACCAAATAAATAAAAAACTAAACACAAATCCCATATTATTTTGTAATTATTAGTTTTAATATTATTAATATTATTATATAATTCAAACATGTTTTTAATAATTTGATTAGCTTCTAATACTTGTATATATCCTAATGTATTTGCATTTTTTAAATATTTTATAACTGAAAAATTTAAGTCTTTTCCAATAATTTTATAATAACATTGTTGTATTAATATTTGGTGTATAAAATCAGAATCAGTTGTGTGAATACAGTAGTCACCATTAATTTCTTCTTGTGATATGTATTTAAAAATTTTTAAATCTGATTCTCCATTTTCTTTTGCACTATTTATATAAATTTTAATTTTAGGATACATGTTTTTTATTTTAATATTCATGTATAGTTCTAAATTTTTTATAAAGTTAGATGAAGGTCCTATTGATTTATCTATTGTAAATCTAGTTTTTATCCATTTAAAATAGTCAAATAAGATTGGTTCATTAGTTAAATTATTATTATCATATTGCTTTGATAAATTTTCAAATAAATTTTTATTGTTTGGCAACAAATTATCAAAATATTTTTTAAATATTGCCTTTTTTTCACTTGATTCTATAAAGTTTTTAATTCTTCGTCTTCTTTGTTCTATAACTTTTGAAATAGATGGTATACCATCATAAAATATTGATATTGATTGTATAAAATTTGGTTTATGTATTTTTTCAACATAAGTAATCATCATATTTACTATTTTTTCATAAATAACTAATTCAATAATCGATAAACCATCATTTTTTTCATTAGGAGAATTACTATTTACATTAGATGTGATTTTACTTGTTATGTAATTTATAAATTTAGATATTATTTCATCTTCATTAAAACCATCAAATATATTTTCTAAATCAGATCCAACATAATACAGCTTCCAGTGTGGTTGCATAAATATGCTTTTTAAATTTTGTTCTATTATATCACCTTTATCTATAGCAAAAGGAAGACATAAAATAATTTTAATTATGTCATTAATTTCATTTTCTAATTCAACAATTTCTTGATATATAAGGAAGTTTAAATCAAAAATAATATGATTGGCAACTATTTTTCTAATGTTGTTATCTATTTTTAATTCTTCTATTCCATCATTGTTGATAGATTTTGAAATAAAATTAGCAAATCTATCTAATCCCATTTATTAATTATTATTGATTAATATAAATTTTGTTTTAAATCAAAATATTTTTATAATTTCTCTCTAATTAAATTGTGAATTTCCCACATTACTTTACAATCGATTTCATTATATTTAACTATTTCTTTCATTACAGGATCTTCGATCACATTATCAATTGATTTATTCTTAACGCCTTCATATAATTTATTTGCTAAAATCATTGCGGTAAGGCCATTTGAACATGGACTAGAACTGTCCCAACAAGATTCAATTAAATCTGCTTTGTTTAATGCCTTTGCTATTGTTTTTAATGAAAAATTTAAAGCACCTTTAACAACAACTGGTTCTGATAAAAATACTTGATATAAATCATAAAAAACATAGTTAGAGTCATTATAATTATACTTTAAATGGCGTTTCTTAAAACTGTTATATGCACTAGGTTCAGCATATGACCAATGATAGAATTTTGCTTTTTTCTTTTTATTTTCTTTTAATATTTGATTAACGTATTTATTAAAACTATTAAACATTTCTAACTCAGATTCTTCACTTTTATCGTCCATTACAAATGTTTGGTAAACCCATGTGTTTGCTTTTGCATAACCAATTCCAACCATAAAAATAAATTGGTTGTTATCATAAGATATAATTCCATCTTTAATAATAGAACCAAAATTTGAATTTAAGGTTTCAAAATCAAGATAAAATTCCATATGTTGATTATCCTGTTTTTTCCAGTTTTTTCTATCCCAACTAATAAAATCAGGTCTAATTATGTCTTCATTTTGTCGGTTAATATTAAGTACTGAATCAACAATTACTGCTTGTTTTCCTTTTTGATTGAATCCCAAAATTTTTGATGTACATTTTGGATCAGTCCATTTAAATACCTGATGACTATGAGCTTGTTCTCTATTTTTAACACCACAATACATCACAGCTGTAATTTCTTTAATTTTATCGTTTAGTTCATTTTTTAATTTACGAAATTCACCGTCTTTTTCATTTTTCATATTAGGAAATAACTCTTTTCTACACGGTAAAGGTAATAAACTCCAATTAGATCCTTCACTTTTCAAAGTTTTAATCCATTCTACTGCATTTTTGGATTGGGTAACATATTCGGAGTCAACAGTATCATAATCAATGACACCAAGCTTGCCTAAAAATTCAGAAATTTCATATTTAATTCCTTTTGATTCCCAGTTATATTTTTTACCCCAAATAAATGCCTTATTAATTAATAATCCTTGAACCCTATTTAAATCTCGAGTATAAATATACAATTGACCTTTATATGCGGGAATACTTTCTGAATTTAAAATATGAATACCATCGGCTCTTAATGGAATTGTTGAATGTTTAATATCAATAACCTTATAGTGCCAAGGTGTTTTTAATTTAGTAGAACCAAGTTTTGATTCAAATTCACTAATTACTTCATAACCCATAAGCTTATTTAAATAATCTGATCTAACTAACAAATCTGGCATACCAAAAGTTTTGTCATCATAATTATGTAAAACAGCTTGATAAATTAGAGGTTCGCCCTTTTTCATTAATTCAATAGTTTCTTCAAATTTCTCTTTTTTTCTACTTAACATATAATCTCCAACTTTAATCATCGAATGTTCTTTTTTGAGTATCTTTATTAATTCTTCTTCAAATTCAATACCCGCATCCATTATACATTTACTAAATGTATCTGGATTAGATTTAATAATTGCCTTTGAATCGGATATTCTTGATGGTTTATCTCCAAGGTCATAAATTTTATATTCTTTTAACCAATCAATTAATGGATCGTTTAACATATAATTTCTAACAGATGAAGCAGAAACCATTTGGCACCAAAGTTCTTGTTCCAAATCTTTTTTTATTCTTTTGGCCTTTTGTTTTGGTGATTCTAAATTTGTATCAACTTGATCTTCATTAGAACTATCTATAACTATTTCATTTATATAGGCAGAATTCATTTCATTATAAGATCTTTTTTTATTATCTATTAATATTTGGCGTCTTTGATATCTTGCTGATCTGGCTGGTTTATTAATATTTAAAACTGATTTATCTTCAATAGTAATATTCATTAAATTATAAGTCAATGTTTGGTCTAAATTTTTAATATCATTTGATGTAATTTCAATTGTATATATTGGTTGAATATATTCTTGTTTGGTTGTATCTTCTAGTTCAAAATTTATTTGCTTAAAAACATATCTATTAACTTCAGAGAGAGCAGGAATCATATCTTTTGATAATTGAAATTCTCTTTTATCAATTATCATATTTAAAAAATATAATTCTCCAGTTTTTTTACAAAGATACCAATAATAATAATTAAATGATTCATCTAATAAATTTAAACTTATCAAGTTAATATCGTTTAATTGAGAATAAAAAACACTTAATTTGTCAGCCAAATAATCGTGTATTTTCAAGCTTTCTTTTGGTTTTTCATAAGACCAATATTCAATTAATTTCTGCTTGTCCATTTACTTTTTGTGTTATTAAATTACAAATTAATATAACAGGTGTTTATATCAATTTTTTTAAGGTGTAACCTAAATAATTAAAAAACAAATATAGTGAGTTTAAAAATAATTTTTAAAATCTTGTTTTTAGTATATGGATAAAGAATTAATCAGTGATAATGCACAAGATGCAGGTTTACAAGAAGGTAATGAACAACCTTCTGGTTTAGTTCAAACTTTGCTTAAAAAAATTTCTGATAATAAAATGTATGTATATATTGGTGTTGCAGTTATTGTATTAGCAATTGTATTATATTATTTTTATTCTAAAAACAAAAAAGAAACAAAACCTAACAATGAATCTATGGCTTCTGTTGGAACAGCTAAACCAGAATTAGCTTTACCCAAACAACCTACTAATCAAAACGACAATATTCCCGGACCATTTAATCCCAATCCTAACGAATACTATGTGATGGATGCAAATGGTAACCCTGTTAAAGTTTCTGGATCATTTGGTGGTGCTCAACAATTACAACCCTTACCAATTCCAAAACAACAACCTTCTCAACAAGAAATTCAAATGTTGCAAAAACAAATGCTAGAAAAACAAATGATGGAACAACAATTAAAACAACAACAAATGATGCAACAACAAATGATGCAACAACAAATGATGCAACAACAACAAAATGCTCAAGCTGGTAACAAAGTAAAATTACAACATCCTGAATCTGATGAACAAGATAATGGGTCTGATGATGTTGATATTGAATTAGCTAGAATTCAAGCTAATGAAGATGATAATGTTGCCCAACATAATTTAACAAATTCTGAATTAGCTGAAATTCATAAAAAATTAGAAATGATGAATAATCAAGGTAATTAATAATTAAAATAAAAATTGTTTTTTAAATTATTTATAATCTTATAAAATAAATACCAATGATAAAAAGCATGATATTTTCAAATTTAAAAAATATAAAGATAAGTCCTGAATTAAGATATACTAATTTATTCAGTACCTATAATAATATTTCTAATAACAACCCTTTACACAATAACTATATAAAAGTAAATAATGTTGACAATGATCTTAATAATTATATAAGTAAAGTAATTTCTAATAAAAAATTTAATAAAAAGATTATTAAAATTGTTAAAAAAGAAATTGATCAAGCTAAACAAATAAATAAATCAAATAGTAAATTGGATTATTTAACCAATTCAGAAATTGAAGCAAAAATAAGAAATATTGTCAAAGTTGAAATAAATAAAATAAATGAATTAGCAAATAATAATTTACCTAATGCATATATTGGATCATCTAATGAACCACAAACTAAAACCAATAAACCAAACGAACCAAATAAACCAACTTTATATGATTATAATTTAATGCTTATGGGTGCAGGTTTAGGTATGGGTATTGTTGGTATTCTTTTATCTTAAATTAACTTAATTATATTTAAAGATTTATAATTATATTATATTAATGTCAAACTCAAAAGAATTTAATATTGCTGCAGCAACTGTTAAACAACTTGCTCAAACTCCATCTGATGATGAATTAAAAACACTCTATGGCTTTTACAAACAAGCTGTTTTTGGAGATTGTAACGTTGAAAAACCTGGTCTTATCTATTTTAAAGAAAGAGCAAAATGGGAAGCATGGAATAATAATAAAGGTATGGGAAGTTATGATGCTGAAGTTAAATATATTTTATATGTCAACCAACTCATTCAAAAATATGGCGTTATAACTAATTAAATATTATAAAATTTTTATCTAAATATTTTATAATGAAATACACAATTATTTTTCTTTTAGTTCTTTTAATAATTTATGTTATTTCTGAATGTTTTAATAAAGAAACCTTCTCTGAATCTGAAGAAGGTATGCTTATTTTTAATAGACTTAATAATTCATTAATTAAAAAATATAAAATTGGTAGTTTTACTTCTATTAACGAAGTAGATTTTAAACAATTATTTAGACAAGATAATGTAATTAGAATTATTGTTCCTTCTGCACATTCTGTTAGAATTATCTACAAAGAAAAAGGAACAGACAATTATTCTAAAACTATTGATTTACCCGAAGGATCTCATGATTTATCTAAATTTACTGATGATGATGAAATTGCTCAAATTGATGCATCAAATGAAATTTTAGATAAAAATGAAATTGATCAATCAACTATTGAACAAGATGAAAATTTATCTAAAAAAGTTTATGTTACAAATTCAGAAAATGAAATTTTATACATCTCCAGTAATCTTGATTATTTAAATTGGGATTGGATATACGGTTATTATGGTCTCGGTGATTATTATATTAACTATCCTTGGGGTCGTAGTATTTACTATTACCGTAATTATCCTAGATGGTATAGATACAGACCTAGTCATTTGATTAGACATTGGGGACCAAGAAGAATTTTAGGGACTAACTATTGGGTCAGATCTAGATCTGATTATTATGACTCTTATAATGTTGATAGACGTACTGCACAACGTGCTGCTGATTTTGCTGCTGATCGTGCAGAAAAACGTGCTGATGAAAGGGCTGCTAAACGTGCTAATGCTAAAGCTAAACGTGAATCAGATCGTGATGCTAAAAGAGAAATAAATAAAGATCAAAATAAAAATATTGCTCCGGTTGCAAAAGATAATGCCCCTAAAATATCAAAACCTACTGACAAACAACAAATAGTACCTAAAACAACTAAACCTACTGAAAAACAAGTTGCTAAAACCACACATGCATCAAAAACTAGTAAGCCTGGTGATAAACAAGCAGTAGTCAGACCAGTAGCTAAACAAGCAGTAGTTAGACCTGTATCTAGACAATCATCAAAATCACATTCACCTAGATTAGATGATAATGAAATAAGAAGAAAAAGAAGATAAATGATTTAAATTAAATATATTTATTATTTAAATTATTTTTTATTTTTGGTTTTTGATCCTTTTTTATTAGATCCTTTCTTAGATCCTTTCTTTGATCCTTTTTTAGATCCTTTTTTAGATCCTTTTTTAGATCCTTTCTTTGACCCTTTCTTTGATCCTTTCTTATTTAACTGAGTACTTTGTTCTGTATTTTTTCCTCCTTTTTTTAATACACATTTTGGATCCATTTTAAATGATGATGTGCGGTCGTCACGAGGAACAATATTTAAAACACATTTAGACTTAACCCCATATAATGGTTCAGTACATCCTTTTTCTTTAGTTTCTTTTGAGCTTAAATTATCTGTTTTAATTTCTTTTATTTTTTTAGGGTCTTCTAAACATCTAGATCTAAAATGCTCATATCTATCTCTTACATCTTCATATGTAAGTCCAGAAGCTTTTCCTAACATTAAATTTATAAGTTCATGAAGATCATAAACATATTTAGATAGGGTGTCTCTATTTTTAAATACATCCATCGTTAAAGGTAATTTTGATAAATTATTTGTTAAATTTTCACGACAATACCTACAAGGTAAAATATTTTTTAAGTTATTATAAAAATTAAAATAATAAGTTTTTTGTTCATCTGAAGGATTAACAGGATAATTAAAACTTATAGTATGTAATACATGCCACATTGGAGGCCCCCATACTGATGTCATCATGCCATCTCCAGAATGATAATCAGAATCTGAAAATATATATTTTTTACTCATTATTTATTAGGAGAAAATATAATTTAACTAGTTAATAAAAATTATTATTCCAAATATTTTTTTCTAAATAATTGGCACATTTTTATCGTTTTTGTACCGGTTACAAAATTAAAATCAGGATATAGTCTTTTTATGTTTTGTTCTAAATTATATTCTGGTATAAGAGATAATAATTCAAGTATTTTACTTTTTTCATTTGTTAATGACCAAACAATAAATTCATCATAAGAATCATTTTTTATTATTTGTTCAACCGGTTCTAATTTATATAATAAATCAAAAGCCATATCTTTTTTAATTTCTAAATAAATTTTAAATAATAAAAGAATTTTTGAATCAGTAGGTGATTTTGTATTGGTTTTTTTATTATAAAAATTAAAAACACACACAAATTTTGTACTTATTTTATTCCATCTTTTTATGTTGGTAATTAAAATTTCATCATGATAATTTGTGTTTGAATATTTTATTAAATCAAATGAATATAAAGTTATATAATCTCGCACTGTACTTTCTATTTGATTGTAGTTTTTAAGACTTTTTAATTTATTTAAATTATCCGACCAAACAATTATATGGTCATAATTTTTTTTAATATACTGATAAAAATTTACCATTGAATTTTTAAATCCATACCAAAATTCTTCAATAAAATAATCAGGATCGTTTGGATTTAATATTTGATGGTTCATTATATTAGTCTATATATTTATTTGTTTTTATAACTCTTATATAACTATTTAACATTTTTTAATCAAAATATCCATAAATTTCTTCAGAATTTATACCACCAAATTGTGTTTCAATATTAGTTGGAATAACCATACAACCCTTTAATGGTTTGTAAAAAATTTCTTCCATAGTATTAATACCTTCTTTTTGAATTATTTTAAATTCATAATGATTAGTTAACCATTCAATAACCTTTTCAGAATGAGCTAATCCAGTATGCAAAATCATTGATTTATCAGAATATACATGTATACATGCACAAATATACCATTCCATAATTTCATCTAATAAATCAGAAATGCTAGCCAATGCACTTTTATTTTTAGAAACCATAGTAACTAGTTTTTCATTTAATAAATGATTATATTTTTCCAAAAATTTTTTCCAATTTTTTTTAATAGCTAAAAAATGTTTTCCTAATTTAGTGTGTGGTAAATTATCCAGGTTATAATTTGGAATATTTTTTAAAAAGTATTTTTCTTTCATTGAAAAAAAATTATTGATTTTTACCACATATGTTTTTAATACTATGTTATAATCATTAGTATTTGCATTTAAATGTTCATTTGATTCAGATAATATTTCCCAACTAAATGGAATTAAATAAGGTCTTATATCAACTGCTTGAATAATTTTTGAATTTGACAAAAATAAATTTTTTAAATTTTGAGTATGAGGTGAATCAGACCACAACTCTGATAAAGTAAAATCTTCTCTTGGAACTTCTTCAAGTAATATTTTACTTGAACCAAATTTACTTTTAAACCAATCCGACACATTAGTTTGATTTATGCACTGGGGTAATGTATCGTGCATATCAGCAAGAATAATTACTTTTTTGTTTATATTAGTATTTTCTAATAATGTATATCCAATAGTACCATAAATATTTTTCATTTAATAGTAGTAGAAAAAATATTTATTTTATTATTTAAATAACAAATTGTGCCCGCTAATTATTTAAAATTTTTATCTAGTATTTATATAATTAATTTATATATATGAGCAATAATTCTAGTTCAGATGATAATATTAAACAAAATGAATTTAATAGTTTATTTATTGAAGAATCAGAAGATGTAACCCAAAATGAAAACTTAAATTATTTATTTACATCATCTGAGTCTACTGATAGTAAAAAAAAGAAACCAATTAAAAAATCAGCAAGTGTTGACAAAAATCTTTCAAATCAAAAACAGGAAGTTCTTAATGCAACAACTGGAATGTCAATAATTGGAAATCAAATTTCAAATAACATTGAATCTGATAATGATGTACCGGATTTTATTGATAACTCAGATAATAATTCAAATACTCAAACAAATCAAATAAAAAAACCAAAGAGTAAACCTAAATCAAAACCTGAAATTAATATTAAATTAACAGAAGAAAAAGTAGAACAGCAAATTAATAAAAATACTGAAGACATTGAAACAATATCTGAAACACAGACTTCTGAAGAAAAACCAAAAACACCACCTGTATCTCCTAAAGATAATAAAGAAAATGAAAGTGACTCTGTTATTAATAATAAAAATAGAGGTGTGACCAATATGGTTGAAACTATGTTAAAAAAAGATGATTCCACTAATGGTTGGGATCATGATGCAAATGTTACAATTCATAATTGGTACAAGTTATTTAAACAACAAAGTTTTATTTATCAATGGGTTTTAGATAATAACAAAAAAATGTCTGATAGACTAGCAACAGTATCCGTTATAGCATCATCTGTACTTGGAATATTTTCGGCATTTAAACTATGGATAGATAATGATGCAGTTTTTCAAACCGTATCAAATATTCTTTTAATGTTTTTTAACTTTGGAGTTGCATTGTTAACTTCTTTGTCAAAAAGATATATTGACGATCAAAAAAATGAGAAAATTAGAACATATATTGAGGAAGTTGATTTATTTTTGGGTGAAATTGCTGCACAAGTTTTAAAATCTCCTGTATATAGAATGAATGCGGATAAATTTTTTAAATTAAATAATGACAAATATACTAAATTAATTTGTGCTGCACCAAATTTGTCATTAACTGAAATTAGTTTAGGAAAAGAAGAGTACAAAAAATATACCGAATGTTTTGATCATGTTTAGTTATTTATAGTCAAATTAATATATAAATATTTATATATGAAAATCACTAAAGCCCAAGCTAAAAAAATAGCAAAAAATTTTAAAATAAATTTAGATATAATTCCAATTGATGAACTTGTTTATGGACTTAATGTTGAATTAGAACATGGTAAAAAATTTGGAGCAATTACAAATATTACAAATGATAACCTAGCTCTTACTGCCAAAATAGTTTGTGCTCATTTAATTGAATTTCCCGATTATTATTTAAGACTTAAAGCAATGGAAACTAAAGCAGATAAATATTGGAAAAATAAACAAAAGCCTGATATTTTTTTAATTTAAGTGTTTAATTTAAGTGTTTAATTTATTAACTAATAAATTAAAAACCTAACTAATAAATTAAAAATTATAAACTAAATTAATCTGAGATAAATCAATTAATTGTTTTCTTCATCAGATGAACCATATTCTGAATCAGTTTCATATGAATTAGCTTCATCGTCCTCATCTGCTTCCTCAGTTTCACCATCTTGATTGAGTTCGTCAATATTTGCAAACTCTTCAGTTTCATAGATGTAGAATGGTTTCATAATTGGTGAGCTGGTATGGTAGATCCACCAAATACGGGTAAGAAGCTTACCAAGAATACGACTTAAACCAGTAATCTTGGAATGGAAACAAAAGTGTTGGATATGTTTAATCTTGTCACTCAAGTCCATCAAACGATGTCTTAGTTCATCAGTTGCATCTTCTGATTGAAGTTTAACCACAGAATTTTGTTGTATTGACATGAATAACTTGTTATCAATCATAGATGGAACATCAATTTGGAGTTCTTCAATTTGATTCAAAATCTGAGCATAAGGATATGATGACAAAATAGCAGGATCCTTTAGAGCTTGATCTGGATTTTTAGTAGGAACAATTGAAATAAATCGGCAAATAAAATGTGCCAAATCAATTTGATTGTTCTCTTGTGTGTGATCTTTGGATTCAAAAGCAAGTCTCAAATATGGAATGAGAAGAGATGCCATTAAAGATTCATCGCTGTATCTAAGCTTCCAATTCATATGTAGATGATTAACATTATCAGAAATCATAGCAAACTTCCAACCACCCTTAGGAGAATAATTAGAAGTAATATCTTGTAAAAAGTTTTCAGAATCCTCTTGGCAAACAGTTTTATCGAGGAAATTTCTACAAGTGTTATCCCAATTTTGGTTTGTTTCAAACATCTTAGAAAGTTCATTGGCATGAGGAATAGTGTACATAGGATTTGATACACCAGTAACTACAGGAGCTTCACTAATTGACAATTCCTTAATTCGCTTCCATGAATAGCCAGCAAATACAACGTTTCCTTCCTTATCCAGTCCACGACGACCTGCGCGACCAGACATTTGATGAAACATCATAGGATCCAAATCATCTTCTAGTTTTTCATCACGAATAACAACCACTGTTCTGAATGGCATACTTACACCAAAAACCAGGGATTGATCACTGAAGACAATTGCCAATTGTTTTTGACAAGCTAATGATTGGACAAGACGAAGGTAAGGATCAGGAAGACCTTTAGCATAAACACCAACACCACGCCAGAGTAACTTAATCATAAAATGATAATAGTCTCCGGTATTTGGAAAGTATTTCTTCAAGTTGTACAACCAATCTTCAATAGTTCCTTCAGTAAAATACTGGTTGGAGTTAAAATTGAAATCAGGATGAGGTTCTTGAATAGATGGAACACTAATAATCTTTTGTTCAATTGGTGCAACAGAAGAAGTACCGTAGGCATCTTTCTTAAGTTTAGTTTTACCCATCATTTGTCTCATTTCTTTCTTATCACCTTTTTTGTCATCACCAGATGCTGATGCTAACTTTTCATTCTTCTTTTCAAGTCTACGAGCAGCCTTTGCATCCTTAATACGTTTAGCAATCAGTTTGGGATGAGTGTCATATTCCAATTTTTCAATGTTTCTTGCAAAATCACGAGCAATACGTAAAGTTGCAATAGTGTTCTTTTGAAAGATAATGGCAGGTGTTTTGTCTTCAGACTTTAACTTAAATGCCAACTTAATCAAATCAATAGAACTGGAAGCAAGAGCCTCTTGTTTATATTGATTGACAATTTCAATAACATCATCACGATCAGTAGTATACTTGTCAGCAAGAAATTCAATTAGTTTACTGAACCAAAGATTTGCATCATCTAGTTCAATACGTTTAGTAACTGAAAAACGAACATATGGATCAAGTTCACCAATATCAAACTTGGACTTTAATTTCATTGCCAAGTCCCAAGCATTGGGTGGTGTAGGTTGTAGTGACTTGTTACAAATTGATTTATCAGCAATTTGAGATTCTTCAACAAGTGCTAACGGATGTAAGCAAACTAAGTTATCAGATTCAGAATCATAATAGTATCTTTGAAGATTGAAAAATCTCTTGTCACAAGTTACTTTAACAACATTCTTATTAGGAGACAATGACTTAAACCAGTCTACGATTTCATCAGTATTACCAATAGTAGCCGAAAGAGCTAAAATAGGCACATCGGGAAGAACTTTAGCAATATGTTCCATTGCACTTCCTTCTGGTTTTCCAATCATATGAACTTCATCAAAGATAATCCACTTAAACTGGTTTTTAACAAAAGGCAAGAAATCAAGGATAGCATCGGCTGTACCAACAATTGCAGGAGCACGATTTAAAATCTCAATCATTTCATCCCTTGACGGACTAGTTTGATAAGTTGTTGTTACAATCGGTACGTTATAGTTTACAATGTTTCCAATGTATGCAGACATTTGCCATGCAAGAGCATCAGTTGGAACAACAAACAAAACTTTACCTTTGGTAGTAGCATATCCGGACAACACTGATTTACCAGCAGATGTAGGAGCATTTACTACAATACTATTAGCAAGATCAATATGATTGACAACTTCAATTTGCCAGTCGTCGAACTTTCTGAATCCTTTGCCATTAAGAGGTGGCATCTGAGAATGGAACTTGTTGAATTGTAGCTGAATAATATCAAGCTTAGTAACAATAGCTTCCATTTGGGATATTTGTTTTGAATAATCTTGACGAATTTCAGGAGTTAGTTCAAATTGATCTTCCATCAAACGCAAATAGATATTAGCAACAAGTTCTTTGTTACCCTTTTGCAGTTGATAGTTTAGAGTTTCAAGTAAGAGACGAGTACGCCCTTCCTTGGTATGAGGTTTAGCTGCAAGTCCCTGCTTTTTAATAGCAATTATATCATCTCTAATAGCATTACTCATTTTTTGAGTATGATTATCATAAATAATTTTTTCGAAGGACCTTAAAACTTCGCCTTTTTCTACTTTTTCAACAATAATTTCTTCCTTTGATAACTCAGGAGAAATATATTGATGAACGTTCCGAGGATTAAAGCCATTTTCCGGACGCATAGATACTTTGATCCCTGCTTCTTCATCCGGATTAAACTTTTTCTGGAAGAAACTGTATTCCCAATTGCCTTTATTATCTTTGTAGGCTTTGCGGCGCAGTTCCTCCTTTTCCTTACGATTGGCCTCGGAGGTATTGGTATTGGTATTATTATTAGTATATTTAGCTGAATACGACATTACAAACCCTTATTTATTGTGAAATTAAAGATTATATTTCAATTTTTTTATAATACTATTGTATTATAAAAAATTATATCGCAGGAATAAGAATTAATAATTCTTGCCCTTACAGACAATTTTTTTATAATTCTATTATGTTTATAATTTGACTGTTACAAACTAATATATTATAAAAAAATGGTTTATCTTTTAATTAGATAATTGGTCTTGATTTTGAGCAATATCACATAATAGTGATCTTACAGTCAAATTAAGATGACCAGAATATTTAATTAACTTATTAATTATTACTTGGTCTGAAACATTTAGTCCAAGATGCTTAATTTTTACAACAAGTTCTTGATAAACTTTTAATTCGTCTTCTGTTAGTTGATCATATGTTTTAACAGGAACTAATGATTGTTCAATTACATTACCGTTTTGAATGTATTGAGATAATGTTGCAAACATATCAGGCCTACGCAAATAAATTCCAATTAAATTTTTAAAGTCTGGATCTGCAAAAAGACTTACAGATTTCACATTCATAATTTCAATTAAGTCTGGTGTTAATTGGGGAATAGTATCTGGTTCCTTTGAAGTAATTGGTTTACAAATTTCTGGATCAGGATTTATAGTTTCTTGTTCTGTTTTATTTGTTTGAACAGTTTCAGTTGAAACATCAGACTCTGATGGCTTTCTAACCTTTTCCACTTCAGAGCCTTCATTCATAAAAATAGTTAATAGTTTGGTGCGTACTTCTTTATCTGCTGTAAACACAAAAATTAATCTATCTTCATCAGCCCTTACATCAAAACTTTTTTCTGGAATTTTAATTTGTTCAGAATCTGTGATGAATTTAATTTTTTCAATGTCTTCTTGTGTTAAATTCCAGTGAAGAAATAATTCGTGTAATAGTTTTAGATTAATTGGACCCTCAAATGGATCCCTAATCTGATAGTATTTGTTATCTTGCGTAAATCCTACTAATTTTAGTACTAAAGGCATTAGGATTAAGATTTAATAACATAATCCAACAAATTATCAATTTTTTGCACGTTTATAATTTTCCATGTTTTTAATTATTTTTATATTGAATTGATAAATATTGAAATTTTTTAATCAAATAGTATTATTAAATTAAATAATGGTAAAAACTATAAATATAATTAATAACCAAATATACCTAGGGGATCAATCTGATCCTACAACATTTACTAAAATTGATCCCTCAAATATAAAATCTCAAGGTTTAAAGTTTTTTAATATGGATCAAGTTGATGACTGTTTTAATATAATTTCAAGTCCGGTTAGAGCCAAATTATTAGTCGGATATTTTAGTACAAGTCAACAAGTCAAGTTTGGTAAAACTAAATCTGGTAATACTATCTACCAAGTTACAACATTTGATCCCAGTTTACCATATTTTTTAGTTCCTTATGGAGGTAAATTAACTGGTAAAATAATCGTGGTATTTAAATTCAAAGATTGGGCTAGTTCACTACCTTCAGGCGAAATTGTTAATGTTATTGGACCATATGATGATTCAAACTTGATTACATCTCTTCAATATATTAATTCTGTTTATAGGAAAAACATGTTCAAATCACCACAACCTAATTTAAATCCTGTTGAAGTAGATATTAAAAGACCAACAGTTAACTCAACTATTTTTTCAATTGATCCTCCTAATTGCTTGGACGTAGATGATGCAATGTCTGTGGATGAAACAAGTGATGCTTGGATTGTTGGAATATATATTGCCCAACCTATTTGTTGGTTAAGTGAATCAGAACTTGTAAATAGAGCAAAAGATTCATTTTCTACCCTATACAATCAAAACTTTGCACCAAATAATAATTTATGGGGAGACAAAATTACTGAATTCGCTAGTTTAACTCAAAATATGGAAAAACCTGCTTATCAAATTAAGTTTACAATTAACAAAAAAACATTAGAAACTATAGATATAACACACGGTCCTGTTAAAATTACAAATTCAATTAAAACAGATTATGATAATTGTTTAAAGTTTCCAATTATTGAAAAACTTTTTGATATAACTACAATTTTATCACCCAATACTATTGATACACACCAATTGGTTAGTTTTTGGATGATTAAAGCAAATAATTTTCTTGGTACATGCGAAGAAATAAAAAAATTAAATATTCCATATCGTGTAATGAGCTCGATAAATCAATCAACTCACGAAACATGTTATGATAATATAGAACCAAAAATAAAAAATATATTTTTGAATCGTCTAAATGAATCAGCAACTTATCAAATTGACAATCCAATTAATTTTCATGGTGGACTTGAAATGTTTGATTATATTCATTTCACATCTCCAATTAGAAGGATAGTTGATTGTCTTATTCATTGGTGTATTACTTATAAAGTGAATTTTAAAGATCTTTTAGAAAAATATAATTTGACTATTGATCAGATTAACCAAATTGATTCAAATACTAAAAAATATCATCATAATATTGATTTGCTAGAAAAAATAAATACTTGGGTTTGGTTTGAAACTGATCCTAATTTTAGTGCTAATGATAAATCTGAAACTTTACTTGAAGTTAATGGCTGGATTTACTCCAAGTCAACCAGTGAAAATAAATGGACTATTTGGTTTGATTATATTGGCTTTCAAAAAGTTAAAATGTGGGATAATAAATTTAATTATTTAAAAGACGATAAATTTATGGAGACAATTAACCAAATTAAAATTGGAGATAAAATGAAGTTTACAATATATAAAAAAAAGGGCTTTTTACCCAAAGAAAAAATATTGATAGTTTCACCTCTTAATTTATTATAACCTTATATATAATGAAAGGCTTTAGAAATATAGGAAATACTTGTTACCTTAATTCTGGTCTCCAAATGTTAGTTCAAAATGTTGAGCTTTGTGCGCTGATTTTGAAATATTCGGCGGAATCAGAATTATTAAAAAAAATTGGAGAATTCATTAATGATTATTATTCAGATTCAGCCAATGTTCTTGTGCCTAGTGAAATTAAAAAAATAGTTCAGGAAAAACAAGATCTGTTTGCTGGATATGGTCAACAGGATTCAACCGAATTTATTATTTATCTTCTTGATACCATTGATGAAGAGATTAAGAAGATCGATAAATCTTCCAGAGGCATTGAACCAATATTTGGAATTAAATTTAATAGCAGAATTAAGTGTAAGCTTCGCGAATGTTTAAAAATTTATAATAAAACCGAACACAATAACTTTTTACTATTAGATATTAATAACGAATGTACAAGTTTAGAAGACGCATATCACAATTATAAGTCTGGAGAAAAATTAGAATCAGATGATAAATATTATTGTGAAAATTGTCAGGCAAAAAGAGTTGCATCAAAACGTAGTACTATTGAGGAATGGCCTCAGTATCTATTTATTTGGTTAAAAAGATTTAGACAAAACGGAAGAAGATTTTTTAAAAATTCACAAGAATTAGATATTCCATTTGAATGGAGACATGGAAATCATTTACAAGGTGCGGTTATTCATTATGGTGATCTCGGTGGTGGACATTATGTATATTTAGGAAAACAAAATAATAAATGGTACCTATTTAATGATTCAACCGTTTCCGAAGTTACTAGTGAAAAGGAGATCAAGTCTTTATTAGCCAAAGCTTATTGGTTGTGTTATAAAAGACAGTAAATTTTTTTATATTAGTTTATTTAGATACAATTATAAAAAATTATCTATACTAATGTTAATGTGCGAATACCTAATAAAATCTAAATTAGGAAATATTAATATTATGGAAGGTATTGAATTAGAAAAACCGAAAGCACTTATTATACATGTTCATGGTGTAGGTTCACATTTTCAATTTGTTTATCCAAATTTAGACGAATTTATTAATAGAGATAAATTTTTATCCAAGTTTAATTTTAAATCTGTTTGTTTTGAGTTTTATGGTCATGGTAAAAGTGACGGTATTAAATGTTGTATTTATGATTTTAATGATCTTGTAGATGATCTAAGCAATGTGGTTATACATTTCACAAGCAAATATCCAGAACTTCCTATTTTTTTATTTGCGGAATCAATGGGTGCTGCTGTTTGTTTAAAATTTATTATTAAAGGAACTAATACTGAAAAAATAAATGGGATGGTTTTTATTAGTCCAATGTGTGGAATCGACGATCATCTAAAACCGGGTCCAGTAGTTACATCTTTTCTTATGTTAATTAGTAAAATTGTTCCAACTTGGAAATTAGCAACAACTACAAAAAAAATGGGAATGGAAAATGTAATCAATAAAGAATACATTGATGCTAGAGATGCTTGTCCATATGGATATAAAGGATCGCATCGTTTAGCCACTGTTAGAGAATTATATAAAACTAGTTTATGGTTACCAAATAATGCCCATCTAATAAATAAACCTATACTAATGTTTCATGGACTTCATGACAAAATAACAACACCGATTGGTACTAAATTTGTTTATGACAAAATTCAAATTAATAATAAAGAGCTTGTGTTATTACCAAATTCTGAACATTGTTTACTAGTACAAGATAATTCCGATGACCTAACTCCCAATTTTATATTAGTTAAAAGTTTGGACTGGCTTAATAAACAAAACAAAAATTGAAAATTATTTCATTATAATATATTTATTATCTTATAATGTCTAATTATATTAAAATACACAATGATAATTATACCGGAGATCATCCACCCCAATACTATAATTTTCCATACCCACTAGATCATTTTCAATTACATGGATGCAAAGCAATTGCAGATAATGAAAATATTCTGGTCACCGCGCATACCGGATCTGGTAAAACTGTTTTGGCATTATATGGAATAGCTAAGGCCTTGAGTGAGGGAAAAAAAGTTATTTACACTAGTCCTATTAAAACACTATCTAATCAAAAGTATGCGGAATTTAGTTCACAATTATTTGGTCCTGATTCTAATTTTACTGGTAAAACTATTGGTATTATGACTGGGGACATTAAAATAAATCCAGTTGGTGATCTACTTATTATGACAGCGGAAATTCTTCGTAATAGTTTACTTAAAAAGCAAGATGAAGAAATTTATGAATGGACATTTAATCCAAATGATGTAGGTTGTGTTGTTTTGGATGAAGTACATTTTATTAATAATCCCGAAAGAGGCAAAGTTTGGGAAGAAATTATTATTAACTTGCCAAAAACAATTCAATTAATTATGTTAAGTGCTACTATTACCGGGGCTGAAGAAATGGCGCAATGGGTTGGAAATTTAAAACAAATTAATTGTCATCTTATGTCCACACTAAAAAGACCAGTACCTTTACAACATGGTATTTGGTTCCAAAAACATCAAAAAGATAATGATGGAATTCCAACAGAAGGTAAAATTAATTATTTTCTGTATGGGGATCGTGACTGGAAAGAAGGTGTGTGGACAAAATGTCAATCTGATATTATCAAATACTATTCTAAGCATCAATTTTCAGTGGATACATTTTTTAACTGTATTAAACATTTGTATGATAATAACATGACTCCGGCTAATGTCTTTTTATTAAATAGATCAATGTTAGAGTCTTATGCTAAAAAAATACCATTCCAATTTACTGATTATCAAGAACAATCGCAAATCAAAACAATATGGAATAAACATTTGCTTAGATATAAAAAATTATACGAAACATCTAGTGATTGGGTTCAATTATTTGAACTAGTAACCAAAGGAATTGGTATTCATCACTCTGGGATGATTCCTATTTTAAAAGAAATTGTTGAAATACTTTATTCTCAAGGATTAATTAAAGTTTTACTTGCAACCGAAACTTTTGCGATGGGTGTTAATATGCCTACCAAAACAGTTGTATTTTGTCAACTTACTAAATTTGATGGTGTAAATTCTAAGAGACCATTGAGACCAGAAGAATATAGTCAAATGGCTGGACGAGCTGGAAGAAGAGGTAAAGATCCCGTTGGTCATATTGTTATATTACCTACTCTCGACTTTATGGGAGAATCAGAAGCAAAGTCAATGATTATGTCACCACCTCAAAAAATTGCTTCAAAGTTTTCAATTGATCCAATTTATATTCTAAAACAAATATCATATTTATATGGAACTAAAGATAAAGTTTCTATGTCAGAATTCACTGATAAAATTCTACAAAACTGTAAAGATTCATTATTTAGTCATCAAGATCATAAACAATTTGTTGAACTTGAAAAAGAATATAATGAGTCAGTTAAGAAAATTAAATTAATTGAAGAATCTAATAAAAATATTCAAGAAAACCTTGATGTTTATAAAAAAGTTTTGGAAATTGAAAGAAAACTAAAACCAGATGGATTTATTAAAGTAGCAGCTAAATTTGAAAAAAAATTAACCAGTGAGAAAAACGAATTGCTAAAAAAGCTGGATTTTGAAACAATTGACAAACTTAAAAAATATTTTGAATTAAAATCTTGTGTTGACAATCTATTTAATAATTTGGTTGTTAACAACAATAAAATTGAAAGTCAAGTGAATCTCATTTCTGGGTTCTTAATTGAATCCGGTTGCTTAGGTGAAGATTTAGAATTAACAAAGTTTGGTAAAATAATTAGTGAAATTAACGAATGCAATCCATTTTTACTTGGTGAACTAGTTCAGTCTAAATATTTTGATGGACTTGAATTTTCTGATATAGTTGGTGTTCTATCCATGTTTATTAATGAAGGTAAAAGTTCTGAAGAAATTTACGTGGATGATTTAATTTGTGGGGAAAATTGTAAAAATATTATTTATGACCTTGAAAATTACATTCAAAGTTATTGTGAAAAAGAAACAGAACTTAATAACAAAATTCCATTTCCTTCTTGGTTAGATTGGAACTTGGATTTGAGTACATTTAATTCTGCTAAAGAATGGGCTGAAGGTAAAAGTTGGACCCATGTATCTGCTAGTTTTAATTCGTTCCAAGGTAACTTTATTAAAACTATTTTACGAATTACAAATTTATTAAAAAATATTGAATCAATTGCTAAAATATTTTCTAATGTTGATTTGTTAAATAAACTTGATGGTTATCAAGAAAAATTAATTAGAGATATTGTAATTACTGACTCTCTATATTTAATTTAATTTGTTAATTTGATAATTTTCTACCAATTGTATTATCTTTATTATCTAAAGTTCTCACACCTGCATCAAATGGTACATCTGATTTTCTAATTTTTTCTAAATCATGTTTTATAACTACTTTTTGATCAACTGGTTCTTCAATTATTTCTTTTTTAGAACTTTTAGCTGGTTTAAAAATATTTAAAACAGTTGAAGATATTTTTGATAATAAATTTTTAAAAATATTATTAGATTCTCCAGTTTTTTTATAAACACCATTTGAGTCAAAATTAATAAAGTCGTTAATAATTTCTTTAATTTTATCCGCAATGTTTGGATTTAAAAAATTCAAGCAATAAATAATAACAATAATATAAATTAATGCTTTACCAATATCCCAAACTATATCTAATAATTTTGAAGAAAACATAAATAAAATTACTACAATTAATATGGTGCCTTTATCAAAAGATCCATTATTTTTTGATTTTGGTATTATATCTTTTTTTTGTTCCATATATTTAACATATAAAAATATTTTTATCTAATAATTAATATATAAATGACATTTGATGAAAATAATGACTATACTAAAAAATATTTAAAGTATAAAGAAAAATATCTTAAATTAAAAAAGTTAGAGGAGGAAATGAATAAAAAATCTATGGTAATGACTGGAGGTGGTAATAAAGACAAAAAAACATTGGCTTTATTCAAAGCTGAATGGTGTGGTCATTGCAAAGCCTTTAAATCCACATGGGAAGACTTAAAAAATGAAATGGATACTAAAGTAAAATTTGTAACTTATGACTCTGAAGCTAATAAAAATGAAATTCAAAAATTTCAAATCCAAGGTTTCCCAACTTTGATCTTATTATCCGGTAACAAGGCTGTTGAATATGTTGGTCCTAGAGATTCAGCAAGTATTAAAGAATTTATTAACCAATATTAAAATTACAATTGCTTATAATCATATAAAATATTTATTTGATTATAATAAAATAAAATAAAATTCTAACAATTTCCATAGCACTCAATATAGCTTTCAGATATTGTTGAACTTTTTGGTTCGTCTGCTAAATTTAATTTAATAATATTATCTTTTTTATCCACTTCTTTTTTCTTTTTACTAGCCTCTTTTTCTTCATTAAAATATATTCTTTGTGATTTATTTTTATTATCTGATTCATTATTAGTATTTGTGTTAGTATTAGTGTTAGTATTAGTATTGGTTTCAATTTTATTTTCTAAATTTAATTTTATTATTTCTTTTTCATTTGTTTTTAATTTACTACCTAAATTTAAACCAGCTCCTTTTTTAACTTGTTTATTAGAACCTATTTCATCAAAACTAACTATATTGGGTGTAAAATTATAATTATCATTTTCAGATTCAGAAGATAATTCCATATGATTTATACATTCGACAATTTTGTCAATGTTTGCAATTTTAGTTTGCAAATTACTATATATATTTGATACTGTATTATACTCGTTAATATTCGTTAGTTTTGCCAAATTTGATAACATTAGAGAAGATTCTTTTATTTCTTTCTTTTTAATTTGTGTACACTCTTTTAATAATTTGTCTTTTGTTTTTAAATGCCATTTCTTATTTTTTTTATTAAATATATATAAATCTGATTTTGTTGATAAGTTAATTAAATTTTTTAGATTATTATTTTTAAATAAATTTTCCAATAAATTCTTATCAACAGATGAATAATATTCATTTAATTCTTTTGAATCACTCATTTAAATTTATTAAGAATTTTTATTTTAATAATTTTAAACTTATTTATTTATTTTTGTTTTTAGTTATCAGGATTATTAGATAATAGAATTTGAAGATATAACATATATGGTAGAAATATATTTTGGATTTTTTTATTAATTAATAAATTTTTTTGATTATTTTTATCTTCATTCGATAGTAATGATGGATCTGATTGTATAATATATTCTTCATATATATCTTTTGATACAGCATCTAAATTATTTAAACCATTATTAAATTCTACTAATTTTTCTAAATAACTAATTTGTTTGTTATTATCAAATGATTCTGAATAATTTTTCATTTTAATAAGTTTATCTTTAATTAAATCTACTTTTACTATTAAATTATCAAATAATTCGGTTTCATTTATATTTATGTTCATACTTATTATTATTTTATAATACCCAAATCTTTAAGTCCTTCAAGAATATTTTCATAATTATTTCCTTTGCTATTAGATTGTTGTTGATTTTTATGTTGCGAGCCTCTTTTTAATTCTTCATATGTCTCTATATAGTTTGTTCTATTTGTTTGTTGTAAATTAGTATTTTCTGATTGATTAGCAGATACCCTATTTGATTGAGATACAGGATTATTATTTATTACTTTTGTTTGAATTGGTTTGTATAGACTATCTTGAACAAATCTTTCTTTTTCTTTATCATTTATTAAACGTTGTATATCAACTTTATCAAGTGATTGATCGTTGCATATTACTAAATCTTTTTGACTACTAATTTTATCAGGTACTACTCCAGTAATTGGATTATAAATTAAATTAGTCATATCAAACTTTGTATTGTCTCTTTCGACTTCTTTATTTTTTAGTCTTGGTTTAATATCCGGATTGAATTTTTCTTTTTTTAACTTAAAAAAAATATTATTCTCCATTATATATTTAAGTATAAAGAATAAAATTTTAAGTATATTATTAGATAATTATGGATTTATATGAAATATTAGAAATTAAACCAAATGCTTCTGAAGTTGAAATTAAGAAAGCATATTTAAAACTTGTTAAAATTTATCATCCTGATAAAAATAAATCTAAAGATGCTTCTGAAAAATTTCAAAAAATTCAGTCAGCATATGATATTCTTATTAATGATAAGACAAGACAAGAATATACTAAAATGAATCAAGAAGATAAAACTGGATTCGTTAATATATTAGAAAAGATCATAAAAGAAAATTTTGATTTAAATGAACTTAAAAAATATGGAATTGACTTGGATAAAAATGACTTTGATTATTTAGAAAGAAATTTTATGAATTTTTTTCGTGCGATTAATGTTTCAGAATTATTGGATTTTTTTAAAAAAGGCGTCGTTCATAAAAAAAATTTTAATAATATCGTTAACTGTTCTGAGTCTGATATGGATATTTATGATGAAACTGTTGCTGAATATTATTATACTTTGCCTATCGGCATACAAAAAGTATCGCCACTAGATATTAAAATTGATTTAAATATAAAGCTTGGAGACATTGCTGTTAAAAATAAAAGAAAAATTAAAATTAAAAGAAATGTAAATGGAACTCTTGAAACATCAACATTTGTGTTTAATTTACAAACCCCATATGTTGTTTTTGTTGGAGCCGGTGACTCTAAAAATCAAGATTATGGAAACTTAATTGTTAAACTAAATTTACCAAATAATTTATATTGGAATAATAATTTAATCTTAATAGAACAATCAATGAGTTTATATGAAATGATCTATGGAATGGATATTTGTTTAGATTTAGGAGAAGGAAAAAATATATCAATACAAAATTGGGTACCAAGTAGAGATGGTGTTTTTATTGAAATATTTAATTCAAATAATAAAAATATAGAATCTAATTTTATGTTAAACAATTATAATTTAGCTATTAAATTATTTTTAAACTATGAAGATACCGAAGAAAAAGAACAAATTTTAAAACAATATTTTTCTTAAATTAAAATAGTACACAATATTTTTCCTAATTAAATATAATTAGTAAATGTCTTGGTCTAAATTTACCATTGATCATATTAAACTTTTGAAACCTTATTTTTATAATTTAGATGAATCATCTGAAATATTAAAGTCTATAAAATCTGAAAGAGATAGAATAAAAGATTTTATTAGAACTCATCATATCAATTTAACTGTTAAATCACTTGAACTAGATGATGTTAAAAAACTTGATGAAAAAGTAAAAGAATATGCTAGTGTAGATTGGGTTGATAAAACCTCTCTTTTAAAAGATGTTAATAAATTAGATACTAACTATTTAATTTCATGGCCTAATGTATTTAATCAAAGTAAAATAAACAAACTACATGTTAAATGCATGGGACATAAAATAAAACCAATATTAAAAAGACTTAAAATTATTATTTACTTGTTAGAATTTCTTAAAATAAAATCAAATAATGATAATCAAACAATGGATATATATTTGGTTTTGTCAAATTTGGAAAAAATATTTCCTGAAAATAAACAAATTATTGGGGTTAAAAATGCAAATACTGGGTATACCGATTTCCAAAAAAATATTATTTTTGTTTGGAGATGGGAAGAATACGAAAAAGTTTTGTTTCATGAAGTTATTCATTATCTTGATCTCGATAAAAGAGACGATCACGTTGAACATATAGCCGATATCAAAGGACCTCATAGTTATTATGAAGCAATTACAGATGTGTTTGGAATATATTATCATGTAATTTATTTATCTTTAATATCCAAAATAAAAATTAAAACATTATTGGAAATTGAACTTAGCTTTATTAGAAACCAAGCAATGATATTAAATGATTATTTAGGATTGGGTAATTGGAAAGATCAACCTGACAAAATAATTAAACAAACAACACCAGCCTTCTCCTACTATATTTTGAAATATTTAATTTTTGAATATTTTGTCAATCACAATATTAATGAAACAAAAGATTATAATGAATTGCTTCGAAAATCACTTGAACAAGGTTTTACTGTCAAACCTCATAATAAAATAAAATCATCAAGAATGAGCTTGCTACAATTAGAATAAATATCTTAACTATACTTCAATATCTGAATTATCTTTAATTTCTTTAGTCACTTTCTTACGGTTATTATAAATAATTAATTTAATATCATTCTTTTTAAGATCTCTATAAGCAGAATCCTTTTCTATTTGTTCTTTTAACTTGTCCAGAATGTCTTTAGTTTTTTCATCTAATTCACCTTCCAATTCTTCATAAAATGAATTTATATCGCACATACGCGCATCTACTATATCTTCTAATAGATCATCTTTTTTAGTTGCCACATACTGTTTCTTTTTTTCATTATATTTATAACCAATTGTGTTTTGAGTATTTGTTATTAGTATGTTTTTAAACTGAGGATACTTGTCATTAAAATGAGCATATTCAACTAACTGTGGTAAACTGCCGTATTTGTATTTGAGAATATTCATTTTTTCTTTTTTACTAAATACTTCGGTAAGATTTTCATGGCCTAATGCTATAACATTAAATGTATTGTTATTTGTTATATTATTGTTATTATTTGTAATGTTGTTTTCATTAATAGTATTATTATCACCATTAAGTTGTTTATTAATTTTCTGAAGTGTTTTAGGATGCACTTTACAGTTTTTATTTATCATTTCTTTTAATAAATTTTTCATTTCATTGATTTCCTCTGACTGTTTTTTTAATTGTTCATGTAAAAAATCTTGATTATTAATTTTACATTTTTGCTGATGTTTAAACTTGGACTGTTTATGTTTATAAGACGTTCCACAATAATTACATGTATATTTGCTTTCTGTTTCCACATCTGGTAAGTCTTTTTTGGCTGACTTTTGGCTGACCGGTAAGTCTGTTTGGCTGACTTTTGACTGACCGTCTGTTTTATGATATTTATTAACGTGATTCCATAGACTCTGTCTTGTCTTATAAGTCTTATTACATGTTTTACATACAAGTGTACAGATATTATCCGAATTCATTATAATAAGATATATTTTAATCTTTAACTATTTTTTTAATATTTGAAAAAATGTATTGTACACCTAATGTACACTAAAGTGTACGTACACTTTTAAAGCCCGGAGAGAGAGAGGACGGTAAAAAACTTTTATTTTTTAAAAATTTTTAGCCAACAAATGAAAATTAACTTATAAATTAAAAACTAAAAATAAATAATATATTATATATGAACAATATTATCTATGAGGTTATTGAGCATTTTAAAATAAACCACCCAAATACCGATCTTATAAAATGGAATAAAGTTACCAAATCACTTGAAAAGATAAAAACGAAAAAAGATTTAGCAATGTTTTTAAATAAATACCTGTTACCCAGACTAAATGACAATTTCCATAGTAATTTTAAAATATATGACGGTAAAAAATTATATACAAGTACACACAAAGTTGAATATAGAAAATCTCTTTTTAAAAAAGCTTACAATAAACCAGAAAAATACTTTAATGAAAAACTTGACATAAAATATTTGGAACAACAAAACATTTTATATATTAATGCACCTAGAACTTGGAACGTTGCTTATTGGAATGAATATTTCACAACCTTAAATACAGTCCTAAAAAAATATAAACAATATGCTGGGATTATTTTTGATCTCAGCGAATGTCTTGGTGGATATTATGCACCTATCATCGCACCATTTCATCAAATATTTGGACATACAATTATAGCCCATGGAATTAATAAATCAAATAACGACAACTGTTTTACTCATGTGTTAAAGAAAGGTAAGATATCAGATCCAGATTCATGGATAAAACAAATTAACTTTAATCCAAACAAGTTATCAGATAATAAAACTAGTCCAGTAAAAATAGCGGTTATAATAAGTGCATATACTGGATCAGCTGGTGAATTTGCTACATTATTTTTTAAATCAAGACCAGGTGTAAAGATATTTGGTGAAAAATCAGCTGGGCTAGCAACTTGGCAAAATGTTCATCAACTTGAATCAGATAAAAATTCAAGTTTAAATATAGGTTTGGCATTTGCAATTGATAGAGATGGTAAAGTATATGATAAGAAATATTATGTGGAACCCGATGTTAAAACAGCTAAACCAGTAACAGAAGCTATAAAATTTATTAGTTCAAAAATTTAAAATAATAAATTAGTTAATATTCATTTAATAAAATAATTTTAATTAATTGGAAATCAAGTTAATTAATTTTAAACATCAATTTCTTTTTCTTCTTTCTTAGGGTAGAAAGTTTTAAGGAATGATTGGAATTCGGTAAATTTAATAACTTTACCTTCACCTTCTTTTCCAAGACCAAGTGCTTTAGCAGTTGCTTTGTCAAGAGTAGTGTTTTGACCATCTTTAAGTTTGAGTTCAGTAAACTTGTTGTTAAGTGCACTCATAACTTTAGGACGAGCCATGCATGAACCATCTTCAAGACCAAGGAATTTAGCTAACACTTCGGGAACAGGTTGTTCGCGGTTGAAGCCACCATTAACATTACCTTTACGTTTAGGTTTTGATTTAATGGCTTTGTTGACTTCATCATTATGAGTTTTGCTAAGAACTTTAACAATAGCAGTTACTTGACGTTCAAATTCATTACGAGTTTTTTCTTTAGCTTTGAGTTGCTTTTCCATTTCACTAATTTCTTTGTTGACATCTTTAATATCACCACGAAGAGACTCTAATTTTTTAGTGAGTTCTTCAAAAGATTCTTTGGGTTTCTTTTCTTTGGTTTTCTTTTCAGCAGCTTCTTCTTCAGAGTCGTCAGATTCAGATCCAGAAGCATCATCTTCATCGTCATCATCTTCTTCATCTTCGTCAGAATGTTCTTCAACTACTTCTGCTTTTTTAGTTTCTTTAGCCTTAGCTTTAGATTTAGCAGCAGATTTAGTTTCTTTAACTTCTTCTTCATCAGATTCAGGTTCAACTACTTTCTTACCTTTGGTGGTTTTAGAAACAGTTTGTTTGACTTCTTCGTCATCAGATTCCACTTCTTCTTTCTTAGTTTGTTTAGATTTGGAAACTTTAACATCTTCGGTTTCAGCTTTCTTAGTATCTTTATTATTTTTAGATGGCATTACATATAAGGTCATTGAAGCTAATTATTATTTTTATCAATTTTTTTTATTATTGATAATACATAATAGGGGTTTTATAAGGGTTTATAAGGGGTTTATAAGGGGTTTATAGTGGTTTATAAGCGTAAATAATGGTTTATGTATATATTACACATTATAGACCAATTATTAGTGCTTTTTACTGCGAATTGTAGGCTATTATATAAACCTATTAGTTAAAATTAAATGATACAATGATTTTATCTGCTTTAGGCTCCGAAAATGTTAATAAACCTGTTTGTACTGGCTTGTTAAACATATAACTTGATGACGATGTAGTATTGGATAAAATAGGTGTTTTTATTAATTTTTTGGATTTTAGCTCTTTTTTCATTTTCTTTTTGTCATTTTTATTCTTTTTATTCATATCAGCTTCAATTGTATCTTGATTAATACAAATATAATCATATACTTTTTTAGATATGAACCATTTAAAAAAATTTAATTGTCCAATAGTTGTAATAACACAATTCTCTCCCATAAAATAAGGAACTCTATCTCCTCTACTAAATGGATCAAAATGTTTTTTCTGAAATGCTTTCAATTGTTGTTTATATGATGTATGAACATTAAATGTTTGTTCAACTTCATTTTCTTTTAACTTGTAATTTATTTTATTATTTTTTGAATATTTGGTAACAAAGTGATCAATAAGTCTTATTGATACTTTAGATTCAGAATTTATTATAGGAATAAATAAATTTGTATTTTCAGCTTCTTCGTAAAATTTTTCTAATGATTTGATAATCATGTTTTCTTGGGAAGTGATTTGAATATTTTTAAACACCTCCTGATTTAATTTAGTAGACTCTGAGATTGACATCTTAGATTCCTTATTATATTTAAAATAGGAGAAATGTCTTTAAATGTTTAAACTAATTAATTTTTTAAATTATATTTAGGTATAACTAATTTAATAAACTAATTTATTGTCGATCATCATCTGATGTTTCTGCATCAACATTTGGTGTAGATGAATCTTCGAACTCTTCTGATTCTTCATCAGAATTATCACTAGATAATTTTGTTCCTAAATCAATTTTTAAAACATTAGTGTTTGTATTATTTAAAATATTTAAATCAACATCTGATGTTTTTTGTTGATCAGATTCAAGATGTTTCATTAAATCATTTAATTCTAGTTGTGATGTTGAATCATTAGAATTTTTGTTTTTAGGTAATCCATCTACTTTCATAAAAATATTATTATTGATATCAGTATCTGGAACATCAAAATCATTTTCTTCATCTGATTCATCTAAAAATTTGTAGTTATATTTCTCCTTTTCTTTTTCAGTAAAAGAAACTAAAATTGGTCTTAAAAATATACCAAAATCATTATTTGAATTTATCCAGACTGCATAACATTCTAAAATCATCTTGGCCCAAGAATCTTCTGGAATAGCATCAACACCAATTCTTTTGTTATTATTCAATTGTAACATGGTTTCAAAATCATTGTTTTTTATAATTTTAATTTTAATAGTACCAGTAGAATAATCTTCTGATTCTCTAATAATTTTTTGAAAATTAATTGTTTGGTTTTCATCAGATACATCAAACCATCCAGATGCATTAAATTGAGCATCTGATTTAACTTTTGCTTCAAGTTCATTTAAAAATTTAATAAATTTGCTTACTTTATCTTTTTCTTTACCAACAAGAGCAAGTTCAATTTCATAATAGCCCTTTAATATTTGGGCTTTGTTTATGTTTAATAATGTGGGAGTTTGAAATACAAAATTTTTAAGTTTACCCTTTTCATTATATTTAATTAATACGATTTTTTTGTTATCATTTGATCTTGTTTTAGGATAGACTATTTTGTTGAAATCAATATTACTAATTTTAAAAGGTTCTTGACAGTTCATAATATATTATGAATATAAATGAAAAATACTCCTTAAATAACTTAAGAGTATTATATTTAAAAAATTATTTAATTAATTATTAAAACAATTTTTAATTTAACTTAATTTAAGCAGATGCTTTTTTGGATTTACCAGTTGATTTAGCAGGTGCTTTAGCAGGAGCTTTCTTAGAAGGTTTAACTTCTTCTTCATCTGATTCATCTTCATCTTCTGATTCAGCTACTTTTTTAGCAGGAGTTTTAGCTGCAGATTTAGTAACAGGTTTAGCAACTTCTTCTTCTTCAGATTCATCTTCAGATTCTTGTTCAGATTCAGAATCAACTTGTGCTACTTGTTTACCTTTGGAGGCAACAGGAGCAGTAGTTTGTTTGGTAGCAACAGGAGTTGATTTAACAGGTGCTACAGTTTCAATGGTATCAGATTCTTCGTCAGAATCGAGGAAAGCATCAGATTCCATGAATTGTTTAACATTGGAGTTAGATTTGCTAGGAGGTTCGACTTCAGTTTTAGCAATCTTAAAAGTAAGACCATAAGTAGGATCTTTCTTATTAGGAGCTTGAGCCCAGAGTTTAACAGGGCGAACAATAGGTCGGATACGACTCATCCAGCAGACATGAGATGAAAAGTCATCAATGGATTTAATACCATCAACTTTAGAACGAACACGTTTACCACCTTCCATAACAGAAGTGAAGACAATAGATTTAACTTGATTGTCGGGATAAGTAGTATCGATTTTAAGTTTCATGTAAGGATGTTTAGGGCCATAGTCTTTCTTAGCTTCTTTCTTAGTATCTTCATCTTCTTCTTGAGGCATACGGAAGATAGGTTGATATTCATATTTGGATGCTTTAGCACCAAACATTTTTTCTTTAAATTCATCAGAACCAAGTTTTTCATCCATTTCACGGAGTGTATCACTGAGTTGTTTAACTTCAGGAATAGATTGGTCAAGAGGAACTTTTACGAAAGAACGTTGAGAGTCATCAGTATAATATTCACCAAGTTTAGGAACACCATAAGATGAAAGGTTAATCCAAGGAAATTGGATGAAAAGAGGTACTTCACCGCCAGTTTCTGAGCTGGTATAACGAGGATATGAAATCTTTTGTCCTTTTGATCGAGTATTTTCTTCGAAGTCGGTAAAATTTAATTGAGACACTTTAACGTCTGAAAAATTAGTAGTCATTTCTTTTGCTGATTTAGAGGCCATTACCATATAAAGTTCTCAACTCAATATATGTTTAATTCAATTTTTTTAGGATATTTTAATTATATTGTATTATTATATGGTTTTGACATATACAATAAATAATTAAATTATAAATAAAGGTTATATACCAAATTAACAATCTAAAACAAGTTCTATCTTAGAAACCGCCTCCTTATCATAAAGTTCGTCATATTTGTTAAAGTCTTCAAAGTATTTATTAAAGTCTTCATCAGTTACATTAACAGCAAATTGATTAGCATTATAATGTTCTGATTTTGGAGCTTCAATTATTGGTGTTGATTGTTTAACCAGCTTGTTAACAATATCCTGTGATAAATTTTTACCTACATAAAATTTAACAGGTGTAAAAGTCAAAAAGTTGTTATTATTTACTTTAACATATTTCATTTGTACAAATGGTAACACTTGACAATCACTCTTGAATAGTTCTTTTAGTTCAGGTACAGATTTTGGGCTATTTGGTTTTACAAATAATTTTCCACTTTTATTTTCCTCGACCCAATAAACCGGATAATTATATTTTTCCATACTTTTAATAGAAAAAGTATTTGAAGTTGTAAAGTTGGGATAAATTGTACCCTTATTGTTAGATAAATGTTTTATTGTTGACTTTACAAAATTATCAAAGCTTTCTTTTGAATCTGTTTCCAGTTGTAATTTTAATTTAACGCCTAAATTATTTGGATTAAAAAAGGATTCATTAAAAACTGGATATTTATCTAATTTAAAAACAGGTAATTTTACAATAAGATCGAATTTTTTATAAATTGGGTGTTTATATTTAAGTGATTTACCAATGTGATACAATTTTGAAACATCTATATCAGAATATTCCATATGTGTTTTATATTGAATTTGAACGGACTTTTTCATTAATATTTATTATTTATTTAACTTAATTATTAAATATCAATTTTTTTAGTGGTTTTATTTTTCACCCATGTCTTATTTTTCACCCTCCCAAATAATTTTATCTACTTTAACAGGAATTTGATAATAATAATAAAAATTACATTCGGGTTCATTTGCTTCTCTAACAATTAAATGGGATTTAATAAAATCCATAACAAATTTGAAAGTAAGGCGACTTTTAGTTTGTTTTAATTGAAACAAGTCAATCTCCTCCCAAGTTATATTTTCTTTAGAGAATCGTTTTTTGAATACTTTTGTTTTTACAATATTAGATATTTCATCTAATGTGTATGGTTTTGGTAGAATATTTAAAAATTCCATTAGCTGAATAGAAAATTCAAATTTACAATTAGAATATAAATTTAGAATTTTTTTTACCATTATTATCTAGTATATATAATTAAAACAATTAAACTCAATAATAAACCAAATAATAATTAAAGGAATATTTTAGTCAATATATAATCACAATAACAAAATGGGAGGTCTAATGCAACTGGTTGCTTATGGTGCCCAGGATATTTATTTAGGTGGTAACCCTACTATTTCCTTTTATAATTCATCTAAACCAAAGCATACTCAGTTTTTTTATGATAAAATTAAAACCAACCCACCAAATGGTAATAATAAAAAGTCTCTTCCTCAATTTAAAAAATCCAAAACAGCTTTAGAAAAAAGTATGTTAGAACATTACTTAGGTAGTTTTTGGAAACCAGCTAAAAAACTAAATATGTATCAACGTGCTCAAAAACATTTTGGATCAACAACAATTGTTAAAATGAAATCACATATTAATCGTATGAAACACACCAATGATATTCTTACAAAATTTGTAACTGATACAAGTAAATTTCATTTTACCAAAAAGGATCAAATGATTAATATTATAAGACCTGTTATTAATGTAATGAGAAATAAGTTATTTTTAAATCAATCAAAAAAATATTTTTCAAATCCACATATAGATTTATATACACTTTTTAAATTTAATTTAAATATGAGTAATTTAACTAATAGTGTTAAAAAGTTAGATCAACTAATGGTTATTCACCAAATATTATTGAGTAATATTGAACCCAAAGATAGAATTATTGAAAATTCAGATCAAATGAAAAATGATGTTTGTCCAATTACCATGGAACCAATTAATCATAGTTATATTCAATGTACAACTTGTAATACATGCTTTGATTATGAAAATCAAAATGTAATCACGTGGTTTAAAAATAAAAGTATTTGTGCAATATGTAAACAAAAATTTCCAATTGTTGTTAAACATAAGAGTGGAGAAAATATTGTATTAAACGAATTAAAAAATTTAAGCAAAAATACTTAAAGACACTATTTGTTAATATAATAAAATGGATACTGAAACAGATAATTTCGATAGTCTTAACTTAAATGAAAACCTTTTAAAAGGGGTATATTTGTATGGTTTTACACAACCATCAAAAATTCAAATCAAAGGTATTAGTTCAATTAATACCGGAAAAGATTGTATTTTACAATCTCAGTCAGGAACAGGTAAAACAGCAACATATTTATTGGGTGTAATGAATAGGTTAGATCCTGAAGAAAAAACATGTCAGGGTATTATTATTACACCAACACGCGAACTTGCTGGTCAAGTTTTTGATGTTGCAGAAAGTTTAGCAAAACATACAGATTTTAAAATTGCCAAATGCACAGGTGGTACTGATGTTAGTAAAAATAGAAATGACCTTAAAACAAGTTCTTTAGTTATTGGTACAATTGGTAGAATCTTTCATATGATTAGTGAAAAGAAAATCAATGTTCATAAACTCAAGTTTATTGTTTTAGATGAAGCTGATGAAATATTGGCAGATGGTATTAGTGAAAAACTCCAAAATATTTTTGATAAAGCCCCTAGTGGAATTCAAGTTGTTTTGATTTCCGCAACAATGTCATTAAATGTTTTTAATGCAAGCAAAAAGTTTACTCACGAACCAATTAAAGTATTACTTAAAAATAATGAAGTAGTAGTTGATTTAATTAGTCAATTCTATTTGGATGTTGAAACTGAAGATCTTAAATTTGATACTTTGTTAGATTTATATAATTTAGTGTCAACATCTCAAGCAATTATTTTTTGTAATACAATCAGAAAAGTCGAATGGTTGGAACAAAATCTTAAACAAAATAACTTCCCAATTACTGTGACACATTCAAATATGTCACAAACTGAAAGAGATAATGTTGTTAAAGATTTTAGAGAAGGTAAAACTCGTTTACTATTAACAACAGATTTATTATCAAGAGGTATTGATATTCCTCAAGTAAACATGGTTATTAACTATGATTTACCATTAAATAAGGAAACTTATATACATAGAATTGGTCGTTGTGGTAGATTTGACAAAAAAGGTGTTGCAATTACAATGGTAAAAATGTCTGACCCAACTGATGTTAAAACATTTAATAAAATGAAACATTTCTATAAAATGGATATTAAAGAAATGCCAGATTCAATTGAAAAGTATTTATAAATCATATTTTTAAACATAAATAAATTATATTTTAAAATCTAATTTATTTATATGGGATTTTTAGAAGATTTAAAAAATGGTGATATTAAAAGTATAATTTTAGTTATATTTAGTATTTTACTTTTTAATTTATATTGGCGTGTAGCTAATAATACTAGATCTATAATACAAACCCAATGTAAAATAAAAGAACCGATGGCTGGTATTGATATTTCAGATTCTAATATTCAGGGTAAAAATTTATCTAATGATATAAAAGAAGCTGTTCGACAGGTTTATATAGCCGATGTTGAAGCAATTAGAAATTTATCTACAATTGCTGAAAAACTAAATAATAAAAAAGATGGATTAACAATACCAGGAAATTTAACTGTAACTGGTTCATTTAATTATTTACCAAGAGGTACTATAGTAGCTTATAATTCATCAAGCGCACCCAGTGGATGGACTATATGTGACGGTTCAAACGGATCACCCGATTTAAGAAATAAATTTATTCTTGGTTCTGGTAGTAAAAACATTGGTACTACTGGTGGTGAAGAAAATGTTACACTTAATATTAATCAAGTTCCTGCTCATTCGCATTCAGGATCTGGATCAACAAATACAGCTGGTCATCATAATCATGGATTTGGTGTTGGAGGAGGAGGTGGTGGTCGCGGTGGTGGTCGTGGTACTACTGAAGGTTATACATGTTCTGGTTGTGCATTTACTTCTTATACAGATGGCAATGGTAATCACTCTCATACAGTATCAATAACAACAGATTCTCGAGGCGGTAATCAACCACATAACAATATGCCTCCATTTTATGTTTTAACTTATATTATGAAATTATAATAAATTACTATTAAAATTAAACAAATTGATTCAAATAAAATAATCTTATAAAAATATTAAACGATTAAATTAATTTAATATTTTTATTGTATAACTAAATAATATGAAGAGTAGGACTAATTCCAAACAAACATTAAATGACTTAACTATTGAATACTCTTTAGAATTAACTAATCAAAGTCAAAATCAAACCAGAAAACACTCGCTGAGCGATGATATTGAGTCGCAAGATCCAAATAATCAATTAATACCAAAACCAAAAAATGAAGAAATGGAAGGATATTTAGTTAGAATTAAAAATTATTGTTATAATTTTTGGTATGACAATAGATATGAATTAATAAATAAAATGATTTCCATATTCTTACATATTTTTATTATGATTGTATTTGAAATATATTTTTACTTTAATTACGTTGTTATTATCGAAAGAGATAAATTTATGGAGAAAATAGATAGTTATTATAATGATATGGATATATTTGATTTAACAAGTGCACAATCATTAATTGTTGAAAATATGTTGGTATCTAATCGTGTAGAAACATATCTTTACAATAAATATTTAAGTTCATTAGACAGACAAAAAACAATATTAAAACAATTGTTATTTGCTTCTTGTCAAATGGCTGGTATTATTGGAATAATATTAATAGTCTTTGGTTTATGTGGACTTGTATATAGAAAAAATATTAAATGGAAATGGATTTTATCAGAAAATGTTTTGATGTTTTTATTTCTTGGTATATTTGAATATTTCTTTTTTACCAATATTATTTTAAAATATGACCCAGTTACTGATGATGAAATTAGATATTATGCTTACAATGGTTTAATAAAATATTTAAATAATACAAATTAGCTTCTGTTTTTATATTAATTCATATGAAATATTTCTAATTTATATATTTTCTAATTGAAATTATATGAAAATAGATTTAGTATTTTTAATTACTTTAATTGTTATTATAGCCTATGTATTTATTATTTATAAGGTTGAAAAACTAACAATAGAAAATATGGGTGAAGTATCTGGTGATATTAGAGAAGCTATTAAACAAGTTTATTTGGCTGATGTTGAAGCTATTAGAAACTTATCTGAAGTGGCTACTAAACTACAAGCTGGAGGATTAACAGTACCTGGTCAAATGACATTAAAAGGTAACTTATTAGTAAACAACCCAGATCAACAAGATAAATTAATTGTTTATAAAAATGGAGACTCAAAACCCCCATACTTATTTTATAATAAACAAGGTTCAGTTGGTGTATTTAATGGTAGTGATGCTCCTTGGAATATTGAAGAAAATGGTAAAATTAATGCAAACACTATAATTACTAAGGGATCTATTGGTGCTCAAGGTGATATTAATGTATCTAATAAAACCAATGAAGGAGGTAGAATAAGAATTTTAAATGAACTTAAAAATGGTAAAGCTAATCAAACAAATGATTGGTCTATTTGGAATATGACTGGACCTTATGGTAATAAATTGGCATTTTGGAGATATAATGGGGATGGTAAAAATGCTGGACCTGCTTTAGAAATATTAGATGATGGTACAGTAAATGTCTTGAATACAATGTACAATAGAAAGAAACATTATTTATTTTATCCAGAGGAAGCAGTTATTTATCAAAACGTATTTGAGGCACTTGGTAATGGTACAATTAGTAAATCCGGTGGTCCTGGTGGTTGGGATGAAAACACACATAGAACTAACCCTTGGAATGGAAGACAAATATTAAGAATTGGAGGTAAAAATACTTTTCCTAATGGTCTTAAAATTAAAGTACCAGAAGGCAAAAATGTAATATGGATAAGATTATTAAATGAAAGATGGAATACATTTCAATTATATAATAGTGGAGGTGGTGATCTTGGTAATTTTGCAGGAGGTTATAGAAAACTAAATGAAATAGCTCCAGACGGTGGCTCAACTGATGGATTTTGGAATGTACACGCATGGATTCCAATGCCTGTTCCAGGACCGGGTGAATATGTTTTATGTGCGGGTAATAATGTCAACGGTGAAGGTGCTGATGGATGGATTAGTGGTTTAGCATTTAGTTCAAACCCTTGGAATTTAGCATTTAATTCGGCAATTTCATACCATTGGAGACTTAATGGTGGTGATAATTTAGATTGGTCATCTCATGATTGGAATAATGATCAATTAGCAAGAATACCAGCAGGTAGAGCTTCTAAAGTTATTGTACCAATTGTTCCATCTGGAAAAAACAAATTGTTGTATATTGTTGAACATAATAATAACTGGAATGGTTTGGGTCATAATGGTATTTCTGTGGATAACACACCAATTGAAAGATTAAGAACCACATGGGATCATCCTCTTGCTGTTCATAATAATTCTAAAATGTATGAAAGATTTGCAGCAGCATTAGTTCCTGAAGAATTAACAAGAGGTAAAAGATTTTTAACTGTTACATTCAATTTAACAAACACTAATCAACACATTCATATTAGAGAAATTGGCACTGTAGATTTGTATTAAATATATAATATTTTAATCTAATAGTTAATATATTAAATGGAATTTTTAGAAGAATTAAAAAGTGGAAAATTTAATACAATTTTATTAATTATAGTTTTAGTTTTAATTTTTCATATTTATTGGACTAAAGACACAAAAGAACCAATGGCTGAAGTATCAGGTGATATAAAAGAAGCTGTTAAACAAGTATATTTGGCTGATGTTGAGGCTATTAGAAACTTGTCTGAAGTAGCTACTAAACTACAAGCTGGTGGATTAACAGTACCTGGTAACTTAACAACAAATGGTAATTTAAATATAAAAGATTTTAGTATAGGAGCTACCAAAAAAGATGGTATTGTATTACCAAGAAAAGATGGCAGAGCAACTCATTTTGATTATAGTGATAACCAAAATTATATAAGAGGTAATACAATTATTGATGGTGAAGTTACAGCTAATGGTGCAAAATTATATACTCCAGCTAATAACACAATTCAATGTGCGGGTAGACAACATATATCTGGACCAGAATTATTATATTTACTTAATAAAAATGGTGTTGTTATTGGTAAAGAATGGGGTGGTAATGGTAATTTACAAGTTCAAGGAAATGCAAATGTCGGTAGTTTAACTATCGGAGGAACTACTATTGATGAATCACATTTACAAATGTTAACTGGTGCACGCGGTGTGGCTCTCAAACATATTTCAGGAGCTTGGACAAATCAAATGAATCATCCTTGGGTACATGTTGGGCAAAATAGAGATATTGTTAAATGGGAAGGCAGTCCCGCTAATTTTGCCTTTATTAAAAATTAATTAAAATAAGAGTAAATAAATTTAAATTAAAATAATAAATTATTAATTTAAATCAATAAAATAATCAAGTGCTTATTTTCCAATAACAGGAACGAAGAAACCGTGTTTAATAACATCGTGTTTAACAATATCTTGTAATAATGGATCTTCTTCCAATAATTTAAAGGTGATTCTACCACCAGTTTCATTTTCAGTGTATTCTGAATTTTCAAGTTTTCTGGTGTCTAATAACAAATCAAATGCACCAGTACCGCCTGGAATTACACGTCCAATAGCAATACGAGAACTGACTGATTTCATAGAATCTTTGTCATTAAATAATGCTGCATTAACAAAGTGATCCATAGTCTTTTCGAATGATGCTCTAGCAATTGGATCAATATCAATTTTAGACAAACCATGTCTGTCCATAGATGAGATTTCACCAAGATGACACATTTGATCAATTAACAATGACAAGTGATTTTGGTTAATATTTGAACCACCTGCTTTATATGTTTCAGATAATTCATGAAGTAATATTTGACGAGTGGCTTCAATACCATATAATCTTAATGTTGTAGCAACATCATTTGATTTGGTACGAGTATGATCAATACCTTTCATCATTCTCATTTTATCAAAATTAATACCAGCAGTTGTAACCATATATTCTTTTTCTGTTTTAACTTCTCCAGTTTCTTTATCAAATTTAATAACACGTTCTTGTGAAACATCAATTGATTCAATGTTTTCAATACCTTTGAGAGTAATATCATCAAAGACCATTCTTAAAAATTCGGTAATGGTTGTGTAGTTGAATGAACTCATACTAAATCTAATATGAATAATTTGTTCTTTATCTGTTGCACTATTTGATAAAATAGCACATCTACTGATTTTACTAATTACGCTCTTTTCTCCACCTTTTAAGTTTTTAAGGTTGGTATAGTTTTTGTACCAGTGAGCAATGAATTTAGTTTTAATATCAAGTAAAGTTGTTTCTTTGTCCATCATTTTTTCAATATCCATTCGAATTCTAAAAACAAAAGGCAATGAACCAATATCGGCTTTTTGATTGTTAACAAAGAATGGAGTTGATACATTATCAGCTTTAAGTTTTTTGCCGAATTCATCATTTTGACCAACATCATAATAGACTTCAGCTCCCGCAATTAATTGTCTAATTGACAAGTGTTTGAAGTAACTGATAACTTTATTTAATGCGGATCTATCTGTTGAATATTGATCTTTGAAGTAAATAGACATTTGAGGAGTCTTAATCTTCTTAGTAAAATGGAGCAATTCTTGAATACGACTTACACCCATATTTGCCGAACCCTTAGATGCAACACCCGCAAAGTGTTTAGTGTTAAGAGTCATTTGTGATGTGGGTTCACCGACAGATTGTGCAGCAATAATACCAACCATTTCTCCAGGCTCTACAATGGCTTTAATAAAGCTCATTTTAATTTCTTTCATCATTTCATTAAAGTCCTTCTTGGTTAAACCATATTCAAAAATACATTTGGCAGGGGCAAGATATTCATTTAATGCAACTTCTAATAAAAATTTAAGCTCGCGATCATCTTGTTTCATAAATTTATCAGATGGTTTTAATGATGTTATTAATCTGTTTTCATAATCAGATAAAAAGCTTTCAATAGCATCAACAATTTCTTGAGGTTTTAACTCAAGAGATTCCTTCTTATTAGAATAATCTTGAGTAATACGGAATAAGTTAACTGGTAAAACGAATTTTTCTTCCATAATTTTATAGTTAATCAAAGCTCTAGATTGAATATCTCTCATTTCATCTCTTAATTTAATTAATTTAGCTTGATGATTTGAATTGAATTCATTTAATTCTTTGGCAGAAACTTTAATAGCTTTTTCCAACTTTTTAATTTGATCAGAACTAAAACATAATTTTTCAGCTAATGTTTTGTTATTCATTGATAATATGTTAAGTTGTAACTCTGTTTGAGTTGCTTGGTTAATACCATTTTCACCATAAACAGTTTGTACGATGATACCACGGGCATTTCTATTTGTACCGTCGTATCTGATGGATAAGTCTTCTAAACCTTTGATAAGCTGACGTTGAATATATCCAGTTTGTGCAGTATCTCGCACTTGAAGACCATTGGCCAATCCAAAGTTAAATGTTGATGGAATAGTTAAGTCATAAACTTTAGGATGGGCTTCAATACCAACTGGAATAATTTCAACAATTGGGTCTAATACAACATCATTTAATGTTTCAAAGTTAAGATGTTTTAATGACCATTTCTTTTCTTTCATTTTCTTGTTTCGGTCATTTTCTAATAATGTTACTTTTTCAGAAAATTTCTTTGCCCATTGAGCTGAAATTCTTAATCTATGTGATGGTTTAATATTTTTAGTTCCTAAATTATTTGATTTAATTTGAGTTGTATATACTTTACCAAATACTCCAATACGTGAACATAACATATTAATACCTTCAATTAATCTTTTTGACGATGAACTTGCATCAATAGAATTTTTAGTAATACATCCATCACCTGAAAAATAACCATTTAATAATCCTATTACAAAGTTTTCTGGTGCAATAAATGCTTCTGAAGGAACAAATTTATTTTCTGCACCTTCACCAACTAAATTAGTTAAAAATCTTGTTAAAATTGCAGAGTAGCCTCTAATTGAAACTGAATGTCCTCCAATTTTATTAATTTTATCTTCTTCGGTCCATTTAATTGAATGTGAATCAAACCAAGACTTAACAAATTTTTTAACGTTTTCATTAATATTTGTTATTCTAACACTTTCATGAGAAATAGATCCTTCTGCTAAAAACAAACCAATGAAAATACCATTAGTTTCATTTAATTCAAATTGTTCAGGTAACTTAGCTTCTGATCTGTTAGCAGCATAAGGATAAACACAACCAATACAAATATTATCTTGATTTGATCTAATTAAACTTCTTTGTAAAGAAGATTTTTTAGTATATGGAAGTATAAACTCTTTACCGTTATTTAATTCCCACCAACCTGCAGGTATTTTTTCACGATTTTTCATAGCATCATTCATTAATTGAATTGATTTATGATAATCTGATCCATATATATATTCATTTTTAGACAAGTATTTAGAAACATCAATATGTTTTAATGTTATTGGAGGTTGTGTTAGTTCCATTGTTACAGGAACAAAATCTCCAACATTAATTTCTGGAGTTAGTTTTTCTTTGAATTGTTTAGTATCCGTATTCCAAACAAGTAGTGATTTTGATTCTGTAACAATTACACTACGACCTCCACTAGTTTTAATTTCATAAAGTTGCTTTCCTGGATCATGACGTGTTATTGCTGAAATTTCACCCCATGAAACTTTACCTTCATAATCAGTAGTTGGAATATACACTCCATTTTGTAAATCCATTATTTCCATATTTTGTTCTTCCATAAATTGGACTTTATCTTTATTATTATCAAGTAATCCATCAATCCATTTGCCTATTTGAGTGTATTGAGGAATTCTGTTTTCAATAATAACAATTGGTGTTTCCCAAGTAACTGATTTAATGGCCGTATCGATTAAACCTTCACGACCGGCAGCTGCATTGTAGAAAAACTCAAAGCCTCTTAAACCGGATAAATATGAACTTTTAATAAAACCTCTGGCTTCAGGTGTATCATCATCCTTATGCCAATATACTAAAGCACGTCCTTCAATTTTCTTCTTAAAACGAGCACCTTCAACGTTATTTTGACCGAGAACACCAGAAACTTGTGCCACGTTAGTTGCATTACCTTTAGCACCTGATTTAGCTGCAGCCCAGAAAAAGTTATCAGAATTTAAATGGGACATAAGCATTTGACCAACATTTGCTTGAACAGCACCTAATTCAGCAGTTAATGCACCTTCAATTGTTTCAGGTGAAATTTGATCAACATCGTTTTCATATTGGGTAATTGCATATTTGGATTCAAGAATTTTTTGGTTAACAATTTGTTGAATTTGTTGGTACATCTTATTATCAACAACTGTATCCTTAAAACCAACAGTTTGACCTCTAAGTAAAAGATAGTTAAGTACTAATCTTTGAGAGTCATCAATAAATCTTCTTGTTTTGTTAGGACCATATTTATCCCAAATAAAGTGAATAATTGAGTTCTTGGCAAAACTGAGTGATGATTTATCTAAATAACCAGTAGTTAATTTACCATTGGCAATTTGAAAAGTAATTTTGTCTCCAGATTTTTTAGTATTATTAATACCAGCTGGAATAATATGTGAGAAAACTTCATGACCAGTATATTCTTTGTCCATATCAATTTCGAATTTAGTATCCGAAGTTGTATTACATAAAATGTTAGCAACTTCCCAACCTTTAATTCTAACACTTGGTTCTGTTAACATATAAGCACCAGACAAAGTATCTTGTTGGCAACCAATAATTGGACTTGAATCTTTTGTTCCTACAATTTGGTATTGTACGTTTGCTATACGTTTGAGTTCATTTCTTGCTTGTATAGATTGTGCAAGATGTATGTTCATCTCATCTCCATCAAACATTTATTAAATTTACAGTTTATCATCATATTACATCATAACATAATATTTTTAATAAAACCATAAAATTAATACCAGCAAATATTTCTATTTGCTTCTATACGTTGTTGTTAAATACCCAATAGTTTGGTTTATTAAAACCTAACTAAAGTCGTATCAGTATTTAACCCCGAATATAGACACCATTACTGGTGGGATTAGACTATATCTTAAGCCCTATAGGTTTTAACCTATAAGACCCACTTCCATTTAGTCGTTGAACCTTAAACCTCATTTAATGAGGCCATTGGATGCGGATTATCCTATCCAAATCATACGTTTTTACCATACGGATACATACTAACTTAGTTAGCACATAAGCTTACCTTACGGCTCGCAAAGGGTCGTTAGCCCTGATCCTCTCGAATGTTACCATTTAAGAGTGGTAGTATGAATTTTGGTTTTAAGTTTTTCAATTATTTAGGGTTTTCCCGCAATTTGAAAGTGTAGCCCCGTACGATGGGACTAGGAAGTAAAAATTCTTGTCGAATCTTCCTTTTGCAGACTTAGATGGTTGAGACATCTATTTTTCTATCTGCATTGTATGGCTTACAAACCGACACGTTCATTCGAAAAGTGTTCAAGCTATCGTTATCAATAACTTGTATTTTGTGACCCATCATAGATGGTTTGTGAAGAGTGGGTTGACGATTGAATAATACATAATCGCCGTCAACCGAATGACGTTCCACAATGTCACCATAATTTAATCTGATTGCTTTTTTACGATATTTCAAGTCAATCTTTTGTATTTCGGGTTTGCCATCACGATAATTTACACGGAGAACAAAGTTAGCACCAGGATAAACATCACGACCGTTTTTAACTAAACCAGTCAAATATTTAATATTATAAGGAGTAACTTCTTCTGGAATTGTAAGTTCCATGGCAATTTTCTTTGGGACACCAACTTGATCAATATCAATATATGGGTCTGATGTAATAACAGAACGCGCAGAAAAATCGACACGCTTACCCATGAGATTGCTTCTTACACGACCTGCTTTACCTTTAATACGATCACTAATTGATTTTGTTGTACGACCACCAGTTTTAAATTCAGTACGTGGTAAACTTACTGATTCATTATCAAAATAGGTTGCTACATGATATTGAAGTAAGTTAAAAATGTCTTGGTTATATGTTGATAATTCATTTGACACAGTTTCTTTCTCCATTTGTTGTCTAACACGTTTGTTAGATGTAATGATATCAGAAATTTTTAAAGTTAATGAATCTTCCATAGTTGCCGCAGACATAAAATCAACTTTAGCAGTTGGTCTAATAATAACTGGAGGAATAGGAAATTTTTCAATAATCATATCCTCTGGTCTTTGCATTTTAGGATTAAAGCCAAGTAAGTAACAATCATTTTCTGATACATTACGTAAAATATTGTAACAATCTCTTGGACTTAGTGATTCTTTAATTTTTTTAATATTTGCTAATTCTTCTTTTTCATTACCGGATCCAGTATTAACATCACGTTCAATCATAATTTTAATTGAACCATTATCTTTTACCTCGCGTTTGATCTTTGGTACTGGTACACCGCATTGAAAACAATAGTTAACATTTTTTGTTAAAGCCTTGATCTCTTTGTATCTGGCTTCACTTTTTTTTGTTAACGCTTTTTTGAATTGATTATCTGATTTTTCAACCAAAAGATTAGAACATTTTAAACATATACATTGTAAAACATTCTTCAAATGATTTAAAAATCCAAAATGAAAAACAGGTTCTGCTAGTTCCGTGTGACCAAAATGACCTGGGCATTCTAATGAATTTTCACCGCATGTTGTACATGGGAGATAAATATCACAAGTACCTAATCTTAAATCAACTAAACCACCTTTTTTAGGCTCGTAGTTTTCATAAGATTCAGCCAAGTCAATACCAAAAGGATCACCACTTACTGCAGAATATTCTTTAACATCTTTATTTCTAAAGATACTAAAATCTATCTTATCGATTCTTTTAACATCTTCACTGTAAAATGTGGGATTTATAGACATTACTTATTGATATATATTAGAAATCTTTATAACACAATTTATTATCAAATTTTTTTAAAGAAATATTTTTAACTTTTTTATTTGAACAACTTTGTTGGAATTGAACTCAAACTTTATTAAAATTAAACTTCGATTTTTTTATTTTTTATAAAGTAATCATCGTAGGCTTATTCAATAAAATGACTTCACCAAGTGTTTTTGTTTTTTTAATATTTTTTACCTGAGTATAAATTATTTTTACTTTTTTTTGGTCCTTTAGTTTTGAGTTAGACTTAACTAATGATCCGGCGATTTGTGCAATTTGTTTATCCATTTGTTCTGAATGAACCAAACAATGTCCAGAAGGATGATCTTCCAAATGAAACCACCAAAATTCTGGATTTATATCAACTGCTTCATCAATTAATTCAAAATTTTCTTTAGCATTTTTACCTAGTTTAAAAGTTATATTATTTTCCAATATTTGAATCATTAAAATATTTATAAATAAAATCTGGAAAATAATAATTCAATTTTTTATTAAAAACCAAAAGCCAAATAAAAAATTATATCAAGGACAATTTTTTATTAAAAACCAAAAGCCAAATAAAAAATAATAAACTAACTAATTTGGTACCATTTGTAACTTTTCAATATAATCCAAGTTATCAGTGTTCATACAAATCGATTTATAGTGTAATGGTATTTTTCCAATTTCTTTTTCATTATTTTGACTTATTTCATAAGCTAACACATATGAATTATTATCTTTGTGTTTATCTTCTGTTTTCTCCACAGTTAAAAATATTTTTTTATCAAATTCATATTGTATTTTATTATTATACTTGATTGTATTTACCAATGGATAATAATTGTTGTTGTACTTAAGCGTTTCTCCAAGTTTTGATACCCCAACATAAATTGTTGGTGAAATAATTCTTTCAATTCTTAGAGTCACTTGATTTGTGTTTGTTGCTAAACTACTTGTTGTTAGGCCCATTTAATAAATATATTTAAAAATAATAATATATAAAATTATCAATTTTTGCGTGAGTATAAAATAAAAATATAAATTCTGCGATTTGATAATGTTAGATAAATTAACTAAGGATTTTATTAACAAACTTGTGGTTGAAATTAATAAAGAAGAAAATAAAGAAAAACTGGAAAAAGATGTTATAAATCCTATTTTTACAAATTTTGCAGATAGAATTTATCCATATGTTTCATTGTTGTTTGTAATGTATTCATTAAATTTAATATTAATTATTATCGTTTTGGTTTTACTAATAATGTATAATAAAAAATAAATTACTTATTTTTATCATAGCGTATAATAAAAAATAAATTACTTATTTTTATCATAGCGTATAATAAAAAATAAATTATTTAATCATAGCGTATAATAAAAAAATAAATTATTTAATCATAGCGTATAATAAAAAATAATAAATAAACAAATAATTAACATCAATCTTAATAAAAAATCATTTTCCAAAATTATAAAAAAAATATCTAATATGTTATATAAATGAACGATTCATTATTTTCAACTAAAGATATTGTTAAATATTTAATTGTTGCTGGTTTAGTTTATTCTATTCTTAAAATGATACCTTCCCAACAAATTGATAACAAAGATTTATTATTGGTTTTATCAATAATTACTATTGGATTCGTAACAGTTGATTGTGTTTTCTTTAAACAAAATAAAAAAGAAGGTTTCGCTGAAGATGATCCTTTTGCATTAGACCTCAATATTGATATTGATGCATTACTTAAAAAGAAAGCTGAAATGCAAGCTGGAAAAGCTACTGTTCAAGAAAAAGTTAAAACAGCTGTCCAAGACAAAGTAAAAGCTGAAGCTGAAAAAGTTCAAACACAAGCTGTTAAATTAGATGCTCAAGTTGCTAAAACTGAATTAAAAGATGCTAAAGCTGAATTAAAAGATGCTACTGCTGAATTAAAAGATGCTGCTGCTGAACTTAAATCTGCTAGTTCACCTGGTGAAAAAGCATTAGCTCAAGCTAAATTAGTTAAAGCAAAAACAGCAGTATCTAAAGTTAAGAAACAAGTTGCTAAAGCTGAAGCTAAAGTTGATTCAAAAGTAAAACAAGCCTTATCAAAAGGTGTTGCTGTTACTCCAAGATCCGAAACACCTAAATCTGCAACTCCTAAATCTGCAACTCCTAAATCTGCAACTCCTAGATCCGAATCACCAATTGCTGATAGAATTGGTAGAGTTGTTAAGGACAAAGTTGCTAAACCAGAAATGGAAATGGTAGACAGACCAGTTAGAAAAGCTATATCTAGTGCTGTAAAAGAAATTACTAGACCCGAACAACCTTCTCCTAGATCTGAAACACCTAGATCCGAAACAGCAAGATCTACTAAAGCAAAAGCTGAAGCTCCTAAAGTTGGTTGTGCCATGGAAGTAAATAAAGTTAAGAGAGAACTTGAAAACGAAATTAACAAATTAAAAGTACAATTAAATGCAAGAGCACCCACTAGCCAAAATGGTAAAATTGCCTCCAAATATTTTGAAGCATTATTAACTGATTTAAATGAAAGAGGTGTTTTAGACGTTAGCGACATTGAAAATATTCAACTTAAAATGCGTTCTAAATTATTATCTATGGAAGAAGTAATTAGCTCATTAGAAATGTTAAAGAAAGAAGGTAAAGCAAGAGTAAGATCAGTTGAAGGTAAAGTTAAAGACGACAAGGTCTATAATGAATTACCTTCTGATTTCTACTCACCTTTAGGTGACAAAATTGCCAATGAATGGGATAATGAATACACTATCTTAAACACAAATAAATGGCAAGTACCTATGCCAAGACCTCCTGTATGTATCAATACTACCCCATGCAAAGTCTGCCCATCAGATGCATCAAATTACCCAGTTAACTTAAAACAATGGGATGATTCCAGATATGTTACTCAATCTAAAATTAACAAAAAATGGGCTGATGATCAAGGAAGAGCTTAAATAAAATTAATTTAATATCTAAATAAAATATTATGAATAAGAAAATATTTATATTCTTATTGTTGATATTGATAATTATAAATATATTTATTTATTCGAGTGAAACTTTTGGACCAATAACACAAATAAATACAATTGATTTAAATTTACCTAAAGGTAGATGGCTTGAACAATGTAGATTAGTTTGTTGGAATCCTCCAATATTAACTGCGGATTGTCCAGATGATTTAAATAGACAACATAATTCATCAATTGATGTTGAAACATGTTATACCAAAGAAGTTCATGCAGATCATGGACATTTAGATTGCCATTAAATTTTTATTCTAATACTTTATAATATGAATAAAAATTTAGTATTTTTCATAATTATATTGATTGCTTTTGTAATATTTATTAATAGCCAATCAATTAAAGAAAACTTTAGACCCTGGAAATATGATATATTTAACAGAAATCGTATAAATAGAGTTCAAAGTGAAAAATTAGTTTTACCAACAGGTGATTGGAAAGATACTTGTCAAGTTATTGATTATAGACCACCAATTATTTGGGCAGATTGTAAAAATTATAAAGGTATTTATAAAATTACTTCAAAAAATACAACAAGTTGTATATCTAAAAATCTAACGAACATTGACGGAGAATTACAATGCGACAATATTTAATTTTAATTTAAACAAGCTTAACTTTATCATATGATGTTACCTTGTGATAAATTTCAGGCGTATACCTACATTTTTTATATTTAATGCAGGACCATATTTTTGATAATCTGTTTGCTTCCTTCCAATCTAAATTACTTTTTTCTAATTTTTTAATATAATCCAATTTTGCATTAAATTGTGAATTTGATTCTGACAAATATTGTAATATTTTAACAGGCTTGTTTTGATAAGATATTTCTATATAATTAGTTTCCATTTATAAATTTAAAAAATTGATATTAACAAGATATAAAAACAATTTTTTATATATAGATAATGGAGGATTTAAAACAACTTAACACATTAATCACACAAGTTTATCAAGTTTCTAATAAAATCAATAAAGATAATTTATTAGAGAAAATGTTTGGTGAAAATAAAGATCTTTTAGAAAAAGTATCAATTTTAGAAAAAGATCTTAATACTAAATGTCGTGAACTTGAAAACTTAAAACTAAAATATGACACCGATATTGGGCATAAAAATAATGAGTTAATCGAAAAATCTGAAGAATTAAAGAACTTTACAAAAGTATCTTTTATTTCATCATTAAATAAACAAATAAATGATAAAAACTTAATTATTCAACAACTTGAAAATCAAATATTTAAATTAAAAGCTAATAACAATGTAAATACAAGTAAAACTTGGGTTGTAGAAGAAAAAAAAACTGATCAAGTTATTAATCAAACTTCCGAACAAATAGTTTCTGAAGTCCCAGTTACTGAACAATCTAATTCCGAGCAACCAATTATTGAAGAAAAATTAGAATCAGTACAAGTACAAGAATCCACTGAAAAACCAAAGAAAAAGAAAAAAGAAAAACAAGTTATAGAAAACCCAGTTGTTGATACAGTTACTGAAGAAATAGTTATTGACAAACCAGTTGTTGAAGAAACAATAGAAGATCAAAAAGTAATTAATGCAGAACAAGAAGGAGTACAAGAACCAACTGAAAAACCAAAGAAAAAGAAAAAAGAAAAACAAGTTGTAGAAGAACAAGTTATTGAAATAGAAAAAGAACCTGTTGAAGAACCAAATGAAAAACCAAAGAAAAAGAAATCCAAAAACACAGAACCAGTTGTTGAAGAAGAACAACAACCACTTGAAGAAGAACAACAACCACTTGAAGAAGAACCAATAGAAGAAGAAATCATTAAAGAAACAACTGATAAAAAGAAAAAGAAAAAAGAAAAACAAGCAAAACCATTTGATCCAGAAGATTTTGAAGATGTAAATGGTTATGAATTAATCACATACAAAAAGAACTATTATTTAAGAGATTTAGAAACTAATGAACTTTATAGTATTGTTGATAATAATCCAGGAGAAGTTGTTGGTTTGTTATCTAATAGTGGAAAAGTAAAATTAAACTAAATATTCAATTAATTTTGTTCTAATTAGTTTAAACAAATAAATTTATTTATTATAATATTAATGAGTATTGATAATAAAGAAATTTTAGTCGGTATAGATTTCGGTACTACTAACACTGTTATAACCCAATTTATTAATAACAAAGCAGTGGTTTTAATTGATGGTATATTTAAAACAATACCTTCAAAAATAGCAAAATCTGGAGGTAAATTTTATTGTGGTAATTATATTCCAGTAAATTGTTTGAATATTATACATAGTTTTAAAATTACTATTGGACTATCTAGTGATGATAATTCAAAGTTCTTTAAATTTGATAATGATGATCAAGAATATACCCATCAAGATTTATTAATTATTTTTTTTAAACATTTGTATGAAATTATTTGCAAAAATGTTAAACTTAATGGAATAGAAATAAAAGCAGTTATTACTGTACCGTCAAATTTTAATGATAATCAAAGAGAAATTATTAGAAGTGGTTTTGAAGCAGTTAACATTAATGTTATTAGAATTATTAATGAACCTTCTGCAGCAGCACTTGCTTACGGATTATCACATAGTTCAACTGACCAAGAAGAAATATTAGTAATTGATACAGGAGGTGGTACTATGGATTTTACTATATTACAAAAATTAGACACATTTTTTGAAGTTATTCATAGTGAAGGTTTAAATGATTTGGGAGGAAATAATTTTACTAAATTGATTGCAGATGATATAATTAGAGTTAATAATTTGACTCAAGAAAAATATAACGAAATGATATTATGGAATCAATCACAAAAAATAAAAGAAAAACTAACTTGGTTAGATGGTTATGAAACTTATTTTAATAATTTAACTGAGGTAAAAAAATTTAATTATAGTTTAACAAGGACAAAGTTTGAAAACTTATCTAATGAGTTAATTAAAAAAGTGGAAAATACTCTTGAAAAAATAAAAGAAAATTACCCAAATATCAATTGGATTATTTTAGTGGGAGGCACAAGTAGAATACCAGTGTTGCAAGAAACTATTAAAAACATTACTGGAAAAAATCCATGGATTCACCCTAATCTTGAATCTGTTGTTGCTGAAGGAGCTGGATTATATGCGGGTATTATTGAAAATAAATATCAATCAAATGAAGGAGTTGTTTTAATGGATGTATTACCTTTATCATTGGGTGTTGAATTAGCAGATGGTTCCTATTCTATTATTATACCTAAAAACACACCATTACCTGTCAAGAGAAGTCAGAAATACACAACAGATTCACCTGGTGATACAAAAATTAAAGTTAAAGTTTATCAAGGTGAAAGAATGATCGCAAATAAAAACTTTTTAATTGGTGAATTTATTTTTGATAAAGTATCTGCGGGTGGTGTCCCAATAATTGAAATAGCTTTTAAAGTTGACCTAAACTCTATTATTAATGTTATTGTTGTTGATAGAAAATCAGGTGTAGAGAAGAATATTATTATTAAAGACATTCCTCAAATTAATGTAGAAGAAGTTGATAAAATTATTCAACAGGCAAATAGTTTAATGGATATAGATGAAGCAGAATTAATAAGAAACCAAAATATTTATATGATTAGATCCCATATTGAAAATTCACTTGCTAACCTTCAAATTAATGATTTAATGAAAGAAGAAGATAAAGCTGATATGTTGGAAAAGTTTAAAACAATTGATGAAACATTGGAAACTATGAATAATTTTCAATTAATTGAAACATTAACTTACTTGCAAGAAAAATATGCTATATTGGGTTCTGTTTTACCAGATCAAGAAGAAGAATCTGACGATAAAATGGATGGAATTGAAAAATTATTTTATAATGACAGAAAAGCAGAATTAAAAAATAGAATTGGAATACTGTTAGCTAAAAATCCAGATTGGGATGAATTTTTAAATCCAGTTTTAGAAGAACTTAGTTATGAAACTGTTACTATTGATTATATTAATGAAAAATTAGCTTTATTAGAAAAATTAGAAGAAGATAACGAATCAAATGATACCAGAGACTATAAAAATGAATTAAATAATTTATGTATGTATATTAAGAAAGAATTAGAAGGAGGGGGAATTGATTTGGGAGACAAAAATATTATTTTAGAAGAATTAATAAATCAAACAATTAATATATTAAATGAAAATTCTCCAGAAATTGACTGGAAAGACCAATTAGAATTATTAAATAGTAAATGTGAGGAAATTTATAATTTATAGGGCTATTTTATTTAAAATATGGGTTCCAACTTTTTAACCCTTTAACAAATTCATTGACAAACCCATCTGATTTTTCAAAATCAAAATAACAATGTTCAAAATCAATAATCCACACTTTATTGTTATGATGAATGAAATTATATCCTGTTATATCTGGATAAGTTATATTATGGTTTTGTAATGTTTTTATAATTTGTCTTACTTCATCAGATACTTTATCAGGAATATCCTCGTATTGTTCACCCCAATAATCAGATATTGACATTGATGGTATTTTTTCCATAGCCATTTGTTTTAGATGTTTATCATAATTAATTATTTTGGGCACATTTGCTATCTTTAAATTATAAATGTAGTTGTGCATATTATATTCGTGAAAACTAACATTTGGTTTAACAAATATGTTAGACGGTATTTGGTTGTTTTTACTCATTAAAATACTTTGGAGTTTTAATAAATAAAATAATTATTCAATTTTATAAATTTGTTATATTTAACTAATTCGATAATTTTCGTACATTGGGAATGGATGAACTTTTAAATATTCATTAAGTGGTTCTTGTTTTAAATACCAACTAGTTATATTAACTAAACCATTAAAAGGTCTAGACATGGGTATGTCAAGTTTACTTTTATAATAGTTTTTATCATAACTACTTGAGTTAAAACCAACATCAACAAATTTAAGTTCTTTTACTATTTTTTTCCAATTTTTATCTTTTAATATATCGTGTAGAAACAATTGCGAACTATTTGATCCATTAACTAAAATGTTATTATCATTGTCAATTATGTTTATTCCTTTTTTATAATAATAATCAATTGATATCAAAAAATGAGTATAACTTTCTTCAAAATTGATGACACCATTTGAATCTCTTAAATTACCATAAGAATCTTTATGCATTTTTGAATCATATAATTTTTCAAGTAACTCAAGTTTTTTATCAAATCCATTTTTAATATCTGATAACTTAACAGACATTCCATCCCATTTACTTCTTTTATCAGAAAATCCAGTTAATTCAGTAATTAATTCTCTATATAACTCTTTTTCTTTTTCATTATTAATAACCTCAATAATATTATTTGTTAGCTCCTTTTTAATATTATTAATATCAGCTCTTTCTGCTTGTTTAATTGATTGTTCTAATTCGCTCTTAATTCTGTTAATATTTTCGGCCATTATTGGGTGCCATAAATCAGTAAAATCCGTAATTCTTTTCTCCAAGTTTTTATTTTCCACAAATAATTTTTCCAAATTTTCACCCAATAATAATTTAACTCCATTTAATTCATGATTAATTATTTGATTTTGTAATTGTAGTTGTTGATTTTGGATTTCCAATATTGCGATTCTTTGATTGAGACCAGTGGTAGCTTGATTAATTAATTCAGTAACTTCCTTCTCATACTTGAATTTATTCGATTTCTCCATTTGTTTTTTATTACCATAACCAAACATTAATTATAAGTAGTTTTAATAAATAAAATATTTATTCAATTTTATAAATCAACATAACAATATCTACGATTGGATCTAATTAATTTGAATCTTATTAATTAGGAATATAGGGATTGTTGAATAAAACTGGTGGGAATACCCGGGTACTCATTCCAGATGCATTAACATGACCTCCACCCCCGTATGCTTTAGCAATTTTACTAACGTCAACTTTGTTACTTGATCGCAAACTGACATAATATGATTCATTTACATTATTATAGGTCCACATTACAGCAAAATCAATTGTATCCATTGAACTCAATAAATTACCAACTTCAGATGCATGTTCAACTGGACAATTAACCACACAAACTCGGTGTCCCATAAAATTATCAACACGTTTACAAGCTGATTCGGCAATTAACTTGGCTTTTTGATGATCAGTTTTACTGATTACTTGACCTAAACCCAAGCAAAAATTAAATTTATCTTCAGACAAATAAATATCTTCTAACATTGCAAATAATTCTGTAAAATTATCCCGTTCATAACCATCCCAAAGAGTGAATAATCCAGCAGTAAATTCTTTTGACTCCGGTATAACCCATTTCCAAAGATCACGATCTTGAACCATTTGAATAAACATAGGCATTGGTAATTCAGGAAAAAAGTATTCCCAAGTTAATCCAGCACCAGATTTATTCATATCGAATATCGCATAAGACTTATCTTTTAGAGCATTATGTGCGGTAATATGATGATCTAAAATAGTAATTTTCTTACAAATTTTTTCTAATTCTTCTAATATTTCAGCCGATGGTGCAAAATCACAAAAAATAACTTTTTTATCATTTAATAATTCATAATCATATGGTGCACCATGTTTCATAGGGTATAACACAATTTGTTTTCCAACTTTTTTATGATAATAATCAGTGACCCATCCTGATGTTAATCCATCTTGACATGGATAGTGAAATATAACAACGTCGTATTCTTTATTTTCTAATTTATTAATATTATTATTAGTTGATTCCATTACTAATATTAATAACTATTATAATAATTAATATTATCAATTTTTATAAAACATTGAAAAATAATCATTTTCAATTAGGTTAACTATTACTAATGTCCTCATTAATTAGATATATTAGCCTAATTGTTGTTGAAACAGTATTAAGCTTATTTTTTATTGGCTGGTTTATTACCGCAGTTATACCAACCCATGTGTTAATCACAAGTTTACAAGTTATAGTTGGTGTTCTTATTGTTTATACATTAAAAGTGTATGCGGTTGGAAGGGGAGAATATTTAACTGAATCATTAAGTGGTTTATATGATTTTAATCGCGATGATTAGTTTAATTATTATTTGATTTATGTTTTAATTGATAACAAAAAATAATCAATAGCTGGGAAAAAGCAAAAACAACCACCTATACTCTCAATTTGATTATTTTTAAGATTAATATAGTGAATTTTTTTATTAATTTTAATTTCAACATTGAATTCATTGTTATTAATTGCATTATTTATTATATTATTGGCTCTCGAGTCATAATCATAAATTTTTATACCGTCGGTGTAATAATAATAATTGTATGGGGGATTATTTATTTTATACCAATCTATATTTTTTAATTTATAATTTGGATCAATATGAGCTTTAAGATAATGTTCTGTAAATTTGTAAATTGGTATCTGGTTCCCACATTTATTACAAATTTTATTCATCTACTATAATTTATATATAATTTTAAAACTGGTTATAAAAAGCAAATTTATTTTCCATAATTATAAGGTTTTACTAATTATGTTTACACTATTATTTAATTAATTAAACAATATTAATTATTTAATTAAATAGAGAGAGGAAGTACAAATATTATTTTATTTAAGCAGATTCAGTTGCTTCGGATTTTTTAACTTTCTTAAGAGAGTTTTTGAAGTTTTTAACGATTTCACGACCGTCTTGGATTTTGTAGGTAACAGGAGTGTCGAGTTTTTGACGTTGACCAATGTAGGTGTAGACGGATTTCTTGGATTTACGAGTAGATTCGCAAATGCTGAAAGTGATTTTAGTTTGAGGTTTTTCGGTTTCACGGAAGTATTTGGATAAAGCTTTGTTGGCAGCTTGATAAGGAGTTAAACCAGTAAAGCGACCTTCGAATTCTTCTTTACCAGGGAGTTTAACTTTGAAGGAACGAACACGGCGATCACCGGATTCTTCATCACCTTCTTCAGCTTCAGCTTCGACTTTTTTAGCAACTTTCTTTTCAGCTTTAGGAGCAGCAGCTTTTTTGCCACCTTTTTGAGCAGGAGCAGGGGTTTCAGCTTTAGCAGCAACTTTCTTAGTACCTTTAGCAGGAGCTTCAACTTTAGCTTCGGCAACAGGAGCAGCTTCAGCTTTAGCAGCTACTTTTTTGCCACCTTTTTGAGCAGGAGCTTCAACTTTGGCTTCAGCAACAGGGGCAGCTTCAGCTTTAGCAGCTACTTTTTTGCCACCTTTTTGAGCAGGAGCAGTTTCGACTTTAGCTTCAACAACAGGAGCAGCTTCAGCTTTAGCAGCTACTTTTTTGCCACCTTTTTGAGCAGGAGCAGTTTCGACTTTAGCTTCAGCAACAGGAGCGACAGGGGTTTCGGTTTTTTGAGCGGTTTGTTTTGAGTTTTTACCAGGCATTCTATTATATACTCTATTAATAGATTATTTTTTTAAATCAAACACACTTAAATTTTGTTTAAGTGCGTTTGATTGCTTTTTAAATACAATTTGTTTTGTTTAAGTGTGTTTTTATTAGGCTTATCTATTTTAACTCAAAAACGAATATTTTTTAGTTAATTGTATAATTTAAATCTTAAGAATGTTAATGACAATTTCAGATAATAGTAGTAAAATTAAAACATTCAAACTTTGTGTTTTACAACAAAGATATAAATATTTATCAGATGTGATTTTAAGGTTAGAAAAACATATTGATTTTTTATTTTTAAATAATTATTTAGATTTTAATCAAAAGAATCAGATATTGGGAAGTATATTTAATATATCAAAAAATCTAAATACCTCTTATAATAATTTTATTATTGAAAAATTAGATACCAAATATAATCTTGACACTAAATTAAATGATCTAATTAACTTATTTGACCCAAATATTAATGACAATTTTTTAATTGATAAAATAATGCCAATATTAAAAAAATCTTCAAACAAACTACCATTGTATGAACAAGAAGAAGAACTATTTGGTATAACCAATGAAATTGGCTACGACAATGTTGTAGATCTAATTGATTTTTATAATAATAAATTTGATTTAACCAACAATCAAACACAACTAATAAATGAAATTAAAAAGGTATTTATTCCAACTAAAATCAGTTATTTTGATGTATCGAATCATAATGAAGAATATTATTGGAGACAACCTGCTAAATTTGATGAAAATGATTTATTAGAATTATCAAGAGAACTATGGATTAAAAATGTTAATAGTACTACCGAATATCTAAAAATCGATGGATATTTTTTAAATGATACCTTGTCTTGTTACAATAAAACTTCTCAAATTAATTATCCAATTCTCCAGAAATTAAAATCAAAAATTTTATCAGATTTAACTAAAGGTTCTATTGATTCTAAGTTTCTAAAAAAATTCATTAGATATGATTATTTGGGTAATATTTATTCTATGAATTCAAAAGCATATATTAAATATATGGAAGAATCGTACCAAAAATTCATGGAAGTAACTAGTTCTAGTTTTGTAAATATTATGAAAGACTTTATTTCTAAGGGATCAGAAATTAAAAAAATGTATGAATCTATATTTTTGCTTTTATTAGGTAATGCAGATAATGCTGATATTGCTGGATTATTATTGGGCTTAACCAAAGAAAAAAAATCTGCTAGTCCTTTAGTTTATAATTTATTAAGTCAAAGATTACCTTATTATTTATTAGTTAAAATTAAAAAATCAAATAATAACATAAAATCAGAACTTGAAAAAATTAAATCATTAACATCTGATGACATTGATTACAAAAAACAATTAATTACTAACAAAAACATACCTCCTTCTATTAAATCATTAACTTTAGAAAAAATAGAGGAAATGAAATCATATAATAACGAATATTATAAACAATTAACATTTGTCAAACATATATTAAATTATCCTTGGCCATCTTCTCAAGATGACACATTTTTCCATAATATTAGTCAATGTTCTGAAAAATCTTCTGAATACTTGGCCGAAATTGAAGATAAACTTAAAAAATTATCTTATGGACACGAAGAAGCTAAAAAAGGTTTATTACAAACAATTGGTAAATGGATTAGTAATCCTTCCAGTCAAGGTACTAGTTTTGGTTTAGTAGGTCCTCCTGGTGTTGGTAAAACTCTCTTAGCTAAATCAGTAAGTAAAGCATTAGGAATTCCATTTGCTGAAATTACATTAGGTGGTCAAAATGATGGTGAATTATTACACGGTCATGGTTATACATATTCAGGATCTCAACCTGGTTTAATCATTAAAAAAATGGTTGAAATGGGTAAACCCAGATGTATATTATATTTTGATGAATTAGATAAAGCTTGTTCCAAACATGGTTCTATTAATGAAATTACAAGTATTTTGATCCATTTAACAGATCCTAATATGAACAAAACATTTCAAGATAGATTCTTTCAAGGAGTTGATTTCCCACTTGATAAAGTTATTATGATTTTTTCATATAACGATTCTAATTTGGTTGATCCTATTTTATTAGATAGATTAAAACAAGTTGAAGTCAGTGCTTATACAGTAAATGATAAACTTAAAATTGTTAAAGAATTTATTATTCCTGAAATTGCTGAATCAGTTGGACTTAAAAATGAATCTTGGATTAATATTCCTGATGATTTAATTGAATGGATTGTTGAAAACTATACTAATGAAGCCGGTGTCCGTTCAATTAAAAGAAAAATCGAACAAATATTTTTAACAATTAACTTGGAAAGATTAAAAGCTGGAAATTCAAATAATAATATTACAATTAACAAAGACACAATTTTAAGAATTTTAGATAAACCAAAAAATGAAGATACAAGAATACATGAAAAATCATCTGTTGGTATTATTAATGGCTTATATGCAACATCTAGTGGTGACGGTGGTATTATTCCTATTCAAATCTTTAACAACTTTTCAGCAAATACCACCGCATACGAAATTAAATTAACTGGTAAACAAGGTGATGTTATGAAAGAATCAGTTCATTGTTCACTTACTGCTGCAATTGATTATATTAGAAGAAATAAAACTAAATATCCCCAAATTAAAAATTTAGATAATCATTTAATTGAAAATTTTAAATATGGTTTCCATGTACACGCACCTTCTACATCTACTCCTAAAGATGGTCCAAGTGCTGGATGTGCATTCACTAGTGCATTTATTTCAAGAATATTAAACAAACCAATTAGAAATGATGTTGCAATGACAGGTGAAGTTGAATTAACTGGTAAAATAACAAAAATTGGTGGATTAAACTTTAAATTAACAGGAGCTAAAAAAGCAGGTGTTAAATTAGTGTTTGTACCAAAAGAAAACGAAAAAGATTTGGAAGAAATTAAAGTTAAATATCCAAATTTAATTGATGCAAATTTTGAAGTTAAATATTTTGATTATATTGATGAAATTGTTGATCAAATATTAATTTAAGTTATTTTAGTTTAATTAAGTTTTATTAAATTTAATTAAATTATGAATCAAATGATCTAACTGGAATTCTAAATAATGTATATATTATTTGTTTGATATCGTCAAAATTTGCTTTTGCTGTATTTTTAATGTCACCTGATTTATAAATTATAACATTATTCTTAACATCATATCTATCTATTATTTCTATTTTTTCATTTAATTCATTAAAACTAACAATTGTTTTTGGTGCATACTTTTTTTCAAAATCAACCGGATTTCTAATATTAATAACTTTTTTAACAGGAAAAGATTTAATATACAAATTAATTAATTTTACTAAAAGCCCAATATATTCTTCAGAATTTATAGAATTATTTAGTGATGAATATATGCTATTAAAAGTTAAATAACTAATATCATTATCTATAACAGATAATTGATTTTTATTTTCAATAAGATATCTAAATAAAACCATATAGCCAATTATATAATTTTTATTATAACCAAATAAAGTGGATCTAAATATTTTTTCAATATCTTTAACATTATTAATATTAAATTCAAGTATTATTGCATCTAATATTTCATTCATATTTTTTTCTTCCAATGTATAAAAATATTTTCTTGTTTTATATTTTTCTGATAAATTTTTAAAAGTAAAATCACCTTTCATTGTTTCAATAGCTTCAACCAACTCTTTAGTAAAAAATGTATCCAAATTATAAGTTAGTGGAATATCATTTTGTTGCATATAATTTGTAAATTTTTCAATAACATTTTGCAATTTTTCCAATTTATTATAAAACTCAAAATTAGGGTGATTAATATTATTTCCCCACGAATAAATATTTTTTGATAAAAATTCTGGATCTACTTCTCTAATTTTATTAATTAAATAATCCATTTCATTTCTCATGTTGTTTAATTTTTCCAAATATCTATTAATAGTTTCACTTGATATGTCATTTGATAAATTATACGAGTCATTATTTGTTTGTTCAGTTTGTTTATCAGTTTCAGTTCTATTAATTTGTTTATCAGTAACTGTATCAGTAACTGTATCAGTAACTGTATCAGCAACTTTATCACTAACTTGATCATCTGTTACGTCTTTTATTTCATCATTAACTGATTCATTAAGTTCATTATAAGTTTCGCTTTCTCCATTATCTCCTCCATTTTGTTCTAACATATAATTGGCCCTCAGTTTTAAATATTTAGTTTTATATTTTTTGTATAAATTTTTATAGTCTTTGTTTTTTGTATTTATATTCATTATATATCATTAGATACAAAAATTTGATTAATTATTAGATTAAATTAATTTATACAGTATTTTAATGAATATTTATAAGTTGTTGTCTCTATTATTTATTCCCATGTTTGCTTTTGTTGGTGCTGACACAGAATGCAAATATGCCCCCAGTTCAAACTCTGGAACCCAAACTCAAACCCTAGACAGAAGATCAAATCCAAATACTTTTAGACTTGTTCAATATAATGTTGAATGGTTATTTATTGATCAATATAATGGATGTCCAGGATCATCATGTTCATGGTCTAATCAATCAGAAGCACAAACTCATTTAAATTGGGTTAGTACCGTTATTAATGATTTAAAACCTGACTATATTAATTTTTGTGAAATCGAAGGTTGTGATGAATTAAATATGTTAAAAGATAAAACGTCCAATGAATATAACCCTTATTTAATAAAAGGTACTGATTCATCTACTGGACAAAATGTAGGTGTATTAACAAAAATAGATCCTTTGACTGATTTAGCACGTAATGAAGAAAGAGCCGAATATCCAATTGCTGGTTCTGATTGTGGTTATACTGGATCTTCTGGAACATCCGGAGTATCAAAACATTATTATACCACATACAATATTAGTAACCATAATGTTGCTATAATTGGAGCTCATCTATTAGCATTTCCAACAGATCCATCAAGATGTGCAAGTAGAGAAGCACAAGCTCAAGTTTTACAAGATACTATTTATTCCCTGTATAAAAAAAATTATGAAATAATTGTTATGGGTGACTTGAATGATTTTGATGGTTCTGTTTTAGATATCAATTCAAATAAGCCAACATCTCATGTTCTTGATATTCTTAAAGGGTATTTGGGTAATTATGCTGGTATGTATAATTTAAAATCTGTTAGTGAAAAAATATCACAAAGTGATAGATATAGTGACTGGTATGATTCTAATTCTAATTGTAAACAAGATAAATCAGACTTATCAATGATTGATCATATTTTAGTTACTTCAAAATTATATAATTTAATTGATAATGTGTTTCCATATCATAATTATCAAGAATATTGTGGAACATATAATTCTGATCATTGGCCTGTAGTTGTTGATTTTAAATTTTCCTAAATTTTAAATTATTGTTTGTTGATTTTAAAATATGGAAAATCTAATAAAATTAAATAAATTCTAATGTTTGATAATATTTTGGTTCCAAATCAATACGTAAATGAAAATAATTAACTCCTAGTCCATGTGTACTAATATAAATTTTATTGTGTTTTTTAAGTTGCATTTTTATTTCATTGGCTGTGTATTTCCAAAATTCTTTTTGTTGAGTTATTGATGCATTATCAATAAAATCTTTAATTGTTGCATAATTAAGCCCTGTCATTGGCATTGGAATAATTAGTTTTGATGTTTTTGTTTTATTTAAAAAACTAGTAACATATGGATTTGGTGATTTATAAATATATTCATTAAAATTACTATAATCTTGGGTTTTTATTTTTTCTAATTCATCAGATTCTATGAATTTTGATACATAATCATTTGATCCTAAAGCATCACAACAATAGGTTTCATAAAAAAATCTTTTGGTCACCGTATGAGGATATTGTAAATTGTACCCTAATAACCACATTTCAATAACTTGAGACCATTTCATTAAAAAATAATAAGATTAAATAAAAAATATAAACTCGTATTATATTATTTATATAATTATAAGTATTTGGTTTTATTTATACTTCAATTTCATTTTCTTCCTCATCTTCTTCGTCTGAGTCATATTCCGAATCATCATCTTCAGAATCTTCTTCATAATCATCCGAATTATCTTCATCAGAATCTTCATTTATTATAAGTTCTTTCTTTTCACCTTTTACCGATTTCTTTTTTGGTTTTTCATCAGAGTCAGTATCTTGATTAATTATTAAGTTGTTTTTATTGATGTCAGTTGATGTTTTACTTGATGCATTCTTTTTTTCTAAAATTAAATCTGTAATTTTATTATTTAACACAATCTTATGATAAGGCCAAATTTTTCTAAATGTTTTACTAATAGTAACATCGCTAATTCCAAAAATATCAGAAATTTGTTTTTTAGATAATTGGATATTATAAAATTGAGCAACTAATAAAATACAACCTGCAGCCACACTAGGAGGTTCGTGTGTTGATGCTAAATCTAATTTATGAATATTAGATGAAACATCTTTAGCAATATCAATATATTTTTTGTCAATGTTTAATTTTTTAGCGAATCTTTCAATAAAATCAGAAGATTGAGAACTTTTAATTTGGTGAAATAATGTGTTTGAATCAATAATATCACAAAATTTTCTGCAACCACGATTTACATGTTTAATTTCTAAATCGTAAATATCGGCAATTTCTTTTGGAGATCTTGTTTCTTTTTGTAATTTACAAGCATGAAACAAACAAGCAGCAATCATGCTACGGCGGTTAATACAACGCATGATAATATTTTTACCTTTGCGTTTACCTTTAGCATGAACTGATTCGGAAACTTTTTTGTATAAAATTTTGGCACTATCAATAATTGTTTGAGTAATACCATATTTTTTACACTTGGATTGAATAGTTTCAAGAACATCCATTAAAGATTTTTCTTTGTATGGCATTTGTCCTTGTTTTTGCAATAAGCTTAAACGGTTATATCCTTTTGATACAATCTTAGTTCCAAGAGAAGCCTTTGGAAAAAAGAAACTAGAAGGTGCACCGTATCTTGAATTATTACTGCCTTCGCCGTCGTTACTTGTGAGTTCTGGATTTTCATCCAAAAATTCCTCGTTAATAACAGCACAATCAGTACATACCATATGTCCTTTGGTATTATCAATAACCAAATTGGGACTTTTGCAATTCTTACAAACTGCGGAAGATTGTTGAACATCTGGTTTTTTATCCAGATCGACCCCCATTAAAAGGTTATCGAGTTGTTCATCACTCATATCAAGGTATTTCTCTATATTTTTCATAAGCTATTTATAGAGGTAATATCTCTTTAAATAGTTTATTTTAATTTCAATATTTATTAATTTAACAATAATAATTAATTTATATTGTTACTGGTTTTTCAGTAATTAATACATCAGAACCAACAGTTTTTAATAAAATAACAATCATTGCTTCTGGTTTAAAACCATATGCACCTAAAACATCTTTAACATCTTGAACATGATTCATATCACAACGGTTAAAAACTTTAGTTTTAGGCAATTTAACTTTGTTTTGTTTTAATTCTTCTTTTGGTTCTTCAGTTTTTTTTCCAAAAAATGATGCAATTTTTTTTGGTTTAACCATTAATTCTAATTGATCACTACCTTCGGTAATGTGATAACCATTGTTGTGCATAATTTCACTTAAAGTATCAAACTTTGGTACTTTTTTAGTTTTGAATAATTCAACAATTTCATTAGCTTTTTCATTGCTTGTGAAAAAACATAAAATACCAGTAGGTGAACCAATACCACCTGATTGTTTGAGTTCCATGTATTTATTTTTATATTTTAAATATTTAATTTTATAGTCTTCTTCGGATAAATATTGATCTACACTTTTTTTATTACTTTCAATACCAAACATTGTATATATGGGAACTTAGATAATTTTTTTTGAAATTTATTTTAATTGTGGAAATCCCATTCTTCTAAAACTTGCATCGACTAATTCAATTTCATTTTCATTAACTTTAAATAATGATGCTACAACATTTTTTAAATATTTTCTGTGATTTTCATTAAGTGAATCAAATCTTTCTTTGTTAAAGTTAGGAATTTTTTTAGGTAATTCTGACCCCCCATCTTGTTGCTTTTTATCTTCAGTCTTTTTTAAATCTTTATTTAATTCTTCAATTTTAATTATATTTTTAACTTCTTTAGATTCAGATTTTAATTCTTTACCTTTGGATTCAGTATCCAACTTTTTTTCTTTTTCTTTTACTTTCATTTCTTCTTTAGCTTGTTCTTTTACTTTCATTTCTTCTTTAGCTTGTTCTTTTTCTTTGGTCTTTTTTACAAGTTCTGCATGTTTCATTCCATTAACAATAATATATGCTTGATTAGTTAATGTTGCATAAAAGTCAGTTGCTGTACGTATTAAACGGGATTTAATGTCAGCTCTTAATTTTAATGCGACTTGTTTAGTAGTAAATATAACACCATCGCCTAATTCTAATATACCACCTTCTTGTTCAATACTTTTAAGTTGAAGATATTTTGCTTTGTATTTTAGATATTTATCTCTATAAATATCTAAACTTGGATTTAGATTTTCATCTAAATCGTACAACAAGTATTTTTTATAAAATACTTGGTCTAGGCTAATTCCTTTAGAATCAGCATACTTAAGATATTTGTCATAGTAACCATCTGAACTTAAATTCATATTGTTATTTGCGTTATAATTGCGGTAAATTTCTGAACTGTTATTTTCTTCTTCAGAAAGTTCTGTAGTTGATTTTCTGTATTTTTCAATTCCAAACATAATATATCATTACCTAGATATTTTTATAAAATCATTTTATTTAGGAGTTTTCTAAATATCTACTTAGATCTAAAGCAGCCATACATCCACTGGCTGCAGCTGTAATTGCTTGTCGATATACATCATCAACTACATCTCCTGCTGCATAAATACCAGGAATATTAGTTTTTGTAGATGAATCGATCTTATCAATATATTTATTTGACTTTAAATCAACCAAACCTTTTACTATTTCCGAATTTGGAGTATGACCAATTCCATAAAATAATCCAGAACAATGAATCTTTTTCTTTTCTCCAGTTAAATTTTCCACAATAATTATACTTTCTAAATTACCTTCTTCATCACCCAATGCTTCAATAACCTCATTGTTAAATCTTATTTTAATTTTATCATTTGATTCTACTTTTTTAATCATAGCTTTTGATGCTTTTAATTTATCAGACCTTACCAATATAATTACTTTGGTTGCAAATCTTGATAGAAATAAAGCTTCTTCCATTGCGCTGTCACCACCACCAACAACTACTAATGTTTTCTTTCTAAAAATAGGTAATGCACCATCACAAACAGCACATGAACTAATACCATGATTCCAGTAAATATCCGAGTTTTTAAAATTTAGTTTATTTGGATAAGCACCCATAGCTAATATAATACCCTTACATTGATAAATATTATTTTCATGATCAGTTACTATAAAATAATTTTGATGTTTTTCCAATTTAGTTACATCAGTTGTAACTGTTTTACAACCATTTTTTATTGCTTGATTTTTCATATTTTCTATCAAATCAAATCCATCAATTGAATCAAAACCAGGATAATTTTCTATTGTAGTTGTTGTCATTAATTGTCCTCCTGGATTTTTACCTTCTATTATCAAAGTTGTTAAATTTGCTCTAGCTGTATAAATTCCAGCAGTATATCCCGCAGGACCGGATCCAATAATTACTACTTCGTATTTTTTCATTATATATAATAAATTTATGATATATCTTTAAGTTATGATAAATTAAATTATTGATAAATTTTAACCTTTTTGAACATTGGTTGTTTTGGTTGAATTTGTTTTTTCAGTTGATTTTATTATTTCTGTTTGTTTGGTTGATTTTGTTATTTCGGTTGATTCTTTTAACCATTTAATTGGTTCTAAATTTTTGCTTTCAAAATAATCATTAATTTTACAAAAAACTTGACTTCCAAAAAATCCATTGGACGCTGATAATGGAGATGGATGAACACATGTAAAAATCTTGTGTTTTTTACCATCTACTAACTTTGATTTACCTATTGCAAAATTACCCATTAATAAAAATACTGTATGTGGATTATTGTCACTGATATATTTAATTAACTTATCAGTAAATTCACTCCATAAATGTTGGTGTGTATTTGATTTAAACTCTATAACAGTTAATGCAGAGTTAAGTAATAATATTTTTTCTTTTTTAACCCAATTTTTCAAAAATCCATGAGTTGGTATTACTGAATTTGGATAACAGTTTTTAATCTCCTTAAAAATATTTACTAAAGATGGAGGAATTTTCTTATGTGTTTTTGGAACACCAAATGACATACCACAAGCTTGAGGCACTTTTTTACCGTCGTGCATTTCTGAATTAATATAGGGGTCTTGTCCTAATAATACTAGTTTGATTTCTTTGGGTCCATAATAATATAAGGTTCGAAATAAATCTTTTGGCAAAGGAAATATAGTTTTACCTTTTGCAATATCTTCATTTACCTTGACGAGTATGTCTTCTAACTCGGATTTGTTTTTCTCAAAAAAATCAATCCAATCTGGGTGAACTCTGCTTATAACCTTATTATATTCAAATTCCATAAATTATTTTCCATATTTTTATTTAGCAATTAAATTTAATTTCAAATTTTAGTTTGGTTATATTTATTCGTTATTTTAATCAAATAAATACTATTAAATAATAATGAATTCAATAATAAATAAATATAAAATTAAAATTGGGTTGATAGATTTTAATGAAAATAATTTTAAAATTATATCAGATGATGGAAAAACATTTATATCAAAAATTAAAAAGGGGTCAGTAGATTTTAAAATATTTAATGAACACAACCAAGAAGTCAATTTATCAAATTTAGAATCTGGAGATTTAATTCAAGTTTATGGTTCAAGTAAATATCCAAGCAATAATCATTTATTATCTAATGATGAAAAAAAGGATGTTGATAGTTTATTAAAATTAATTGGTGGTTCAACTAGTTTAAATAATAGTTTAGACAATAATAACAAGTTGGGAAAAATCGATGAAAAAAATAGTATAATAATTAAAAAAATCATTATTAAAAATAAATATGTTTTCAATTCAGAAAGTTCTGAAGAGTTTGATTCATACAATTAGGTTAAAATATTATAGATAAATAAGTTTCAAATAAAAAATTTAAAATCTATAAAATTTTTTCTAAGATTAAATATATCTAAAATGGCCAAGGATAATCAACTTTCCACAGTTTTATTATTAGTCGCATTAGGTTTTTTAATTTATTATTTAACTAAACCTAAGACTGTAAGCGAAACTTTCGCTGAAGAAGAAAAACGTATTGTACAAGAAGCTGCTTCAGCTAAATCAGAAACACCCAAATCAGAAGTCGCAACACCAAAACCTGTTTCTGAAGCTAGACAAGAAGCCAAAGTTGTTTCTGAAGTTAAACCCGAAGTTCTTAAACAAATTTTGGCTGAAGCTGAAAAACCAAGAGCTGTTGCCGAAACCCCTAGATCTGAAACACCCAAATCTGAAACTCCTAAATCTGAAATTCGTGGTGATCAAATGGACGTATTCCAATTTGAAGCTAACGATGTTTATGAATCTGGTGCTTCATTAGATGCTGCTTTCCAACGTCCCATCCCTCAACAAGCTCGTCCTGATGCCGTTGATCTTAACAAAAACAATGTTAAGAAATACAACGCTAAAGACTTCTTACCTAAAGAAATTAACAACCAATGGTTTGACACTGATTTCTCCCAAGCTAAATTTAACATTAATGATGACAAATTAATTAACACCGAACGTTATGTTATTGGTATTAATACTGTTGGTCAATCACTCAAAAATGCTTCATATGATATCAGAGGTACTATTCCTAACCCTAAATTCACTGTTAGTCCATGGAACAACAGCACATATGAACCTGATTTTAACTTAAAACCTTTATGTTAGATGTGAAACCATCGTAAAATAAATAACTATTAAAAATTATAAAATATATATTTTTTAATGGATAAAACTAATTTAAAATTAAACTTCAATTTCGTTTGTATCGGATAATTCTGTATTTTTTTCAATTAATTCAATGTTTCCATCAGTTAATTCTGCTAATTTTTTTGCATCTGATTCATTATATATGAGCAATTTAATTGCATTAATTTTGTACGCTTTATAATTTGGATATGTTCTTTGATTTTGTTCATCTACAAATTTTTTGTTTGAACTATTAAGATCACTTAAAAATTTTTCAAGTCTTTCCACATATTTTTCTTTTAGTTTCCCCTTATTTTTTTCAAAAGAAAAATTTATTTCATCTATGTGCATATTTATTAATTGTGTTAACATATCGTTTTTTCTAATTGAAATAAACTTTACTCCATTAAATATATATGCAATATCATCTTTCATATTAGTTATATAAACATTATTATATTCTGGCAAGTTTTTATTAAAATGGATTTGTTTAATAGACTCTTCTAAAGACAGATATTGTTTGTTCAATATATCTCTTTGTTGTTGATCTGTTAATAATCCATCATAACTTAAATTACCAAATTTTACAAATGTATTATTAATAATTGTACCATTATTTATTGTACCATTGTTATTAAGTTGTTTATTTATTTTTTGTAATGTTTTGTGATGCACTTTACAGTTTTTATTCATTAAATCTAATAACATTGATTTAACTTCTTTTATTTCATCAGATTGTTGTTTTAATTCTTCTGACTGTTTTTTAACAGTATTTTTTAACAATTCATTTTCTTCTTTTAAATTAGTTTCAATAATACCTTTACAAGTTTGTTCATGTTTCCATCTTCCTTGTTTATATTTAAATTTTTTATTACACTTTTTACATTCGTATTTGTTTGAATTTATATCAACATTTTCATCTGGGTCATTATTTATGGATGACTTTGGGATGACCGTATGATTACTTTGGGATGACTCTGGATTACTGTTTAGAGTTACTTTTGGATTATGAACTTTCTTGTTGTGATACCATAGACCCGACTTGTCCTTATAATTTTTATTACATATTGTACATTCATATTTCTTTGAATTATTATTTTCAACTGTTGACATATAATTAACCTAAGATATTTTATCCTTAAGTATTTTTATAGTTTTCAACTTTCAACTGTTGAAATTTCAACCTTATACGGAGAGAGAGAGGAGCTTGAAAAATTTTTGTTTTAACAAAATTCAGGACCAAATAACTCAGAATAACTAAATAATATCAAACCATTCTGAATTCATATATATTTTAGATTGCTCATTAAGGTTTGGTTCATTAATAATAACTTGAGAATTTACAATTTTATAGTTGTTATAATTTGAGTAATTAGTTATTGCTTTTATTGTTTGATCAAAAGAAGACTTGTCATCCATTGAACCAAAACCACATCCAGAAGATGAGCGTCTTTTAATAAAATTAAAAGCCTCGTGGTTCTTTAGAACCAGGTTAATATTATATCAATGTCCTCTAATTTTTCACCTTTATTTATTAAAACATTGTATAAACAAGCCATAGTTGCATATAATACATTATTTGTTTTAGAAATATCTTGGGGTAATAACATGGTAGGACATACAACTAAATTCTTTAACTCATCATATCCAATTATAATACTTGAACCAATAGGTAGATAATCTCTATCTAATTTACTTTTTTTCCAAAAAATTTTATTGCTTGTTTAACTTTTGGTTCAATACCTGGTTCTTAAGAACCACAAGGCTTTTAATTTTATTAAAAGACACTCCTGGCATAATTTTTCTGCTTAGTGCTAAATCAATTCCTCTATTCTGGCTTTTTAAGCCATAAGGCTTTAGATTTTAAATCTAAAGACGCTCCATAAATCCTAGTGAATTAGCTGGACTCATAAAATAAGTTTTTTTCTTATTTTAAAATCTTCTACTTTTTCATTATATGATTCAAATCCTGCACTTTTTGTCATTTCAATAAATTCTTTGTTTAAACTTACAAATATGATTGGCATTATAAGAATAATTTATTAATTTTTAAATAACTTTTTACGTATATTGATCATCAAATCATTTTTTAACTAAAATAAATTAAACTAATGATATTTTTGTTAATTATGATAAAGAAAAAAATCTTTATATAAATAATATAATGTCTGATTCTGAAAATAAAAATGAAAAGAAAAAAGTTTCTAAAGAATTTGTTGAAGCCGTTAAAAAATATTTAGAAGTTGATGATAAACTTAGAGAAATAAAAGAAAAAACAAAAAACTTGAATACTGAGAAAAAAACAAGAGAAGAATTTATTTTAAATTATTTACAAACTATTGATGAAAAAGTAATTGATGTAGCCGATGGTAAATTAAGAAGAAATATAAGTAAAACTCAAGCACCATTAAAGAAGGAAACTATTCAAAAAGCATTAGCTGAAATTGTTGGAGATGCTAATAAGGCAACCGCTATGACTGAACAAATTATTAAATCAAGACCTACTGTAGAACGTGTTACGTTAAAGCGTACTAAAAACAGAGTAAAAGAAGCTATTGGTGATCTTGCTGAAAATTAATTTATAGTGTAATCATATTCTGAATCATCAGGATGAACTTTGATAAATATTATATTTTTAGAACATAAGAATAGATAACTAATGTTTTCTTAAAAAAATTTTTATTTATATAATTGTAATATCATCACAATCCAAAACTTCTTTCGCTATAATCCATTTCTCAATATTATATGATCCAACACAAACTTTGTTTTTAATAAAACCATTGGCTTTCTTAACAACATTGAGTTTTTATATTTTTTTGTTAATTATTAAAATAAATTATTCATCTTCAGAATCACTATGTAATTCAAAATTATTATATAAACTATCAATTTGTTGTTTCATTAATTTTTTCATTCTTTTTTTACGTTCAGTTTTATAATACTGTCCATAATAATATTCGGGCGATATACATCTTTCACCGTAACCGTCGTTTCTTTTTTCACTAGAATTTGGAGGTATTAATGTATATTTAATTATTTCTTCATCATCTGAATCATCATCTGTTTTTGCTTTATTCTTTTTGTTAGTCTTTTTTTCAGGTAAGATTTCCCCGTACAAACTAATAATCATACTACGTGAACCAACAAAATCAAGTGGTTTAATTCTTAAATATCTGGAAATAATGTTTAAACTATTTGTTTTTGGTGTATGAGGATTAATATTACCTTCAAAATCTTTGTAACCTATCCATTTTTGAGTAGCAACATCTTTATATGAAACTGAATATTTTTTAACATAAGATTCGTCACGATTATTGAGTAGAACTTTAACATAAGTTTTGTTTGAATTAGAACGATCATAATAAAAAGATTTTCTATATATTGGAAATGGTCTTAGAATAGGATATTTACCCCATGTTGCCATATGGGTAATATTTTGAATACTACCCAAATCTATTTCCCAATGATTACTTTTAGTTTGAAGTACTTTTTTTGTTGGTTTAACTTCATTAAATGTTTTTGTTATAATAGTTTGATAACCTGGAATTTCAGGATCAGCCCATATACACGGGCAATAATTTTTTAAAGTGCCTTTAGTATCATCATCATCTCCTACAAATGTATAAATATATTGTGGATCATAATAATTATTATTCCATTTTAACCAAGAAAGTTCCATTGATGCTAAATTTTCTTTTAATAAATATTTTGAAACAGGAACATCGTAAGTTTTTGTAACAACTCCATCATAAGGATCCCATTTTTTAGATGTTTTAACTGATTTTTCTTCTAATGCCTTTTCAATATTTGACCATTGTTCTGAAGTATTTAATGGTCTTTCTTTGTCATTCCCATTTAGTAAAACTAAATTATTTGGAAAAAAATCATCAATATCAGATAATGAAATATGATCTCGACTATATGATCTTTCCGTTTTTAACAAATAGTTTTTTGAATCAAAGTACTCTTTTTGTTTGAATCGATGAGTATGACCATCCCTATGAGTATTATCTTTTGGAAAAACTTCGGTTTTATAATTATCAAAGGCATCATCAAATGACATTATATATGTAAATCACTTGATAATTTAAGTATATTTCAAATTTTTTTTCTAAATAAATTTAATATGACTGAATATACTAATTATATTAAATTTATTAATAAACATTTAAAATTGTCAACACCCAAAAATTCAGATTTTGATAGCTTGTTTGATTCATTAATACAATATTGTATTAAATTCAACAGTGATAAATTTGGTCAAAATTATTCAAGTACCAAGTGTTTTATTCATATTAAAGGAGGTGCAAGTATTAAATATAAAATGAATAAATATGGTTTACATAGTGAAGGAATTACACCGGACATTGATATTATAGTTGTTCCTTTTGAAAATAATCTAGATATAAGAATTAAATTAATTGAAGAATTTGTTTATGGTTTAAGAAAAGATCTTGTTGATTTTATGTGGACTTTTAAAACAGAAAATAATATAACTCAAATTTACTTAAATGGAAATAAAATTTTTGATATGGTTTTTTATGATAATATAAATCCATGGTATAAATATTACGAACAAACCGATATATTTCCAGGTGTTATAAAAAAACTAAATAAATTTAAATCAGTTGATGAATATTTTGTTCATTTAAAAAAATTATTTGAATCTGATTTCAATAATTATGAAACTTTAGAAGAAGTTACATTTACTTCATTGGAATTTGATAATGAATCTTTAATACAATTAATTGAAAAAGATAAATCAAAATATATTAGTCAAATAAGAAAATTAAAAGACTCTAAAGCATCTGATAAAAATATTTATGATATTAAACAAAGAATGAAAAATAAAATTGGAAAATACGAAAAAAAATTATATTATGTAACTCACATGTTGAATTTTAATAATTGATACAACTAATTATTTATAACTATTTTATAATATAAGAATAACTACAACTAATGTTTTGTTATATAAATTATTAAGCTAAATACGCTTCAGATAAATATTTTAACAGACAAAAGAAATTATCAAAATAAAATGTTATTAATTGATTAAATTATTATATAATATAATTTAATGAATAATAAAGATATTTATAAAAGTAAATACATAAAATACAAAAACAAATATTTAAAACTTAAGGAACAATATGGAGGTAATTTGTTTGAACAATTGTTTCCATATTTAATAAATTATATAATTGAATTTAATAAAACAGATGGTGGGTCATTATTTTCACCAAATAGATTTTTACATGTGAAAGGTGGTGCTTCAATAAAATATCACATAATGAAAAATCAAGTGCCAATTGATACTACAAATATTACATCTGATATTGATCTATTTTTAGTATGCGATGAAGAAGAAGTAAATCAACATATTGAAAGTTTTTTATCTGGATTAAAAACACATTTTAGTCAATACAGTTGGACTCATAAAATTGATGGAGCTTTATTAACTATTTTAGTTAACGGTGTTGATATTATCGATTTAACAGTATTTAGTAGTAGTTATTCAGAACCTGATCCAGAAACCTCTATGTTTTCGTATGCATTGGCTAATACAGGTTTTGCTAATATTGAGGATTATTTTGATAAACTAAATTTAATTGATCACCAAGATATGCTTCAAAGTTATGAATTGGTAGAAAGAAAAACATTTACATCTTTGTTATTTGAAAAGTTTGCTTGTATGAAAGGAATTGAGAATCAACGACATTATTTGGAATCAAAACCAAATTGGGAAAAGTTAGCTAGATATTATTTAGCAAAGGCTTCGGATGAATCTTTACCTATGACCGAAAGAGAAAGATATTATAACACTTATCAAAGATATTTGTACCAATTGTCACCCGAATACATTTCAAAACTTGAAAATAAATTGTTGAGATATCAACAAAAATTAGAAGTTATTAACCAAATGTTGGCTCATAAATAAATTAAATCTTTTATTTAGTTTGGTTTAAGTTTAAATATTTTATATTTATATATAATGGATCCTCATTTAGACATAAATGACGTAGATATGTTTAACAAACTTTTAGATAAAACAACTGTTTATTTTGAATATGGTTCTGGAGGAAGTACATATCAAGCAAGTATTAGGTCAAATATAATTAAAATATATACTGTAGAAAGTGATATGGTATGGGTAAATAAAGTAAAAGATTTAGTAAAAAGCACAAACATTATTTATTTAATTAATGAAATGGATACTGAATCTAATAATTGGGGACATCCTGGAAAAAATGCGACAGATATTCAAAAAATAAGTTATAGTAACCAAATAAAAAATTTAAGCAATGAAGATCAAAATAATATAGATCTGGTATTTATTGATGGAAGATTTCGCGTTGCTTGTTGTTTAAAATGTCATAATCTTATTAATAACGAATGTTTAATTGCATTTGATGATTTTTTAGATAGACCACATTATCATATTGTGTTAGATTATTTTGATATAATTGAAAAAACAACAAGTGGTAGAATGGTAGTTTTAAAAAAAAAATTAAATGTTTGTGTTCCTCAAACCGTAATAGAAAAATATGAATTAGATCCAAGATAATTAATATTTGGTAATATCAAATTCACCCACACTAATAATATCCTGATATAATTTATTATATTCTTGATCCTCTTTATTAATTTTTCTTAATTTTTCCATTTTTTCTAATACAGTATTATCACTATATATTTCTTCTTTTAATATTTTATATAAAGTTTCATCATTGTTAATCATTGAATAAAACCTATTTCTATTTTCAAAATTTGCATATTTAGCTGTATTTGTTAAAGGAATTAATAATGGTTTTAAAACATTAAATTGATAATTTTGAATAATTAAGTTTATTTTATTTTCTATTTCATTATTTAAATAATCTAAACAAATATTTTTTAACTCTTCATTTTTAATGTGATGATGATGATACCAGACTAAACTATATCCCAAATAAATATTTGATAAAATATCAGCCATACTACCTGATATCATTTGTTTTGATTTTATTTTACCTCCTAATAACGAAATAAAGTTAGAAAGAATACTAAATTTGAGTGTTAAATGATCAAGACGCTGTTGAGGAGTTTTTGAAAGAATGTTAGTTGGATTTAATAATTTTAGATAATTACAAATAATATCTTTTGTTAATAAATTAAAATTATTTTTAAACATTAGTAGATCATTATCTTGAATACTTTGAAAAATAGGAAATATATATGGATGACTTTTATTTAGTCCTTGACCAAAAATAATTAAACCTCTTGTTAAAGTATTTGATCCTTCCACTGTTATACCAATTGGTGATGAATTATAAAATTTTGTTAAAAAATTATTTGGACCAACACAAATTCCACTTCCAGAGTATATATCCATACCATGATTTAAAATATTTCTTGCTCTTTCAGTTGTTTGTTGTTTCATTATTGCAGTTATAACAGAAGGTGTGGAACCAGAATCTAAAATATTATTAGTAAAATTAACACCTGTATGAATAATCCAAGTATTAATAAACATATCAACAAATTTTTCTTTTACTGCTTCCATGTTACCAATTGGCATATTAAATTGATTTCTAATGTTAATATAGTTTCCAATAGCCAAAGTTATAAATTTAGATGATCCATTTGCTGATGCTGGCAAACTAACACCACGACCCACAGCTAAACATTCCATTAACATTTTCCAGCCTTCGCCAATATTTTTTTCTCCTCCAATTACTGAATTAGGATTAATAAAAATAGTACCTTTAATAGTTCCATTTGGAAAACCAGCGTTATTTGGATTATGATATGTATTTTGAATTAAACCGTCCAAATTATTTTCAATTAAAGCAACTGTTATTCCTTGTTTTTTACTACTTAATAAATTATTTGGATCTTTTAAATTAAATGCAATACCAATTAAGTTTGATATGGGTGCAAGTGTAATATAACGTTTATTTAAGGTAATTTTAATTTTTATTTTGCCATCTACTAATTCAACGATTCCTTCGTCTATTTTACCAACAGCGTCACTTCCATTATTTGGACCTGTTAATCCAAAACAAGGAATAAATGTTCCATCTGCTAATTTAGGTAAATAATAATTTTTTTGTTCATCAGTACCATAATGTTGTAATAATTCGGCCGGACCAAGAGAATTTGGAACCATTGTAGCAACACCTAATGATGGATTATATGATGATATAGTTGATAATACTTTTGATTGAGCTGTAATTGATATTCTATTTCCATTATATTTTTTATCAATTATCATACTTAAAAATCCATTTTTTCCCAAATAATTCATAGTATTGAAAATATTTTTACTTGGATATATATTATTCTGACCAATATTTTTTAATAAATCATTTGTTGATTTAATAAAAATTTTTTCTTGCTCAGACATTTTGTAAATATTTTTACTATTAAATAAATTATCATAATTAATTTTTCCTTTGAAAATTTCCCTATCTATGGATACACCACCAGATTTTAAAGCAATAATTTCAGTTTCAGAAATTTTAGGAATTATTTTTTTAACACGATCGAACAAATATTTATACATTAATTTTATTAATGTTATTCATTTAAATCATTTTATTTTTTGTTTTTTGACAAATATAATTTACTACAATTATCTTGATTTGCCAAGTCTATTTTTCGGTTAATAATTTTATTGCAATAATCTAATTTCCATCTTCCTAATGGTGTAGCTTGTTGGGTATATTGGTTTAAAACTAAATTTTTGATTATCTTAAGAAAAGTCTTCATTAATAATAAATAGTTTATTGTTATAAAAAAAATTTTCAATTTTTAATTTTTTCATTTGTTGGTTTAAGCCATAATCCAGTTTTAGAAAAAATGTCTGATAAAAAAGTTGGAGAAACTGATTTAATTTTTTCACTAAATTCTACTAATAGTTTCAAACTTTTTTCAGAGTCATAAGAAAACATTTTATGTAATTCTTCTCTAATTCTTTCAGCAGAAACTACTCGCCAAAGTTTTTCATAAACTCTTTGATTATAAAATCCAGCCCATAAGCTTTTATCAAAATCCATATTTTTCGTAACACAAAATCTTAGAGCTCTAAATAATCTTAGTGGATCATCTAAAAAAGTATCAGTTGGATCTAATGGTGTTTTTAAAACTTGTTTAACCAAATGATTCTGACCACCAAACAAATCAATTAAATTACCAGATTCATCACGAGCCATTGCATTAATAGTAAAATCTCTACGAGCAAGATCTTGTTCTAATGTTCCTACAATAACAATTGGTTTTCTACTTGTCTCATTATATCCAATTTCATGTCTGGCCAAAACAAAATCAGCAACTTCGCCAGTTTTATTATTTTTTGCTCTGAATGTAAAAGTATCAGGAGTTTTTAAGAAAATTGTATAACCATGAGAAACCAAATATTTTTCTAAAAATTCAAGGCCTTTTTCAATATCAAGTACTTCATCCTTGTTTCTACATTCAATTACAACAGAATAATCAATATCTTTGGATTTAACGCCGAGTAGTTCATCGCGAACACATCCACCAACTTGATAAAGTTTTACGGTATAAAATTTAACATTAAGAGTATCGAGTGCGCTTTTAATTTCATCCATTAATTTTATAATACAATTGTATATTATAAAATAAATTCAATTTTTAAAATAATCTATTGCTTGTTTTATTTATGCTTCATCTCCGTGAATTGATCTTTCGGTTCTAATTCTAGGAAGAATATTTACTGAGGTTAATTCTTGGAATAATAATTTACAAGCATGTGGAATAACAACAGCTGAAATTCTAGTAGAATTATGGCAACCTTTGCATCTGTAGTAGTCTTTGTCAATTACTTTGGATGCAAACATACCACATTCATCACAAACATATGCTTTAGAAATATCTGATGTTTCCATTAAACGTTCTTTTAAGAACTGAGCCATGCCGTGAGCGACCATGGCATCTTTTTCCCGTTACTACCATCTAATAACTTTGCAAGTTATTAAACCCTGTATTTCGTTGAATCAAATGCAAGATTTAGTAATTAACTAAATCCAGATGTAATATTTGAAACCTCTTAATACAAGCACCATTACTGGTGGGACTAGACTATATCTTAAGCCCTACTAGTTTTCACTAATAAGACCCACTTCCATTTAGTCGTTGAACCTTGAGCCTTTTATGACCCCTTGGCTGCGGATTGTCCTCAAATTTTGTAGCTTTTTACCATTGGGAAGGGCAATTAACCCTGGTCCTTTTTATTATTAACAAATAAAAAGTGGTACTACAATAATTATAGGATGTTCCCGCAATTTGGAAATGTTGCCGATTACATATCGACTAGCTATTATCTTTATCCATAATAGCTGAGACAAGTAGTTTATCTCTCCGATTTTAAGACCACCATCACGAGATCTACCTTCTAAAGGTTGTCTTGTTAAGGCTTGTTTTGGACCACGAGCACGACCGTGAACCTTATCTAAAACCATGTGTTTAAGACGAATGTTAAATACTGGTCCAATAAATATTTCCACATCCATTTGTCTTCCAGTTAATCCACAGTACATTTTTTCAGTACCATATGGGCTATAACCTAATTTCTTAAGTGCTTCTGGTAATTGTTGAACATTATAGTTATTGAATGGAGTACCATCAACAAAATGTCCAGTTTCTGCTGCTTCTTTTGAAGCCAAACATTCAATAAAGTGACCCAAACTCATACGAGATGGATAACCATGAGGGTTGAGAATTAAATCTGGAATAATACCAGATTCAGTAAAAGGCATATCTTTTTGAGGATATGTAATACCAACAGTACCTTTTTGTCCGTGACGTGTAGTCATCTTATCACCAGGAATTAATTTACGTTCCATTCTAACTCTCATATTGTACATTTCATAGCCTTCAGAATTATAGACTCCTGTATGAATTCTATCAACCACACCTTGAACATTAGTTTTAAAAATAACAGAGCTATCTTTGTAAACTTTATTGTTATTACCAGTTGGTTGAATTGGAGAAATCTTACCAATAATAATATCTTCATTATCAATAATAGTTTCTTCAGGTGCATAACCTTTATCGTTTAATTTATCATATGAACCTTGTTTCATACCAGTAACTTTATTACGATCTGGTTTGGTAAAGATATCATCTTGAGAGGTTGAAGGATTTTTAAGAATTTCTGCTTCAAATTTCTTTAAAGTATCAGCTCTAAAAATACCTCTATCAATGGCAGATTGATTAAAGATAATACTATCTTCTTGATTGAAACCTGTATAAGATGCTACTGCAACTACAGCATTTTCACCATAAGGAAGATCTAAACATCCGTTATATTTCATAGCTTGAGTAGTTACCAAGGGAATTTGAGGATGATATAATACTTGTGAAATATCCATACGATCTTTATAAGATGTTAAGTAAACACCAATAGATTGTTTAGCTTGAGAGAAGTGAATAATGTTACGGTTAGCATAGTTGTGATTTGAAAATGGAATATTAGCAACAACAGTACCCATCATAACCCAAGAATGAAAATCACAGTGGGTATATTTAACATACCTATAGTCACCATATCTATTAATTTTAGTTGTATCAGTATATTCAACTTTACGTTTTGAAGCTTCAATAGATTCTGTTAATCTGTGTTCACCTTCTGCTACAAGTAAATGGTTAAGTGATTCAATATCTTCATATTCAATTAAATTAGCAAATTTACTAATAATTTTTCTCCAAGATTTTGTTTTATCAGATTGTTTTAATTCTGAATCAACTTCTTTAATAATATCCGGAGTAATATTTAATTTATTTTCATTTACAATTAAAACAGGTCTAATTAAACGACCACCATCAAAATATACTCTGATTTCTTTAGTTCTATAATCAAAGACAATTGATGTATGTCTGTCAATTACATTTTCTCTACGTTTTTTCTTAAGACCTTCATAAATGTCCTGAGCTTGAGCTATTTTACATACACCAATCCAATCACCATTTATTAAAATCTTAACCCACGAACCCATTGTTAATGGATCAATGTCATAGGGATGTTTAATTCCTTTGATTTGTTTTAATATACTTTTAACAACATCTGCTTGAGTAGAATTTTGGACAGTAACTGTGGACATCATTGATAAACTTTTTACAATACCAATTTTGGCCCCCTCTGGTGTTTCGACCGGACAGAGCAATTGCGCTTGATTATTATTAACATGACGAATTGATGTGACTTTAGCAGTTGATTCATCCATACTTGGTGCTAAAATACGTCTAAGATAACTAATACCTTGAACCCAACTTAAACGTTGGAGTGATTGTGCAACACCTTTTTTAGTTTTGTTCATACCCCAAATACCAGTTGCTAAAGCTGTTTTTAAACCTTGTTCGATAGTAGATGGTTTAATTTGACTTACAACATTAATTGGTGTTTCATCAGATTGATTTTTCTTTTTAAAATGTTTACCAATTTCATTTAACATTTTTTTCCAGTTTTGTCTAAATAATTGACCAAGAAGAACACCAGGGGGTTCAACACGTTTATTTTGTAATGCATCACGATCATCAACATCTTGACGTCCAAGCATAACATTTAATAATCGATTAGTCATTAAACCTAAAAATACGATCTTTTTAGTAATATCTTCTCCTAAATGAGGTAATAAATCTTGTCTAAGAATTTTTTCCAAATACATTTTCTTTTGAATTTTAGCTAAAGCTTCATCAGATTGACTAATACGTTTATTTTTCTTAAGTTTGGTAATTAAGTATTCAATAGCTTCTTCTTTAGTTCTGATTGGTACACCATTTTCATCAGCTGAATTTGCAACTGAAGCTCTAACTAAGTTAAGCATTTTAGTATCTTCTAAATCATAAGTAATATAACTAATGATATTTTGATCGGCTTCAACACCTAGTGCTCTCATTAAGATAAATAATGGAATATCAACCAATTGAGAACTAGTACTAATTGTAAATACACCATCTTTTCTATTTTTAATAGTTAAGATTTGTAAATTATCAGACCAATCATTACGTCTAGAATTAATTTGGGCAGTATAAATAAGACCATCTTCAAAAGAAGGATCTTTTTTAGTAAATACTAAAATTTTATTATCAACCATTTTTTCCATAGACATAACAATTTTTTCGGCACCATTAACAATGAAATAACCTCCAGGATCAATTCTACATTCACCTTTTAAATCTTGTTTAATATTGGTTGAACAATATTTAGATTTAATCATAATTGGAATATTAGCAACAGGTGTTTCTTTTTCAACATCACCAATGTTTTTGATTGTTTTCTCACCAGTAATAGAATCTACTTTTTCTACAAATTGCTGAACATCAGCAACTACGGTAGCAAAATAGTTCAAATGGTTTTTTCTTGCATCTGACGGAAACTTAATTTCGTTATCATTTTCAAAAGTAGAAGGTTTAATTCTAATATTTGAGCATTTGAATCCATGTAAGTAAATAAGTTCTTTATCCACATTTTCATAAAAGTAATTTTGTTCTTGAATAAGTGAATAAGGAATTATCTCACCAACAAATTGGTGAAAGGATGAAAACAAATGTTCATAAAGTACTTTTGGTTGATTGAAATAAAGTTCAATTAATTTGTCAATTTCTTTTTGAATTATTGATGTCATTATTAATATATATATTCTTTTTTTAGATATTATTTTTAATTCAATTTTTTTATAGTTTATTGTTTATAGTTTATTGTTTATAGTTTATAGTTTATTGTTTATTGTTTATTGTTTATAATTTAATTATTGTTAATTAAATTAGAAACAGACAATTATTGTTAATTAAATTAGAAACAGACAATTATTTTTAATTAAATTAGAAACAGACAATTATTGTTAATTAAATTAGAAACACATAATAAATTATACTCAAACAAATTAGTTATTTTTTTTATTTAAATTAGCATTGGCTAAAAGCCCATCTAAGAAATTATTAATATCGTGGTTGCTGTTTAATTTTAAATCAGGATCAATTTGCGTTTTTGGAATTTTAGGTAGAATATTTTGATTAAAGTTTAAGTTCTTACTTTGTTCTAAACTCATTTTTTTAATTTCATTTAATGCTTCATCATCCATTAAATTACCAACAACTTTACCCAATGCAAATTTCATAGGTTTATATAAAATCCAATGTAAAACTTTGTTTCTTAAATTAATATATCTGAGATTTAAGATATTATAGCCACCAATAATTTTGTCACCCAAAGTATTTTGTTTAGCAAACTCAATCATTATACCCATTTGATAAACCATTAGGTGTAACATTATATTAGTTAAATTTAACAGTATGCTCATTGGATCATTTTGATTAAATTGTACCATATTAGATTTATAAGTAATACGTAAAAATAAATAAATTAAACAAGTATCGAAAAAAGTCCCCGCACTCATAAATGTATAACAAAGACTAAAAATTATTAATTGTAATAGTTCCATTAATAATAAATAGTTTTATTTGTTTAAGCTATTTAACCCCATTTTCTTTAGTTATAAGTGTTTCTAATTAAGTTAAATAAAATTTTATCTGAAATAACTTCAGATTTCAAATTATATTTTTCTATTTCTTTGTGTTCTTTAACGAATTCATTATAATTTTGATGTTTTCTTTCAACAACTGCTAAACCTTTCTTATCATTAATTGGAATTTTAGCAGATTTAATTTCTGGAATTTGAACCTTATTTGGATTACAATATAAATCAATTTGTGTGTCATATTGATTAAATTCGTTTGGTGAAATAACTCTATCTTTTCTCAATTGAGATAAAAATTCATTATAAACAGTACATAAATTCAAACTTTTATCATAAGGTTTTGATTGTAAGTATTTAATAGTAGTATCTGGTACCGAATTCATTGTATGAGTTCTTACAACAGCAAATTTTTTATTTGTAATTGTTTTAAGAACAAAATCTACAATTAATTGGTGATATCTTGGTATTACTGGGGTGTTACTCATTATTGTGGCAAAAGATTCTGGAGTTGATATAATACCAAATAATTTACCAACAACTTCTGAGCTACTAGAATATCCAAAGTTTTTCATTACTTCAATTACTAAAGCAATTGTTTCTGTAATATCTTTGGCAAATGTAATATTTACACTTGAATTAAATAAAATTTGATCACTTGTGAAACCTAATGATTTAATAATTTCTTGAACTTGATCTATTTTATCTGCTTTTTTAAGTTTTTCAACAATTCCTTTATAATTATCATTTGTAATTTGGAATTTTTTGGTTATGTCACCTGGAACCACACCTACTGTTAAATTTAAATCACTCACAGTAATTTTATTTTTATTTTGTTCCATTTGCATTCTAATTAATTCAAGTTTACCATCAACTTTTTCTAATTTAATACCATGTACAGTAAATAAATTAATTAAACTAGCAAATATTGTTGTTTTATTTTCTTTACTAATATTTTTCCACATTTGATATTTGGAACTAAATAATTCTTCAATTGTCATAGATTGTTCTTTTTCTAGTTTTTTACTTGCTTCATCTTCATTAATACATTTAACAGAGCTAACATATCCTAATTCATTGAAACCATAAATAATAGCAGATGGATTTTTAGGATTTGCTGAAAAGTTAAAGCAACTTTTTTCTCCAGTTTTGCTACAACATAATTGAGCTTGTAATTTTAAGTCATCTCTTTTAACTTTTTTATTAATTAATTCTAAAGCTAATAATAATTTATAATTGTGTTTTAACAAATAGAAAATCTTTTGGTAATTATTAATATCAACAATTAATGGTTTTAATTTTGTTAAATCATCTTCATCAACTATTTTCTTAACAGTTAATTTAATTTCATCAACTAAAATACCAACAAATTTTCCAAAATCTTTTTTATCCATAATTTTTAAGTCTTTTTTATTTTTTGTTTTAAATATACCCATCAATTTATTCATATGACCTTCTAATTCAGATCCTAATGATTTTGCATTAAATGTTTCTAAAAATTTACCAATTGAATTAGAATCCATATATTTAGGAGAGTTTGAAACTAATGGTAAAACTTTTGATTCCAAGTCTAATATTTTCATTGAACCAGATTGAATTTCTTTTTTTGTTTGATCTAATTGATCAGCAAAGTTTTCAAGTTCTTTTTTATTAGTTACTTGGGCTTTAACTTTTTCAACACCTGCTTTAACCTCACTAACTACTTTCACTTTAGGTTTAATTTGTTCAACATAATTTTGATATGATTTTTCACAATATTGATTAAATTTAGCTTTACTACATAATTCAATTCTTGGAGTTAAAATTAAAAGTAAGAGTTGTTGAATTAACATATCAATAGTTTTTCTGTCATTAATAACACAAATCAAACTGTTTCTTAAACAATCCATATACCAAGTAGAAGCTATATTAATCATTGGAGTTTTTCCATTAATTTTGTATTCGGTTAAAGATGAGATCATGCAGTTATTATTTAGAATTGTTGAAATTAAATTAATTGCATTGGTTTGTTTATCTTTAGGTATTTTTTGTTTTGTAAGAAAATCTTCCAATGTTATTTTTTTATCAACAGCTTGAGTTTTAACCATTGGTTCAATTATTTGATTAATGTATTCATTTAATCCTAATCCAATTATTAATTGTTTATTTTGAGCTAGTATATCATCACGATATGATGATTGTAAACTCCAACAAATATTTGAAAAGTTTTCACTAATACATGTTTGTCTATTGAATAATAAAAATAATATCATACCTAATATTACAAGTACTAAAATCTTGTTCATTTTAATTTATATTTAATATTAGATTTTTTTTATTGATTAAATAATTTAAATAATTGTAAATTAATAACATTATTAACTTCTAATACTTTTTCAATCATAGAGCCTTTATTTATATATTTTATTTTTATTTTTTCATAATTTATTAAATTATTATCATCAAGTATATATTTTAAAGGTAGTGATGAATTATAATATTTAATTAATGATGTAATGTCTTTGGTTTTAGCATTTGAACCAATTAAATTATCTTTCTCTAATTCAAACTTTAAAATAATTGGTAAAATATGGTTTGTTTTTATATTTGAAATTAAATGAACTCCATCAACCACATAAATAATTTGATAATTAAAAAATCCAAATACTAATTTTGTTAGATAAAAAGGCACACAAAATCTAAACAAGTAAAACATGGTTGATAAAAATTTGTTTTTATAATATTTTTGATTGGAATATAAACATTTGATGTCAACAAAAAAATTTTCTACAAAAAAGTTTCTAATTGTGACTAATAGTAATTCAAACATTACTATAAATTTGTGTTAATGCTTTAAATTAAAAAATGTAATAATTTAATTAAAGAGAATTTATTATAAATAACTAATGGATACAAAACTTACATACAAATGGAATATTTGGTTTCACCATGAAAAAGATAATTGGAAATTATCTGGGTATAAACAAATTTATCAAATTAAAGACGTATCTGACTTCTGGAAGTTTTATAACAATTGGGATAAAGTTGGTGGAGTTACAAATAAACATTTTTTCTTAATGCGTGAAGATGTTACACCAATTTGGGAAGATACTAATAATATTAATGGAGGATGTTGGTCTTTTAAAATACAAGAAGATCAAGCAGATGATCTTTGGGAAGATTTATCAGTTTATTTAGTTTGTAATCAATTATGTCCTACAATATCTGATGAAATTATGGGTTTATCAATTTGTTTAAAAAAGAATAATAATACTGTGATAAAAATTTGGAATAAAAATTCAAAAAATAACAGCTTAAAATTAATTAATGAAGCAATATTAAAGAAATGGGGAATGGATATTATTTATATTGCACATATGCCTGAAAATCAATCATTAGCAAAATAAATTTACTAAATTTATTTTCACCATATTATCTATTAGCAAAATAAAATAGTTATCAGCAAATTAGCCAAGTAAATTATCAACAAATTCACTATTTGTTTTTTCCCAATCATAAAAATTTACAGGTGGAAAGTCTAATGTAGACGTGAATGATTTATAAATTAGAAAAATATAATTATCTTTTTCTAATGGATCAATAGAGACATAATTAGTCTTAATATTCGTAATATCTTCTTCAACTAATGGTAACATTGATTTAAATTCATATGTGTTAACTATTTTTTGATTAACTAATCTAAACCATTTTATTCCATATATTTTATTATTTGTATATAGTCCCATTTATTATATTAGTTAATTAATTAATTAATAAAAAAATATTAATTAATCAATTTTTATTTGTTTGTTTGTAATTTATTTGTAATCATTAATCGGATTTTGTTGGACTCAAAACCAATTTAATTTCTCCCAATGCTGCTATTTGGTAAGTAATAATAATTGGATAGTCATTCTTTAAAAACATAGTTACTTGATTACACAAATTTGTACATTTGGTAAAAATTAATAAAAATTTAAGTTCAAACAATCCTTGAACTATTTCATTTGTGTTATTTGTAGTTGATACAATTGATAGACCCCCATTAGTTTCTCCAACTTCAAACTCAATATTACCGATCTCTCCTTTTCCTGAAAAGAATAATTTATTTGAGGTAGCCTTTATTTCTATTTTATCAGTTGATGCGGCCATGTCTTTACAGTATTTATGAAAATCTTGTGATGGTAAAGTAATAGAATATGGAAATTGAATTGGAGTAATATCATATGTTTCTTCTTCAATATCCATCAAGTTAAGTTTAAATGTTTTCTTTTCTTTTCTTTCAGCACTTTCTAAAATAACAATTAATTTATTAATGTCTTCGTCATCAACCAACCATGTCATGGTATCAAAATGACTCATACATTTCAAACATTTAAGTAAATTGCCAATATCAATACCTAATGATAATTTCTTTTTGTGATAATTATATTTATAGACTTCAAATTTATCTGCATCTAATCTCATATAAACAAGAATTTTACCTGTTTTGTTAACTTCTTTTAACACAACTCCACCAGTAGTTTTTTTCTTTTCAGTCTCATTTTCATTTCCTTCTTTTTTAACAGCATCTTTTGCATCTTTTGTATCTTTAGCTAATTCTTTTTTATTTGAGTTTTTGTTTTTAGCAACTTTTTTGTTCTTTAATTTCTTTTTAATAACTTTATTGTCTTCTGATTCTTCATCAGATGATTCACTATCAGAGTCTGATTCATAGTTTTCGTCATCATCACTATTATTGGAATCACTATTATTATCTTCATTATCTGATTCATCGTCAGAATCAGTACTTTCTATGTAGTAAGGATAAAAGTCAAAGTTAGCGTCGGTCAATAAAGAATTTACTGCATCTGTTACGATTTTTATGGCTGCAGCTTGTGTTGTTTTAAGTTCTAAAATATAAACCATTTATTATTAATTATAAAACTATTATTCTTTAAAATGTTTCATATAAATTATTTTAAGTTTAAAAAATGCAAAATAATTAATAAAAAAAATCTAGTTATAAATATATAAAAATGGTAAATACATACGTTTTAGTAAATCCTCATATTGAAGGTAATTTTAAATCAAAAATTAAAGCTAAAAATTCACAAGAAGCTGCCAATATTTTTTATAAAAATTTATCAGAACATTTCAATAACTTTGTTCCTAAATTCCATTTTTCAATCCAAAAAGGCTCATCTGGTGACGGAAAATTATCCCACTTTGAAGTTAAAGAACAAATGGAAGATAAAGAAGTTACCTTTAAAGTTAGACCTATGAGCATTCAAGGTGAAGAAGAAGCCGTTCAAAGCTTTAAATCCAAATTAGACAACTTTAAAGCCAAACTTAACCAAGATGGTGGTAAAAAGAAAGCTAAAAAATCACACAAATATGACTTAGATGATGATTCTGATTTTGATGATTCTTCTGAAGATTTTTATCGTCGTGCTAAATCATACGTTCCTACCACTCAACCAATCTACTACTGGTGGTATGATCCTTATCTTTACAGATTAGATTCTGTTTACATCCCAACTTTCTATGCTTATGTTAGACCTTATATTGAATTAAGCATTAAGCCTTAATTGAATTAAGTGATGACCCTTATATTGGTAAATTAAATTTCTAAGCATTAAGCCTTAATTGAATTAAGTTAAGTTAAATAAAAGAAAATAAAATAATTAATTTATTTATTTGTTTTTATATAATAGTTCAAAACTATGAATTAGTTCATTCATACAATTATAATACATGTCGTTAATTTGTTCTTTAACTTCAAAACAATTAACATGACTTTCAGTAATATTAAGTAAGAACTTGTTAATTCCTTCAAAGTTTAATAACCAAACAGTGTCTTTATTTTCACAACAGTGACTATATTTAGTAACAAATTTATTTTCATAATTCTTTTGAATTCCAGAATCTTTCCAACCAATAATTGAACTGACTATTTCCAGTGGATAAATACATTCGGTTTTTGACAAATATGATTTTACCATTATTTCGGCAAATTCTCTTGAACCACAAACTCGATCAAGATTATTAATTAGAAATTCCTCAGGTTCATCCATTCTTAATTGTTCACAAATATATTCATAAATTTTTTCAAATTGATTTTGATTAACTTCTTTAGATACCTGTAAAACATTTGATCCAATATTAGCATTGGTATTCCATGAAATACTTAAAAATAATGGTTTGCCTTTTTTATCAAACTTTAATAATAGTTCATTTTTATTAATATCTCCCAAGTCAATCATATCTACCATTTCTGCCTCAAGTTTAAAATCCATATTTTTACTATTTGGAGACATAATATTAAGTATGGTTTTTGCATCAGGAGTATTCTTTTTTGATAAGAAAATTAAAAAACTTTCGATAGTATTTATCATATCGTGATAATATGGGTGAATAACATGATCTTTACCAAATGTTCTTACCCAATTATAAGGACAACAATTGATATTATTAGTCATGTCAATTACCGAATATACTTCGTTAAGATAGTTTTCTAATTTTCCAACATATAACCAATAAATTCCCATATATTTTTTAATCATTGATTCTCTGTGAAGAACCAAATAATTTAATTTATTGGAAAATGTATTAGTCCCAAAAAAGAATTGATTTACCCGAGTTAAGGGAATGATATTTTGATGACTCAATTCATGAGATAAATTTATTGGATTTTTAGCATCATTTTTATTAATGACACCAGTCTTGTATACGGTGTGATAAATACCTACATAATTACTATTGTTAGATTCCATTAATATTAACATCTAAAGGGATTAATATTAAGAGTTTTCAACTTTTCTTATACTTTAATAAATAAAAATAATAAAACAACAATTTAATGAAATTACATTAATTTCTTAAAAACAACAATTTCTTAAAAACAACTCATTTATGAAATTACATTAATTTCTTAAAAACAACAATTTCTTAAAAACAACTCATTTATGAAATTACATTAATTTCTTAAAAACATAGAATCTATACAAATCATTCCAAACACGGCCTTCTTTTTCCGCACCTTTTAATTCTCCATAAAATCTTGATACATCTTTGTAGAATTTTCTGTTTTTAGGATTTTCTTCATGATCAATAACAGTGGTAAACCATTCTTTATTAATATTGTATGTATTCACAAACAAGTCAGTATCTACCAAGACACAACCTGCTTTTTCCATAGTTTTAATTAATAATTTTGGAGTTACCAAATATTCGGTAATATATTTACCTTCTTGACTGACCCAACCCATATGAACATCAATTGCATTACCTGGAGTGTCACCAGCATCTCCTTCAAACTTTTTAACAATTTCAAAGAACTTAGCTCTTTGACCTTCATCATCAGTATACCAAGATGTAAATGATTGTTTACCATTAAGCAAATTTAATACTTGTTTAGGATCGAATAATGTACAAATTAAATAACCGTCCATTTTAAGGAAGTTTTTAACTGTGTTTGCTAAATTATCAATTGATTGGGTAGAATCAAACAAATAGTGAATAGCAAATTGAGAGTTAATAATATCGTATTTTCTATCTTTGGCAAAAAACTTTTCTATTTGTTTTCTATTTTCTGGACTCATTGTAGTTATTTTCTTTTCTTGTGAATCAGCATCTAATGGTACTGTTGCATCCGCATGAATAAATGTGGCTTTAGTAAAGTCTGGATATTTTTTAACATTACCTTGATATCTAACAGTGGCACTATCTAATACACCAAATAAACCTTCATAGTCAGGATCAATACCAACATATTCTCCAACTCTGCTGTGATACATTTTCATGATATCACCACCACGACCACAACCTAAATCTAACACATTTTTCTTTCTAAATTTACCATCTCTGTTTTCTTTTCCTTGAGAACAATATGAATAAATAATAATTGATTTAATCCAGTTGTGAAATTCTCTAAATGCACTACCCAAGTTAGTAATCTTTTGGTAATAAACATCTTGAGCACGTTCAGATGAAATAACTTTGGTATCAATTCTAGATGATAATAATTTTTGTTGTTGAACATATGATTCTGGTCTTGATAATTTTTTAACTTCTTCAATAGTAACAGCTTCTCTCATAGATTTCCAAACTTTAATTGCATTTTCTTTAAAGTTACCATAACGTTTCTTGTCTCTTAAAACTGATTCAGTCTTATCCCAACGAGTTCTTAAAATTTTCCATCTGTATTGATGAGGAATAGTAATATCATTGTTATAAATAACTTCTACAACAGTTTCATCATTAATTAGATTACCTTCAATATCTCTTACTTCATCCATTTCTAATAAAAAGTAAGCTTCGTGATTATTTTCTTCTTTCATGAATGGAACAGGAACTTCTTTATTTCCAATTAAATCACCAACATAAAAGTTAGCAACTCTGAAAACTTTATTTTTACCAGATGTACCAAGAGAATTATCATAAATCTCGAGATAACCACCAGTTTCCATATTTCTTTGGAAAGTCAAATAAATATCAATAGAGTTTGTTTGAGGAGGTTTGTATTTATAAATTGGAAATTTGTGATCTCTCTTGTCTCTTGAATATTTTTGATCAATACCAGTATAAATAATACCATCTAAAATATAAGGACAAGCTATTTTGTTATTTGAAGTACAAGCAGTCCAAATTAAATGACTGAATGAATAAACTTCTGAATTATCACCACCAGTAGGGAATAAAAACATTTTACTATGAAAGACAATATCATTAGGTTTAGCTTCTTTAATTAATTTATTTAAATTAGCAAAAAACTTTTCAACTTCACCTTCATAGTGTTTTTCTTGTTTAGCAATATCAAACTTTCCTTCATAAGGTTTAACACTATATGCTTTTACTTTCATTTTATCAACAAAATTATCAATGTGTTTAAGTCTATTTGCAAGCATATTTTCGTTTCTAACATCTTTACCAACTGAAAATAAACAATCAAAAGCCATGAACAAATAAACATTTTTATCAACAATATGAATTAATTCACCTTCAATAATTGTATTGTCTAAACCTTTTGCTGTGTAAGCAGTTTTCTTAACACCCAAGTTATTAGAAATTAAATATACTGAACCATCAAAAACAAACAATTGGTATTTGTCACCATCTGCTTTATCTGTTACTGAATATTTATTTGGAATTTTATCAACCACGTGTTGAACTTCAGCACTAATAGGTTGCATAGAATATAAATTAGTAGAAGGATCATTTTCAGAATTGTATAATAGTTTTTTATATGCTTTAATAATATTTTGGTTTTCATCTTTAGAAATAATTTCACTTGATCCATCTAAAACTTGTTTAATAATTAAAACTTCTTTATTGATCTCACTTAAAACAGAATCTGATGGTTTTGTTTTACCAGGTACATATTCTAATTCTGCTTCATATTGTTTATCAGCTTGATTTAATCCATCTGGACTTGTTGCTGAAACTACATTAGTTAAATCTAATCTTAGTGTTCCAAATTTATTATCAGATTTAATTATAAGACTAATACGTCTTTTAAATCTATAAAAAATTTTATCAGCTTCTGTGATTTGAAGATTAGCAAGTGTACCCATTTCTTTTTCAGTAATTGGATCTTCATGACTCAATCTTACTCTGACATCAAATTGATCAAAATCAATAATATTTTTTGCATCTTTTACTTTATTCATAAAACTAAATCCTTCAGTGTTTGCAAATTGAGATGCTAGAATATTCATAATCACGTGATTTTTTCTTTGATGAGCTAAATTTAAAAAGTTATTAATATGATCTAAACCATCAATTGTAACTCTGTAAACATTATTTGCAGAATAACCATATGCTATGTCTAAAGTTGTTGAAGTAACCAATTCTAATTTTTCTTCAATTGATCTATACTTCATAAAATTTAGCAAGTTCATATATTTGATGATTGACAATTTGTTATCTGAACGAAAATTATTAAACATAACTTCAAATTCGTTAGTTTCACTAACTTTTGAAAATATCGATTTAACTTGATTTGAATTATTTATTGACAACATTATGTATTATTAGAGAATGTTTTCTTAAATGAAATTAAATTATTTTCATTTTTTTTATTAAAAATTTAAATACTTTTTAATATTTTTTTCTTTGTTCTAATAATTAAGATGAATAATCAAATTGATTTTATTGAATTTAAAAATCTTTTAAATAATTATAATATCTTACTTTTTGATGGTCAATATAGGATAGCCCATTACAAGTATCAAAAAATAATAAACTCACAAAATCAAAATGGTGGATCAAATAATTTTAATCAAGGAAAACTAAATTATGATGAAAATAAACCATTTGAATTAATTAACAAAATAAATAATCATAGTGAAAATTTATTAAGAATTTTTATAAGTTCTCTTGTTGATAATAACAAAAATAAAATAAATTGGGTTTTAGAATCAGTTAATGTTTAGTTTCATATGTTAATAAATTTTTATTTTCCTTTTGATTTTTCAATTAAACTTTCCCAAGCCTTAATTCTAGTTATATAAACTGATTTCATTTGTTTATATATTTGGTTATATTCTTCAGAGCTACCTTCAAAATGATTATTAATTGGATCATGGTCATATTTTATTCTTTCTAGAATACCATTCAAAATGCCAACATCATAATTATTTTTAAATCCATAACCAAAGAAATAAAATGTATTTTTGGTTGACCATACATTTGGAGATTTCCATAATTTAAATGAGGTAAAATGTTTGGATAATGTGTTTACTATATTGAATGCAAGCTCAACATTTTTAATAGTCATGTTGATAATTAAATTTCCATCTTTTTTAAGATTTGGTAAAATTAAATTTAATGATTTTAAAATTAACTCCATGTTTAGATAAAATGCATTTGCTGAATCTTGATAACTAACACATGAAGCTAATCCGAGATCTAATTTTAGGGGATCGGCTAATTCAAGTCTATAATTTTTTTCCAAAATATTTTTATAAAAAGTTTTATATCTGGAATTTTGAATTGTAAATGGAACTCCACCTTCCTCAACAGGTAAACTAACACCAATTCCGGTTGTTTTATCAAAAGTATCCAAAATTATTTTTGAATACATTCCTGGTGCTGAACAAATGTCAGCAAACAATTTTACATTTGATTTTTTTAAACCAAAATTGTCAAAAATTTCTTTTCCAACTTTTTCAAGTTCTTCTTGGTTTTCAACAAATTTTTCTCCTTGTATTCTTTCAAATGTATCTAATTTCCAAAATTTTTTAGATAAATATTTCATTTTTCCAAATAATTTATCCTTTTTAGCTTCTATTATACTCATTAACATACTATAGAAATATTTATAGAATATAAGAATAAATATCAATTTTAAATAATTAGGTTCTTTTATTATTACTAAAAATACTATAGAAATATTTATTTGAGTTTAAAATAAGTTAATTATATATAGTAAAATAATGGACACTAAAAATAACTTTTATGAATTATTAGAAGTTTTAAAATCTTCGTCTACTAGAGAAATATTAGGGGCATATGAAAATAAAATTACTAAATTTAATAATATTAAAAAGTTAAATGATGGACAAATTAATGAAATCAAAATGTTAAAAGTTGCTTTATACGTTTTAACTACACCTGAATTAAGAGACAAATATGATGTTTATATTGCGAATAAAAAAAATAAATCTGGAAAAAAAGAACAAAATAAGGATTTAAACAATGAAGGCCCACTTGCAATGAACCAGGAAGTTGAATCGTCTTTAGATGCATTATTTAAAGTTGACAATACATGGATGAAAAGTGAAGATAAAATAAGTGATTCTGCAACAAGAAAAAATAGATCTGAAAATAACTCAATTGGAGACCGCGTTTTTAGTATGAGTCAGTTTAATAAAAGACCTGGATACTCATCAGATTTTGAAAGTGAATTAAGAAAACCTCTTCAAGGAAGAGAAGATAAAACATCTCAAATGACTAAATAAGTTAATTTATTGAATTGTTATATTTTAAAAAATAATATATTTTAATTTACTATTTTTTAAAATAATAAAACAAATAAAAAATTTCTAATATCTATTAGATATGAGCGATTTTAAACAAAATGCTGCTCTTAAAATTCAATGTGTATTTAAAATTAACCACTGTGTTAATACATTAGATAAATTTAAAAAATTAGAACTTAAAAACAAAGCCGAATCTGTTGGTTTTGATGATTTTAAAAAAATTATTATTAAAAAAGATATTATAGAAACAACAAAAGAATTTACTGAATCACTAGATAAATATAAAAAAGGTCTTGGTATAAATCCAAGAGTTTTAATTACTGCATTTATGATTTTATATTATCCTACCGAATTATTAGGTGAAGAAATTGACATGCATCCATCAGATAATTTTATTCATGAATTATCAAACCAAGTAGTTGCTAGTTTAGAAGAAGGTAAAATAAATAAAATATGGGCTATTCTAAGAGACTTTAAAATAGGTTTTAACAATTGGTCAAAAATGGATAAAGATAGAACAATTGAAAGATTAGTAATTTCATATTATTATAGATGCGATCATATTAAAAAAATAAAATCAGGTGAATTAGTAAAAAAAGTAGACTTATTTGATCCTGATCAGCAATTTCATATGATAAAAGAACTTGAACGTCAAAAAGAAGATATAATTAAATCAATTAAATTAATTGACAGAAATTTTGATGTTATTTATTTAAAAGAAAACTACGAACAAATATATAACACTATACAACAATCTTGGGCTAATGTTCAAGTTAATGTTGCTAATACAATGAAAAAAGCATTTTATGATATGTTAGTTAAAGATATTAATGATGGTAATTTATTATCATGCTTCAATTTATTAAAAGAAATCGGAGAAAGACTTTGTGCAATTTGTCCACCAAAAAGAGTGAATGCATTTAGATCAAAATTTAGTGAAGACAATTTAACCACATTATTAGCTGTGCCTGAGTTTTCACCCCAACTGATTAAATTTATTGGTATGATCTTGGATTTTATCATTTTAATGGATGCGCCAGTCAATGACGAAACAAATAAACAATGGAAGGAACAAGTTGTTGACTTACTTGGTGGTGATTTTTCTACTAATTTTCCAAAAATTTTAATCCAAATGGAAGAACATATTGATGTTATTTTTGAATTAATTATGGATTTGAATAATAGCAATAACAATAAGGATTAAGTTTATAATGGTTTGTAATAAAATAATTTATAAACTAGTAAAAACCAAATTTGTATCATGTGTTTCATTATATTCATTAAGAATAGAATTAAATGCCTTTAATCTTCTCTGTATTGGAGTTCCCGATACTTTTCTACTTCTTATTTGAACTTTTTTTTCAATACTTAATGCTTGAATTTTAAACAAGTTTTTTACCATCCCATAAAATTTCCATTCACCAGTTTCTTTATTTAACTTGGTATATTTAGCACCACCTACTAATTCTCCATTATGTTGTCTAATTCTTCTTACAGTATTATTAGTACTGCCCACATAAGTTTTATTATTTGATGTATTAACTAATAAATAAACCACATAATCCAATTTTATTTCATCAGATTTAATAATATTTTGATCTATAGGTTCATTTACAATTTGTTCTATAAGTTTTATTTCCTCGGACATTTATTTATATTATTAATATAAATAAAAATCTTTATTTAGATATTAAATTAAATTTTCTTAAGCACTTTCTTGATTGGGTTCATTGCTATCTTGTTTGTCTTTTTTGCCATTGTAGCGATAAAAGGTACCAGATAAACTTCCAATAGTGAATTCTTTGAGACCACCTTCTTTAGCAAGTAAAGTATTCATACCATCAAGAGTATCAATAGTGAAATCACCACAACCAAGATATTTAGAATCTTGACGGTATAATTTACAATAGAGAACTGTTGATCCTGAGTTTTTAACAACCCAGTCAACTAAATCTTTCTTAACTTGATTATAATCAGATGAGTCAGTTAAACCATTCATCGTAAAGAACATTCGGTAATAACTGTATTTAACACGGTAATCGGTTGATTCAGCACGAAGCTTGCGATAAGCATTTACTGCATTTGTAATAGTGTCAAATGTAAGGAAATAAGAGCTTGAAGTTTTTGTTTCAGATTTGCTCTTTAATCCTTCAAGACCATCAAATACAGATGCGCTAATAGAATTACCAGATACTGTTTTAACTAAAAGGGTGCGACCAGCCTTACGAACTGATTTCTTGGATTTAGAAGAGTCATTGGCATCAGCTACTTGTTCTTCTACTTTAGGGGCTTTAGTTACTTTGGGTGCTTCTTCTTTAGTTTGTTTAGTTTGTTTTTTAGCAGGCATTAAAAATATAAGTGTTTATCTCCTTAAATATTATTTATCAATTTTTTTATTTAAAGGGCTTGTTATTTTATCAAAACTGTTGACTATTAACTTATTATATTCAACAAATAGCCTATTTAAATCTGTATATTGAGATAACCATTGATGCCATTGGGTCCAGTCTATTAGGTTTACAGTTTCGTTCTTATTTTTATAAATTTTAAAATATTTTCCAAGATTTGAATAAACAAAAAATTTTGTTAATATTTCAAAGAATTTTTTAAAATAGTTTATTTCTTTTAAATTTGTTATATATTTATTTGAGTCTTCTAGAGTAAAATAATAATTTTCCCAAATATCTTTTAATAAAACACGATGACTATTATCAAGTACAAAAAACATGTTCATACTTTGAATTAAAAGTTCTAAATCTTGAAAATTAGTTTCAATATTTCTTTTATATTTATTTACTAAACAAGATACTTGAGGAATTATTTGGGTATATACTGGGGATCTTGATAAAAATTTCTTAATTAGTTCCGGTAAATAGATAACATCATATAATGAATATTGAAAAATTTCATTACTCATTTTATGAATGTTAATATGAATTAAATAAATTGGTCCAGATTTTTCTTCTATTTTTTCTAAGTTATTCATTTTATCTTGTGTAATTACTTGGGAACTAACAAGCAAATGGTAAATAGAACACTTGCCCTTAGTTCCTGTTTCTGCTTGATTATAATCACATAAAAACTTGGTATCATAATAATTTTCGCAAAAGTTATCTATGTTTGATTTGGTAATTAAAACCTGATTAAATAAATATGGAATATCTAGAGATTCTGATCCATGTAGTATTTTTATTATGTTTTTGGTTGTTAGTAAATTTATTAAAATTTTATTATTTGCATTTGAAAGTTCCGGTGGATATAAAATAAATATTAAACCAATATTTGAATCATTTTCCAAATTCATTTGCATTAAAGCTATTTCCCTATCACCTTTTGATACTTTGTTAAATTCAAAATCAATTCCTAAATAATGTTTATTATTAGTATCAGTTGAACTTGTTATAAAATCATTTATAATTTGACACATTTGGTCTGCTTTTATATTTGAATCAATTTTATAAATATAATAAGTTTTTGAATTCAATCCAGGGTAAAATTCTGTTTTTCCATTTAATGTTAAATCGCTTTTTAATTTATTCATTTAAGTATTAATAAAATATAATTAATGTAGATAAAAATAAATGAATAAATAAAAAAGTGGAAAATTAAATTAAAACAATTTTATAACTTTTCAAGAATTTGGATTAATTCTTTACGGTTGTTTTGAATCAAAGTACCATGTTTGGTTGCATTTTGTTCCCAAATTAATGTTCGATTAATAATTTCATCTTTCTTCATTTTGAAATGATTTCTTACTACATCTTCAAATCCATTTGGAGGATTTTGAATCATATCAATCATGGCAAGACGAATAGTATGGGGTTGTCTTTCTTCGTTATAACCTGCTGAAGCTGTTTTTCCTTTTTGAGTATTCATTTCGCGTTCCCAACCAGGTTCATTAAAGTATGGTTGTTCAACTAAAATTAAAGATTGGATTGAAATCATAACTTGTAAAAAGGTTGAAGTCTTTGGATTCCAGTTTTCACCTTCTTGACCTCTCCAAGTACCCAAAAGACTGAGACAAACTTTGCCAGAATCATAAAGGTTAGGATTAAATCTTACTTTACCATTACCTGTAGTATGAATTAATACTTCGGGAACAGTATTTGGATAGTCTGTTGGTAAATATGCATGAAATTCGAATAAGCCATTTTCATAAGGGGTATCTTTAGGACCTGAAATTAAAAAGCTAAATAGATTAAAATTTTCTTTTGGTACACGAACCCAAATTGTTGATTCCCAATTTAATGGTAATCCAGTCTTAAAACTAGAAATTTCTGACAAAATTCGCATTAGAGCTTTTTGATCTGGTTTTTTACCTTTGTATTTATTAAATCTATGGAAACTTGGAATTTCATATGACCCAAATTGAAGTTTTTTCATAACTTGGCAATATTGTTCTTTAATATCAGAAGAAATAACAATTTCTTGAGCTGGTTCTTGATATTGGTCAAGATACCAATCACACATGCAAAAAGTTTGTAATAGTGATTCATCATTTAGTGATTCCTTAGAATTCTTAAACAAGATATCAATTTCATCATGAATACTTTTAAGACCAATACAAACATCATTAATAATTTTTTGGTTAATTGGTTTGCCAATTAAATTTGTCAAAATATTAAAAATTTGTAAATATAATTGTTTATTTTTCTCAAAGTCTAACATATTTAGACCCTTAATTTGATTAATAATATAGGTTAGTAAAATAGAATCCCTAATTATATCAAAGTTAGAATCCAAAATCATAGAGTTAATTTCTTTTAAGCAATTAATTAATTCAGATTGTTGTTGTTCTTGTTCTTTAATATAACTTTTAATATCCCAAGCTTTTAATCCATCACCGCCATAACCAGTACCAGATTTCCAATATTTGTTCTTATCACCTGTCTCTACTGAAGAAACTTTTGGTGCCACAATTCTAAGATTGATTTCTTCAGATGGTTTTTCTTTAGTAATAGAAGCCAATTTAATTAATTGATATTCTAATTCATTGAATGAAATATTTGTATTAGCATTGGATGGTGCATCTGGAATAATATATTTGGCAACAACTGCTTCAAGTTGAGAACCAAGTGTTGAAATTAAGTATTCCAAAGTAATGGTTGCATTCCAATTTTCTAATTTAAGAATATCTAAATTCATCAAAGTAAGAAGTAAAGGTAACTTAATCTTTGGTTTAACATATTCTAATTTAGGAGGAATAAACGGATGAGTTTTAGGTTCCATGTTTAATTTGATTTCCATATAGTCATACCCAAAATCCCTATTAATATTTTCAAAAATTTTTCCAACTTCTGTTTCTTTATTAAACTTAAATCGAATATTTAGAGAATAAGGGTTAGATTGATCGGGAACAACATAATGATCAAAAAATTTATTTCTATTTACTTTTTTAATTTCATTAGTTATTAATTGATAAATTTGAACTGGAGATAATAACAAGTCACGTGGAATTTTATCACTAATAGAACTTGATTTAGTATTTTCAATTACTTTTTTAAATTCTTTCTCTAACTTGTCCCAATTAATTTCTACTTTAGAAAACTCTTCTAGTTTTTGATAAATATGAAATGGATCAACAAATTTTACTTTTGCAATCGATTGTTGCTCGAGCACATTAATCTTAGCGAGTTCTTCCAAAATATTTTTTGGATATTTTTTATTAAAAACCATTTGAAGATTAAAATGATTCAGATCTATTGTATCAAGTACAGACTCTGCCAAACAATATTTGTCAAAATCTGTTGTTACTTTAACAGGTAATGAATCAATATCCATATGCATAGTAACATCTGATACGTTTTCATTGTGTTTAATCAATCTTATGGTTTTACCACCTGCTAGTTTAGCAATTAAGGTACGAACTTCTTTAATATTATTATCGATATCAACTGACATTAACCTAACTGATATTATAGTAATATTAGACTTATTCAATTTTTTTATATTTATATATATAAAAATTATATCAACATGACAATTTTTTTATATTTGTAATGAATTTTTAATTTATATTACAGTATGAAATAAGTGCGTTTGATTTCAAACCTAAATGTATACTAGTGTATATACCTACATATGACTACACTAGAACCAATTCCTTTGGACTTAAACTTAGATTTAAATGTTCCAATTAGAACTGAGCCATTAATTAAACCATTAGATGATTGGGAAAGTTTGGCTTATAATCAATCAACATATACACCTGATTATTTGCCTGCCAAAAAACTTTCAATTCATGGTAATAATAAAAATTATTTGATTAAAATAGATGACGACTATAAATTTGTAACTGATGCATTTATGGATCAAACTGCATTACAAAAAATTATTAAAACTTATTATCCCACTGCACAACTTCAAATGTTCCTAATGTCTCAGTATTCTCATTTTTTATTAACTGATTTAACTGATACAAACTCTTTTTTAAAATGTAACGAATTTGATCCCAAAGAATTTTCCGATAAATTATTTTTATTTGATGATCTTGTTAATTATTTTCAAATATTTGACACAACAAATTCTTTTATTAGAAGATTAGAAATGAATAATGTAAAACCTCAAAATAAAGTTTCTTCTTTAACTAAACATGTTGAAACTGAAAGTATAATTAAACAAGGTGTTACTACTAGAAATCAAATTGAAAATTCCTTTGGTTATAATTTGGCTTCATTTGATTGGACAAATACAAATAATAAATCACTTGAAACATCACAAAAATGTATGGGTTTAATGCCAGAAATTCCTTCTAACACCATGAAATTTGATGCTAATGGACAATTAAAATTTAATACTGATTCAATTTCTTTAGTTGAACCTTATTCTGATGACACTATTAATTTTATGGAAATTAAATTATTTAATGATTCATTATTAGATACTTATCAAAATTATAATATTTATTTCAATTCACAATTTAATAATATTTTAATTATTGACCAAAAAGATGACTTTATTCAATCTAATAATAAATTTAAAAAGATGTTTCCTGAACTTGTTTTTGTATTGGGTACAAAATTAGAAGACAATAAATTAAAACTTGTACAAGAATTATGTAAAGATATTTATGTTAACGCAGAAGATGCCAAAGTTAAAATTAACAGAATTATTGATGATAAAGTAATTGATTCTAAATTAAGTATTGATGAAATCAAAGGACTTATTGAAAAATACTTTAGTCTTGATAATGATCCATCCCATTGTATCAAATTTACAAATATTTGGAATATCATTTCATCCGAAATTAAAGTATCTGAATCATACATTAATTATATCAAAAGACAATTACCTATTATTTTAACTGATATGGGACTTCAAAAGAAAAGATTAGCTGACGGTATTTACTGGTATGGTTTAGTTAGAAAATCAGATACTACAAGTCAAGAAAAATTACCTTTTGTTAATCCTAAAATCTCTGAAAAACCAATAACTATGGAAGAATTTGAAAAATTTAGGGACAATAGATCAACAGAATTTTATTCTTATAAACCAATTCCATTTATTATTGATTCTTTAAAATCACAAAATAAAATGGACAATGCTTTTATGGTTCCATCAACTTATTCTAATAAAGAATTAGATGATTTTATGTCACAACTTGGTGGTGATGGTTTAACTGGAACTTTTGAAACTAAAATAGATTCTATTAAAAATAGTAAAATACAAGTTGGTGAAGATACAGAAGACGAATCAGATAATGAAACAAATCAATCCAATCAAACCAATCAACCTAACCAATCCAATGAACAAAACAAAAATAGCGGAATCAAATCTGAAATACCAACTGATGTAGAAACTAAAACCAAAACTAATATTAAACGTAAATATTCAAAAAAAGCACAATCAACCGAACCTATTCAGCCAATTCAAAAACAAGAGGAATCTAACAAACAATCCGAACCTGCCAAACAATCCGAACCTTCCAAACAAGCTAAACCTAAAACAAAGAAACAATCTAAAAAAGAAGCAGACCCTGAGTCTCCACCAACTGAAGAAATGAATAAACTCATTAAAAAAAAGAAGCCAAATAAAAAATAAATGAAATAACTATTTGTTTTTTTAAATTATTATTAAATTAAAAAAATTAATTTTACCTAATTTAAATAAGGTTATAAATGAATTGGGTTAGATTGGGTTGTTTGTTCAACTACCCTTATTCATCGCCCTTTTGAATGTGCACCATGCAACCTTCTCCAACCATTGCAGCCACCTGCACAACTTGGTCATAGGCAGGGTTGAGAAGAGCCTTGAGGAAGGTCTCCCATGGATCCACACTGACCTTGAAAGACCCATCCGCTTGCACCTCGTACTTGTAGTCACCAGTGAACACCTGGATCATCAGGGTTTGTGAGTAACCACTCACCATTTGGAGACCCTTCATGTCAGCAGTAGCAGAGAAGCCAGGAGCATGAGCATTGAGGTTCCAGAAGATGGTACGAGGAAGGTTGTAGCCCTTGTCAGCAAATGCCTTTTCGAGACGAGCAATGAACGTCTTTTGAAAGTTGGCAGCACTTGAAGTACGCGAGTACAAGTACCTAGAACTAGTGTCACTGGCACTGGGCTCGCAGTAGCACTGTGCGTCGAACTGTCCATCAGATAGGAACAGAAGAGCAAAGTCAGTTGCCTTGCATCCAGAGTTCACCATCATTTGAAGGAGAAGACGGTAAGTTGCATCAACGTTGGTGCTGAGACCAGTGGGACCATTCATGATGGCCAAGAAATGGTCAAAGACATCAGACTTGCCACTCATGTCAAGATGGAAAACCTCAGGCTTCTCGGAAAAGCTAATGAGGCATCCTGGCATTGAACTCAGGCTGGTGGCTAGAATTCCAAGACCAACAGCAGAATCCTGAACACGTGCTGACTCCATTGAGCCAGAAGTGTCAACAACAGGAATCACGTTGCGAGGATCAAGGAATGGAGAACCAGACTCTTCAGCCTCTTCCTTGAAAGCCTCAATGGCCTCAATGATTTCCTTCTTCACCTTGGTGACAAGGTCAGACCACTGAGTCGCAATAACTTGGCGCTCGGTTGCACTCAGTTTGGAAGAAATGGTCTTGCGATTTCCATGACCATATGAACCGTTAGTGAGGTGACTAAAGACAATCTTGGAAAGACGGTCAATGTCTTGAGCTGCACCCTTCAGCTTGCCATCAATCAGAGCCTTGAGAAGGTTCTGACGTGCGACAACACGGTCATCGTTGTGAGGGAAACGGTTTCCAGTTTCAACCATGTACTCAGGAACTGATTCCTTAAGTTTCTCGTTAGCAAGTGCCTTGCGGTACTTGGTCACGAACTTGGCTGGTGCAACAGCAACTGGAATGTCACCCCAGGTACGAGAGTCTTCATTGGTTTCACACATCATGTTCTCACCAACAAGCAGGCATTGGTTGAGAGTGGAAAGCACTCGGCGCAAAAGCATCTGAAGATAGCCGAGACGAGTCTTAGCTTCATCTGGACTAATACGCTCAAGTTCCTTGATACCTCCAAAAGGATAAAAGACCTTGATCAAAAAGTCCTTTCGGAAATCTGATCCAGACTTGCCTTCACGAGGAAACCACTTGGCTGCCAGAGAAAACCGACGCGCACCAACAAAGGCACGAACTTCGTCCACACTGAGTGTCTTGAGTTGAGTGTTTGTCTCTGCAACCTTCTTCGCCATCTCGGGGTCACGAAGTTCAACAAGAGACTTGCCCCAAAGAAGTTTGCAGTCTGCATCAAGATGGTTCTTGTAAACCTCTAGAGCAGCATCCTTAACATCAGGATTGTGTCCCATGTCAGAAATGATGACATCAAGATCACCAAAGTATCCAAACTCTGGTACTAGGCTGAGCATAGCACAACAAGTTCGAGGGAACTGAGAGTAAAGACGGGAGAAAAGGTAGTAGAAAAGGAGACGAGACTTCTTTCCAGCAGCACGCACAGAGCGCACATAGAAAAGGTAACGGAACATGAGACCCCAAGTCTTTGAGCGATCAATATCATTCATTGTCTTGGTAGACACAACGAATTGATTCACGTAGGAGTCAAGGAGTGCAACTGTTGCTGCGTCAAGTTCTGCCTTCTTAAGACTGTCTTGGGGTGTTACCATCTTCTGGTCCAACTCCAAAAACTTAGCCTTAAAGTCGCTACCCATCAAAGCAAAGTTGACATCACCATTCCAGGTAACACCATCTGCCAGATTTGATTGGGCGCTAGCCAAAGCCATTTGTGCAAAAGCACTAGCAAGGCCGGTATTGGTATTCTTATTCGAGGTAGTAGAAAAGTGCGACATTATAGGAATTGATTAAATAGCATTAATATGATTTAATTTTTCAATTTTTTTATTGTTTTATGGATTTATGGTTTTATGCTGTTTTTCTTCTTAAATATACCAACCAAACTAGTTATATAAATATCACCAAAAGTTGATTTAGTAACCATATTTTCTAAATCTGATAAATCTGATAATACTTGTGGTATTTTAATCAAAATACTTGGATCATTTAAAATTTCAATTACTAATTCCTTTAACACAATTGACAAAGAATAACCCTGTTTTTTAATTAAGTTACTTATAACCAAATATGAATCATTAAAGTCGCTTTTTTTATTCATTAAAACCCCAATTATTTTTTTAATTTCAGCATTTGATGGTATCCCAGCGGTTTCATAACACAAATCCACTGTTATAAAATCAGATTGCATTGAAATTGATTGGAGTAAATTAATTGCTTTTCTTAAATCTCCCTTAGCGAGTATACTTATTGTTTCAATTACTTTTGGTTCAAACTTTAAATTTTCTGATTTTGCAATTTGATTTAATTTTAAACTAATGTGTTTAATATCAATATTACTAAATCTAAAATTAGCACATCTGGATCTAATTGCTGGAATAATTTTATTTTCATAGTTACATATTAAACAAAATCTAATAGTTGCTGAATATTTTTCTATAATTCTTCTTAAAGCAAATTGTGCATCAAAAGTCATTGAATCTGCTTCATCTAAAATAATTAGTCTAACACCTTTTTGAAACATATTTGATTTTTCAGCAAAACCTTTAATATCTTCTCTAACTGAATTAATTCCTCTATCATCAGATGCATCCAATTTCATAACCATTAATCTCACATTATTTCCATAAATTTCTTTTGATAAAGCCATAATTGTTGATGTTTTACCAGTACCAGATGATCCGTGAAATAATAAATGTGGTAATGATCCACCAATTAATAATTTTTTGATTGTCTCTATATTTTGATCGTGACTTATAATTTCATCTATTGTTTTTGGTCGATATTTTTCTACCCATGGTAAAAAGTCATTTAAATTATCTGTCATTTATAATTATTGTTTATATGTTAAAATCTCTTTATAATGAATTTATTATTTAAAAAATAAAAATTCACAAAATGGTATAATTCACAAAATGGTATAATTCACAAAAAGTTAAAAAAATGAAACTTTAAAATCTTATCCTATAACTATTATTAATTAATGGATCCGATTAATAATAGCAAAGCGATTTTACTTGATGAAATCAATTTAATTAAAGAATATGGTTTTGAATTACCAAATAACATAACATTAACAATGAATAATTATTTGGATGAAATTCTATTTTATAATCAAGTTCTTAAAAAATTATTTGAACAAAAATATGGAGATTTTAATTCAGAGGAACTTAAGAAAAGAAAGTTGGAAAAAATAACTGATAAATTTTTAGCAAGTTTGTTTGAATTAAATGATGCAATAAATGAAACCTACTCATTTGACCCATATAAAACCCTAGTAATACATATGAAAAACCAAACAACTAAGAAAAAATATAACCTAAGTTATCAACAAATTGATACAATGTTAAAAGTATTTTTTAAAAATAAATTAATGGGTTGGTCAAATGATAATCTACTTGAACAAATTAGTAACTCTAAACAATCCGATGATAGCTAAACTGTAAATATTTTTAGTTTTGTTTATTATCTAACTCGCAGTTATTTTATTATGTTTATAATTTATATCTTATTTTTATCGTATAATCCAACAATCCTGATAAATACTGGAATATAATTTTCATATCTATCAAACTTAAAATAGCCAACTCGTTCTAATTGAAATATTTTATTAATATTAGAAGGTTCCAGAGCATATTTTTGTATGTAGCCCCAATGAATTTTTTTACTAGACGGATCAAATTCACCATTTGGTGCTAAATCTGAAAATAATTCATAAAATACTGGTACTGCATCAACATCTGAAATCCAATGAATACAACCTTTAATTTTTTTAGGATTTTCTGGTTCTACTTTTTTTATAATAAGCTTATTCTCAGAATATTCAACTAACTTTGTAAAATCATTATATCTTAGTCTTACAATATTTTCTGGTGTGTATCGATAATAATTTTTATCATGTACAGGTCTAAAATCTTCCTTTTCAATATATATTTTTGATGAAATGTTAATTGAATGTGAATGAGAATCAGGTTTATTAAAATCTGGATGTGGAGAAGTTTGGGTAAAAGTTTCTGATTCTAAAACAGTAACTTCTAATGGATCGATAATACCAAATATTCTTGTTGCTGTATTTGCTAATTCTGTTCTAAGTACATGGTCAATAAATTCGGTATTAACAACAGTTTCGTGACGTTCCATTGATGATGTTTCAACAATAGATTTAATCATGCTTGGTGTAAATCCTCTTCTTCTAAGACCTTTAATAGTTAATAATCTAGGGTCAGAATATCCCGAAACAAAATTTTCATTCACTAGTTTATTAATATTTCTTTTTGACAAAATATTATTTTGAATTGATAGTTTTCCATATTCATGAACAATAGCTGGTTTAAGATCAACTCCTAATTCAATTAATTTATTAACTGGCCAATAATATTGATCTCGTCTAATAAAAAATTCATCAGTACAATATGAGTGTGTAATATTTTCAAGAGCGTCAACAATACCATGAGAATAATCGTATGAAGGATAAATTACCCACTTATTATTTGTTCGATGATGTGGGGTAAAGTTAATTCTATAAGCAATTGGATCTCTTAAAGTATGATTACAATTTTGCATATCAATTTTTAACCTTAATACACACTCATTATTCTTATAATTACCATTTGTCATTTTATTAAATTCTTCCATGTTCCATTCAACTGGTTTGAACCTATATTCATTAGCAATTCCTTGAGCTCTCTCATTTTTAATAGTTTCTTTTGATGAAAAATCAACATAAGCATAATTATTAAGTATTAATAAAATAGCATATTGATGTAGTTTATCAAAGTGATCAGAAGTATATGTTATTTGTCCAACATCAAAACCTATCCAATTAATATCTTCAATAATATTATCAACAAATTCTTGTTTTTCAGCAGAAGGATTTGTATCATCGAGTCTTAAATGACACGAATTGTTTTGTTCCCAATTTATGAATATTGATTTACAATGTCCAATATGCAAATATCCATTTGGTTCTGGAGGAAATCTTGTTATCTTGCTCATATTAATTTCTGTCATTTAACATGCTACTATTTGTTGAACAAATATAAACTTTATCAATTTTTATAT
>JACCDT011614506.1_pt1 | contig 111043 bp, 113 predicted proteins | sample 7446291 | NCBI WGS metagenome assembly JACCDT01 (sample SAMN15323446, study PRJNA562643) | freshwater metagenome | isolation source: river surface water | place: USA:Blue River Watershed | collected 2017-08-17 | reverse complement strand
TGGGCATAAAGGGTGCGTAGGCGGCTGTGCTAGTCTCCCGTCAAATCCTTGGGCTTAACCCAAGGGGCGCGGGGGAAACGGCACAACTAGAGGATGTGAGGGGTGTACGGAACTCATGGAGTAGGGGTGAAATCCGTTGATATCATGGGGAACACCAAAAGCGAAGGCAGCACACTGGGTCATTCCTGACACTGAAACACGAAAGCGTGGGGAGCAAAAAGGATTAGATACCCTTGTAGTCCACGCCCTAAACTTTCTTCTCTAGCTTTTCGGAGTATCGACCCTCTGAGAGGCGTAGCTAACGCGTTAAGAGAAGCGCCTGGGTATTACGGCCGCAAGGCTAAAACTCAAAGGAATAGACGGGGACTTGCACAAGCAGAGGATTATGTGGTTTAATTCGACGATAAACGAAGAACCTTACCAAGGTTAGAAATCTAGCTGAACATCAGCAGAAATGTAGATGGTCCGCAAGGACAGTTAGACAGGTGATGCATGGCCGTCGTCAGTTCGTGACTTGAGTTGTTCCCTTAAGTGGGGTAACGAACGCAACCCTCGTTGTCTGTTACAAGTGTCAGACAAGACTACCCAGCTTTTTGTTCATTAGTTAAATTTTTTAATCTAGTGGTCAGAAAGCTGGGAGGAAGGTGAGGATGACGCCAGGTCAGCATGTCCCTTTGATACCTTGGGCTACACACATAATACAATGGTCACTACAACGCGTTGCAACGGGGAAACCCTGAGCCAATCGTAATAAAAGTGGCCTCAGTTCAGATTGGGGGCTGAAACTCGACCCCATGAAGTTGGATTTGCTAGTAATCGCGGGTCAGACATACCGCGGTGAATACGTTCTCAAGTCTTGTACTCACCGCCCGTCAACTCAAGGGAGATGGGAATACCCGAAGAATCACTTTTGTGGTGCCACGGTAAGCTCATTGACAGGGAGTAAGTCGTAACAAGGCACGGGTAGCGGAAGCTGTTCGTGGATTAATTCAATTTTGAAATTCAAATATTTTTTAAATATTTGGTTATCGAGTCGGTATCGCGGATTCCAATTGGATCTACGATGGACACCTACTTTGTCCTAAAAGAGTATGACTTTCAGGAAAGACTGAAACTGAACGGAACAAAATATAGAATATTAAAAAATCAAACACAGTAAAATGTGTTTGATTTTTTGTGTAAAAATGTTATTATATTTTTTAGATGAAGCAAATATCAAATTTCTTCGCCGGGATTTCAACTTTATCTTTTGTATCCCTTTTGTTATCATCTGCATTTTATTTGTTTGTTCATTTTTTTGAATCATACAATCCTGTTATTGTATGGTTATCAAAAGTTAAAAATTGGTGGTTTATTTTTTCTTTTATTTCTTTAATTTTTTCATTATTTGTTTCTGGTCTATTTGATTGTGAAAGTGAGATGGAATGGTAGGTCCTTTTTAGGACTATTTTTTTTACTCTTTTGCCTTTTTGGTTATTTTGGATTATTATATTTTCAGATGTTGAAACTATTAATTTTTGTATTTGTATTAAATTTATTTTTTTGGTTTTGCATATACACCGATTTTTTTCCACAATTTATAATCTTTAATCCAATCATTGTTTTTTATAAAGATCATGCTTTGTTTATTATGATCTTAACTTTTCTTGTTCCTGGAGGACTTATTATGTATAAGGATATTTTTGAATAAATTCTTCATAATCCGCAAATAGCGGTTTTTTCTTGTAAAATTCTGCTTATTTTGATAATCTTTAAGTTAATGCGCGCATAGCTCAGTTGGCTAGAGCAATCGACTGATACTCGGTAGGTCCCAGGTTCGAATCCTGGTGCGCGCACAAGACGAACAAAATTCCCTGTTAGGGAGTTTTTTCGTACTTGTGCGAAGCGGAACCATAATTTTTAGCAAAAAATTATGGTGAGCTGGGGTCGCGGAAATTTCTGAGCGACGGCGAAGAAATTATCTGTGACCACAAAGAACAAAATTCCCTGTTAGGGAGTTTTTTCGTATTTTTTGAATAGGGTTTGAAAGAGTAATAATGCCAACTAATTTATAGTATTTCCATTTTTAATTTTTTTTTGATATAATTGCTGTTTGTGTAGTTTTTTAATTTAAAAAAATAATGATAACAACAAGAAAAACAAAAATAATAGCAAAGATAGCTGACAATAAATCAGAGATCCCTTTTTTACAAAGTCTAAAATCCACAGGGGCAGATGTTTGGTGGCTCAATACAGCTCATCAAGATGTTGATGATACTGTTGGTGTGGTTGAAAGGATAAGACAGGTTTCAAATGATATGCCAATACTTTTGGATACAAAAGGTCCTGAAATTAGAACTAAAAATCTAGAAAATCCTATAGAGGTCAAGACAGGGGATTTTATTACATTTACAGGAAATTTGGAAGCAAAAGGAGATTTTGTTGTTCCTGTTTCTTATTCCAATTTTGAAAACGAAATTCCTGTTGGAGAAGTGATACTTTACGATGATGCCTCTATTGGTCTTGAAGTTGTAGAAAAAACTGATATTGGCCTTAAATGTGTTGTTAAAAATGGTGGTGTTATTAAAAACAAAAAAAGTTTAAATATTCCAAATGTTCATATAAACCTACCAGCACTTACTGAAAAAGATACTAGATTTGTGCATTTTTGTGCAAAGGAAAATATAGATTATATTATTCACTCTTTTGTTAGAAACAAAGCTGATTTAGATGAAATAAAAAATATTACAAAAGATTATCCAGATTATAGAGGAAAAATAATCTCAAAAATAGAAAACAGGGAAGGTTTTGAAAATGTTGAGGAGATTTTAGATAACTCTGAAGGCTTGATGGTTGCAAGAGGGGACTTGGGGGCAGAAGTTCCTTTGGAAGAGATGTTTTATATGCAAAAGAAAATGGTTGAAAGTTGTCTTAAAAAAGGAAAGGTTTGTATTGTTGCTACACAGGTTTTGGATAGTATGATAAAAAACCCTAGACCAACAAGAGCAGAAGTTTCCGATGCTGGAAATGCGGTTTTGGATGGAACATCGGCTATATCAATGTCAGGTGAGACTGCTTATGGAGATTATCCACTAGAAGCAACAGAAATGATGTCTAGGATTATGAAATTTACAGAAGATAAGATGGATGAACTTGTTCATTTTGTAGAATTTCCAAAGGTTCAATCTACTGTTATGCAAAAGGCAAAAGAAGTTGTAGATCTTGCTTTAGGTGAAAATGCAGATGCAGTGGTTGTTTTCGAAGATGAAGATATGACAAAAGCAATTTCAGCTTGGCATAGCAAACTTTTGATTTGTCCTATTTTTAAAGACACTGTCTTACTTAGAGAACATCAAGTCTATTTTGCAGTTAGAGGTTTTGAAAGTGTTGAAAAGTTGAAAGAAAATTGGCCTTTTGAAAAAGATTCAAAAATCGTCTTTGTAAAAGACGGACAAGCTGAGATCAAAGATTTCAGTTCTATGATTTAAGGCTTTAAAAAAGTAAATATATAATTCATCATTTATCTATTAATTAAAATAAAGTTTTTTATTATACAATTTCTATTGACATTGTCTCTTATAAATGATATAAGTTTTATGGGAATGTTATATGACAAAATATAAAAAACCGGTTTATTTTATGTGTGGTGGTGGAGTTGAGATTGGTTGTTCATCGTATGTTTTGTGTTTTGGTGGTGAATATTCTGTATGTGTTGATTGGGGTGGAGGTTATAATTCCTCTTTAGAAGAACCAGATATACCAAGTGATCAAATAATTGATGCGTTGCATATTTCACATGCTCATCATGATCATTGTGGTCAAGTTGTATCGTTTGCTATTAGATATCCAAATGCAAGAATATTTTCTACAGAACCAACAAAGGAACTTTGTGAGATAATTTGGAGTCAAAACAAATCATTTAAAGATGAGGATGTTAGAATGACACTTGACCGTATTGAAATTGTTAATTTTAATGACATTATCTATCTTACAGATGATTTGTGTATGATGGTTTTTGATTCTGGACATATTTTAGGTTCAGCTTCTACTTATTTTATCTATGAAGGTGAAATATTTGTTCTTACTAATGATGTTTGTATGAGAGATAGAGGGTTATTGAAAGCTGCCAAGTTCCCAAAACTTGATGGAGTTAGGCTTCTTGTTAGAGAGTGTACTAATATTGGCAGGATAATTGAAAGAAAAGATTTTTTCCAAAGTGAAATGACTAATGTAACCAGAAAAGTATTTGATCGTGGTGGAAAAGTGGTAGTACCAGCTTTTTCTATTGATAGAGCTCAAGCTGTATACAGATCACTAAAAGATATTCCAGGCAATTTTAGTGTTTTTATGGATGGAGCTAAAGCTACCACATCTGTCTATCAAAGATATTTTCCTGATTCTGGACTTAGTGAAATTGATAGATTTAGTAAAAATTTAATAAATTTTAATGGTTCCCTTAATAGAGCTGCTGAAAAAGAACGTACTGATTTTTTACGATCTTCTGGGCCAGGTATTGTTATAGCTACATCAGGAATGGTATCTGGTGGAACAATATCTTCTTGGTGGTCAAGACAGGTTGCGCCATTGTCTAAAAATGCCATAATTTTGGTTTCTTACCAAGATCCTGATGGTAAAGGTTATGAACTTAGTGAAGCAAATACTGGGGATATTATAGATCTTGATGGTATTCACACTACAGTAAATTGTGATGTGGTTAGAATCAATTTGTCTGGTCATATGACTAGATTTGATGGTGAAAATGTTGAGGGGTTATTGAATCCCGCAACAGTCATCTATACTCACGGTCAAATTACTGAGATGGAACTGTATGTTCATCTCAAAAACAAAACAAGAAAAGGAAGAAGGAGGAGAAGAATCGTGCCAAGAGTTAGAAGGTGGGTGGAGGTTTAACATGGATGAAAGAAGTATTTTTTCAACAAATAAATTCCATAATGTTTTATTTGAATTAGGTGTTGCTCTTCAGGCAACCGTCTCTCCTGATACAGATATTGTACCTGTATCATCCGAATATTCTTATCCAGATTTGATTCATAGAAATCCAAAAGAAACGGTTGTTAGGATTCATTACCCTTCTTTTATCTCGTATAACAACCTAAAAAAAGTTAAAGAGATAAAATTTTTTCCTTGGGTTAATCCACCTGTAAATCAATTTGAACTTATATTCAGGAATCGTCCTTTTGAAAGAAATTCAGATTCTAGAAGAAGAATTTTCTTTGCTAGAGAGGGAGAAGATCATGTTTTTACTTTTAAAAATAATTCTGGGATTGGATTTTTACCCCTTGATTTTTTTACTGAACATGTGTCAATTTTTAGGACGTTGTATATAGCCACTCAAACAGATCCAAAAAATAACAAATCATCAATCCAGTATCATAAATTCGATGCTTCCTTAAATGAAAAAAATGAGATTATCGCTGTTGTTTGTGAAGTGGATAAAGAATTTACACCACATCATATGCAAAATTTTGTCTAATAAAATATAGAAAATACCCCTGTCTATGCTAAGCTTGACAGGGGTATTATTTTTTGATACAATACTGACAGAGATCATTTTTTCAAATTTGATCTAGTTTTTTAAAAAGGAGTGTAGGTATGCAACAGCCTGCTACGGCAACCATTGCCGAAATGATTTCAAAAACGGGTATCCCGTTGGTTTTGAAAAACGGAAATGGTACCACCGGTGCCAACGGAGTAAAGTCTCCGTCTGCACAACAAGTGGTTCCACCATCAACGATTTCAACGGCATTTTCCATGCCGGTGGTTCCGGCGATCAAGGTCAGTTTGAGGGAGGATCTTCAGAAGGTCGGTGAGTTTGAAAGAAAACTCATCGAATTCCTCGATGAGTCGGCTCCAAACTACTGGGAATACCAGGGAACAGATGATAAGAATAAGTGGATGATCCGGGATCAGTTCGAATCCGTCATGGACGAGGTAAGAAAAGTCCTCGATTATGATGGGGTTTGGGGTGAGCTTGCAAAAATGCACTGGCTCATCTCCCTGATCAAATATGCTCCCGTCTCGCAAAATGCGTCAGAGCATATCGCAGAGATTGGACTTGCTCTGGCCGTACTCAACCGGGTTGACCGGGAAGGGTCTGATGTTATCATTGGATCGGATGGGTATAACGTTGACGACGAGTTCGCTAACAATCCCATGGTAGATCGACTTGTGAACGATTTCAGGACTTTCTCCTCAAAATCCCACAAGGCAATGAAGGAGTGCTATAAAAAGGAGGTCTCAAAACTTCTCCCGGAAGAAGGGACTGGCATTACGGTCTCTGATCTCAGAGCTGGTAAGCAGGGACAGATTGTCCTTGTTGTACCCCCTTATCAGCTGATGGATCGAGAAGGAAATCTCAGCTTCAAGAAATCGGGATCAATTCTTGTCCAGTCAAAGAATGGGGTGATTCACCTCCTCGATGTTGCTGGGCCCATTTCCGAAACGGCTCAAAATGTCATTTCCAGGCATGTCTGGATTGAAATTCGGAACATCCCCAGTCAAAAACCTGGACCGAGTCACAAGGTGGAATTCGGAAGACAAATCCCAAGGGATTATTTCATCCCCACAATCTGTTTGTGGAGATGGGTCGTCGAAGGGGTCTTCAGTGCAGAGGAAGATGCCAAAAGCAAAGTTCTGGCGGATGCTCAATCTGACCAGTTCGATCGCTGGAGAAAGGAAACTCTTTCTGGAGTACAGCAGCAAGAAGAAATTCTTTCGCCAAAGGAATGGCTTCTTGAGCACAAGGACGGGTTATTTTTCTTTGAACGAGAAAAATTTGCTCGACCGATCGACGACCTCAACATTCGGTGGTTTGTTGAAGCGGGGGGCCAAAGGGTCAACCATTCTGAACTCAACCCGATGGCGGTTATCTGCCGAAGGGGAGGGGCCATTCAACTGGTTTCCTGCCCCAAACACCAAAACCGATTTTGGGAGGGTATCAAAGATCCTCAGGCGGAGGGCAGTGCCTTCGAAGGTCTTCCTTGGCAGATCAAAATTGTGTTGAAGATGGCATTCAAGAACACCACCCTCAAACAAAACAGTCGGTGAGTTCTGTCAATGGTTGGCGATGACTACGGTCATCGCCAACCATGGCAAACATTTGTTATTAACAAAAGTCCACACTTAGGAGGAAGTGGCATAGCCAGCAGACGACCGTAAGGTTTCTGCTGGTTTTTTCGTATAAAAAATTATTTATAATTTCTTGAATATTTTTTTTAAGTTATAAAAAACAATACACATTTTGCCTTTAAATTTTTTTTGAAATATAATATATAAATGATAAATAATTATAAAAATTTTATATTGGGTATTTTTATTTTCCTCATTCCTTTTTTTGGACTTCCACTTTCCTTTAAATTTTTCCTAGTCTCTTTTTGTGGAGTTTTACTTTCTCTATTTTCATTTTCTTTTTCAAAAAAAGATAATATAAATCAAGCTCTAAATTTCTATGAAAATGTTTCAGATCATTTGAAAGATTTTTCTGTGTTGGATAGTGTAAAAGAAGTTGTCAAAAAACCAAGAAAACCAAGGGTTAAAAAAGTTTTGGATATAAAATCAGATCTGTCAGAAGATATGGAAAAAGACTTGTCTGAAAAAATCTCTGTTTTGGATGAAAATAATGAAAATACAAACAGTCTATGACAGAGAAAAATCTGAAGATTTTTATTTTCATACTGATCATCTTGATTTTTATTTCACCTGCTTTTATCTCAAATTTTAATAAAGTAAGTTACAAAAAAATAAATAACAAAAACCAAAGGGCTACTGTTTTAAAAGATGATAAAAAAGAAGCGGAAGTTGCTCATATAAAAATGCCGGATGAGGTTAAAGCTTTGTATATGACTAGTTTTATAGCTTCTGAACCAAAGCTCCGTCAGAGGATTCACAATATAATAAATGATACAAATATAAATGCTTTGGTTATTGATGTAAAAGATTATACAGGCAAAATAGCTTTTCAAAGTGAAAATCAGGAGCTTTTGGATTACGGAAGTGGTGAAAATAGGATAAAAGATTTGAAAGATTTTTTGGATTCTTTACACAAAGACGGTATATATACCATAGCTAGAATAGCGGTTTTTCAAGATCCTTTCTTTGCAAATAAATACAAAGAAACTGCTGTAAAAGATAAAAATGGAAATATTTGGAAAGATAGAAAAGGTTTATCTTGGATTGATCCAAATAGTAAAGAATATTGGAAATATATTGTCTTAGTTGGAAAGGAAACTGCGAAAATCGGTTTTGATGAATTAAATTTTGACTATATTAGGTATCCGTCAGATGGAAATATGAAAAATATTGTTTATACATATTCTGCAACAACAACAAAATCAAAAGTTTTAAAAGATTTTTTTAGCTTCTTGCATTCTTCTTTTAAGGATACAGAAACTAAAATATCCGCGGATATTTTTGGTATGACAACAACGGTAAAAGATGATATGGGAATAGGTCAAGTTTTAGAAAATACTCTTCCTTTTTTTGATGCTATTTCGCCAATGATATATCCATCGCATTATCCTGTAAATTTTATAGGTTTTAAAAATCCAGCAGAGCATCCTTATGAAGTTATAAGATATGCTATGTCAGAGGCGGTAAATAGGGCAGTTATTGCTAGTAGTACGGCAAAAATATACAGACCGTGGATTCAAGATTTTGACCTAGGTGCTGATTATGGAGAGAAAGAAGTAAGGGAACAGATAAAGGCACTTTCAGAGCTGGGTATAAACTCCTATATGATATGGGCACCATCAAATGTTTACACAGTATCAGCTTTGGATAAACAGTAGGTATATAGTTTTACTAATATAACAGGATATACCAAAGAAGTTATAATTTTAGAGCACGGATATTTTTCTGCTGAAAAATTCCTCGTGCTCGCGCCAGTCGCGCTCGCAAGTCTCTAAAATCATAATTCTTTGGTATTCCCAAAAAACCAAAAGATTGAAATTTATTACAAAATAAGGTAAAATATAAAGTATTAGTATTTTTACCAAATTAAAAAATTATGAACGATAAAGAATATCTTACAAAGGAAAAATTTGAAGAGTTTAAAAAAGAACTTGAATATTTAAAAACAACAAAAAGAAAAGAAATCGCTGTAAATTTGGAGTATGCAAAAGCACTAGGTGATCTTTCTGAAAATGCCGAATACAACGAGGCTAGAGATGCCCAAGCAGTTTTAGAGGATAGAATAGCTAAACTTGAACATATACTTAAAAATGCAACAATAATATCAGAACAACACACAGACACAGTTTCTGTTGGTTCTTCTGTTGTTGTAAGTAAAGATGGTAAAAATATAAACTACACAATAGTTGGAACAGAGGAAGCATCTATTTTAGATGGAAAAATATCTATAAAATCTCCATTTGGTCAAGCTATATTAGGAAAGAAAAAAGGTGATACTTTTTCTTTTGAAACTCCAAACGGATCTGTTAGTTATAAAATAGTTTCAGTTAATTAAATCCTTTTAAATGGCATCTTTAACAGAGATAAAACAAGCAAGATTAGAAAAATTAAAACTTTTAAAGGAAAAGGGTATAAATCCTTATCCTGCCAGAGTAAAGAGGGATTTTTCTATCAAAAATCTCAAAGATAATTTTTCTTCATTTGAGAGTTCAATGGATCAGTTTTCTGTTGCTGGAAGAGTAATGATAATAAGAGGTCAAGGAGCTATTCTTTTTGTTGTTCTTTTTGATGGAACAGAGAGGATTCAAGTTATTTTAAAAAAAGATGAAATAGGTGAAGAGAAATTTAAATTTTTTACTGATATTTTTGATATGGGAGATTTTATTTCTATTACAGGTGTTGCCATAAAGAGCAAGACAGGTGAATTGTCTGTTTTAGCTAAAGATTTTATGATGGCGGGAAAATCTCTTCAACCTCTACCTGAAAAATGGCACGGATTGCAAGACATAGATGAAAGATATAGAAAAAGATATTTAGATTTTTTAGAAAATGATCAGATAAAAAATCTCATAATCAAAAAATCTGAATTTTGGCAACATACAAGAGATTTTCTGAAATCAAATGGTTTTATAGAGGTGGAAACACCTACACTGGAAACTACAACAGGTGGTGCAGAAGCTACTCCTTTTGCTACACATCACAATGACTATGACCTAGATGTTTTTTTGAGAATATCTGTTGGAGAACTTTGGCAAAAGAGACTTATGGCTGGGGGTTTTCCTAGAACTTTTGAAATAGGAAGAGTTTATAGAAATGAGGGTTCTTCTCCGGAGCATTTACAAGAATTTACGAACTTGGAGTTTTATGCTTCTTTTATGGATTATAATGAAGGTATAGATTTTACAGAAAAAATGATAAAAGAAATTGTATTTAAAACTTTTGGAAAGTTTGAATTTGAGACTAGGGGACATAAGTTTTCTTTGGAAGGTAATTGGCCAAAAATTTCTTATTGCAATATAGTAAAAGAAAAAACAGGTATAGATGTTTTAACAGCAAGTAAAGAAGAGATGGAGGAAAAATTGAAAGAGTTGGGAGTTAAGTATGATGGTAATAGTAAAGAGAGATTAACTGATACATTGTGGAAATATTGTAGGAAACAAATAACAGGGCCTATTTGGTTAGTGGATCAACCAAAGATTATTTCTCCACTAGCAAAAGCAAAAGAAGATAATCCGTTGCTTACAGAGAGAGTTCAACTAATTTTAGCTGGTGGTGAAATGACAAACGGTTTTTCCGAATTAAACGATCCTATTGATCAAGAAGATAGGTTTAATTCTCAACAAGAATTATTAAGTAGTGGTGATACAGAAGCTATGATGCCTGATATGGAGTTTGTTGAAATGCTTGAGTATGGTATGCCTCCAACTTTTGGTTTTGGTATGGGAGAAAGATTTTTTGCTTTTCTTGCAGATAAACCACTAAGAGAACTTCAAACATTTCCTCTAATGAGACCAAGGTGATTTTATTTTATTAATTTTATGGACAGTAAAAAGACTAAAGGTTTTAAACCTTTGGTCTTTTTTATTCGACAAATACCTCGTCTGCTCTGCAGCGAGGATCAGGTGAGGTGACTGCTTTTATTTACTTAATAAATGTGGATAAAAGTGTTTTGTGGTGGGAGAAAGTGGTGTATTATATTATTAAGGTGGGATGAAGTGGGGAATTTCTCACCTTTAAAAAATATGCTGATAGGAGAATATACACACACCATAGATGACAAAAACAGAGTTTCTGTCCCTGCCAAGTTTAGAAATGAACTTGGTAAAAAGGTTGTGATAACTCCTGGACTTGATGATTGTCTCTTTGTTTTCACTTTAAAAGAGTGGAGTAAAATAGAGGAAAAACTCAGCAATTCTTCTATTTTACATGCAGACAGCAGAGGTTTTAGTAGGTATATGTTTGGCGGTGCAAATGAAATAGAAATAGATTCAACTGGCAGAATACTTATACCTGATTTTCTAAAAGATCGTGTCTGTATTAAAAACAAAGTGGTAATCATAGGTGTTTCAAGTAGGCTTGAGATTTGGAGCGAAAAATCTTGGAATGAGTATAAAAAGGTGGTCGAAAAACAAGCTGACACTTTGGCAGAAAAACTGTCATCTGTCGGAGTTTTATAAAATGATACACCAATCAGTTCTTTTAAAAGAATCAATAGATTTACTTGATATTAGATCAGGAGATATTTTTGTTGATGGAACACTTGGAAACGGTGGGCATAGTCTAGAAGTTGCAAAAAGATTTGGAAAAGATGTAAAAATATTTGCCTTTGATTTAGATGAAGATGCAATAGAGAGGTCAAAAGAAAGACTTTCAACTTTTGATGCTGATATAACATATATAAATGAAAACTTTAAAAATATTTTTGAAGTTTTGTCAGAAAAAAATGTTTCAGCGGATAAAATACTTTTAGATATTGGACTTTCATCAAATCAGTTAGAAGATTCGCAAAGGGGATTTTCTTTTTCTAAAACAGAACCTCTGAAAATGACATTTTCTAGAAACAAAGACTCTTTTGATGCTTATGATATAGTCAATTTTTGGGACGAAGATATTATTAAAACTATCATAAGACAGTATGGAGAAGAGAGATTTGCTCCAAAAATAGCAAGAGGAATAGTTAAGACTCGCAGTATTTCAAAAATAGAAACAACAGATGATCTTGTCAATATAATCTTAGCAAATACTCCAAAATTTTATCATCACGGAAAAATCCATCCTGCAACTAGAACTTTCCAAGCTCTTCGTATAGCTGTAAATGATGAGCTTACAAATTTGGCGGAAGGTTTAGAGTCTTGTTACGAGATTTTAAATAAAAATGGCAGGTTGGCGGTAATATCTTTTCATAGTTTAGAGGATAGGATAGTAAAAAAATATTTTAAAAGTTTAGAAGAAAATAGTTTAGCAAAGAAAATCACTAAAAAACCAATCACAGCAAGTCGACAAGAGGTTTTAGAGAACAAAAGGTCAAGAAGTGCAAAACTTAGAATAATAGAAAAAATATAAAAATATGAATACAAAAACATTAAACATAGAAAATCATCACATTCTTTTGGCATTTAGTTCTGTTATTGTATTTTCTGTGGTTTTTTATATTTACTGTATAATAGGGACTGTTTATAATGTAGTAGATAGAGAGGTTGCTGAAAATAGAGCAAATGATCTGTCTTTAAAAATAGAAGATAAACAATTTCAGCTTTTGTCTTTAAAAAATGATATAACACTTTCTGTTGCTAAATCTCTGGGTTTCAGTGAGACAAATGAAAGTGTTTATATATCTTCAAAAGATTTAAATTTTGCAAAAATCGATAAGCAAACAGATAATTAATAAAATTTTTATCATTTTATTAAAATGAAACAATCTCCAACAAATCGCATAAGGATAATATCTTTTTTTATATTATTTTTTTCTATTTTTTTGATTTCTAGACTTTATGTTTTGCAGGTTGTTGAACATGATAATTATATTCAAAAAGCAGATAAACAGTATTCTGGAAGTTTCAATGTCTTCAATAGGGGGCTTATATCATTTTCATCAAAAGATGATAGTTTGATACCAGCAGCAACTCTTAAAAATGGATATACGGTCTCCATAAATCCAACTATTTTATCAGATAAAGATGCTGTATATGAAAAAATAAAAGATTTAGTAAATATTTCAAAAGAAGATTTCATATTAAAAGCATCAAAAAAAGATGATCCTTATGAAGTTTTAGAAAATAGGGTTAGTTTTGAAAACGGTAAAAAAATTCAGGATTTAAAAATCAAAGGACTTGATACTTATGTTGAAAAGTGGAGGTTTTACCCAGGCAAAACACTAGCTTCAAATGTTTTAGGTTTTATGGGTTATGATAGTAGTGGTAAAAATTTTGTCGGAAGATACGGACTTGAAAGGCAATACAATGAAAATTTAAAAAGAGATAATACTAGTTATCAAAATTTCTTTGCACAAATATTTTCAAATATTAAAAATGATGATGGTTTAAAAAATGAAGCAAATATTATTACAACTATTGAACCAGCAGTTCAGTCTTTTGTTGAAAAAAAACTAGAAGAGACAAACCAAAAATACTCCTCAGAATATACTTTGGGTATGATTGTAAATCCACAAGATGGACAGATCTATGCAATGGTATCTTATCCAACTTTTGATCCAAATAATATAAAAGATCAAAAAGACCCTTCTATATTTAAAAATCCTTTGGTTGAAAATGTTTACGAGATGGGTTCTATTATCAAAATCTTGACAGTTGCCTCTGGAATAGATGCTGGTTTTATAACCGCTTCTACAACTTACAATGATCAAGGTTTTATCTATTTGAATAACAAGAAAATCTCTAACTTTGATGGAAAAGCAAAAGGTGTGGTGACTATGCAAACTGCACTTTCGCAGTCTTTAAATGTTGGAATGGATTTTATAGTATCAAAAATGGGCAATTCTTTATTTAAGGATTATTTGTATAATTTTGGTTTAAATTCTAAAACAGAAATAGACCTTCCAAATGAGGGTAGGAATCTTTTAGATAACTTAAATAGTAGTAGAGATATAGAATATGCAACAGCATCTTTTGGTCAAGGTATTGCACTTACTCCTATATCAACTGTAAGGGCTATAAGTGCGGTTGCAAACGGTGGGATGCTCATAAAACCTCATATAGTAAAAAGAATAGATTACAAAGTTGGTGTTAGTAAAGAAATATCTTACATTCCAACAAAAAGAGTTATAAAAAAAGAGACAGCAGATGAGGTTATATCTATGCTTGTAAAAAGTGTAGATACGACTCTTAGAAATGGTGCTGTTAAATTGCCAAATTATTCTGTTGCCGCAAAGACTGGAACAGCTCAAATAGTTGAAAATGGTCGGTATAGTGAAAATGACTATTTGCACTCATTTGTTGGTTTTTTCCCAGCATACAATCCAAGATTTTTAGTATTTTTAATGACAGTAAAACCTAGGGGAGTGGATTATAGTTCCGAATCTCTAACAGACCCGTTTATAGATATTGTTAAGTTTTTAATAAACTACTATCAAGTTCCACCAGATAGGTAGTATAAAATTATTTAAAAATGAAAGCGGCCTTTTTAAAGGCCGCTTTTGGGCTTACCGCCCTCGCCGGTGGCTGCCGGCTTTGGACCCGCCGACCCCGGGGACAGGAACTCCCCGAACGTTCGTAACGGTCACCGTATTCTTCTTGTTCTTCTTCCTTCCGTTATGGGAAGGGACGTTGCCCTTCCCATAGTTTTCATTCGGATTATACTTTTGCTTTTGCATTGGAACCTCCTGATATATTCTAGCATATATAAAATATTTTGTCAACTACGAATATATAACTGATTATATTGTTGATTTTTTGTTATAGGATGATACAAGTAATAGATTCTATAATACTAACCTATCTTTATTGATCATATTGTGGGTTTTCTAATTGTTGTGGCAGGAATAATGAGGTTATTTTTTCAGGATATAATAGAAGATTCACTTGGTTGACAAAAGTGTGATTTTATTATAAAATATCAATGGTAAATGATGCCCAACCTTCGTCGTCTAAACACATAGTGCTGGGTATCTGGACAAAGTTCTTTCAAATTAAAGGTAAACAAGATGACATTGGATCAACGTAAACAAATCATTCGATTTATGGAGGACGGCATCGATGCTGTGAACCTCCAAGAGAACGGCGCACAGCGCCTTATCGAAAACGGAGAAGAGTTTCAAACTGAGCTGAAGAAGCTCGTTAAACGCTTCTCCATCACCGACCAGTACGCAGACGAAGAAGTGGAGTCGAGCTACGGTTACCCGTCGGGTTACAAGCCCAAAGGTATCACCGAGCAGGTCAGCCGGCTCCGTGAACTGTTCCCCAATATTGGCTATGCCAACGAAAAGTTTGCCGAGCAGGTGGTTCCCGAAAACGCTGAAGGATTGTTCGTCATTCCGCGGTGGGAAAAGGTTGCTCCGACTTACGGTGAAGCCGTGCAGAAGGTGTTCGACCTGATCAAACAAACCAGAAATGGTGCGTTCTACAATTACCATAAAGATGAGCTGGGTCAGAGCCAACTCCGTCAATCCGCCAAGTGTATATCTTTTTTTCAGAAGCTCGGCAACGAGCAGAAGGATCAGGACGTCTTGGTTGTTCCTGCACAGTTCGGTATTCGTCACCGCGGTCGCTCAGTTCGCCGTGCCCGTGAAGTGATGAATGCAAACGAATGTGGTTTGGGTGCATTTGCTATTGGTATCATGCTCCTGACCCATCCTGAGCGTCTCATGCAATATGACGACCTCTGGATTGATTGTGCAGGTGACGAGTTTGCTCCGCGTGCGGATGGCATCTTCTCGAAGTCTCCGTACTTCGGGTTCAATAAAGGCGAAATCAAGTTCGTCACCGACAGTGTTAACTTTGCCTACGACCGCTATGGTTCGGCTTCGGCGTATCTTCCGCAAGTTGATACTTGCTCTTTGGGATCTTGAGCTATATTCTTGATCCTTGAATTCTTTATGGGTGTGCGAAAGCGCACCCTTTTTATTACCTATCTTTGGAAGTTAAAACCCCACCTTTAGGTGGTCATTTCAAGATGGTATTATGTTAGATGAAATTATATAGACAAGGACCACATAGTGTATATGATCTCATACAGATAATTAGAGGTCATGTATCAAAAGATCATATTCATATATTTGTATCTATACCCCCCACAGATTTCTATATCGAAAGTAGTGCAATACATAAAGGGTAAGAGTTCCAGAAAACTCCTTCAAGATTTTCCAAAGCCAAACAAAATGTCCTAGGGTCAGCATTTCTGGTCTCGAGGATACTTCGCTACCACCTCCGTAGCTATTACAGATGAAATGATAATGGACTACATAAAAAACCAATATGAAGATAGTAAAAAGAGAGGTGATGACTTCACTATACTCGATACTGGCATTTAGAACTTCAGTTTAAGACAAAACTCCCGGTTTTCAGCTGGGAGTGGTTTATACTCTTCATATTTTTCCATATTAAAATTATATCATAAATTTTTTTAGAATATGATTTGTGATGTATTGCTAACCTTTGCGCGAACTTTCTTTGAGAAAAAAGAATGATGCGCCCCGTCACTATTTTTCTATAGCAAAGGAAGCGGGGCGATGGTCTCGCCCGCGCAGAGGAGGGGTCTGGGGAGGAATCCGCGCAGGCTTTGGCTTTTTCTTTTGGCGAAATTTTGGCGGGCTGAAAACTGAAATCAAATTTTGTCGGAAATTTTATTTGGGTCTTTTTCCCACATCCACTCAATATCAATTTCCTTTCTTCTCATCATCTCACCTCTATCTAAATTCATATAAACAAGCTCAATTTCTCTCTTCAAATTTTCCACATTATCAAACCACGCTGAAGAGTTATCAATTTTTGAACTAAGATTGTTATATAGCTTTTCAAGATTGGAGAAGAAATTATCTAAATCATCGACACTAGGAATTATAATTTCCTTGGGATCAATTTGTATATTGCGATGAGCAAATATATTATCCCTAGCTTTCTTTAGCTTATCTATAACAATTTTATTTTCTTTGTGAAAATCCTGATATGTTTTTTTATCTACTTTTTCAAGCGACATAGAATCTGCTCTTTTATCAAAAATGTGACAAATCAAAACAACAAATGAAATTAAACAAGCTCTTTCAGTCAAAGTAAAAAAAGAGCCAGCTTGTCTTTGGATTGCGGTATATCTTTCCGCCATTTCTTTTGAAACAACTCCAATAGACCTAGCATGGAGTATCATTTTCCATTCCGTATAATGACTTTTTGCTTCAAAAATATTGCCAAGAAAATATTTAATTATTAATTTTTCTTTTTCCACTTATATTATTATAAAGCTCCAAGGAGATTAAAAATAGCAATTACATATATAATAAATGCAAAACCTGCATTTATATACATTTTTACTTTTGCTTTATTTGTTTTCTTCCTTGCTTCTTTTATTTCTTCTTTTTCAAATTCTTCATCTTCTTCCATCTCATCATTTTTCCTTAACAATTTACGTAATCTTTCAAACTCTGCGTGCATTAAAAATACATTTTCAATAGTTGCATTCCCATAAGTCATAGCAAAAGTTTGTATGCTCAAATATATCAAAATAAGAATTGATATAGATATAATTTCAAAGCTATCGTACAAGCTACTGTATATAGCAATAACAACACCTAGTGTTATTAAATTAATAATAACCGCCCAAACGTAACCAAGATATTTCCAATAGTTTTTCGTTTCGGTTACACCAATAATAGCTCCGCAACTATTACAGAATTTGTCATTCTCATTTATTTCTTTTCCGCATTTATGGCAAAACATAGAATTTAGTAAGCTGAGCAATCAGTTTTAGTGAAAGACATAAAGTATCTTTCTCCTGAATCGACAATGTATGAATACTCCATATCTATTCCTGAATCAAGAAGATTTTTAGTATCACTATTTCCACAGAGGTCTGAAATTAAATAATTTTTTAAGTAACTATTTGAAAGCTGACTTGTATCAATATTTGAGAGAACATAGTGATAACGAATTGCACTTGGCTGTGCAGTAATATCTGTAAGTGTTGTCAGCTCATCAATCTGACTTGGTAGACTCATTTCTGTTTTTATTTCTCTAACAGTTTCAATGATAAGATTTGATTTTTCTTGTGTTGTATAGCTATCAACCTCTAAGTCGGAAGAAGATAAATCAATAACGACTGCCCCAAAAAAGAGAACTACAGAAATTACTGTGAAAATTACCCATCCTTTTTTATCCAAGCTATATTTAGGGCTTGTAAGAGTTGAGGTAAATTCCTCTACTTTCATTCCTTTACGAACAGAAACCAAAGACGAGATTAGATAAGCAACAATAAGAAAGAAAAGAATGCCAACTCGTCCGCCTGTAGAAATAACCCATACTAAAAGAAGAAGTGAGAGTCCTAATAAAATTTGTAAATATAATTTTATATTTTTATCTACAAGTCCCTTTATTCGATTACCAAGAATAATGAAAATACTCGCAGCAACTACCATCAAAAAAGTACCGGAGAGATCAGAAGCAGGAAGTCCTGATTCCGCAAAGTTTTTATCAAGAATACTCCAGAGATAAATACCGATATTGATGACTATTGTTATCCAGCCAATTGCGTAAACGGAGTTTCCAGTGTTCTTCAAATTTTTCTTTACTTTTTCAATATCCACTTTTGGTTTATCTGATTCAATTGGCTTTCCACATTTATTACAAAACTTTGCATCGCTAGGAAGCACATTATTACAATTTTTACAGTTCATAAAATTATTTTATAAAATAGTTAATATCTTTATTATAAATCTTCGCAAAATTTTGAAGTTCAACAACATCAACTCTTTGCTGTCCTGATTCAACATTAGAAATGTGAGATTGTGGACGCTTCAATTTTTTAGCGACCTCAACCTGAGTCAATCCAGCTTCTTCTCTAGCTTTTCGTAGTTTTTCAACGAAATAAGCGTATTCCTTTGTTTGTCTTGACCTAGTCATATATTAACATTGTCTATCTAAATTTTCAATATCCAAACTTTAGATATTGTGATAAACTGTATTTATGAATTTTGTAGCCCGCCAAAATTTCGCCAAAAGAAAAAGCCGAAGCCTGCGCGGATTCCTCCCCAGACCCCTCCTCCGCGCGGGCGAGTCCATCGCCCCGCCACCACAGCCCCAGAAAAATAGTGACGGGGCGCATCATTCTTTTTTCTCAAAGAAAGTTCGCGCAAATGATACAATTACATCACAAAACGAAAATGTTTCAATTTGTGACCTTACGGGGAATCGAACCCCGATTTAAGCCTTGAGAAGGCTTCGTCCTAACCGTTAGACGATAAGGCCAAATATTTTATTGTAATACCTGCAGGTTCGATTCTGAATCGGTCACGATTATTTTTCTGTTGAAAAATATCGCGACCCCGCCTCCTTCGCCTTTGCTCAGTCCGGCCTTGCACTTGGGTCCCTACCCGAGCTCACCCCTCTTAAGCCTCCAAAAGGCTTCGTCCTAAACCGTTAGACGATAAGGCCAAATAAAAGCAGTCACCTCGCCTGATCCTCGCCACAGAGCAGACGAGGTATTGGCGAGGCGAACCAGGGCTCTTATATTCGTATAGGAGTCGGCCACCGCCGACACTCTTTTACCAATCCCCACAGCAAAGCTGAGGGGTATTTCTCGAATAAATTAAACTACTTCAAAATAGTAACATATTTTTATCAAAAAACAATAATATATACAGTATAAAGTATTTTTCTTATTAAAATAAATATGTTACTCTAAAATAGAAAGGAGGTCTTAATGAGACCGAGAAAGTTTTTTGATTACACTGGAAAGGGGGTGATCCAGTGAAATCTCTGGGCGGCCAACTGGCCGCCCTGTTTCGTATTTAAAAAAGACTGAAACTGTGGTATAATTGCTTGGTGAAAATATTTAATCTAAAAAGTGAATACAAGCCAGCAGGTGATCAGGTCTCTGCTATAAAGTCTTTATCAGAAGGTCTTTCTGGTGGTTTACAAAAACAATCCTTGCTTGGAGTTACTGGTTCAGGAAAAACATTTACAATTGCAAATGTTATAGAAAATTTTGGTAAACCAACTCTTGTTATTGCTCACAACAAAACCTTGGCAGCTCAACTGGCTTTGGAATACAAGGAGTTTTTTCCAGAAAATGCTGTTCATTATTTTGTATCCTATTATGACTACTATCAACCAGAGGCATATAAACCTATAACTGATACATATATTGAAAAAGAATCTATGATAAACGAAGAGATAGAGAGACTTCGTCATGCTACAACACAAGCTCTTTTAACAAGAAAAGATGTCATCATTGTTGCATCTGTTTCCTGTATTTACGGTCTTGGTTCGCCAAAAGAATATGAAGAGGTCAATATGAAAATATCTATTGGTCAAAAAGTAACTAGACTAGATTTTATGAGAAAGTTAATAGACATTCATTTTGAGAGGACAAATGCTGATTTGACTCCTGGACTTTTTAGAGCTCTTGGTAATAGTGTGGAGATTATGCCTGTATCTGAAAAACTTTTGTATAGAATAGATTTTGATCATACTTCTATAAAATCTATAACCGTTTTAGATCCAATAAGTAGAAGTCTAATAAAAGAGGAAAGCCTTTTTTATCTTTTTCCAGCTAAACATTTTATTACAAATAGTCAGCAAACAAAAAAAGCTATAAAAAGCATAAAAGATGAACTGAAATCACGATTAGAAATTTTAGAAAAAGCAGGGAAAAATCTTGAAGCAGAAAGACTGAAAAGAAGAACAAACTATGATATATCTATGATATCTGAAATAGGATACTGCACCGGTATTGAAAATTATTCAAGACATTTTTCTTCTAAAAAAGCAGGTGAAGCTCCGGATACTTTGCTTTCATATTTTCCACATAAAAAAGATGGATCACCAGATTTTTTGACTGTTATAGATGAATCTCATGTTACTGTTCCTCAGATAGGTGCTATGTATGCTGGTGACAGGTCAAGAAAAGAGACTTTGGTAGAGTATGGTTTCAGGCTTCCTAGTGCTTTGGATAACAGGCCTTTAAATTTTTCAGAATTTGAAAAAAGTATTGGTCAAGTTATTTACACTTCTGCCACACTTGGATCTTATGAAAAAGAGAAAAGTCAAAATATAGCAAGGCAGGTTATAAGACCGACTGGACTTTTGGATCCAGAAGTTTTTGTAAGACCGATAACAGCTACAAAAACATATAAAGGTCAGATAGATGATTTTATAAAAGAGACTGTTAAAGTTGTTAAAAATTCAGGCAGAGTTATAGCTACTACTTTAACTAAAAAAATGGCAGAAGATCTCTCTGTCTTTTTAAAAGAAAAAGGAATCAGAGCAGAGTATCTGCATAGTGATATTAAGACGATTGAAAGAATAGAGATTTTGACCAAGTTCAGAAAAGGGGATTTTGATTGTCTTGTTGGAGTAAATCTACTTCGAGAAGGTCTTGATCTGCCAGAGGTGCAGTTTATAGGTATTTTAGATTCTGATAAGGAAGGATTTTTGAGATCCGAGACATCTTTGATACAGATAATAGGTAGAGCAGCTAGAAATGTTTTAGGAAGAGTTGTTTTGTATGCAGATTCTGTTACAGGTTCAATGCAAAGAGCTATGGAAGAAACTTTAAAGAGAAGGACAATTCAAATAGAGTATAATAAAGAACATAACATAACCCCAAAAACTATCATAAAGAAAATAAAAGATATAACAGAAGAGATGCAAAATCGCCACAAGAAAATAGCTAAAAAAGAGATGACTCTTGAATCTGTTGGTGTAAAAAATATACAAAAACTAATAAAACAGAAAGAAAAGCAAATGAACGCTTCTGTAAAGATACTAGATTTTGAAACAGCGGCAATACTAAGAGATGAAATAAAAGAATTAAACGATTTAAATAAAGGAAAATGATTAAAAAAATTTTAGTTCTATTTTTATTTCCATTTATAGTTTTTGGTGCAGAAATCTATCAGGATTTTCAAGGTATATTTGAAGCAAAGGTTTTAAGTGTTGTTTCTGAAAAATATCAAAAACTTCAAGGAACAAATACAAATATATTTGTTCAAGATTTAGAAGTTTTAATAACTAGCGGTCAAAAAAAAGATCAAAAAGTTTTTCTGCAAAATGATTTTCAAAAAATTAAAAAAGGAGATAAAATATTTGTTAATTATCTAAAAACCATAGATGATAAAGAGATATATACATTTAAGGATAAAGACAGAAGAGGAGCTTTATTTTTTACACTTCTAGTTTTTATTTTTATTGTTATATTATTTAGTGGTTTTGGAGGTCTAAGATCTTTAATATCATTATTTTTAAGTTTTCTAGCTATATTTTTTGTCCTAGTGCCACTCCTCCTTTCTGGTTATTCAGCGATTTTAACTAGTATTTTTGTTGGAGGTATTATACTTGCATTTGCTATTTATATAACTCATGGATTTAATCTAAAATCAAATATAGCACTGCTTGGAACTTTTATATCTGTATTTATAACATCACTCTTTGCAAAATTTATAATTTCTCAAACATCTTTAACAGGATTTTCTTCAGATGAAAGTATTTATTTAAATTTAAACACAGGGGGTATATTAAATTTTGAAGGACTTTTGTTAGGAGGAATCATAATAGGCATTTTAGGTGTTTTAGATGATATATCGATCACTCAAGTTGCTGTTGTTTTTGAACTGAAATCTTTATCAAATTCAATAACATCTTACGATCTTTACAGAAGAGCTATAAGGGTTGGCAAGGAGCATATAGGGGCACTTGTAAACACTTTGGTTTTAGCATATAGCGGAGTTTCTCTTTATCTAATACTTTTATTTTCAACAAGCGAAGAGCCTTTTAGTTATATTGTAAATAGTGAAATTTTTGCAACAGAAATAGTCAGAACAATAATAGGTAGTATAGGTTTAGTTATATCTGTTCCCATAACAACTTTTCTTGCGGTGTATTTTGTTAATAAATTTAAGGTGGATCTAAGTAAATACAAAGATCATAATCATATTCACTAAAATTTAATCTCTAAAATATCTATATTTTAAGTCATTTTTTGATAGTAGCCAAGATTTTTTATAAAAAGCTGTATTTTTAGTTGACAAAAAAATATATATGTGATAATATATATTACAGATTAGGGGATATGCAAAGGTCCTGCATATCCCTGAAATTAAACCAGCCAGACCGACAATCTGGTTGGAATCAAAAAAAAGGATCGGCCGAGATAGAGGGGATTGTCACCCCCCTTGATGCTCGACTCTGTGAGGCCTCAAAGGTCTCACGGAAAAATTAACAAGCGGCGTCATGTTCTACCACAAGGTGTTCGGGCGCCGCTTTCCTTTTGTCATTTTTTAAAACAAACTCTGGGTTCGGACTTCTTCTTTTGGTTCCCAATGTTTTGTATCTAGTCTAATCTCTTTTACAAACGGTCCTTCTTTAAACATCAACTTATTGTTTTTCATAGCAAATTCATAAACTTCTTTGGTTATCTTTACATCTTTAAGACAATATTCTCTTATCTTTTCTATCTCTCCATTTTTCCACCAAACTATAGCTTCGAGACCATTTCCACTTTTATTTACACCAAGTGTCCCTTCGGCTATCTGATCTAACTTCATTCTTCTGCCGTATGCTTGTCTTATTTCTTTTAATATATCTAAACTTCTAAATTTTAGTAAATCACCTGCATAGTATTTATTTAAAAGCGGTATATCAAAGTGATCACCGTTGAAAGTTATCAGTATCTCCGCTCTTTCAAATATTGGCCACATAAGATCAAATTCTTCTTGAACAAAACTGTGATATTTTCCAGTTTCGTATTCATAAAGACCAACCAAAGATATATCCAAATCTGCTGGATTATTTGATCCAACATCTGTAAAAAGATTTCTTGTTTCTATATCAAAGACTATTTTTCTCATTTATTTTATTTTTTCCAATACTTCTTCAAAACTTCCTGTAAATTCTTGACTTGTTTTTAAATTTTTTAGTTTATATTTTCCTGTTTTTACTTCATCTTCTCCTATACAAATAATGAATTCTATTTTATTTTTATCAGCATATTTTATTTGGTCGGAAATTTTTTTTGATGTTAGGTCAACCGAAGTATTTATATATTTTGATCTCATCTTGTCTGCAAATACAAAAGCTTCTTTTCTAAATTCTTCTGATAAAACACAGATGTGTAGTTTTGTTGTATTTTTATAATCTGGTAGTAGATTTCGTGTTTCCAAGAAATCTCTAGCTGTTACATCACCCATACCAAAACCAAATGCTGGTATTTTTTCATCATCAAAAAGAGATGTCAGGTCGTCATAACGGCCTCCGCCAAAAAGGGATCTGTTATTTTCTTTGTCTGTATCAAAAACTTCGAAAACTGTTTCTGTATAATAGTCAAACCCTCTCATTAAAGTTGGTGATATGACTATGTTGTCTATCCCATCAGAGTTTAATCTCTCGGCTATTTGTAATATTTTCAAAACATTTTTATTTTCTTGTCCCAAGAAAGACAGTGTCTTTTCTGTATTTTCCAAGATGTTTACTAGATTTTCTGCTTTATCATTTACGATTTCTCTCAGTGAATTTTCAAAAACATCTTTTGAAATTTTTTCTTTTTTGTCTAGTATTTTAGATACTTTTTGAGACTCTGTTTCTGTTATTTCTAACTTCTCAAAAACATCTTTCAAAATTTTTCTGTTGTTTATTTTGATGATGAAATCAGAATTTTTAGCTCCAAAATTTATCATTATTTTGTAAGCAACTTTTATTGTTTCAATATCAGCTTCTAAACTTTCAACTCCAAATATATCAACATTTAGTTGAAAGTGTTCACGGAGTCTACCTCTTTGTGGTTTTTCGTATCTGAAAAGGTTTGGAATAGAATACCATTTTGCTGGAAAAGATATTTCTCTTTTTCTTTTGACTATCATTCTGGCAACTGTTGGAGTCATCTCTGGTCTTAGTGTAACTTCTCTGTCGCCACGATCTTTAAATGTGTAAGTTTGCTCATTTACTATTTCTTCACCTGTTTTTTCTTTGTATATTTCTGAATTTTCAAGTATTGATGCTCCGTATTCAACAAATCCAAAAGATTCGACAGTTTTTCTCATTGTGTCAAATATATAGTTCAATATGTATTGGTCTTCAGGGTAAAAATCCCTAACTCCTTTGTAATTTTCTGTTGATAACTTTTTCATAAAAACAGTATATCATAGTTTTTTATAAATTAAATATTTATGATATATTTGTTTCTAATTAACTCAAATGATTGTATTTTATAAAAATAAAGGTGAGACACCTCTTCAAATGATAGATAGGATTAGGCTAGAGAAGCCTTATTTAAAGTCTGAAAAACTTTCTTATGCTGGTAGACTAGATCCTATGGCAGAGGGTTTGATTTTGGTGCTTGAAGGTGATGAAAATAAAGATAGAGAAAAATATCTAGGATTAGATAAAAGTTACCAAACTGATATTTTATTTGGTTTAGAAACAGATACTGGAGATGTTTTGGGTTTAATAAAAAATATAACTGATATCAAGGAAGATCAAAAAGAGTTGTTAAAAGAAAAAATACTAGACAGTTTGGAAAAATTTAACGGCAGTTTTGAGCAAAAATATCCAAGTTTTTCGTCTAAGACATTTAAAGGAGTTTCGCTTTTTGAATATGCAAGAAAGGGTCAAGAAGTTGAAGATCTGAAACACCAAGTTAGTCTTTATGATATACAGAATTTTGGTTTTAGAGATCTTAATTCAAAAGATTTTTGCAGTAAAGCTTTGGATGATATTTCTGTTGTTAAAGGGGATTTTAGACAAGAAGAAATATTACAGAAGTATAAAGAAAATTTTGAAAACAAAGAATTTAATTTTTTGGTTTTGAGTTTAGAGATAAAAGTTTCTAGTGGTTTTTATGTTCGTCAGTTTGCAATAGATCTGGGCAAGGAAGTTAACCTTCCAGCACTAGCACTGAAAATAAAAAGAACAAAAGTAGGGGATTATTAAAATTTTATTATTCAAGAAAGGGGTTTTTATAAACAAATATATTTTGAGCGAGCCTCCGCAGGCGAGGAGCATGGTTTTGTCATAGGTTTCATACCTTGACAAATCCGAGCCGAGGACAGCCGAAATCTTCGCTGGAAGATTGAGGGAAGCGAGACGAAAGATATATTTGTTTATAAAAAATAAACATATTGATTTTTTTCTCAAAATCTTGTATTTTATAGAAAGATGAACATTTACCATAAATTAGGTGTTATTATGAGGAAAAAGAGAGAATCTTTGTTTTTATCCAGAAAAAACACTTCGAAAATTTTTGGTATTAGTGTTGAGATTTTAAATTCAATTGAACATGGTGATTTTTTTGATTTAGGTGTAGATAAAAAAATTATTATTGAATATATGAAAAAAATAATTTCTGATAAATCTTTAAGTGATGTAATTGCTTTATTAAATAGATGTTATTCAAGAAAGTCTTTTGAAAAAAGAATCTATCCATCTGTTATTGTCAAAAGAAAATGTCTTAGAACCTTTTGTCGGCGATAGCCGATTTTTTTATGGTTTAAAACTTTTAGCTTTTTTACGAAGTCTAACTGATTTTGGAGTGATTTCTATAAACTCATCATCATTCATTATCTCCATTGCTCTTTCAATAGAAAGTTTCCAAGCTGGTGCTAAAAATATAGCATCATCTGAACCGGAAGCTCGCATATTTGTTAGTTGTTTACCTTTTGTTGGGTTTACTACCAGATCTTCACCTTTTGATACATTTCCGATTACCATCCCTTCATAAACTTCTTCTGCTGGTTCTATGTATAAAGTTCCTCTAAGCTGAAGATTATCCAGTGAAAATGCAAGAGCTTTTCCTTTTACCATAGAAACCATTGCTCCAAGATGTGTTCTTTTTATATCACCAACAAAAGCTTTAAATTCTGTAAACCTTGATGAAAATATTCCTAGTCCTTTTGTGTCTATTATAAATTGACCCCTGTAACCCAAAAGGCCTCTTGTTGGTGCATCAAAAATAAGTCTTTGATGTCCTTCTTCTTGTTTTATATTTGTAAGCATTGCTTTTCTTTCTGACAGTTTTGATATAACTGCACTTGCAAATTCATCTGGAACATCAATAACAACCTCTTCAAATGGTTCATAATCAATGTCATCTATTTTTTTTATGATAACTTTTGGTTGAGAAACTTGAACTTCATAACCTTCTCTTCTCATATTTTCTAACAGTATTGCAATATGAAGTTCGCCTCTACCGTAAACAGTCATATTTTCTCCTCCTTCAAATAACACTTTTAAACCAACATTAACTTCCATTTCTTTTTCAAGCCTTTCTCTTATTTGTCTTCCTGTGACAAATTTACCTTCTCTTCCGGCAAAAGGTGAGTCGTTTACTAGAAAATCAAGAGATATTGTTGGCTCGTCTATTTTTATTGCAGGAAGAGGGCCAGTATTTTCATCTGTTGATATGCTATCTCCTATATATATTTCACTTATACCAGATAGCATTATTATATCTCCACAAATAGCCTCATTTACTTCTTTTTTGTTTATACCTTCAAAAGTGTATATTTTTGTTAGCTTTCCTTTTATTTTTTTACCACCTATTTGTGTCACAAAAACAGTGTCGTTTATTTTCAGTGTCCCTTGGTATATCCTACAAATACCCATTCTTCCTAAAAAGTTATCATAAGCTAGATTAAAAACTTGTAAGATTGCAGGACCATCTTTTTTTTCATTTGCAGGTTTTACTTGTTCTAAAACAACATCAAGTAATGGGTTGAGATTTGAAGATTCTTCTTCTAGTTTTCTTTTGGCAATACCATCTCTACCTATTGCAAAAACTGTTGTGAAATCTAGTTGCTGGTCATTTGCTCCAAGTTCCATAAAAAGTTCGAGCACCATCTCTTCAACATCTTTTGGTCTACTTGCTGGTTTGTCTATCTTGTTTATAACAACTATCGGCTTTAAACCTATTTCAAGAGATTTCTTCAATACAAATCTTGTCTGTGGCATAGGACCTTCTTGTGCATCGACTACCAAAAGAACTGTATCAACTGATCTTAAAACTCTTTCAACTTCAGAACCAAAATCAGAGTGACCAGGAGTATCAACAATGTTTATCTTTGTATTTTTGTAGAAAAGGGAAGTGTTTTTTGCATATATGGTAATACCCCTTTCTTTTTCAAGATCGTTTGAGTCCATTGAAACACCCTCTTTTTCCATACCGTTTTGACGAAGAAGAGCATCTGTTAAAGTTGTCTTTCCGTGGTCAACGTGGGCTATGATTGCTATGTTTCTTATATCCATAAAGTTTAAAAATTCGGCTTTTTGGCCGTGTATTTACTTAATTAAAGCATTTTTTAAATATATAGTCAAATTTGGCGATTTGTAGTATGTTTAAAATAGGATGAATGTAAGGATAAGTGTGAAAAATTCAGAATTGATTAAGATTCTGTTGGTGAGAATAATGTATTCTCATTTGTTTATAACATTTCTTTCTACTGGATTTCTGTATTTTTTTTATCGTTCATTGGTTGAAATATATGGCTCAAAAAAATGGTCTGATTCATTCTGGGAAATGATTATTTTATTGCTTATTATCATTGTGGGATATTATTATTACAAGGGATTTTTAAAAGAAAATGAAATTGATTTAAGATTTTGGAAAAAATAAAAGATTATTTTGTTTCCTGCATTTGTTCGGAAATAAATCCAGACGGTGTCTGGTTTTTCTTTTTTTGGGATTTTTGTGATACAATGTCTTAGTTAAAAATAATTAAAATTCATTATGGCAAAAATATCAAAAATTGTTGCAAGAGAAATTTTGGATTCAAGAGGAAATCCAACTATTGAAGTTGATTTGTTACTTTCAGATAAGTCTTTTGGTAGAGCATCTGTTCCGTCTGGTGCTTCAACTGGTAGTCACGAAGCTGTTGAACTGAGAGACGGTGACAAAAAAAGATACGATGGAAAAGGTGTTTTAAAGGCAGTATCAAATGTCAATAAAATTATTTTTCCTAAACTTAAAAATAAAGAATTTGATCAGAGAAAATTAGATCAAACTCTAATTTCCCTTGATGGCACAGAAAACAAAGCAAAACTAGGTGCAAATGCTATTTTAGGAGTATCGATGGCTTTTGCAAAAGCTATGGCTGTTTCTATGAAAAAACCTCTTTGGAAATACTTTAAGGAAATTTCAAAAAACAAAGAAGTTACACTGCCTGTTCCTATGATGAATATTTTAAATGGCGGAAAACATGCTGAAAACTCAACAGACTTGCAAGAGTTTATGATAATGCCAAATGGTGCAAAAAGTTTTAAAGAGGCTTTGAGGTGGGGTAGTGAAGTTTTTCATCAGTTAAAGAAAATTTTGAAATCAAAAGAGCTTAATACTTCTGTTGGCGATGAGGGTGGTTATGCTCCATCACTTCCAACAAATGAATCTGCAATCGAGATTATACTTGAAGCAATAGAGAAAGCTGGTTATAAACCAGGAAAAGATATGTCGATTGCAATAGATGGAGCTGCAAGTGAAATATATGAAAATGGTAAATATAATCTAAAAACAGAAAATAGGACTTTGACAAGTGAAGAGATGGTAGATTTTTATGTAAATTGGGTTTCTAAATATCCAATAGTTTCTATTGAAGATGGTTTGGCAGAAGATGATTGGGAAGGTTATAAACTTTTGACAAAGAAAATCGGATCAAAACTACAAATAGTTGGAGATGATCTTTTTGTTACAAATATAAAAAGACTTCAAATGGGTATAGATCAAAAAGCTGGAAATTCTATACTTATAAAACTTAACCAAATAGGAACAATATCTGAGACAATAGATGCTGTTATGATGGCTAGAAAAGCTAAAATGACATCTGTTATATCTCATAGATCAGGAGAAACAGAGGATACAACCATCTCTGATTTTGTAGTAGGTCTTGGAGCAAATCAAATCAAAACAGGTTCTCTTTGTAGGAGTGAGAGAACTGCGAAATACAATCAGCTTCTAAGGATCGAAGAAGAGCTTGGTGCAAAAGCAGTATTTAAAGGAAATAAGGCATTTAAGATAGTTTAATATTATGACAGGAAAATTATTTTTAGTTAGACATGGTGAGTCTGAATATAACAAGTTAGGTTTATGGACAGGTCATACAGATGTATCTTTGGCTGAGGGTGGATTCCTTGAGGCTAAGAAAGCTGGTGAGATACTGAAAAATAAAAAAATAGATGTTGCTTATATTTCAGATTTAAAAAGAACACAGGAAACTCTTGATGAAATTAAAAAGGTTTGCGGTATTGATGACATAGCTTGTCAGGCAGTCGCTGCTTTGAAAGAAAGAGATTATGGTGTTCATACTGGAAAGAATAAATGGCAAGTTAAAGATGAGATTGGTGAAGAAGAGTTTCAAAAAATAAGACGAGGTTGGGATACAAAAATAGAAGGGGGAGAAACTCTAAAAGATGTTTTTGACAGAGTTGTGCCGTATTATAAAGAAAGTATAAAGAAAGATTTGTTAGATGGTAAAAATGTTCTAGTTGTATCTCATGGAAATACACTTAGAGCTCTTGTCAAATACCTAGAAGACATAGATGAAGCGGAGGTTTGTAATCTTGAAATCGGAACAGGAGAAGTTCATTGTTGCACAATAGATGAAAATGGTAAATCAACTTGTAGAGAAATATTGAAATAATTTGCAAATCTAGATAAAAGACCGAAAAAAACTTGATATAAATCAAGTTTTTTGTTATGGTATTTTGCGGAAATGGCACAACATAAAAAGATTTTTCTTTTTATCGGCCCTCCTGGTTGCGGGAAGGGAACACAGATTGATTTGTTAAGAGAAAAATTTAGAGAAGATGCTGAATTTTTTGGAATGGGAGATTATATTAGAGAAAAAAGAAGACAAGATGAAGGGTTTAATCAATTTTGTATTAATGGTGGTATGGATGATGGTATTTTATTATCCGATGAAATTTCAAAAGTAATTGTAAATGAGGTTATTGATAGATTCTTTAATTCTAAAAAAAGATTTTTGTTTTTAGATGGTTATCCAAGAACATTAACACAATACTTTCATATTCATTCTTTGCATTATAAAGAACATTTAGAACAATTTTGTTTTAATATTTTTCCTATCATCTTTGAAGTTCCAGATGGTGTTCTTCTTGATAGGATTAAAAAAAGAGCAGTTACTTCTGGAAGAACTGATGATAAAAAAGCTGTAGAAAGAATAGGTGCTTATAGAATACATACTTATCCGATTGTAAATGTATCAGCAGTTATTCCAAGATTGATGGTAGATGGTGAAAAACCAGTAGATCAAGTTTATAAGAAAATATTTTCCTTTATTACTGAAGATCACCCTACTTTTGCTTTAAATGATGTGGTATTTGATGATTACCTTGATTGATTTTAATCTTATTGAAAAAGAAGGCCTAGGGCCTGTTTTTTATATCAAGTTTTTAGCAGATAGATGCACAGTTTGCACATTTTTTAGCATCTTTGTGTATCTCGGACATACATTCTTTGCAAGTTTTTGTCATAAACTCTTTGGTTTCCTCTGGTTTTTTCATTTTCTCTATCAGCATACTCATTGGTTTTACAACAAAAAAGTATATAGCCCCGGCAACTATAACAAAAGATATTAGAGCATTTATAAACTCACCATATAAAAATTTACTTCCGTTTATCGTGAAAAATAATCCAGAAAAATCCGGTGCTTTAACTATTGCTCCGATAAGTGGTGTAAGTATACCTTTTACCAGAGTATCAACAACTGTTCCAAAAGATGCTCCTATAACAACACCAACTGCGAGATCTATAACATTTCCTCTCATTATAAAAGATTTAAATCCATTCATATTTTTCTTAAATTAAATTTGTAACAAATCTATTTTATAACAAAAATTATCAAATAGTAAAATGATTTTTCATAAAGTGTATCTAAACAATATTTTAACCTAAACTTTGCAATAGTTCTTGCTCTGTCAGTGTTACACTCTCACCACCTTTGATTTTTCTTTCTAGTATTCTTTGAGCAATTATTTTTTCGACACTATCTTGTATAACTCTTTTTATTGGTCTTGCACCAAACTGTCTATCAAATCCTTTTGATGCTATGAAATTTACAAGTGTATCATCTATAACCAGATTTATACCTTTTTCTTTTAAACCATTTTTTGTTTTTTCAAGCATTAGTTTTGCTATTTTTGTTACATCTGTTTGTGATAGTGGGTGAAATAATATTACATCATCAAATCTGTTCAAGAGTTCTGGTGTAAAAATACCTTTTTCAATAATAGTGTCTATAATCTTGGGTTTCTGGGAATTTAGATCAACTTTATTTTCCATCATCTCCCAAATAAAATCACTTCCTGCATTTGAAGTTGCTATGATAATCAGGTTTTTACAATTTACTCTTTTTCCGGAATAGTCACTGAAAAAACCTTCATCTATTACTTGTAAAAATATGTTATGAACTTCTCTACTAGCTTTTTCAAATTCATCGAGAAGTAGCACATTGTAAGGATTTTCACGGATTTTATTTGCCAAGATGCCGTCTGTTGAGTTTTCAAAAGAACCTATCAGTTTATCAACACTTTTAGCTGATGAAAATTCTGACATATCCAGTCTTATGATTTTGTCTTCACCTTTGAAAAATAGGGAAGCCAATGTTTTTGTTGTTTCTGTCTTGCCTACACCAGTTGGTCCTAAAAATAAGAAAGATCCTATCGGTTTGTTTTTACTTGTCATACCTGTTCTTTGTCTTTGCAGTGTATCACTGATTCCTTTTATAGCTTCTTTTTGACCTACTATTCTTTTTTCCATATTTTCTTGTAGATGCATCAGGGCAAAACTCTCATCTTCTTTTGGTATGCCAACAGGGATTCCTGTTTTTTTTGAAACAATAAAATCTATATCTTCTTTTGTTAATGTATTTTTACCGTTTTCTTTGCAATATATAGGTGTTTCTGTCAATATATCTATGGTCTTATCTATCAAACTTTGATCCATAAAAAATCTGTTTATATTTTCATCTAAGGATTTTACAGCTCCCCAAGTGAAAAAAATACCATATTGTGCTTCTATGTTAGGTAGGTTATCTGTTATAAATGAAGATAGTGACATATTTTCATCATCGTATTTTATAACCTCAAAATGTTCCATCAAACTCTCTTCTTTTTCAATAACAAAGTGAAAAGTTTTTACAGGTGAAGTTGCAATGATTTGAATTTTGGATTCCAAGTATGGATCTAAAATACCTAAAATATCACTACCAATATTTTTAGATGAAAGTATAAATGCAGGTAAGTCCTCTATAACCAGTATTATATTTTTTGATTTTACAACTTCGTTCAATATTGCTAAAAATATCTCCTCAAATTTATATTTATCTTTACCCTCTGAAAGCAAAATATTTGTTTGTAAGTTGTAAATAATCTTGTTTGTAAGTTCTGGTGCCACTTTTTTTGAGACAATATTTCTTTGCAAATCATTTATAATATCTTCTTTAACTATCGGATCATTTCCTAAAAGCATTACATTTGATTGCCAGTTTTTAGATAAAACTGATTCTATTGATTTTAATACATTGTTTTGACTATCACTTTGTATCAGATCATTTTGATAGTTTTCAATCAAATAAGCATATTTTTTCAATGTAAAAGCTGTGCTGTATGACCAGTCTGTTCCTATTGGTGTGATTTTTGATAGGTTTTCTTTTGACCAAGACATCCTTGATCTTCTTTTTACATTATCTTCTTTTTGGATAAAATACAGACAAGAGAGCAAATCCTCTTTATTTATTGATTTTGAAAATAAAAACTGTCTCAATTCTTCGTTTTGATCATAGATAGACATAACAAAAGAAACAAAAGGTTTATTTTGATCAAAATTGTTTAGTTCTTCTATTTTTAGATTTTTATTGTAGAGATCAAGTAGTTCATCTTTATTTATACCTAGTCTTTTAAAGATATAAAATCCATATTCTGAAAAAAATAAACCACTAAAAGCATTTGAGTCTTTAACTTTGGAAAGTATAGAAGATAGTATCCAAGAACCTTTGAAAAATCTTCCTCCGTGGTGGAGTGTTAGGTTTTCATCCAGCTCTAAAAAGTATCTGCTATTTATATAAACATTAAAACATATATGTTTAACAAAAATGGCTAGTGATATGACTGCCAGAGCAGTATAGTTTACATATTCTTTTATCAGATTGTAACTAGAAGCTATTTGAAGAGAAATAAAAAGTAATACAAAAGAAAAAGATATTGTCAGTATTAACCTTCTTTTTCTATAAGGAAAAAACCTATCAGCTATGGTTGCTTTTATGATCGGAGAATAGATTTTTTTTAGTTCTTCTATTTTCATAATATTTTAATGCCATAAATAAATAAAGCTAATACCAGTATTGGCATAAGTATCCATATAAAAAATGATGCTGTCATAAACACAAGAGTTATGGTAAAAAATATAAAGTTAAAGAAGATAAATATAACTCTGATCAAAAACCCAACAATCCTCATAAGTGTATTTATAATAAAATCAGACAAATACTCGTCTATACTAAAATTTTCAGGATATTCTATGTCCATTCGTCTCCATGGTGTAAAAAGATTTAGAAACATTGTTTTGGTTGAAAATATTCTGAAAATTGACCAGATTATATTTTTCCAAAAAGAAAATATATAACCAAAACTTTCTGTGTAGTGCCAAAGTAAATAATCTGATGAAATATAGATTAAGTTCATATTAAAATTATATATCAATTTATGTTTAATCCAAATATGTGGATTATTTTTGAATATTTGAAAAAATATGATTTATAATTGTTATTATGAATAAAAAATTTAATTTTTCAAAAGGTTTTACATTAATAGAGCTTTTAGTGGTTATTGCTATCATAGGTATGCTTTCATCTATTGTTTTAGGTCAGCTAAACAGTGCTAGAAACAAAGGGTCAAATACAGCCGTCAAAAATAACTTAGCAAATCTAAGATCAGTTGCAGAACTTTATTATGATGGTAATAGTAATAGTTACAACGGTGTTTGTAGTAGCACATCTGTTACTAAGGGTTTGGATGCTGCAAGTCAGTCAGGGGCAGGGAATACAACTTCTGATGTTTGCAACAACACCGCTACTGCTTGGGCTGCATCAGCTCCTCTCAAAACAGCAGAAGGAACAAGTAACTATTGGTGTGTTGACTCTTCTGGTGCATCAAAGGGCCATGCTTCTGTATTAGGTTCAGGAGTAACAGTTTGTCCTTAGTGTTGATTTTATATGTTTAATATAAAAAATATATTATTTTTTCTGATACCTGTTATATTTGTTTCAACTTTAACTTATGCATCTATTCAATCTTCCGGTTATTTTGTCTGTGTAAGGGAAAATGGCACAGCGGATATTGTTGTAAGTGGTTTTACTAAAAAACAAGATTGTAAAAATAAAGAGTTGAAAATAGAACCGCCGAAAGAACTACATGTTTTTGATTCTAAAAATGTTGATTTAGGAAAATTTGTTTCTTTTGATTATCTTGATACATCAAGATATTTAATCTATGATCAAGATTTAAAATTAAATGTTAGATATTCAATGTTATATATAGGAGAAATAACAAATCAAACTATGTATTTTGATGGTCAAAATTGTGCTGGTAAAGTTTTTATGGATAAAGATTCTATTGTTCCAGATTTTGTTTATAGTGATTTTTATAATCTCTATACTTATGATAAAGAAAATACAGATGATATTATCATAAGTTCTGGATCAACAAACAATGGAAGTCCTAATTGTTATGATTATGGTAGCCACAATAGTTCTGCAAAAGGTAAAATTTTACTAAAAAAGATAGATAGTTTATATCAACCAACTTTTCCATTATACATAAAAAATATTTAATTTTTATATAAAATCTACCTATTTTTGTATATTTCTTGTATTTGTTCTCTTAACTCTTTATCTTCATTGAGTGTCTCATCAATTGTAAATAAATCAGATTCTATTTTTCCTAAATCTCTTAATTCTTCAAGTTTTAAATCAAGTTGTTCTACTAAAATATCATTTTTTCTTATCATATATGGCAAGAAATCATCCGTTTTCTCTATATCAAAAAATTTAATATCATCAAAGTCATTGCTTGAACTTGGTATTTTTGAAAATCTATTTTCATTCCATATTACAAAAAATATCTCTACATTTTTACCATCACTTGTGTCTATAATTTTTCCAACCAAAATAAGATCATCTTTTACTAACTTTACACCAGATCCTCCTTCTTTTGATGTGGTTTCTTCCTCAACTTCTCTTATTGCACAATCTAAAATAGTTTCATTTCCTTCACATCCACCACCAAAACCGTTTATTGTTCCGTGTAGTTTGGGTTTTTGTGGACTATTTTTTTTACCCATCATTATTTCTTTTTTACCATTAGCTGTTCTAACAAAAAATACAAGTGAAAATTCTTTTCTCATAAATATTTATTATATTCCTATATAGATATAATAACATTAAAATTAGTGTTTTATAAAAATTAAAATCACCCACTATTAGTGAGTAATTATTGAACAATAAAACCTATTTTTTTCCATATAATATCACCATTTCCGTCTCTGATTGCAGTTATACATCGTCTATTAATGGTCTCATCATAATAATTATTATTAGATAAACCTATTTTTATATAATTTTTAAATTCCCTCAATAATGCAGCGTCATATAGATATATAGTGTCACCTCTAACTTCAATATATCCATGAAATTATTTAATGTTTTTGATAGGATATCTAGGTTTTAATTGTATAGAAAATTTCCATCGAACATTTTCTTCAACTGTATTCATTCTGGTAAAATATACTAATACATATAATCTATTTTGTCAAAAATAATAAAATATATTTGGGTTTACATTTTGCTAAATTGTATATAGTATATTCATTGGATATGAGCCATCTTCAATTGGAAACAAAATTAGAAATCACTGGTAGATTATTATTTTTAGGTAGAATTTTGAAGATAAAAATAGGGTTTAAAAATTTTCATTATTCAGTTAATAATGTCAGTGAAATAAGAGAGATTAGAAACGGTGTGTTGAGAAGAATCTCTGTAAGACAGTTAAATGAATATGATATATCTAAATATAACAATAAAATATATAAAGTAACATTGTCTGAAATAAGTTTTTGTAATTATCCCAAAGGAATCAAAAGGAAAAAAATATTATACGATGTTTTTATTCATATATAATTAAGACTGCATTCGGTTGCAGTTTTTTAAATCAATTGTAATTTAATTTTTATAAAAAAGTGATCTCTTGTGGAGATCACTTGATTTGAAATTTTTATACAAAAATTTGTTTATTTACAAGATTCACATATACAGAACATTTTCTCATAAGTTCTTCATGTGTTCCTTCTCCAACAATAACTCCTTTATCTAGTACGATTATTTTATCTGCGTCTCGAATTGTACTAAAACGATGTGCGATTATTAAAGTCGTTCTGCCTTTAGAAGCTTCATTGATTGATTCCTGGATTACTTGTTCATTCTTAGAATCAAGACTACTTGTGGCTTCGTCAAAGATTAAAATTTCAGGCTCTTTAATTAAAGCCCTAGCAATTCCAACCCTTTGACGTTCTCCACCTGAAAGTTTTACTCCTCTTTCACCGATAATTGTATCAAATCCTTGTTCTAATCTACTAAAGAAACCATCGATACAAGATATTTTGGCTATATGGGTTAATTTTTCTTCTAACACATTGTTTCCTTGATTGTTTGTACAATAGGTTATGTTATATCTTAATGTATCATCAAAAAGAAATGTATCCTGATCCACAACACCAATTGATCTACGGAAATGTCCAATATCAAGATCTCTAAGTTTGTATCCATCAATTATTATTTCTCCTGTTTCTGGATCCTGAGCTCTTATTAATGTGTGAATTATGGTTGATTTACCTGAACCAGATTCTCCAACAAAAGCAATTTTTTCCCCTGGTTTTACTTTAAAACTTATATTACTAAGTGCTGGTATAATTCTTTCTGTTTCATATTTTTCATCATCAGATTCTGATAATGTTTTTTTGTTACCTCTTCTGTTGTAGCGCAAGGTGACATTTCTAAATTCTATTTCACCTCTAAATTTATCTGGTCTGATAGGGTTTTGAATCATTTTGATGTCAGGTTCAATTGAGAGCATTTCAAAATATCTTCTAACTGAAATATAAGATTGGATGAATTTGCGATGAAGATGGCTTACATTACCTAAGCTACCTAAAGCGTTTACTGCCCATGTCATAAACATGACAAATTGGCCCAATGTGTATACTTTGTTGTGTGTATAATTTATACAAATAACTAGTATTATTGAAAGAGATATTGCTGTGATTGAGTTACGAAATGCTGCTAAGGTTACAAAACGTCTCCATACGCTAACTGCAAAATTAAATGTTTTTTCAAGGCTTTTTTTGCATTCGCTTTGAGCAGTAGCCTCTTTTGCATTTGTTATGATAAGGGTTATGTTTCGTAATACTTCACTTTGAAATTTTGAATTTTCAATAAACATACCCTCAATCTCTCTGAAGTCTTTCTGAAAATAATTATTAATTTTCATTGCAGTAAAAATGTAAATGATCATTGTAAAAAGCACAACTAAACCTATTGGTTTACTCCAGTACACAAGAATACTTGTTAAAATAGACATTTCTGCAAAAAGCGGAAGTGCTTGATATAGAATAAGATCTCCTAAGTTTGCTAAAGCGCTTTCGCCTCTGTTGATGATGCTGTGTTTGATTCCTGAATTTTCACTTGAGTGTTGTCCTATTGAAAAACAAAATAATTTACTCAGTGTAACCTCCTGCATTCTTTTTGGAATAGCATAGTCTATATATGCCATTTCGTATCTTTCTCGTAACCATGTAAAAATAGTTGCTCGGAAAAACCAAAGGAAAATAGAACATCCACCAAAAACATAAACCTTGTTGAGAGGGGAGTTTTTTGTCAATTCATCAATTATTTTACTGTTAAGCCATGGTATTAACATGTTTATGGCTTGAGAGATTATTATAAATACAAGAAGTCCAAGCATCTGTACTTTCAATGGTCTGTAAGCTTCAAATACTTGTTTTGCAAATTGTCTTGACGACAAATTTCTCTCCTTTTGATTTCAAAGATCTTTCCTGGATTTCAGACCTCCAATTTTGTAATTACTTGGAGGTCTGAATACATGAAATGAATATTAAAAAATAATATTCATAAATAAAAAACATATCTAAATATGATAATTGTTTCGGATTATACTTCATAATTTTATAAAAGTCAATAAATAATACTACAAAAAATTGTTAGTCAATTCTTTATATTTTTTAATGTAATGTAAAAAAGAAGTATTGTTTTAGGTTTTCTTTCTGATCAGGTTAAATATTTGAGTTGTTTTTATATACTATTGATAAAGAAAAAGACATGAATATTTTCCATGTCGTATTTACTAATTTTTACTTGTTGGTTTAAATAATTTATTATTAATTTTGTTAGATTATAATTTCAACCTCATCAAATGATAACTCTCTTTTTATTAGTACTACAGGTTTAACAAATCCACCTTTGTACTTATAAATAGGAGTTATTGTGCGTGCTCTAGCTATTAAACCTCTGCTATAATATTCAGACTGATTTTTTTCATGTATTTTTATTTGGTATTTTTCATATTCATCTTGATCGGCAATGTATATATCATCTGCCCGATTTGGTCTTATAAGTACTACATGATTTTCACTAGAAACAATACGATGATAGCCTGGAATATTTAATCTACTTATTTGCATATCTTTCGTTACTTTGCCAAGACCACACCATAAAAAACTTTCATATGCGATAATAGGGACATTATAACCCTTTTCTTTAATAGAATACATAAGTGGAGGACCTGCACTGGTTAAACCGTAACATTCAGATGGATGGAGTTGTTTAGGATCAATCTTTCCTTTACTGATACAGATAGCATCATAATTGTCACAAAAACAGAAAATGCTATCAAATTCTTTTGGTATTGGAATAACTTCTTTTGAATCAAGTGTCTCGGTTCTATTTTTTAGGATAGGATATGATCTAATTATATCTAACATGTTTTCGAAGTGTTTTTTAAAATCATTGAAAACTTGTTTAGCTTCTAACCTTTTCGTGTCTTTGTCTATATTTTTCTCTACATCTAATTTTTTAGTATATTGTGATGTGAATATTGTTCTTTCTATGAAGTAAAAAAAATCTCCTACAAATATTTCAATTCCAGTTCTAGGATCTTTAATTAGTTCTTGATAGTAACATGATCTACTACCATTATTTTCTGTATAAAGATAGATTATTAAATCTTTGTCTTGGATTTGAAGAGTTCTCTGGTTAATAGAAATACCAATTACACCTGCAATATCATTATATACACCACCACTAATTTTTCTTTGGATACGGCCAAAATTTATCTTCAAACCACACCCATCTATACTTGAGACATATTTGAATTTCTGTCTACCGGAACCATATTTGCAGAAATGAATATTTATATTTGGTACACTCCAATTACGCTTTTGGAGTTCTTTAATTATTGTGTTACAAATATCATTAAATATTAGGGTCTTTGAGTTTGGATATAGGAACCTCATAGGCCTCTTTTTTGAACAAATTACCAGAATAAATCTGGCTACTTTAAATGATTTTACATTATAATATGTAATTGTCAATTTTATCATATAAAGAGAAAAGGATTTAATAATGTTTAAATAAATAGTACCTGCCAATATTTAAAATTTTGTTATATTTGAAAATAGAGTTGGTTATTTCATTTGTAATATTATTTTATTTACAATTCAGGATATGCTTTGTAAAAATTTATATATAATTAAGGAATTTATTTTATAATTTAAACAATAAATATTAGGATATTTTTATATAATATAATGATATATGTGTTAATTATTAGATTTTTAACATTTTGGGAATATCATTTAATAGATAAAAAACCAAGAATAATGTTAAATAGATAGTTTAAATTACCAAAAATTACTATTTTCATTTAGATTCTATATTTGACAAAAATATAAAAAATTTTATTATTACCTAGGTTGACTACCGCTATTGCGGTTTGTCAATGTTCTTTAAATCAACTTAGGAGGCAAGAAATTGCGCCAAACATCACCATTTTCCTTCATTGCAAATGTGGGAACAGTTGCTAATCTTGGCAATCAGGCATTTGCTAAAATTCAGATCAAGTATGATGGTTTGATTGTCAAATCAAATACTCATTTGATCCTGGTTCTTGACTGCTCAGGTAGCATGTTGGATCAAATCGGAAAGTTGCGAGACGATGTGAAGAAATTTGTAAATAGTCTTAATTCTGATACAAAAATTTCTATTATCGTCTTCTCTGGACATCGACAGTCTCGTCTCATTATCAAAGCGACTAATTGCACTGAAGAGGGTAAGAAGTTGCTATGCGATGCTGTGGATCGTGATATTGAAATTATGGGTTGTACTGTGTTCTCAGAGGCATTGCAGAAAGCTATCAAGATCGCTAACTTTACTAACACCAATCACATGCTAGTTCTTTTTACTGATGGTTGTCCTGTTCCAGTAGAGTGGTCTAAGCAGGAAGAAATTAGCAGGGCAGTCACTGAAGTTCAAACTATGCGTGGTATGGGAGTTGGTCTTTCATGTCTTGGATACGGGGCACATTACAATGGCTTATTTCTGGAGAAGCTAATGGGTGCCTGTGGTAACAATGGCATTCTTGAGCACATGGACGTTGTGGGTGGGAAGTTTTCCGAGCTTGTCACCAAGATTTTTGATATCACTCGTCGAACTAAGTTTGGTAAACTTGAATTTGAGATTAAAGGTGGTGGAAATGCTTTCAAGGTAACACCTCAAGCTTTGGTGGTAGGTCTCTCTGGCAAGATTTCGTTCAACGGACTACTTGATGGCGAAACCACGATTTTTGTGGAATTGTCTCAAGATGTCAGTTCACTCGACATCTCAGGTTCTTTCGAAGGAGAAAATTTCTCCATGGAAATCACCACTAATCCTGCTTCGTCCGAAATCAATTATGAGTTTATGGTTGGTAAAGCATCTATTGCGATGACTATCGGCAGAAACAATGAAGCTGCAGAATTGTTTGATTTGGTTGGTTTGAATGAACTTTCTTACCGTGCAAAAGCGAGCAATACTGCAACTGAAAAACGTCGGTTTGCAACAAAGATGCGGTACTATTATGTGAACCGTGATTGGATCGGTGCTGGATTGAAAGATCAGGGGCCAAATCGGTGCGGAATCAATGCGATTCGTCTTATTGCAGAAGGTTGCGAAGCTGGTGAAGTTGTCATTCGTGTGGATCGCTACCAACGGACTGGGATCAGGATGATTAAGGAAGGGGTTGTTTCCGGAAAAGGTAATCCTATTTTAGTCACCAGAGTTACTAGTCATGATTATAGAATGAACTTTGGATTCACTACTTTGGATAGTGGTGCTAAGGTTGCTACTGATTCTGGTTTTAGGCAGTTTAATAACTTCAAGACATATTTAGTTATCGCTGATGGTGATTACCACGATGCACAATTCTCCGCCTCATTTACCCAATCCTACTGGTTCTTAAAGCTTCAGGAAGCTGGAGTGATTGTAGGGGACGCGGTATGGAAGATTGGAGAGTTCTATCGTTTGTTCTTCAACGAGGATTTGCCGGTCGTATCGCCGAATTTTGCTCGACCAGGCGCCCTTGGACTCGTACCTCTTCTCAGAGAAGAGGCTGAGCTTGAACTAAAACAAACAGCTCTCAATGCTCACATAAAAAAGTTGCGAAAAGATGGTGATGTTGAATATGTAGCTTCTCCGAAACAAAGTAAAGATGAAGAACTTGTTGTTGATATGTATGAAGCGGCATGTTGCAAGTACAAGATCATGAGGTACAAAGCTTCAACGCCTCCTGACTACAGTACCACCACGTACGATCAGGCACTTTCTGAACGGAGCAAGGTAAAGAGTCGACTCAATCAAGTTCGGTTCATGTACCGAACTATCCGTGCTGCTTGTGAAATTTCAGGTAGCAAAGTGATCAATTGGGTAGATGTGAAGGCCAACAATTCAGATAAAACCATTCAACGGGCTGAATTCGATGAAGCTCTTCTCCAGCGTGAGGCTTGGAATCAGATGGTTGAATACTCATAAAATTATTAATTGCCACCTGGCTGCTCCCAAAGGAGTGGTCAGGTGGTTTTTTTGTTTCCAAACGAAGTGTTGGAAACAAAATACTCTACAGTTTTTACTGTTGAAAATAATTTAAGTTCTTTGGATTTTTTTAAGTTTGATATTTAAAAATTAATTTTTGTATAAAAAACTTCCATTATGAGACAAATGTTTAGTTATTTATCTAAAATAGGTAGTTGTTATTTCAGAACCTTCAAATTAGTGTTTATAATAGTAATAATCAGTTCAATTTCTGCTTGTTTCATTTTTACCTCTTAAATAACTATTTCCTGAATAGTCCAGTCAATTATTTGATGGGACGAATAGATGTTACAGTCTATTTTCAAAATAAACTGTAAGTGTAAAATTACAAATTTCTTATAAAAACAGAAAACCGCTCACTAAGAGCCAGTGAGCGGCTCTGCTGTAAGCGGTTGTTAGGACTTCAGAAGTTTATGACTTCGCCTTGTGGTCCGTAGACCATTCCCATAGCCATAAACATTGTCATACCGTTAGTGGAATAAGTGGTTGAGGTGAGTGTTGCTGTGACACCATCGAAACCAGCTTCTGTGAGACGATATCGGATTTCGTCTTCCGACTTGGCGCCGAACGTACAGTTCCTTGCCAAATCAGTTGCCTCGTCCCTTGTCAGTGAATGAAAAGGCTTATCAGCCTTCATTTTATCCTCCGGCGAAGTAAGCGAAATCCAGCCTTCACCTTTGTTGTATCTCTGTTTGGGATCCCTTCTTCTAAAGTGTGGGGAACGACAAACTTCTCCAAACTCACGTTTTCCCACGGGGCGTACATGCGTTGGTGAATAATCATCGGACTCTGCTTCACTGTATACAATGGATTCACCCTTGTAGAGGAAGTATGAGACACCGTTGATACGAACCCCGAGTTCTCCTATGTTGTTGACGACCCACTCTACATCCTTTGGGGAGAGGGGTTTGTTGTTATTCATATTCCTTAATCCTTTCTAGATTAAAAATTTACCTATGTAAATAATAGCATAAATATATTTTATTGTCAATGTAAATTTAGGCATTCAACTACTATAGCTAAAATACTTTAAATAATCTTCTTCATATTTTCAATAAGACCAGGATGTGTTTAGTTGGTGAATAAAAAAACCGCCAGGAGGAGGTGGTTTTTGTAAGTTGATGTTGACTACTCTACAGTTGTATAAATGAAAGTATTGTCATCCCTTTCAAATTAGTATCTTTATCCAGTGCTTTTGGTAGTTCTCTTTGCAAGATTTTTACCTGATCCATACTCCTTATTTCATAGGGTATTTGGATCTGAACATTATTAAACACAAGAGTACCATTGTTGTAGGTCAAAACATATCCGATGAAGTATGTGAACATTCTCATCTAAGATTTAAAATAGCATTTATCTGCAGGTTTGTCAATTGTACACTTTCTCTATGTTGGACTAAGTTATATTATGTGTTTGGTTGGTGAATAAAAAAAAGAACCACCTAGATTAAGAGAGTAGGCGGTTCTTTGGAGGTGATTGTGTCAGGAACGTTATTTTGTTCTCGGGCTGGTTTGGAATGAATAGTAGACTGTCAAAAGCCAGGTAAAGAGACCAGTAATACAAATAGGGATTCCAATGAATAAGCCGTACTTATTGGTGATTGGCCATGATAATATGTATATGACAATTCCGCAGAGTGAGATGATTCCGAGCCACTTCCGTTCGAATGTGTGTATGGTGAGTACCAGCACGAATATGAATGTGGTGACGGGCCAGAGCGGTTCTAGCACTCTCAGGACCGAGTAGAACACAAGCAGTGTGCAGACGATCAGTGTTATTAACTGTGTCCATTTCGAGATTGTTTCGAAAATGCTTATCAACTTTTTCACAAAGAACTCCTTTCTCCAATCAAAACATTCTTTTGCAAAAATACTTTGATAGGAGGGCGAGTTGTACAAACCTCGCCCAATGATTTATTACTGTTGGATCATGTGTTGGACCAGAAGAGTTTCGACTTCTTTAAGCCGTTTTTTGTAATGTACTGCAATATTGCCGATATTTGTTTGATCATTTGGATCTTGCAACTGATTGATCATACTGGTCACTGCGACGCGAACTGCCATGGACTGACCAGATGTGAGTTTGGTTGAACCCACGAACACATCAGCCTCAAAGGGTAGTACTTCTCCTGTTTCAAGCCGTAAGTAGGTTTCAAGAGAAACTCCGTGCCTGTCAGCGAGCCGTTGAAGCTCCTTGCGGTAAAGTGGGCTCTCGTAGCGTTCAGTATACGATTTGCCGATCCACCACATGATGTGACCGTTTCGTCGATAGGGGTTCTCTTTACATATCACCTTGACTTCACCTGTCTCTTTGACGATGAACGAGTCATACCAATCATTCATGTCTCTGAATTTCCAGATGATGAGACCTTTATGATTAAAGTCGATCGCGATGTCTTTTTCTTCTCGATCGACTTTAACTTTACCATGACAAGTGTTGAAGTCAAACTCGACAAACTGAACACGTTTACCTGTCAGAACCTCCATGGCTTGCCGAGTATTTTCCAACTTGCCACAAGTGGTGGTGGTCAGCACAGGATACTTCTTTCTTCTAAACATTATCTTCTCCTAGTTCAAGGGATAGACTGAGTAAAACTCAGTAGTCACAGTTCAATGACTTTCTGATTGATATTATACATCAATATAATACAAGAGTAAATATGTTAATTTTTCTCTATGACAAAAGGGTCTCTTTTTTGATTTCAATTCGTCAAAATACGCCCATGAATAAGTATAAAATCGGCACATTCCAGGTGTGAAAAAATAGGTGTAAACTAAAGTAAAATAAAAAGACAAAAGAGAGAAATCATCGAGCACTCAACTGGCGATATGATTATGATTGGTGATATTTTGAAAGATGATCCGAAAGCACTTGAAGAACTGAGGGAAATGAGAAAATGGATGGATGAATTATTAAGGATACCTATGACAAGAAACATCAAGAACTTCAGGACCAAATGGTAAGTACTTGAAATTGAAATGTCTGAACATGGTAAAGCAGATTACGAAAAGCTTCGCTTTACTCCGCGGAGCAATTAAAAAACACCTTAAGGTGTTTTTTAATTGCTCCGCGAACTAGATATGTTTAGAACTATTGATTGGGATCAAATCCAAAGAGAACTTTCATATCAAAGTTTTACTTCTGCTATTTTTGCATAAGACAATGACATCCTCCCCGGCCAGCGCTGTGCTTGACCTGGGTTTCCGTCCGGGTCGCGCTTCGCGAGTACTACATTTCTCAAGCATGGCTTGCAAGAGAAATGTTTGCACATTCATCCCCGGACTCCCCAGGGCAGAGGGAGTCGTCCGGAGTTTCCTGTGAATAGAAAAACCCCTGCCGGACGAATCCAGCAGGGGCGTTTGTTTGTCTAAATCAGGTTAGCGACCTGTTGTAAAAACAGGTAAAGCGAATGCTCAGGCGTGTTCCGGAAGGGGTTGACCCGATCCGTTCACGGCAGCCTTGCGCAAAGTGTCGGCAGCAACAGCGAAGCCCTCGGCGATTGCTTTCACTCCGTGATTGGAGGTGTGACCATTGTTCTTTTGGAACAAGTCGCCCTCCGCTTTCACTTCGTAGGCCACCGTTTCGAGGTCCACACCATCGATCTTGGCTTCCGAGTTGCCCGTTCTGCGAAGCGATTCGAGTTTGGCCCGGCTAATGGTTTCCCGAATCCGCGCCGGCGTTTCTCCGGCAAGGATCTGAGAAGTTTTGGTCAGGTCGGCTTTGCTATCGAGATTGCCATGAGCAAAGTGCTTGATCATGCGAATGACTGTGTCGGCGTCCGGAGGCAGAACCTCCAGAACCAAGTCGATCCGACCAGGCCGACGCATTGCCGGATTGATCCGATCAGGATGGTTGGACGTCAAGATCGTCATGATCTTGGCCGTCTTGTTATCGATGCCGTCGAGCTGGTTGAGCAGCTCGTTGACATCGTCGGTCCGTTCCTTGCCAGCAATCCGATCTACGTCTTCGGCAAAGACGACTACCGGTTGGTACTGTTGCGCGTAGCGCAACGCTTCCGGCAGCTCTTCCGAATCCTTGACGTAGATGAACGTCCAACCGGCCTTTGTGGCAACACGAGCGATATGGCTCGCGAGCATGGTCTTTCCCACGCCGTAGTTACCGGCGAAAAGAACCCCACGCTTGAGCGATTCGCCCATTTTGATCAGATCATCCGCGTGCCGAATCGGAACGAAGACGTTTCTCTCGATTGCAGCCGTAAGGTTGGACCGGAAGATCGGTTCCTCATTCATGTATTCGAAGAACTTCGGCTTCGGCATTTTGATCGGTTCATCGTCTTCGTCGCGGAAGGCGATGCTGAACGCTTTGCCGCGATGCAGACTCTCCTTCATTGCAAACTCCCGGACCTTGTCAAGAAGCCGTCGCACACGATCTTCGTATCTCCGCTTGCACTTGACGTGGCAAGAGAAGACGATGTGACCGTTTTCGGTATCCGTGTCGGTTTTGACCTCGGCGTTTTCCATGCCGGGAAGTTCGAAAGTGCCCCACGGCACCTGGACCGTCTTGCCGAGCTCGGTCTCGACATCCATCTGATGAACACCGCATGCGGGGTCGCCGCACGAGCATCTCTTCTGGATGAAGACACCGATATTTTCCTCGATGGCCTTCTTCAGCGCCATTGCGCCGTCCCAAACTGGGACGGGTATCGTGACGTGAATCTGGGTCACTTGCTCCTCGCGGTCGTGTTGCCGCTGCAGAGCTTTGATGACATCGGGGAGATTGGCGCCCTCGGGAACGATGACTTTGTCACCTTCCCGATTGACGCTCGGGTTGTAGATCTTGCGATCTCCCTGTCCAGCGAGAGCCGCTATCAAAGCGGCCGCTGCGGGATTGTTTCCGAACAAACTTGCGATAGTCTGTTCTTCACGCATCATTTTGTTCTCCTTACTAGTTGACCTTATAGGGCGGGTTGACTTCTGTTGACTGGTTTGCACTTGGGGCTTCCAAGCGCACATCTACTGCTCGCAGTACTTCCTTACCTTCTCTGTCATCGACAGTTCCGATGGCAAAATTCACATTGAGTCCTCGCGCAAGAGCAAGACCTTTGTGGATTGAGGCCACAACGAGGTATTGTCCATTGTAAGGACTTTCTGTATCCTTCACCCTAACCGTCCAGAAGAAATGTCCTGCTTTGGAACGTTCACTGCCGGTGACATATCCCGCATGTCGTTCCGGCATGGCTCGCCTCCTTTCGTTAGCGACCACCGCCGAAGAGTCCACCGAGAATGTCCCGAATGTTGGGACCGGAGTCCGCATTGCATTCCACGATCTTCCACCCTTTGCAGAAGTGGATGCTGCCCTTGTTCCAGAGGTCATACGTGTCGCGGATCGAGATCCAGACGACCTGCTGTATGACATCGGACTTGCGCATGAGTTGCTCGACCTCATTCTTGAGGCGCATAGCTTCCTCCGGATCGGTTTCGAACGGGAGTTTTACCATCAGCTCTATAGCCGTCCGCTTCCACTGTATGGCTACCGTGTAGAGTTTCTGCAGATCCACATCTTCGATGGTCGCGAGAAACGTGTCGCAAGCCGGGTTTACTTCCTGGCCTGTCGGATCCCTGACTGTGCAAGGGTCCATGTTCTCGACTTCCATTCTGACAATATCCAACCAGGTTGGCATGACTGAATACTCCTTTCTGACTGATTTTGTTGACAAACTGACAATGAACTACTGACAGTAGTATAGAACACTACAACATCATTGTCAATGTCTCAAAATACGCCCATGAATAAGTATAAAATCGGCACATTCCAGGTGTGAAAAAATAGGTGTAAACTAAAGTAAAATGAAAAGACAAAAGAGAGAAATCATCGAGCACTCAACTGGCGATATGATTATGATTGGTGATATTTTGAAAGATGATCCGAAAGTACTTGAAGAACTGAGGGAAATGAGAAAATGGATGGATGAATTATTAAGGATACCTATGACAAGAAACATCAAGAACTTCAGGACCAAATGGCAAGTACTTGAAATTGAAATGTCTGAACATAGTAAAGCAGATTACGAATATCAAAATACTGTTGCAGTTATTATTTCTGTAGCACGCAGAGCAAAAACAATTTTTGATAATAGTTCTGAACCAGCACGAAAAAGACAGTTTTTGAATTACATACTTCAGAACCCGACCGTAAACGGAAAAAAGCTATATTTTTCAATAGCTTCTCCGTTTAATTTAGTACTAGAACTGGCTGACAGTCCTAACTGGCTCCGCGGGTAGGGAATCGTCCGCGAGTAAAATTTTGTCGTCACAAAATTTTCTCGTGTCCGCGACTCGCGACCTAGTCTGTTGACTAGGTGCCCGCTCCGTCTTTCGATCCCTAACGAAAATGTGTCCCACACATTTTCTCCCGCGGAGCTAAAAAAGTAAAAACCCCTTTTCGGGGTTTAAACTTTTAAAAGCTCGAATGGAGGGACGCATTTCGAACATTCGACTGGATGGGAGAATTCAGTAATGCAGAGTTTCATTTAAGATCTCTCACTAATCTAATCTCCCTAGCACAGTGATTATTATACTACATTATAGACTTTAAACCATTCCGATTCATTCCGATTTTTAGACCCCTTTTACCTATAAAAAGCAGATAAAATCCGAGTGGTATATTTTGTAATAATTTAGGGTCTATTTTCAGTAAAAACCAATGCCAATAGTGACCAATTTTTGGAGTATTTCAAATTTCACATATTTTATATATAAAACAACAAGTTAGCCGTATCTCCACTATTTTAATACTTTGTCATATTGGCAAAATTCGTCTATCGAAAAATAACCATTTTAGGACTAAAAATAAAGTTCAAATTCGTCCACATTTCGCCTTCCCGTTAACTTTTAAACTGCTAAAGTTTACATATAACTAAAATGAGTTTTTCAAGAAAAATTAAATTGTATATGCCCTCAAATGGAAGATCATTTAATACGATCTTTAATGGTCTTGATGTAAGTGACAACACCAGAAAGGAATATATTTTTCGTATAAAACTTTTCTTCTCATATCTTGATGACACAGGATTTAATCAACAGAGCTATCTCTATTTCAAAAGATATTTAGAGGGACGAACAGATTATTCTATTGCCACAAAAAATAAGTATTTAATAACTGCTCGTATATTTCTACGAGAGTTAGTTAGAAAAGGATTTTTACCTGTTGATATTACACAAGGTATAAAATGCTTTAAACAAAGTAGACGACATAAACGGCTTGGCTTAACTGATAAGGAAGTACAACTACTGGGAGTAAAGCTAAAATTTTTACCTGATACGTCAAAACATAATCGCCAAAGGGCGATTTTTTCGTTGTTAGCGTTTCAAGGTTTAAGACAGATAGAAATAATCAGAATGAATGTTGAAGACGTAGATATAAAAAGAAAAACAGCTTTTATTCAAGGCAAAGGATCTGATGACAAAGATATTGTCTACCTCACTCCCGCAACAACCAAATCACTTGAAAGGTATTTAAATGGGTTTAATAAAAAGACAGGAGCACTTTTCACTAGTGTTGGTAATAGAAAAAGTGATCGTATATGCACTAGGACAATAAAAAGAGAAATGGGTTATCTACTTAAAGATCTTGGGATTGAGAAGACTGTACACGGTTTTAGACACTTCTATATCACTGAATTACTTAAAACAATGGATGTGCGAGATGTTAGGAAGTTTAGCCGACACCACTCTATGGAAATGCTGATCGTCTATGACGACGAAGTGTCGATTCGCCATAAGTCACAGCAAGTTTTTCAAGTAATGGAGAGGTTTAATTATTAAATTAATAAATAAAAATATGTTTACACCGATTACAAAAAATGGATATTCACTTGATGAGGTTGCTTCTGCTATTCAGAAAGCAATAAGACGTGGAGATGAGAAAAATGCTTTGTTCTTTTCTTTGGAGTTTTTTCCTACGTTTTCGAAGTATTTGTGGAAAAGATTACAAGTCATTGCTGTTGAAGATGTTGAAAATCCTGAAGCGTGTTCTGTTGTTAGTTCTATGAGAGATGCTTTTATGTGGAACAATGATGACTCTAAAAAAGCTGGAGAATATAAGAATAGGATATTTATCACAAAAGCAGTGTTGTATCTTTGTAGAGAAGTTAAATCAAGAGAAGCCGATCACGCACAGGCATATGTTGATCAGATTACAGAAGAAAAATTACTGCCTATTCCTGATTATAGTTTTGATGTTCATACCAAGAAAGGTAGAAAAATGGGAGCAACAAAGGAAGGGTTCTTTAATGGTGAACAGGAAGCATTAGATATCAAAGGTAAGGATCTATATTTCAAGAAATTAAAGTACAGCAAGTAAATTGAAGTATGGGTAGTTTTTTGACATAATAGAGGTACAACTGAATAAGTGTGCGACCTAACCCTTATAGATTTTCTATAAGGTATGGTCAAAAGTCGTATAAGGAATAAAAACCCCAACATAGGGTTGCCTTATACGCCGTATCGGGAAACTGGTACGAGAGGGTTCGCCCTCTACCTGTGTTGGGATTTTTGCGTATAAAATCTCAATACTAAATTTCACTTTGTCGGAAGTGATTATTATTAAATTATTTTCTAATTATTATGGAACAAGAGAAGAAACCTTTTTATAAGAAGTGGTGGGTTATTACACTTGCCGTATTCTTTTTTGTTGGTTTTCTTGGAGATTTATTTAGTGAGGATTCGTTATCACAACCTGTAACAAACACAGTTACTCAACCTACACAAAAAACTGAAACACCTGCACCCGTGACATCACAGAAAGTTTCTGTTGGTGAGGAGGGATACATTAATGCGCCTTCACCAAAAGCCGTCATTGCTCTCACCAAAGAAGGATTTAGTGAGATCACAAAGATATTTCTTGCTAACGATATGATGGGAGTTGGAGATTTTCTTTTGAGTGGAAAAGGTTTTGCTGTTACAAAAGGAACTAAAGTTTTAGTTATTGAAAGTGCTGTTGGTTCTCGAAAAGTACGAATCCTTGAAGGAGATCAGATTGGTAATGCTGGGTGGATTGCTATGGAATGGGTGATAAAAACTAAATAATTATTAATCAGGAATCAGTAAAATAGCACTTCAATCCACTTCAATTATTTAGCACTCTGAAAAATCACTAAATTTATATTATACAGCTAATAATATGTATATTTTTAGTGTTTATGTAAAAAGGATAATCTGAAAATTAAACAGCTAAAGATTCCTTAACTTTCTGGGCTAGTTCTACTGGGTTTATATTGGCACTACTTAGCCTTAAAAGAGGCATACCAGCGTTTTTTAACATACGCTCTACTTCGTGATCACGGTCTTGTCTTTCTGGTCTTTCGTGAGTTTTATCATCTAACTCTATCGCTAGTTTTGGAGAGATATATGCTTTGTCACATAACACGAAGTCTACTGATTTTTCACTGATGTGACGAAATGCACCACGCCAGTTTTGTCCTACTACTTTATTATCTAACAGTGTTGGAAGATGAACTTGGGCGAAGATTAAATACTCATTACCTACGGCTTTGGTTAGATTGTCATAGAACTCGTGTTCGGCACGGGTCATAAAGAAGGCTTTCTTTTTGTACTGATATTTTGCTTTCTCTTCTTCATTACCTAACCCCTCACCAAATAAAGCGATTAAAATTCCTATGGCAATTATTACACCAATAGCTATATATAAATAAGTCATTTTTTTATTATAACAATTTTACCGTTTTCTATCTTTATTTTTCCTTCTGCTAATAATCTTTTCCTTATCCTTAACAAAACCTCACCTAACTCCGCTAAACTTTGCATTGTCTCTTCTGAAAATTTTTGTAGTTTTGTTTTGGTCATATTTCTATGTCACATAACTCTACTTACAGGACATTCAACCTTTAGGTTTGTCTTTGTCAGTTTTTTCTTTTGCTAGTTTTTCAGCTTCTGCTTTTTTATTTGCCTCAGCGATCTCTTTTTCTATCTCGTCATTTATCGGACTATCTGACACCCACTTATGCCATACCCTATATATAAACCAATCTATATCAGCAACAGTTACTAATGGATACATCATTGCTTGCGCATCATCTCTCATTCTCAACATTCCATTTAGTCGTTCGTGGTCAAATTCTTCTCTCCATTTCATTAGTTCAACATATAGTTGATCTTTACGTGGACTTAATTTTTCTAGGTCAATATGTGCTGGTATATTGCTAAAATGTTTTTTCTCATATTTTGGATTGAAGTTTAGTATTTGCACTGCTACTTCAGCAAAAACATCTTTCCAACCCTTTTTATATGCAAGTATTCCTAGATAACACGCTTTTTCCAGTAATCTTGGTTCATCATATCCGTAACCATCTGTACCTTTTTCTAATGCTTCATCAGTCATTGATCCCAGACTATGAATAGCGGAGATCACAAGTTTTTTATCTTGAAGTTTTTCAGCTATTAAAATACCAGTTTTGGCTACAGACTCACTAAGTGATCTAAAATTATTTGTTCCTGCATCAAATTTTGTTGAGTGGTGTACAAACCAGTATGGTAGATGAAGATTCCAGCTTAATTGTTTTAGTAGTTCATCTTTTTCTTTAGCAAACTCTGGGTCTTGGATTAACTGAATAATGATATCGTTTACATTAAAGAGGAGTCGTCCGATACTTTCTATAAGAAGACTGTCACAATCTTTTAGATCTTCTGATAGTGTTCTTAAACTTCTGTATAGTTCATCAAAGAAATGAACAATGTCACTTCTGTAACCACTTTTCTCTCTATCTTCGGTGATTGTTGAGTAGTGGTTTAGTATTCTTACAAGAAGCTCATACAAACCATCGTATCCTTTTGTTAATGTGAATGATGATCCTATGTCACTTGAAAGATGTCCTGCTTGTCTACCAATAAATACAAATTGAGCTATTGTCGCAATGTGTTTTAAGGCGGTGTCATACTCGTGCCTACGGATTATTTTCTTACTACCAAAAACCGATCCAATTATTTTTAACAAGGTAGTATTACATTGATCAATTATGATATTTTGTTTTTCTCTAATACCATACATTGCTATTGAAAGTAATTTGTCTTGAATACCTTTTAATTCTGGTGCAAGTCCTATCTCAGAAGCGATTGCTCCTACATTGCCCAATTTTTCTATACTCTGATAAACAACTTCAAGATTTTTATATCTCATTCCCATATCTATATATTGTTCAAGGCAACCAATAATCGTTGTTCCAAGTATTGGATTTTCACTAGTTCTGCCAATGAATTTTATATCTTTTGCTTTTATAGCTAGGGAGTCATAGATTCTGAGAATATAAGTTGCTGTATCATCTTTGCCTTCTTTCATCAGTTTTTCTCCAGCCTTATTTAATCTATCAAAGTTATCAAATAAAAATCTTTGACTATCACTTTCAACACCTAGAAACGCAATTCCAGACGGCATAGCGACAGATGATGTTTTTCGGATTTCTAGGTATTTTGCGATAACATTATGAAATGCATTGAATCCTCGTTTTGTTGTTCCAACTTCTTGCTTGTCTGATAGTTTTAGTGAGATTTCAATTATATTTTCTAGTTGTCTATCAAGTTCGACTATATATGGTTTAAGGAGAAGATTATACGTTTTGGCTAATGCTTCATTTTCATTTAATGCCTTATCTCTTGCTGTCATCACACCTGCTATTTGTTGGGCGTCAGCTTGAACCTTACTTAAAAATTTAGTTCCTTGTTTTTCAAGAAAATCTAGTGCTTTTGATGGATTTATTTTTTGTCTAACTGTTTTGTATTGCCAGTCAATCAATGCGAATACTATGCCTACAAGAATAAGGGATAGAAGTACAATAGTTGAGCTAGTACAATTCGGTATAAATTTTTCAGCACTCATTCCACCAACGTAAAGTCCTGCCCCAAAGAAAATAATTGTAATGACTATTACAAGAAAATAAATAATCTTTTCTTTCCAGTCGTGTATATATACTTCAAAATACTGTGATGAGTATAAATCTGCAGCACTCTGGAGCATAAAAATTGATATTGTGAATACGATTGCGATAGCTCCACCTGACATTGCACCTATAGCCACCAAATAGTTACTTAAAATATCTTGCGTAAACGATATATCACCAAAAATTAGTATAAGAACTCCAGTTATTATGCCTGCTATAACAAACCCCACTCTTAATGTTGTATCAAAGTGTTTTGAGAATAACCTCTTGAAACTTCTGACACGACCAAGATAGATCCACAAAGTTAATTTGTAGCTATATCTCAGGTATTCCCAGTACCCGTGCTTCCACTCTTTGATTTCTTGTATTAGTAATCTCACGTTTATATTATCCACCTTTCAAATTGCAATGTAAAGCATTGTCAAGTATACTTATTTCATTATGAAGAACAAGGAGTTTTATACTGCGGAAGATTTAGCCGATAAAATTGGAGTGAACATTATGACTATTTATCGGTATATTAAGGCTGGAAAGCTTAAAGCTTTCAAGTTTGGTAAGGAGTTTAGGATAGAAGTAAAGGAATTTGAAAACTTTTTAAATAAACATAAGACACAAAAATAACTTTATGAAACTACCTAAAATCATTGATAACAAACGAAGTACTCTCCTTGATACCTTCATTGAAATAAGTAAGTCTCATACAGAAGTCTCCATTGCTACTGGTTACTGGGATCTTGAAGCTATGAGACTTGTTATGCCTCATCTTGCAAAGTTTGAAAAAATAAGATTACTGATCGGACGTGAGCCACTTATACCTCGTCATCAGTTACAACAACCAGAACTTGATTATCCTGATCAAGATTTTAAGTTTGATTTGTCTATGCTCTCTCCTGATTCTGATTTACGAGATGTGGTTACAGAAATTAAGAAGTGGATTGCAGATGAGAAACTTGAAGTTCGTGTATATCGAAAGAATTTTTTACACGCAAAATGTTTTATTTTTGGATCTTACGAATCTGATGAAGCTGTGGGTATTATTGGTTCTTCAAATTTTACAAAGAATGGTCTTACTCATAACTCTGAATTAAATGCACTTGAATCAGATCACCGTGTGGTATTGTTTCAACCTAAAAAAGATACACAAGAAGTTGGGCATTTATTTTGGTTTGATGAATTATGGAATGACGAAACAACTGAGAAATGGAATGAGGAGTTCGGTGCAATTCTAGAGACTTCACCAGTTGGTGATAAGCTCTATTCTCCATATGAGACATATATCAAAACACTTTATGAACTTTATAAGGAAGAAATACAAGACGATACTTTTAATGTTGTAAATAACGGTCAAGGTAAGACTCTTTTTGATTTTCAACAAAAGAACGTACACGCACTTTTGAGAAGACTTCGAAAGTATAATGTGGCTATGCTCTCTGACTCTGTTGGTCTTGGTAAAACAACAACAGCAATCAATGTTCTTAAACAATATATCGATAACCCAGAGGGAAAGAAAAGAGTAGAGATTATTTGTCCAAAATCTTTGGTTCAACAGTGGCAAAAGGAGCTTACTTCTGAAGGTGTTTTTGGTCTTAAACCAATTACTCTTCAAAATAGTAAGGAAATAGAATTAAAAACAGAACTTGATTCTATTGCTAGTGTTTCGTTGTTTGTTATTGATGAATCTCACAACCTTAGACAAACAAGTGGAACTCGTTTTAAACAACTACTTGAATGGGTGCGTGCCAACCCAAAAGCTCACGTCCTACTTCTCACTGCTACACCGATTAACAATCAGTTAAGTGATATTACAAATCAGATCCTTCTTGGTACTGGTGGAGATGCTGAAGTATTGAAAGTTACTATTGCTGATGAACAAAAACAAACAGTACAAATAAGTTTCTACCAAGCGGTTGAAAACCTTAAAAAGAAAATTAATCAAGATCTAAAACGTGACGGTAAGATTGATTATAACTACATTAAACAAGTAATGACTCCTATTATCCGTACGTTTGTGGTTAGACGTACTCGACAAGGTATTGAGCAGGAATATGGCACACTCACTATTAATGGAGTAGAGAAAAAGTTTCCTAGAGTTATTCCAGAAGTAACTGTGTATGAGTTTGATAAAAAACTTGTCTCAAAAATTAAAAATGTAGAATCAAAAAGTTTTCCATTAGATCTTATATATAGTCTTGATCCTAACGAGATTGTGGAAAAATGTAAGGATCTCAAACACCCAACTGATCAGCTTGATAAGGTATCAAAGAAAGTTGATCAAACGGTACTTGATGACGAAAATCCTATGTATTTCGTATTTCAGTTAATCCTTATGCTTGGTTTTATTCCTTATCGTTGGATGATGTATCAGAGTAAGTATTATGGTAAAACAAGAGACGAAATAAAGGAGATTGGTTTGAGTTCTGATCAAAGTAAAAGACTTCTATTACAACTTGGTATCTTCGGTATTTTGAGAACTGTATTCTTAAAACGTATGGAGTCTTCAGTTAGTGCTCTACGTTCTTCGCTTGATACTTACGCTAGAAAACTTGAGTTATTTGAAAAAGGTATTAATGAGGGGAAAATAGTATCTCTTGATGATATTGAAGCGTTAAGTATTAGTTTGGGTGACGAAGATATTGAAGTAGACACTGAGTCTTTGGAAGAGAATACCCTTGATACTATTGATGAAAAAAATTATGAACTTGATGCCATAAAAAAAGACCTTATCAAAGAAAAAGAGATAGTTTCAATTATTCGAGAACAACTTGAGATCTTAAATAAAGATGATTCAAAGATTAAGTGTTTTGCAGATCGTCTAGAAAAGTTAAGAATAGAACAACCAAATAAAAAAGTTCTCGTCTTTTCATATTTTGCTGACACTGTTAATTATCTTGAAGAGAATATCAACAAATACGCTCCATCAATTAATAATACTAATACAGGTTTTGTGTCTTCTAAAAATCGTGGAGACGCTGAAAATATAGCATCAAGATTTTCTCCTGTTTCAAAACAATATGAGTTGAAAGATGGCGAAACAGATTTGCAGTATCTTTTCTCAACAGATGTACTTTCAGAAGGACAGAATCTTCAAGACTCTGGAATTTTAATCAACTATGATCTCCATTGGAATCCTGTTCGTATGATACAGAGAAATGGTCGTGTTAACCGTCTTGGTTCTAATTTCGAAGAAGTATATATCTATAATATGCGTCCTGAAGCAAAACTAGATTCATACCTAAAACTTATTCAGAGACTTCAAGGTAAGATAGACATAATCCGAAACACTATCGGTACAGATACACCTGTTCTTGATGAACCAGAAAATCCGATTGAGTATACAGATTCAGTCAGTGATATTTATAGTGCAGATTTTGAAAAAAGAATGAAAGCGCTTGAAGATGCTGAGAAGGCTTCTGACTTCCTTCTTTCGGAAGACGAGTTTGTACTAGATCTTAAAAGATTTAATTCAAATGATAGTTATCCAGAAAAATACAAAAAATCAATTTATGAAATATCAGTTGGTAAATGGGCTGTAATGCCAGATCACTCATCTCGTGGGCAAGATAAACCAGATCTTTTTGGTATGGCTAGGCTTTTTGCAGAATCAGGTGAAGAAGTTGGTTTTCAATTCGCAAAGCTAGATACTAGCGGATCACAAATACAAGCCGTATCTCAATTACAAGCGATTGAATGGTTAAGAACAACACCTGAAGATAATGAAAGGGAAAAAGATAAAATTACTGCCAATAAGGTAGCTGTAAAAGATCAGTTACAATCTAGAGTAGTTCAATACTTTGGTGAAGAAGAAACAGGAGCATTGGTTGGACAAGAAAATGAGATTTTACGTTTAATGCATTCAGTTGGTTATACAGAAGAAGAAATTGATACGGTTCGAGACGCATTTAAAACTAAAGATATTTTCTATCGTCGTGAAGTTAATCAAAAGAAACGAAGGATAATGACCCAGAAAAATAAGGGTGATGTGTACCAAGATACATTAAAAGATCTTGTTGTCCTTGCTAAAGACATAAGTAAACATTCAAAAAATGATGATATTGAATTACCTAAACGAGCCGAAAGTGTTTTGTTTTATGTAAAAAATAATGAGTAAGATTTTACCAACAATTCAAGAAATACAGAACGAGCTAAATGCCCTTTCTAAAACCAAGACTCTTGCACAAGCACAAAGAGTTATTCTTTCTGTTATCCGATTGTTAGATGATTCTATATCCATTGATGACACTAGCCAGTTTCAACTATTCAATGTTGATAATCAAAAAATTTCAGCTAATGCCCAATGGTTCTATGAGGACAGTGTTATTGTGGATCGCAGGGCTATATATAAAATCCACAGTGAAAACAAACTAAATATAGACTTCAAACTATATGGGATAACAAAACCATCAAAACGCACCATATCTTGGATTCAAGCGCTTACTCCAAACTTTGAAGATGAACCTTTTAACTCTAAGTTCAACATTGGAATAGATTTTGTTGTGCCAAAAAGTGTCGACAAGGTTATTATAATTTTGAGTAGTAACTATGTAATACGCACTCTTGAACTTAAAGAAACACTAACTGCCACTTTTCAAGAAATACTTTCTAAATGGGCTAGTATCTCGGATTTTTCAAACAAAAAGGAGGTTCATTCTGTCCTATGGGAGAGTTTTGATCTTCAGCCACTTAATAAGAAGTTCTACGAGGGCATCAGTGAGAGATTTATTACCTTACGACAACACCTTACAAAAGAAAATATACTAGATGATAGACACGCTTCATTATTTTCAAACAGATTACTTGGGCGCGTCATTTTCTGTTGGTTTTTGGATAAAAAAGGTGTAATCAATCCAGATAGAAAGTATTTTGACTCACATTCATTTACTAATGACACAGAATACTATCGAAAGAACCTTGAGAATCTCTTTTTTGGAGTACTTAATACTCCTGTTGATGAGCGTGAATACAAAGATGACATAACACCATTCTTGAACGGTGGACTTTTTGAGGCTCGAGAAACTGATTTATATAAAAATTCTAAGCTTTCTTTTCCGAAAAACTATTTTGATGATCTTTTTGATTTTCTTACTGGTTACAATTTCACCACAGATGAAAGTACAAGCCAGTTTCAACAAGTTGCCATTGATCCTGAAATGTTGGGACGGATTTTTGAAAACCTACTTGCAGAAATGACTGAAGAAACTGGTGAACAGGCTCGTAAAGCTAAAGGTGCATTCTACACACCACGCGAAATAGTGGACTATATGTGCCGTGAATCATTACGAGAATATCTAAAGACCAAGATTCCAGAGGATCAGTTTAGAGATCAGCGATTTTTTCAACTTATTGATGCTCCTGATAAGGATTTTCAGGATCAAGATCATAACTGGCGTAGAGATTGGAAACCTTACAAGGATGGAATAATCAAGGCACTTGATAATCTCAAAGTGCTAGATCCTGCTTGTGGATCTGGGGCTTTCCCAATAGGTATGTTACAACTCCTAGTGCGTGTTTATGAACGTCTAGAGCCACGTTTTGATACATATAAAGCAAAGCTACAGATCATCGAGAAGAATATCTACGGCGTAGATATAGAACCAATGGCTGTTGAGATCGCTCGTTTACGTGCTTGGTTATCTATCATTGTGGATGAAGAAGCGGATTCAAAAAAGATTAAACCATTACCTAACTTAGAATTTAAGTTTATCTGCGCTAACTCGTTAGTTGATCTTGATAAGGGTGGTGTAAACACATTTGGTGATGATCCTGAGCTAGCAGAAAAACTTCAAGAAATCCGAGATGGATATTTTAATACAGAAAGTGTAAATAAAAAGAAAAAACTTCGAGATGATTATGAAAAGTTAGTAAATAAAGGCGAGAGTCTTTTTGGTGAGTCAATAAGGTCAAAACAGTTAAAAACCTATCGTCCATTTGATAATGAATGGTCTGCAAGTTTCTTTAATCCTAACTTTATGTTTGGAGTAAGTGCTTTTAATATACTCATAGGCAATCCACCATATGTTTTTGCAAGAAATAGTAAATCTAAGGGTATTAGCAAAGAACACAAGATTTTCTTCTATGAGCATTTTAAACTGGCAAAATATCAAATAAATCTGTATTCACTTTTTTTGGAGAAGAGCACTAACTTACTGATTGAACAGGGCGTACTTTCTTTTATCGTTCCAAATAACTGGCTAACGATAAATACAAATAAAGATCTCAGAGAATTTGTTCTTGGTTTTTCAAATGTTACGATTGTAAACTTTTATGCCAAAGTATTTGCATCTGCTAGTGTAGATAGTGCAATTGTTATATTTTCAAAATCAAAAGAGAATAATGATATTTCACTATACGAATATGATGATACAAAAAAGCTTGTGCTTATTAAGAAGACAGACAGTACATTCTTTTTGAAAAAAGCTGATGCAGTAATTAATATAAGTGCATTAAAGAACTCTGAGGTTGATGAGATTGTCGAGCATATTGAAAACTTGGGTAAACCACTTAAAGAAATTGCCGATGTTAAGGCAGGATTAAAAGCATACGAGATAGGAAAAGGTATTCCACCACTTACAGAGCAGATGAAGGAAAATCGTATATATCATAGTAATAAAGAGATAGACGATACATATATTCGTTACTTAAATGGTAGAGATGTTCAGAGATATTGTCTTTCTTGGGGGGGTGAGTATCTTAAATACGGTACTAACTTAGCCGCCCCTAGAAAGTACGAGCTATTTTCTAAACCTAGGATATTGGTACGTCAAATTCCGTCAAAACCACCCTACAGTATCAATGCTTGTTTTACAGATGATCTGATCCTGAATGATCTGAACTCAATGAATATAGTAAATATCAAAGATGACCCACTTTATATTTTAGGTGTTCTCAATTCAAAAACTATTACGTTCTGGTTCATCCATAAGTTTGGAAAGTTACAAAGGGGTGTGTTTCCACAATTCAAAATCAATGAACTTGAGTGCTTTCCGATACCTGACGCTACAGATAGTAAGAAGAATAGAATATCTAAACTTGTTCAAAATCTTCTACAAATAAAAAAGGAAGATCATAGTGCTGATATAAAAGCTTTGAATGATGAAATCGATACATTGGTAGCAGATCTCTTTAGACTTTCAAATGAAGAGAAAGCTTTTGTAAACAATACTGATAAATAATATGAAGTCACTTGGTAAAAAACATTCTGGGGCAGATTTAGAAAAAGAATACAAGTTTCAACTAAAAAGTATATCCTCGAGGGATCTGATAGATATGTTATCTATTCTACTTTGTGATCCAGAGATTATTTCTACTAATCTATTTATTGGTAAATTGGATATCGAAAAACTTAGTGAAAAAGATCGAACATACCACTTAAATAATTCTGCAAAATTGCAATCATTTGAAAAACAGAAATACGAAGAATTGTATTCTAAACTTAAAAATGATTTTCGTATTTTTGAAAAAGAAAATGTACTTAATCCACTTTGGGAGGAAGCTCCAGACATATTAAAATCATCACTTGAGGAAAGTATGCATTCGTTCCCAAAAATCTCACTTTTGATTGATCTAATTAAATCCACCCTAAATCTTAGGGAGACTGGTAAGGAATTGCCAGACGAGTTGACTATCAAGTTAGTTGAATGCTTCACATCTGATCGTTCAGAAAATGACTATTTCATAGCCATCAATGGGGATTACCTGCATCCTCTAAAAGTAAATAAAGGTATCAAGATCTGGCAGATGTTTTTTGATCTGGTACAAAACGGTTCTCTTGATCGTAATCAGGCAACTCAAAATTTGTATGACTATCTTAACTACAACCCAAGTAATAAGATGACGACGAATACAAAATATCCTAGACAGGTGATTATTGAGCAGAATGGTAATAGTTATAAACCATTATTCAAAACAAATGTTCAAACAGAGAAAGCTCTTATTCAAAAACAAAATAAAATCAAGACTTCTACTTAAAAGTACTTAAAAAGTGGATAAGTCATAAAGTCTAATGAATACGTAGTATAAAACTACGTTTTTTTACTATTTAAGTGTTTTTTAAGCTCGCCAAAAGAGGTTTAATGCCATTATGGTCAGCGAGCAAACAATCAAAGAATTTCAAGAAGCAGTACAAAAAGAGTACGGCTTAATCTTGAATGAAAAAGATGCAAAAGAAGTTCTCCTTAATTGGGTGTCTTATTTTGATTTGCTCGCAAAGATTTACCATCGAGACCAAGTGACAACAAAAGAACATCAGGGGGTTAGCAGTGAGTCCTCTATAAAAAATACTGACTGAATACTTGTTGGTGTGCAGATGACAGCGCCCGCACTGAGTGAAGACTTCTCAACGGGCGACCTCACTTGCACATCACACAAGCGACTTTTGTGGAAGTGTTTGTTAATAGGAAATGTTCATAACTAAATATAAAGAATGAACATAACTCCGAAGGGGCAAGATGCTGAAGCAAAGATGTTCTCATATATTAATAGACCCTTATATTGGAAAAAAGAAGAAAAAACAATATGAGGGATATAAAAGTCTTATAAAATTATGTCGACAAACAAAAAACGGCTCTATACTTCCGCCGATATAGAGCTGGCAAAGGCGGATAATAATGCGGTGAAGAAATACTTTGCTCGCAAGTGCGAAAAGAGAAAAACAATGCAAGTTCGTGTTGGTGAGAAATGGCATAAAAAGCTTAAAGAGTTAGCAAAGTCTGAAAAAGCAATTATGTCGTTTCTACTAGATGAGATATGTAAACACTTTTTCTCAAATTATCAATTATAAAAACAACTAATATGAAATCAAATTCGATATCAAAAGCTAATAAAATTATTCGAGAGTATTTAGAGGAGGATCTAAATAGCGGTCATATTAAGACTAGTTTACTTAATAATGATGGCAAGTTAGATGATGATATGTTTTGGGCATTATTTTACGAGATAGGTGAAAATATAGCGTGGTTTCTTGATGATCGCTATGTGGCACTGCAAAAAAGACTAGCAGTTGAGAAACGAAATACTGACGCAGAAAAGTCCAATCCTCATTATAAAGTTTACTGGAAAAGTAATAGGAAATTTCAATTTGAATATATTGAAATTGATGTATGTAAGTCTTTTGCTGACGCGGTTTTAATTATGCAAAGCAAGTGTACTCACAATGGGAGTGATCAATTTAAGATAGTCATGATCAAGAACGGTAAGGAAGTAAAAACAACAATAATTAATTAAATAACAAAATAATATGCAAAAGATTTTAAATAAAAAATTTACATTAACATTAAGTAGAGCGTATCTTCAGGAGGTAATATACACCCAAAAAGGGTCATTAATTAAATTAGATGGTCACATATTTAACCCTGTTAGAGCAATTTATATCAGTAATGAATTCTTAAAAAATGAACTTAAAAATAGTGACGGTTCATATCTTCTCAATAGTGATGGTGAGATTAACGAAGATATATTTGATCTCGTGTCTGATGAAATTGACCTTCATTCAAAAGGGTTTATAGCAGGGTGCATTAATGGTGCAAAATTAAAGTATCTTCAAAGTAAACTTCCAGATATAAAAACTGATACCAGTTTAGATAATTAATTACTAAAATTAATATAATAAAAAATATGAATAATAATTACTACTGTGAAGCCAATAAAAACGACATAATTGTTATAGATCGCAAATATCTAGTATTTGAACTCAAAAAGAGGAAAAGTATGTTATTAAACAAAAATGGAGGCATAAGTGATGACATCTTTGATCTTCTATTTGATGAGGTAACGAATCATATAACAGGATTTCTTATAGGGTGCATTGATAATGTAACAGCAAAATACACTTGATAAAAATTGCTACCCGTTAGAAGCACAAACTGCTAAAATTAAGATGATAAAACAATTATGGAAACTACAAAGAAAATTAAAGCTGTGATATATGCAAGGGTTTCCTCAAAAGAACAAGAGGAATCTGGCTATTCACTAGAAGCACAAGAGAAACTCTTAAAAGATTATGCTAATCAAAAAGGGTTTGAACTTGTAAAAATATATAAAGTAACAGAATCTGCAAGTGGTAAACAGATTCGAAAGATGTTTATTGAGATGATTCAGTATGTAACAAAGAATGACATAAACATTATTCTTTGTGAAAAGATTGATCGTTTAACTCGTAATCTCAAAGACGCCGCCACAGCGAGTGATTGGATACTTGAAGTTGATGGTCGTGAAATTCACTTCGTGAAAGAAAACTTCGTTGTAAGTAAACACACAAGAGCACACGAAAACTTTGTTTGGGATATGAAAGTGGCAATGGCACGTTTTTACACAAACAATTTATCAGAAGAAGTTAAAAAGGGTCAGAAAGAAAAAACCTCACAAGGTTGGCTTCCCACTAAACCGCCCTTGGGGTTCAAAACTATTGGTGAAAAAGGTCATAAGATTCACATTATTGATGAAAAAGTCGCACCGTATATAAAAGAAATGTATACACTTTATGCTACTGGCAATTACTCAACAATTTCTCTTGGAAAGAAAATGTATGAGCTTGGATTTCGTAGTCGTGGAGGTAATAGAGTTGTAAAAAGTAAAATACACAAACTATTATGTGATCCTTTTTACTGTGGAAAGTTTATCTGGAAAGGAAAACAATATGACGGCAAACACGAACCGATCATTTCTCAAGATTTATTTGATCAAGTTAAGACAAAACTTACAAGGTTAAACTATCCCTACCACAATAAACATTCAAAGGAATTGAGAGGTAAGGTTGTATGTGGTAATTGTAAGAAGACAGTGACTTGGGAGCTTCAAAAAGGACACTGGTATGGGGGTTGTAAACAGTGTAAGGCACAACTAGGCACTGAAAAACAGTATGTACGTCAGGAAGTACTGGAAACGGATTTATTAGCTCATTTAGGCTCTATAGCACCTAAAAATGGTTTAGTATTAGAAGTACTCAAGAAAGCACTAAAAGAGAGCCATAACGAAGAATCAGCCCTCCACGAGGCACAAGTAAACGGCATTAACGCTAGTTTACAGCGTATTCAGCAACGTATGAAAACTATGTATGACGATAAACTGGACGGTAGAATATCAGCAGAGTTTTATGATGAAAAAGTAACCACCTTTGGTCTAGAACGTGAGACTCTTACAAACGCACTAAAAAAGCTAAATTCAGATAACACTGAATACTATAAGATCGGATATGCAATCCACGAACTGGCTCTTAAAGCTGGTGATATCTACAAAAGTGAGAAAGCAACGGTAGAAGAAAGAAGATTACTTTTAGCGTATTCTTTTTCAAATATCTCTGTGTTGAAAGGTGAAGTGATTCCTGAATATACAAAAGCTTTTAACTTTCTATCTACTTGGATGCCGAAGATTAATAAAATCCTCGAACCAATACAAAAAACCGCCGAAACTATTATTTCTAGCGGTGATTTGTATTCACTAACGAATAATCTTGTGGTAGGACTTTCGGAGAGTCGAGATAATTCTCGAACCTCAAGAAAGCCCTCAGTTAAGGCACGACAGAGGCATTTACTACCTCTTTCACGCCCTTTGCTCCGCGGGTAGGGATCGAACCTACGACCAATCGCTTAACAGGCGATCGCTCTACCACTGAGCTACCGCGGAATATTTTTTAAAACTACTTACAAAAACAGTTTATCAAAATATCATCATATTATCAAGACTTTGCATTTGCACAGTTTTTAAATTTAAATTATTTTAATTGTTATAATATACCTATATGTATATCCATATTAGAGTTTTAACATCACAAAAAAAGGAAGTTGTAGAAAAGATGTCAGAAAATAGATTCAAGGTTTATTTAAAGGAAAAACCTGTTAGAAATATGGCGAATAGGAAAATTTTAGAGATTTTTTCAGATCTTTTTAAGACTAAGAAAATAAAGATAATTTCTGGTGTAAATGGGCCTTCAAAGTTGCTGTCTATTGATATTTAAATATGGTATAATACAGGCATATCAGCTAATACATAAAAATATGTATATAAAAACAACAGGTAACCATTTTGAGATTACAAAATCAATAGATGATTATGTGACAAAAAGATTGTCAACTTTATCAAAATTTGTTGATGAAAATACTGTGTGTTTGGTTGAAGTATCTAAGACAACAGAACATAGAAACAAGGGGGATATATATAAAGCAGAAGCTGTTATAAAATCAAAAGACATTTTTGTAGTGTCAGAAAAATCAGATATATACCAAGCAGTAGATGATCTAAGAGAAGAGTTGGAAAAAATACTTTCATCTCATAAAGGTAAAAGAGAAACTCTTTTCAAAAGAGGGGCTCAGAAAATAAAAAATTTATTAAAAGGTTTTAGAAATTAAAAATATGGAAATAGGACATTTAAATCAAAAAGCAACAACACTGACATCGTTTTTTGTTGTGTCTTGTTGTATAGTTATTGTTGGTTTACTTTATATAACGGAAAAAAGTTTTGAAAATAAAAAATATCTAAATTCCAAAGAGAATATTACTTATTATTTAGATTAGAAACAAAGTTGATATAATCAATCTCTTTTTTACCTTCAGGGATAACTTTTTCTATTTTAAGCAATCCGTTTTCTATTGAAGCAAATGTAACTATTATCCTTGTGTTTTTTCCGTCTATTTCTTGGAAAAAGTAAGCTTTTGGCCATAGTTTAAATGCTCTTATTTTTCTTAGATTTTTTTCTGGATCATCTTTTAAATCAATTAGACCATCTTCTTTTTCTATTTTCTTGCAAAATGTTGCTTTCTGGTGATCTTGCTCTATTTCCTCTATTTCTTTTTTTAGAAATGGTATTATTGTTTTACATAACAGTTCGGCACCTTTTTCCGCCAATACTTTTTCAAGCTCATCTATGTAGGGGGGCCAGTTTATAGATATTTTTTCTTGTGCGATTATCGGCCCATGATCCATTTGTTCATCTACTTTCATTATGGTAACTCCTGTTTCATTTTCAGTTAATATAGAAGATTGCATAGGACTTGGCCCTCTTAGTTTTGGAAGTAGGGAAGGGTGAATATTTAGATTTCCATTTTTTGGAATATCTAAAACTTCTTTTGGTATTATTTTACCATAAGAGCATACAACTGAAATATCAAAATTTCCAAATGATTTTAATTTTTCTAGAAATTCAGGATCTTTTAGTTTTTGCGGTTGTAAAAATGGTATATTTCGAGAAATGGCAAATACCTTTGCTTCGGGTGGGGTTATAATCATTTTTCTTCCTTTTGGTTTATCTGGGGCTGTTATGATAAGTGTAGGTAAAAAACCACTTTTTTCCATTTTTTCTAAGACATTTTCTGCAAATTTTGGTGTTCCAAAAAATATAATTTTTAAATCCTCTTTATTCATTTTTATATATTATTTTTTATCTTCTGGAAGTATTTCTTTTAAATCTTTGGCTTTTTCTGTAAACAAAATACCTTCTAAATGATCGGCTTCGTGTTGAAAGATTTGAGCTAAAAGTCCAGATGCACCCATTATAAACTCTTTACCATTTTCATCCAATGCTTTTACTGTTGCTTTTTCGCTTCTATAAACCTTGCCATACAGATATCTCACGGAAAGACAACCTTCCTCCATTTCTTTTTTGTTTTTAGACATTTTTATTATCTCTGGATTTATAAAAACCATATTTTTATCTATATCTTTAAATTTTTTGGACATCTCAAATGCTTTTTTGGAGACTATAAATATTTGTAAACTGTATCCTATTTGAGGAGCTGCAATAGCCACACCATCTTCTTCTTTATCCATAAGAAAAGACATTTCTGCCAAAACTTTTTGTATTTTTGGAGTCTTGATATCAGAAAGGGTAACTTTTTCTGCTTTCTGAAATAATACTTTATCTGGTGTTTGGACTATTTTTTTCATACTTTGACTTTATCATAAAATATTGTCAGGGTCTATTTTAACAGTAAACTCTGGAGACAATTTCATTATTTTTTCAAAAATAATTTTATTCGGCCAATCTTTTTTTTCCAAAGTTAAAAGTCCGTTTACTGTATGCTCTTTTTTTGAATTTAAATAATTTGAATCAAAAATAAATAGATCAAATGGTTTAAAATATTCTTTTGTTTCTTCCATTTTCTTTCTGATATTCTTTTTTTCGCCAGAAATAGATATCTTTATGAAAACTGTAAAAGGTGGGTAGCTAAACTCTTTCCTTTCCTCGATTTCTTCTTTATAAAAATCAGATATGTAACTTTTGCTAGCATATTCCAAAGTCTTAAACTCTGGTTGTCTTGTTGTAATGATCAGGTTTTTTTGAGTTCTCTCTTGAAGAATCAGTATATCTCTAACTATTTTTTCACTTATTCTAAAATCTGGAATAGATAATGTAGCATCAAATCCTGTAAATATAGTATTTGATATTTTGACAGATATATAGGGTATTGCCATAGATGTTGCAAGTAGTATAGCTCCATCTTTTTTATAAAAATCAGACATTATTTTCTCTGCTTTTTTATGGTTTTTCACAGAATCTTTATCTATAACAAAAATTTCTTTTTTACAAAGCTCTTCAAGTTCTTTTTTTACAGTTTCTAGTCCAAAGCCAAAAGGTATCAACTTCCAACTATTGCAATTTTTACATTTTTCAATAGCGGTTCTTTTTGTCTTACAATGATTGCAGATAAAAAAGTTATCCTCTTTATCTTTTTTGTTTTCGTATAATGCAACTGGTGCCAGACAGTTTTGACAGGTGACATTTTTACCACAATCTCCACAAAAAATATAAGGTGACAAACCTTTTCTAGAAACATAAACAAAGAGATTGTCTCTATCCTCAGATTTTATTATTTTCTTGCAAAAATCACTGAAAATTTCTATCTTTTTTGAATTTTCTTGTTTTCCCAATGTTTCTATTGAAGTTTTGCATTCTTGTATATATCTAAATTTTAAAGGAGAAAGTTCGCCAAAAAAATCCTCTTTTGCTTGGTAAATACTTTCAATTGAAAGGAGAGAGTCTGATAGTATTAGTCTGATACCTAAAAATTTACAGAGAAAATATATTATTTTTCTCATATCCAAAAAAGGTCTCTCAAATGTGTTATATGCTTTGCTGTTTTCACTTTCCAGTATTATGTTCTCAACACTTTGGCAAAACATTGATAAAAAATGTGGAGTAGTTATGATTAGAAACGAAGATTCTGTGGAGTTGATTTTCTGAACAATATCTTTTGCTTCTTTTTCACTTGTCTCACTTGTTAGAAAAAAAGTTTTATTTTCTATGCCTTTTTCCAGTACTTGATGTGCTTGAAGCACTTCTTTTATAGATGGTGCTACTAAAAGTATAGAATTTTTTTTAGCAAATTCTTCTCTTATAAAGCTTTTGTATATAGTAAATCTTTCTTTCAGTGAGTCTTGAAGTGTATCAACTCTAAACTTCGCTTCTTTTTTTTGTTTATTTATTTTTTGAACACTGGTTAGAAAAATCTCTGGTATTATTGATTTCAGTATCATACTTTTACTTGTTGCATAGTAGAAGCTTGCATAATCCAAAAAATCCACCATCTCTTTATTAAAAAAATCCTCATCTTTAACTGATGATATTTTTTTTAGATTATAGGACAAGTTTTTGATCTGACCCTTTTGTTCCAAAACTCCACTACAAGAGACACAGATACCATTTATTTTTTTATTCCTAAAAGGTATAGAAACAAGAGCACCAGTCTTTATTTCTTTTGAAGAAAAATAACTTAAACTGTCGGATATGTTTGATTTGTGTATTGGTAATATTTCAGTTATATACATTATATTTCTAGTTCTAAAACATCCTTGTCGTCTACCACATAAATACTATTTTCATTTTTATAAATAAACACAGGTTTCTTTCCTGTATAAACAGGAAATGTATTTTGGAAATTTTCATAATCTTGGTTTATTTCAAGTATGTATATTCCATTGTCAGCAGAATAGATAACATAATCTTTATCATTTTTGTAGAAATCTAGAGTTCTAATATTTTCCGAGCTTTCAAAAATACCAAAATCTTCTGAACCTTTATTTACTAAAATTGTATTTTTTTCAGCCCATATCTTTACACCGTCAATAATTTTTGGATTTGTTGAGGTTGGTAGAGGAGATCCCGTAGTTGTTTTGTTGTATATACTATAATACTCTGGGTCGTTTGCTTTTATGAAAACTCCACTACTACTTATTTTTTTAAATAAAGGTTTTATATAAGTATCTTCTTTTGGATTTGGGTAAATACTTTTTTGCCAAACAAAAAAACCTTCTTTTGAAATTTTTATAGTATTTTCTTTTATTGGTAATTTTAATCTTATCCTGTCATTTTCTTTGTCTGTCGTTATTTTTATATTGCCAATCTGAGCTGTTGCTCCTTTTTCTTTTATATCCAAAACAATATTTGCATTTTTGGAGATCCTTAGGTTTGGCTGTATTCTAAAACCTAAAAAGTAAAAAAAACTGGAAACAATGATTGCCACTAAAAAGACTTTGACAAACATTAAAAACCTTTTTTTAAATAAAATTTCTTTTTCTATATTTTTCATATATCTGCTATTATAACCTATATGGGAATTTTTACTAAAAAAATGGGTATAGATCTCGGAACAGCCAACACTTTGGTTTATCTTCCTGGTAGGGGTATTGTTTTAAATGAGCCATCTGTGGTGGCTGTTTCAGAAGAGGACAATAAGATACTGGCAATAGGCCTAGAAGCCAAAGAAATGATAGGAAGGACACCAGATGCCATAATAGCTTATAGGCCAATGAAAGACGGTGTTATAGCTGATTATAGAGTTACAGAAGCTATGCTTAGATACTATATAAGCAAGGCACTTGGAAAATGGAATATTATAAAACCAGATGTTTTAATATCTGTTCCTGCCGGAGTCACATCAACTGAAAGGAGGGCTGTTATAGAAGCTGCTATAAAAGCAGGGGCAAAAAATGCTTATGTTGTCAAAGAACCCATTTTGGCGGCAATAGGAGCTGGAATACCTATACACGAAGCTATGGGTTATATGATAGTTGATATAGGTGGTGGAACAACTGATGTTGCTGTTATATCTCTTGGAGGTATAGTTTCATCAACTTCGGTCAAATGTGCTGGAAATAAACTGGATCATTCAATAGCTGACTATATCAAAAAAACTTTCAATCTAGCCATAGGTGATAAAACAGCAGAAGATATAAAGATTAAAATAGGTTCGGCTATACCACTTGAAGAAGAACTGTCACTTTCTGTTCGTGGTAGAGATTTTATAACAGGACTTCCTAGATCTGTTGAAATAAAGACAAATGAAATAGTCAAAGCCATATCAAAAGATTTAAAAGAAATGATAAAAGCAATAAAAGATGTGCTTCAAGAAACTCCGCCGGAGTTATCAAGCGATATCATAGACAAAGGTATCATAATGACAGGTGGAACTTCACAACTCCGTAACTTTCCAGAGCTAGTTTTTCGTAGAACAGGGGTCAAGGCTGTATTGGCAAAAGATGCACTGTATTGTGTTGTAAAAGGCACTGGTATAGCACTAGAACACTTAGACCTTTATAAAAAAAGTGTCATCTCAAAAAGATAAAATATATAAATATAAAATATAAATGCAAAAACTTTTAGAAAATCTAGATCATCACAGTTTACTTTTTTTAGGAGATAGAGAAAGTCTTGAAAAAGATATAATTTTTGAACTTGAAGAAAATTTTTCTATAAAAAAGACAGCCAATCCTGATTTCTATTATTTTAAAAAAGATCTTCTTTCTGTATCTGATGTCAGAGAAATATTGGAAACTGCAAATCTAAAAAGTTTTTCTGGTGGCAAGAAAATCTTTCTACTATCTTTTTTAAATATTTTAACTGAAAGTCAAAATGCCTTTTTGAAAGGTTTAGAAGAAGCACCAAACTCTGTTGTTTTTATAATCATTTGTCCACAAAATATATTTTTAGAAACTTTTCTCTCAAGGATGAAAATCAATGACCTTAGATCTGTCAGTCAAAAAACTGTTGTTAAAAATCTAGAAAAAACTTTCAGTCAAAAAATATCCGTAGTAACTAAAATCTGCAAAGATATACAAGATGAAAAAGTTTCAAGAGAGGAGGCACTTTCTTTTGTTCAAGATTTAGAATCTGAAATATTATCAAAATACGGTTTGGTTGAAGGGGAAATAAAACTAAGAGCCTGTCTTTTGGCAAAAAAAAGACTTTCAAGAAAAGGAGCTATGACAAAGATGATACTAGAAAATCTCGTTTTACAGATAGGGTAAGGTTAATAAAACTTAAAATATAATTTTAGAGCACGAATAAATTTTTGCTAAAATTTTCCTCGTGCTCGTGCCAGTCGCACTCGCAAGTCTCTAAAATCATATTTTAGTTTTATGCACAATTAAAACTTAAAAATACAAAAAACCACTGACTAAAAGCCAGGGTGGCAGGGGGGTGTTTTAGGCACCCCCCAAGGCGGAGATAGGGTTAAAAAATTTTTTCGAGTATATTGGACCCTTACACCCCCGCCTATTGCCTTTGTAATATATCTTATCATATATATAATTTTTTGTCAAATTATGTTTTTTTGACAAACTTCTTGATTTGTTTTTTAAAGTGTTGTATGGATAAATTTTAGTTGACAAAAGTATGATGTTGGGTATTATTTAAATGTGACCATGACCATCGTTTGCACCTGACCGGTGGTAGCTTGAAGCTACCACCGGTCAAAAGAACCATTGCAGGGGTTGTCCTGCGAAAAAGTTTTTAACCAGCACTTAGGTGCTGGTTTCACCAGTTGGTGTTAGATAAGCCGGCATCCCACAAAGGAGCCGGCTTCATTTTTTTATACAAAAAAAATGTTTTGTGTTAGAATCTATTTATAATTTTTTAAATTTTGAAAAAAGTTTGAAAAATTGATTTAAATAATATTAAAAACTAAAAAATATGGATCTAAACACTTTTAAACAAGACATTTCAAAAGCTTCTTTATGGCTTTCATCCGAACTTTCTTTAGTCAGAACAGGCAGGGCATCTGTTTCTGTCCTAGACCTTGTAAAAATAGATGCTTATGGTTCACAAATGTCTATAAAAGAACTAGCTACTATTTCCATTGAAGATCCTAAAACTATCAGGATATCTCCGTTTGACCACTCTATAACAAAAGACATTGAAAAAGCTCTTATATCATCTAACCTCGGCCTTTCTGTAAATGTAGATGACAAGGGACTTAGACTCATTTTCCCAGAATTAACATCTGAAAGGAGAGCTGGTCTCTTAAAACTGGCTAAGCAAAAACTGGAAGATGCAAAAGCTTCTGTCAGAGTTGAAAGAGAAAAATTTATAAAAGATGTAGAAAAGAAACAAAAAGAGGGAACAATAAGTGAAGATCAAAAATTTAGATACAAAAATGATATTCAAAAACTTGTAGATGAATCGACAAAAATTTTAGATGATATTTTTACTAAAAAAGAAAAAGAAATAGAAAGCTAAAATGTTTATACTTTTATTTATACTAATACTTGCTGTTTTGGTTTTTGTTCACGAACTAGGGCATTTTTGGTCTGCAAAAAAATCTGGTATCAAAGTTGAAGAGTTTGCTATTGGTTTTCCACCAACCATTTTTGCAAAGAAGATAAGGGACACTGTTTATAAACTAAATATCATACCTTTTGGTGGTTATGTAAAGATCTTTGGAGAAGATCCAAGTGTAAACTTTGAAAACCTACCAGAGTCTGAAAAGTCTGAAAACTTTCAATATAAGTCAAAAATGACCCAAATTTTCGTTCTTGTAAGTGGTGTCCTGATGAATATTTTATTTGCTTTTTTACTGATTTGGATTTCTTTTGTTATTGGAACTTCAACGCCTGTAAAATACAGTAGATTTTCTGAAGTTTCTAACCCAGCACTAACCATAACCTCTGTTATGTCAGATTCACCGGCGGAAAAGTCAGGACTGAAACCACTAGACAAAGTTGTATTTGCTGAAAATAGCTCAAAGTCTTTACAAGAACCAATAGATCCTCAAAAACTAACAGAACTTATCCAAAAATCAGAAAAAATAACTTTACTTGTCAAAAGAGAGAAAACATCTGAACCTATAAAAATTGAAATAAAAACTTCTGGAGATATTGTTTCCAATAAAAAAGCAATCGGAGTTTCTCTTGATAATATAGGTATCTTAAAATTACCTATACACAAGGCATTTGTTGAAGCTATATTTACAACAAAAGATATATTGGTATCTATAACTGTCGGAATATTTAAATTTCTATCTGGTGCTTTTTCTTCTTCTAGTATAAAAGATGTCTCTGGTCCTGTTGGTATAGCAAAAGTTGTTAGAGAAGCATCGGATTTAGGGATAATATATATAGTCAATCTAACGGCACTTATTTCTCTAAATTTAGCTGTTTTAAATTTATTACCATTTCCTGCACTAGATGGTGGTAGAATATTCTTTATTTTTTTAGAGGCTATAACTAGAAAAAAGATAAAGCCAAGTGTTTTGAATCTTGCAAACGGTATTGGTTTTATAATACTAATCTCTCTTATGGTACTTGTAACTTTAAAAGACTTGAAAATATTGTTTTAGTTTAATATAATTAAAAAGAACGAGGACACAAACTACTTCTCGGGAGGACCAAGGGCACTAGACCCCCTCCCGAGCTTTTTTTGACAAAAATTTTTTTATATTATATACTTCAATTAACTAAGGTTGGAGGCTCACCCCCGAGCTCTCCAACCTTAAGTCCCAATCAGAGGGTGGTGTTTCTCCTCCGGATCCGTCCACCCTCGGGACTTTTTTGTTTATAACAATTTTTACGGTATTGTAGACTTTTAAAATTTGACAAAAAAACTATTTGGTGATAGTGTTTATATAAACAAGGAGCTGAATTGCCCCAGCTCCTCGGCGAAAAATGTGGTGGGCCATCTCTCAAAAATCTTCTCTCGGCCCACCACATTTTAGCTGTTTTTTTGTATAAATTTTTTAATTTCTAAACTAAATTATAGCTTTGACTGGCTGTTTTTTTTGTTATAAAAATTATCAGTATGTTTTCAGTATATATAGAAAAAAGTGGTATAAACACTTGACATTTTTTTTAAATCATTTATAATATACTTATCTATCGATCGGCTCTTGGTTTAAACCCTCTTTGCCGGTCGTCAGGGCGAGATGTGTCCCTCCTTGAAGAAGAGTTCGCTCTTACTTCGGACCTCTTGCCCTGTTTTTTATTCTAGAAATATCCTATTTACTTATAAGTAGCCTAAGATTTTTACTTTTATCCAAAAATTGCTTTTAAGGTTTTTTTAATATAAGATTATTTCTATGAGACAAAGCAAACTTTTTACTAAAACAAGAAAAGAGGCACCAAAAGACGAGGTGTCAAAAAATGCAGAACTTCTTATTCGTGCAGGATTTGTTTACAAAGTAATGGCTGGTGTATATGCCTATACACCACTTGGATTTCGTGTTATTGAAAAAATAAAACATATAGTGCGTAAAGAGATGGATGCGGTTGGAGGGCAAGAACTTATTATGACAAATCTTCAAAGAAAGGATACATGGGAAAGTACTAATCGTTGGAGTGACTCTTCTGTTGATGTGTGGTTTAAGACATCATTACAAGATGGAACCCCTATTGGACTTGCATGGAGTCACGAAGAAGCAATTATGGAAATGATGCAGCATTTTATAAGTAGCTATAAAGATTTGCCTATAAGTGTTTATCAATTTCAAATTAAACTTCGTAATGAATTACGTACAAAAAGCGGTATTATGCGAGGAAGAGAGTTTTTAATGAAAGATATGTATTCACTTCATGCTACAAAAGAAGATATGGATCAATTTTATGATAAAGTAATTGAGGCATATAAAAAGATATATAACCAACTTGGTATAGGAGAAGATACATTTGTTACATTTGCAAGTGGAGGTGCATTTACAAAATTTAGTCACGAATTTCAAACAATTTGTCCTGCAGGTGAAGATAAATTATATATAAATCAAAACAAGACAATTGCTGTTAATGAAGAGGTTTTAGATGATGCAAGCAGAGAAATAGGCGTGGATAAAGAATCACTCACACCTGTTGTAAGTGCTGAAACTGGAAATATTTTTAAATTTGGTACTGATAAAAGTGAGAAGATGAAAATTTTTTATAAAGATATTGACGGCAATAATCAACCAGTATATTTGGCATCATATGGTATTGGTATTACAAGAGTAATGGGTGTTATTGTGGAAAAGTATAGTGATGAAAAAGGTATCATTTGGCCAGAATCTGTTGCTCCGTTTAAAGTTCACCTGCTTTCTTTGGGAAATGATCCAAAAGTTTCTTTTGCCTGTGATGTTTTGTATGAAAAATTAAATAATCTGGGTATAGAAACTTTATACGATGACAGGGAAGTTAGAGCAGGAGAAAAATTTGCAGATAGTGACCTTTTAGGTATTCCTTGGAGGGTTATTGTCTCTGAAAAAAATCTTTCATCTGGCAAAATAGAAGTTAAAAAAAGAAACGAAGAAAATTCTACTATTATGGATGAGAGTGATTTTTTGAAGATTTTTTAATAAATAAATTTATATGTTGAAAATTTTAGAAAGATGGAGACATCTTATTTCAAATGATATTGGTATAGATTTAGGAACAGCCAATACACTTGTTTATATATCTGGCAAAGGTATTGTTATAAATGAGCCATCTGTTGTTGCCATAAATCAAAAGACAGGCCGAGTTGTTGCTGTTGGAGTTGAGGCTAAAAATATGTTAGGTAGAACTCCTCAACACATAGTAGCTGTTAGGCCTCTTGTTGATGGAGTTATCTCGGATTTTGAAGTTACAGAAGAAATGATTTCCTATTTTCTTAAAAAAGCTCAAAAAAATAATAAAAAAATATTTAATCCGAGGGTTGTTATAGGTGTTCCTTGTAGTATTACAAATGTTGAGATAAGGGCTGTTAGAGATGCTACTTTAAATGCTGGTGCTGATGAGGTCTATATAGTAGAAGAGCCTATGGCGGCTGCCATAGGGGTTAGAATGCCTGTTTTAGAGCCAGTTGGAAATATGATAGTTGATATAGGTGGTGGAACAACTGATATAGCAGTCATATCGCTTGGTGGCATAGTTAGGTCAAAAAGTTTAAAAATAGCCGGAGATAAATTTAATCAGAGTATTATTTCTTATATAAGGAGCGAGTTTAAAATACTGATTGGTGAAAAAACAGCAGAAGAAATAAAAATAAAAATTGGAACTATACTTCCAGAAAGTCAAAGTTACGAATCTTCTATAAAAGGAAGGGATCTTATAACTGGTCTTCCAAAAGAGGTTATAATAACAGATTCAGACATAAGAGATGCTATATCAAATCAAATAGACACTTTACTTGAATCTATAAAAGAGATACTGGAAACAACACCACCAGAAATCCTATCAGATGTTATGCATAGGGGAATTTACCTTGCAGGAGGTGGTGCTTTGATAAAAAATCTATCAGCGGTTATAGAAGAATATACAAAGATAAAAGTCCATATAGTTTCAGACCCTTTGACTGCTGTGTGTAGAGGAACAGGTGTAATATTGGAAAATCTAGAAAATTATAAAGATGTTTTAATAGAAAATGAAGATGAACTACCTCCAAAGAAATAACGACAAAAGGTTTACTAAAAAAAATATCAAAAAAATTTTGATTTTGACTTTTGTTTTAATTTTTTTCAACTATTTGCTAGGTTCAAATTTTAAAAATTTATTATATAGTTTTAAAAATCCCCAGACAGATATATATCAGAAAATTGATGGTGTATATAAAAACATTTCAAATATTTTTACAAATAAAAATTATTTGATTTCAGAAAATGAAAATCTGAGAATGCAGATAGAAGAGCTTGAAGATAATATAAAAAGTTTAAAAGAAACAGAATACAGATACAAAGAAATAATGGATATCTCATCTAGTTCAGATAAGTATATATATAAAGAGATTGTTACAAAACCGCCATTTTCTCCTTTTGATATTCTGATCATTAAAACAGCAGATCAGATCCATTTAAAAAGTTTAGTTTTTTATAAGGATACTTTGATTGGTCAAGTCTCAAAGATGGATTCTGGTTTGGCTCAAATAGATATGTTTTCTTCATCTAAAACAGAGCATAATTTTTATATAGAGAGAACTTCAAATCCAGTGTCTGTTTTTGGGATGGGTGCTGGAAATTTTTATGCAAAAGTTCCAAAGGATTTTGATATAAAAAATGGTGATATTTTAGTAAATGATCTGAGTTTAAGGTATAAGATAGCAAAGGTTTTAAATGTTGATTCTGATCCAAATATGTCTTTTAAAGATGTCTATTTTAAAATACCTGTTTCGCTTTATAGTATTTCTTTTGTTAATATACTTAAATGAAAAAAATAATTTATCTTATTTTAAATATAGTCTCAATCTTTATCTTGCCTTGGTATATACCTGTCATCTTGTCTATTTTCGGTATTTTTATTTTTGAAAATTTTTACCACATCTTATTTATTGGTTTTTTGTTAGATGTTTTTTATGGTGGTTTGGGTAAATTAAATATTTTTTTCACACTAATATTTTCAATATTATACATATCATCACTTTTTATAAAAGATTATATAAGGATAAGTTTTTATGCTAAATAATTTTTTTCAAAAAAGAAATTATAAAGATATTGATCCTGATGAGATTTTTTTGGATTCAAAAAACTTGCCAAAATTTGATAGAAATCAGTTTGAAGGTGTTATAGAAAAACCAATAAAGAGGTCTCAGATAATATTTTTTTCTAGTTTGTTTATAGTTGTCTTGCTCTTGTTTGTATTTCAAGTTTTCAAGATGCAAGTACTAGAAGGTGATGTTTATAAAAAGAAAAGTGACAACAATAAACTAGACTCTATTATAATATTTGCAAACAGAGGTCTTATATCTGATAGAAATGATAAACTCTTGGTTTGGAATGATAACAATGATGGTTTTAATTTTTCAAAAAGAATATATGCAACATCGACTGGTTTAGCTTCTACACTAGGTTATGTAAAATACCCGGCAAAAGACAGTAAGGGTTTTTATTATGAGAAAGATTATATACCAGTCTCTGGAATAGAAAAAAAATATCAAAATATTTTAGGTGGACAAAACGGTATGGCCATACTAGAAACAGATGCTTTTTCAAAGATTTTATCTTCAAATACACTTGAAAAACCAAAAGATGGAAAGACACTAAAACTTTCTGTTGATAAAGATCTACAAGAGTTTTGGTATAAAACTATGTCTAATTTTTCAAGTAAGGCTGGTTACAGGGGTGGTGCTGGTGGAATGATGGATATAAAGACAGGAGAAATATTGGTGATGGTTAATTTTCCAGAATTTGATGCAAACGAAATGGTTTCCGGAGAAAACAAGGAGCTAATTGGGGATTATTTTAAAGACAGTAGAAATCTGTTTTTAAACAAATTTACAAATGGACTTTATACACCAGGATCTATTATAAAACCTTTTGTAGCAATAGGTGCTTTGGAAAAAAATATTATAGATCCAAATAAACACATATATTCATCTGGTGAACTTATTGTTCCAAATCCTTATGACAAGAATAAACCTTCTGTATTTAAGGATTGGAAAGCACACGGATATGTAGACCTTAGGAGGGCAATAGCTGTGTCTTCAAATGTTTATTTTTATCAGATAGGTGGTGGTTTTGAAAACCAACCCGGTTTAGGTATATCAAATATAGAAAAATATTTAAAATTATTTGGTTTTGGAAAAAAGACAGGGATAGATTTTTCACAAGAACAAGATGGTGTTATACCAAACCCAGATTGGAAAAAAATTGTTTTTGATGGTGAAGATTGGAGGGTTGGTGATACTTATAACACCGCAATAGGACAATACGGTGTTCAAATAACACCAATTCAAGCACTTAAAGCTGTCGGAGCTTTGGCGAACGACGGAATATCTACTATCCCAACTATTGTATTGAATAATCAAAATATGGCAAAAGAAAAAATAGATGTAAAAGCAGAAAACATAAAAATAGTTAAAGAAGGAATGAGAAAGACTGTAACAGAAGGGACAGCAAGAGCACTTTATGTTTCTTATGTTGATATATCTGCCAAAACAGGAACTGCTGAGCTAGGGGTTTCAAAATCATCAGTTAACTCTTGGATTATTGGTTTTTTCCCATCAAAAGAACCTAAATATGCTTTTGTTTTGGTTATGGAAAAAGGTAAAGCAAATAACCAGATAGGTGCAGCACTTGTAATGAAAGATATTTTTGATTATATAAGCACAAATAAACCAGAATATTTAAAATATTAAAAATTTCTTCTATAAAAAATAACCCTTTATTGGGTCACTTGGCTTATTTTTTAATTAATCCTAATTTATTATAATAGTTTCTTTTTTTGTATAAAAAAACTAAAATATCTAAAAATGTGAACCAAAACCCTTTTATTTTTTTATTTTTATTTTTACAAACTGTAATAATTTTCATAATAGCTCTTACATCTCCTTGACTTATAACAAATATTAGATCTCTTTTTAATCTTCTTATTATATATTTACTGCAAAATATAGCATTTTCTTCTCTAGCCATTATAGATGATTCTTTAATATATTCAGCTAATTTTTTATCTGACCAAAAAAATATAAAATTCCTATAAAGAATAATTAGTAGGTATAATGGGGAAAAAAATACCTTAAGAGTGGTTGAAACTATATTAGTTAAATATTTATCACGGTGTTTTAGTTTACTCATCTCAATTCCTTCCAAACAATAACATAAATATTTTATATAGACAAGTGTTATATAAGTAGTTGTTAGTAGTATTTATCTATATTTCTCTTGTGCTCTTCATAGGTTTTAGAGCAGTGTATTTTTCCTCTTTTGTCGTGCAAATAAAACATACAAGATGTTTTGACTGGATTGTAGGCTGCCTCTATGGCTGATAGTCCAGGGTTTGATATGGGTGTCGGAGGTAAATCTTTGTAAATATAAGTGTTATAAGGAGAATCTATATATTTATCTTCTGGTTTGACAGATGGCCACCACCTATCTTCACTTCCTTTGGCATATTGTAAAGTAGCATCAACTTGTAATTTCATTCCTGAAAATATACGATTCCAGATTATGCCGGATATCAGTCTCATATCTTGTTTTCCCCCTGATTCTCTTTGTATTAAAGAAGCTATTTTTAATACAGTTTCTTCATTTACAATATTTGTATTTTTTGCTTTTTTAACATTTTTTATTTTGTCTTCCAGTGTTTCTTTCATAACTTCCGCCACTTTTGTTGGCTCTGTGTCTTTGTGTAAAAAGTAACTTTTTGGAAACAGAAAACCTTCCAAACTTTCTTTTCCTAGTGCAATATGAGCATTTAAAAATTCTTGCCTTTGATCTTCATCCCAATTTAATTTTTGACTTAAAACATCAGCAACTTCCTCTTGTCTTAAACCTTCTTTTATATTTACTATTCTAACTGATGGGTTTGCTAAACTTTGATAAAAAGAGGCACTAGCCAAATCAGATATGGAAAAACCGCTGTATATCGAGAAACTAACAAGAGAGAAAACGGAAAAGATGGCAATAATAGCTGTATTTACTATTGTCAATTTAAAAATCCATTTACCTTTGATATTTTTTATTTTAATCTTTTTCGGCTTTTCTTTTTTTGGATTCATTTGTTTATAATAATATCATATAGTAGAATGTATAAAAATTAAATAATAAACAATATGTCAATAAAAAGTTTTTTAATGAAGCAAATGATCAAGAGACAATTTAAGGATGTTCCAGAATCCCAAGTTGATATGATATTGGATGTGGTAAATAAAAACCCTGATTTATTTGAGAAAATAGGTAAAGAGATAAAAGCAATGACAGATAAAGGTAGAGATCAGATGGCAGCTTCTATGGAAGTTATGCGAAAATATCAATCAGAACTTTCTAAAATAAAAAGATAAAACCATTATGAAGGAAGAAATTATAAAAAAAGAACAGGAGATTTTAAAAAAAATATTCAAAAAATTAGAACTGATTGAAGAATTGTTTGCAGATGAAATTTTAAACAGAACAAAGAAAAATGTCTAAAAATGAAATGATCGAATTTGGTGTAAATGAAAATCCTGAAGGTGAAGTGGCGGATGGTAATTTTTTATCTAAATTTTTAGAAAAAACAAGAAAAATAAAGACGAGAGTTGTAAATTTATTGAGAAATACTGATATTTCAGATCGACAAAGAGAAGAATCTCAATTTTTTCTGGATTTAGTAGAATTGTCTGGAAGATTTTTTTATCTAACAACAAAAAAAATTTCTAGAACATTAATTTTGGCATCAATTTTTTATAATCCTGTAGTTTCAGGACAAGAGATGAGTAGGGATAATCCTCAAAGGGTAGCTTATAAAAGTTTTGAGGATTTTCAAAGATACATAAATGAAAATAATGATCCTTACATATCAGAAAAAGAGAAAAAAGAAATTGAAAAATTGATAAAATCAATAGATACTCTTAAAAAGACACTAGATAGATATAAAAATGAAAATACAGAGAAAAGTTTAGAAGAATACAAATTTCTTCTTGGTGTTTGTGAAGATTTAGATAATTCATTAAAAGATTTATCTAAAAAAACAATAGAAAAAATGGTTGAAGATGCAAAAACCGTCACTTTTGATGATTTTAAAAAAGATATTGAAAATGTGTTTACAGATAAATGGAAAATAATTGATGATATAAGATCTATTATTATAAAAAGATTAGGATCAGATCAATATAGAGAAATGGCAATAAAAGAAGGGTTGAGTTTGGAAGAAATAGAGAGAAGGATAGAGGTTGTTAGTTCTGATAATATACGATTTGAAGATTATTTTCATCCAGTTGATAATCCTCGTAAACTCGGGTTTTATCTTGCAGGAGATGCAGAAAGAAAATTTGGCTCACATCCTGGAAAAGTTATACTTTCAATAAGAACAGAAAATCCTCAATTAAAAGGTGTTGTTGTTCACGAACTAACTCATTCTTTTGTTGATGATAATGGTCAGTTAAAATTATCTAAATTAGCAATGGATATATATAGTGATGCAACAATGCCATATAATTATTTTGTTGTTGGAAATAAAAGATTTGATATAAGCCCTGAACATTTAAAATATTTATCTGAACCAAATGAGCTAAATGCAAGAAGAGTAGCTTTTCAATTTGAAATAGAAAAAATGGGTATATGGAAATACGGAGAAACTTTTACAGAAGAACATTATAAAAAAATAATGGATTTTTCTAATCAAGAAAAATTTTCAGATTCTACTGTTGAATTTATTACTATTGTAAAAAAAGAGAAGTTATTTCAAATGATGAATCTGTTAGCTTCAAATATAAAAACTGGTGATGGAGTTTTAGATGTATAAAAAAGGCGCCGAAACGCCTTTTTCCTGCTTAGACGATTTTCGTCAATAGACTACTAGTCACCCCAGCAGATGTTTCCGGCTTGGATGCCGGTTTTGGTCTTGATCTTCATGAGATCTCCTTTCTTTTTGTAAATTAGCATATATTAAAAATCTTGTCAAATGTGATGTTGTGGTGGTCTGAAAAATAATCTTTCTAGTATATCGTTTTCCTTTCCGCTTTCTACTTGTTTAGCAAATTTAAAACCTCTTTTTTTACAAGTATTTAATATGTTTTGATCCTTGCAAGCATTTACATTTCCTGTATAAATAGCTCCCAGACAATGACTTCCAAAATACAAAAATACACCCCTTAACCAAAACGGAGGGAAAGCAAAAAATAGAAGTTTTTGAACCCAAGTTGGTGTTCCTCCGGAGACTATAAAATAAACTCTGAGGTGTCCTAACATTCCAGAAGGTTGTCCTATACGACTTTTACTTTTGAAATCTAGTGCAAAAAATCTTATTCTATCTATAAAATTTTTTAATTTGGCTGGAACTCCAAAGTTGTATGTCGGAGTGGCAATAACCAAAGCTTTAGCATTTTTAATTTTATGACACAAAAGATCAAAATCTTTTTCTTCTGGTGTTGGACCTAGTCTGTTGTTGTAGTTGTAATCTTCTATTTTAATGTCGTTTATATAAAATTTTTCAAAGGTAACTTTTTCAGATTCTTTCATTCCTGATATAAAATTATCAAGCATTGTGTCAGAATTGAAACCTTTTGATGGTGAACAAGATAGGGCTATAACATCAACATTTTCACTTTTTTTATCAATAATATTTTCCATATAAAAATACTAACATTTAATTTGATAAACAAGAAATTGATATTTTTGAAAATTTATTATAATATGTTTAGTATTATGATAAAAGTTTTTGGACATATTTCACCTGACACAGATGCAACTTGTAGTGCTATAATCTGGGCTTGGTATATAAAAAATCACAGTGCACTTGATGCAAAACCTTTTGTATTGGGTGGTTTAAACAAAGAAACAGAATTCGTTCTCAGAAAATGGGGTGTTGAAACACCTGATTTGCTCCCACCTTTACAAGAAAGTGATGAGGTTATGATAGTTGATACAAACAATATTCAAGAGCTTCCTGAAAATATACTCAAATGCAACATACTTGAAATAGTTGACCATCATAGAATTGTCTCTGGGATTGAAACAAAAGGGCCTATAAATATGACTGTTAGAACATTTGCTTCAACAGCTTCTGTTATAAACTATGTCATGAGAGAAAATATAGAAATACCAGAAGACATAGCTGGTCTTATGCTCTCTTGCATACTTTCTGATACTCTTGAATTTAGATCTCCAACTACTACAAACTACGACAGAGCTATTGCTGAAAAATTAGCTAAAAAACTAAATATTGATATAAAATCATATGCAAATGAAATGTTTGATGCAAAATCTGATGTTTCCGATTTTACAGATAAAGGCCTTGTGCATTTAGATAGCAAAAAAAGTACAGTAGGAAACAAAAACATCAAAGTTTCAGTTATAGAGACTACAAATACAAAATCAATTTTAGAAAGAAAAGATGGTATTGTGTCTGCAATAAAAGAAATACTTTCAGAAGAAAAAGATGTAGACGATGTGTTATTTTTTGTTGTAGATATCTTAAAAGAAGAATCTATTGTCTTTACATACAATCAATTTTTGAAAGATATTGTTGCAACATCGTTTTCAACCACAAATGACAAAGAATTTCAAGTTTTACCTAAAATCATATCTAGGAAAAAACAAATATTACCAATGTTAAAATTACCAAATTAAATCTATGAAATTATCTATTGGTATCGTCGGTCTGCCAAATGTTGGTAAATCTACTCTTTTTAATGCTCTTACAAAAAAATCTGTTCCGGCAGAAAATTATCCATTTTGCACAATAGATCCCTCTGTCGGTATAGTAGCTGTTCCAGATAAAAGACTTTGGGAGTTATCTAATTTTTCTAAATCAAAAAAAACCGTTCCGGCTGTTATAGAATTTGTAGACATTGCAGGTCTTGTAAAAGGAGCTTCAGAAGGTGAGGGTCTTGGAAATCAATTTCTCTCTCATATAAGAGAAACGGATGCAATACTTCAAATAGTTAGAATATTTGAAGATACAAAAGTAATACACATAAACAACAAAATAAGTCCAAAATTTGATATAGAAATAATAAATCTGGAGCTTGTATTATCTGACAAATCAACTGTAAATAAAAGACTGGGGAGTTTAGTCAAAGATATTAAAAAGGGAATGAAAGAAGCTGTATTTGAAGAAATTGTTTTAAAAAAAGCACTTTCTGTTTTAGAAAAAGAAATGTTGCTAAGTCAAGAAAGTTTTGATGAAAAAGAATTTAAAGTATTAAAAAATCTAAATTTACTTACAATAAAGCCGATAATATTTGGACTGAACAAAAAAGCTGGAGGGATAAATTTAGATCAAACAAAAGATGATAGATGGATTGAACTGTTAGAATATTTAAATAAAAATAATTTTAAATACATAATAATAGATGCAAAAATTGAAAATGATCTTAAAGATCTTGAAGGAGAAGAAAAAGATGTTTTCAGAAAAGAGCTTGGTGGAGATGATGATGGTATAGATAACCTTATAAAAGAATGTTATAGGACACTCGGACTTGAAACATTTTTTACAACAGGTGAAGACGAAAGCAGGGCTTGGACAATACAGAAAGGATCAACAGCTCCTGTTGCCGGAAAGGCAATACACAATGACTTTGAAGATAAGTTCATAAAAGCAGAGGTTATAGAATACGACAAATTGCTTTCTTGTGGTTCTTTTATCTCTGCAAAAGAAAAAGGGTTACTAAGAACAGAAGGTAGGGAATACATAGTAAAAGACGGTGATGTAATTGAGTTTAAAATTTAGAAAAAACAAAAATCCCCGAAATTCCTAGGAAATTTCAAATGGGATCTTTGATAAAAGAATACCAATTTTTTATATTTTTGTCAAATAAATTGTAAATATATTTTAGGAATTTAAGTATATAAAAAACCACTTTTGTGGCTATTTTGCATATACAAATCTTATACCAAAAATATTTGAAAAACCTTTATTTGGTTTATAAGAAACAACTTCATAAAGTTTTACTTTTCCTCCAAAAAAATTTATTTCCACTCTTGGACCAAATCCATAAGGTGAATATAGTAAAGATCCAACTCCAACTTTATTATTTATTTTGAAGTTTGTTTGGTTCATTACAAATCTACCACCTTTATGTTCTAATGTGAAAAAATTAGAAAAATTATTCCTTTCAAAATAAGTGAAATGTGCAAATCTTAATCTTGATGATTCTGACCAATTATTTATTCCGAGACCAGATCCAAATTGTAAACCTCTGACTTGAAAAAATGGTCCAGAATATGCCTGAAAATCCTTACCTTTAAATTCTTGCACCCATCCAAATACACCTGTATTTTTTGCTGTATTTTGTTGAATCCATAAGGCATTATAATAATCATACTTACCATTGCGATTAAAATGTTCAGTAAATAAATAGCTTTGACAATAAATATCCAATGAAAAAAATAAAAAAAGTAGCTGTTTCATTCCGGAAGACAATTTAACATATTATATAGTAAAGAACAAATGTTGACCTGCTGGTTTTAAATGCATATAATTTAACAATTATGGAAAATACAAAAACAAAAGTTAAAGAGTTTTTCTTGGAATTATCATCTCAAGTGGCTTTTTATACTGTTATTATTAGCTTGGGAAATATGCTTTTTAAAATAATCAATAAAGCATATGGTATTTATGGTAATTATTATTATGGAGTAGAAAATTTCAATTTAGCATTACCACTTTCTATTTTAATAGTTTCTTTTCCTATATTTGCAATACTAACTATTTTACTTGAAAAAAACTATATATTAAACCCGGAAAATAAAGATATCTTGATAAAAAGACTTTTAACCTATCTAACACTTTTTGTCTCTTCTGTTGTATTTTCTATTTCAATAATCATAATCCTTTATAAGTTTTTAGATGGACAGGAGATTTTGACAGGTTTTGCCTTTAAAATAATAACCGTGATAATCCTTTCCGCTTTGAGTTTCTCTTATTACTTGGCAGAAAGTAGAAATAGATTAAATCTAAATTATAAAAAAATATCTATTTATGTTTTACTTGCAATTGTAGTTGGTTCAACCATATTAGGATTTGTTATTATTGGTTCACCTTCAAAACAAAGGCAATTGAAAGAAGATTCTGCAATGATAAACGATATGAGACTTGCAAACTCACAAATAGAATCTTTTTACTATAACAAAAGCAGATTGCCTGATAATCTAAAAGAACTAACCAGTGATTCATATTATTATATAAACAACAATAGTAAAATAACATATCAAAAAGTTACAGAAAATAGTTATAAAATCTGTGGTGATTTTAATTTTGATTATGTTTTAAGTCCTGATGCTGTTATAAAACAAGTATATCCAGCAATGCCAGAAGATACTGATTGGATGTATAAAAAAGGTAAAACTTGCTTTGATAAAAATACAGAAAGATTAAACAAAAAAGAAACTGGCTATCCCACAATACCTAGATTTAAAGTTGATGAGACATATCCAATACCAGAGCCACTATAACACAGGTTTGTTTTCTCGGTCTTTCAGAAAGCCCTAATTTTGTAAGTAAATTAGTCTATTTGAAGTTATTGTGCAGATATATGTAAATATCTTCTAGTGCTTTTATACCATCTCCAGATGCTATGTTATTTTGGTGATACAAACCATCTGTGCAATCCCCAGCAGCCCAAACTCCTAACTGTGATGTTCTTTGGTTTTTAGGATCTGTTATTATGTAACCATAATCATTTAATTTTAAGATATCTTTTGCAAACTCTGTTGTTGGTATAGCACCTATCTCCACGAAAATACCTGTTGTTTTTATATTTTGCAAATTACCTTCTTTGTCTTTATAAGAAAGTCCTGATACAAATCTATCTCCATATATTTCAGAAAGGGAAGTGTTTGTCATTATCTTTGCTTTTGGATTAGATCTTATTTTCTCAATAGTTATCTCATCGGCTTTAAACTTATCTGTTCTGTTTAAAATAGTTACAGAGTTGCAGTATGCTAAAAGTTGAGCTGCACTTTCAAAAGCAGCATTTCCACCACCAATAACCACAACATCTTGACCAGAAAAAAGAGGTCCATCACAAGAGGCACAATATGTAATACCTTTGTTTTCAAAAATATCAGCACCTTTTACATCAAGTTTTCTTCTATGAGAACCTGTTGCGATCAAAATTGTTTTAGATATAAAAACAGAAGAATTTGTTTCTATTTTAAATAGGTCATTTTCTTTGGAAATTTTTGAAACATACTGATCTTCAAAAATAGAGACAAACTCTCCACTATAAGCTTTTAAATGATTTTCAAGAGATTTTGATAGCTCCATACCAGATATCTTTATTGTTCCTATCCAGTTTTGAACTTCATCAGAAACAGAGCTTTGACCCTGGAAGTCTTTTGTTATAAAAGCTGTTTTTAGTTGTTTTCTGGCAGCATAAACACCAGCAGATACTCCTGCTGGCCCTCCTCCTAAGATTGTAAGATCATATATCATATATTTGACAAATTTTTTAGTTTGGATTATAATAGTAATTGAAGTGCTCTTTGTTCATCGCAGCCGGTCTCCTACCTTTTGGTGGACTTTGAGACCGGCTCTTTTTATTTTCCTCTATTTCTTCTAAGAAAAGCTGGAACAGCACCCCACTCATCGTCCTCTTCAACAGCGACATTTTTCTTTTCTTCTTCCGGTTTTGCTGTATTTACATTTACAGGAATAGAATTGTAAATTCTAGTATCCTCTTCTTTTTCTCTTTCTCTTGTAACAAATGTTTCTTTTTTAACCTCTTTTACTTCATCTGGGAAAATAGACTTTTTCTGGTTTTGATCTGCAAAATTTGAAGCAATAACAGTTATCTTAACCTCTCCTTTTTTAAGTGACTCGTCTCTAAATGCTCCAAATATAATCTTTGCATTTGGATCCGCAGACTCTGTTATTATTTTAGCAGCATCTTGTATTTCAAACATTGTAAGATCATCTCCACCTGCAATAGAGAACAGAACACCTTTTGCTCCATTCATTGAAACTTCCAAAAGAGGGGAGTTAATAGCCATTCTAGCTGCTTCTTCTGCTCTTTTTTCACCTGTTGAATATCCTATACCCATAAGAGCAGGCCCAGCATTGTGCATAACAGCTCTGATGTCAGCGAAGTCTATATTTATAATACCAGGAGTTGTTATGAGATCTGATATACCAACAACAGCTTGTTTTAAAATATCATCACACATACCAAAAGCATTTTTAGCTGTGGTTTCTTTGCTTATTGTTGAAAGTAGTCTGTCGTTTGGAATAACTATGATAGCATCAACAGCTTGACGAAGTTCATCTAGTCCACCTTCTGCAAGTCTCATCCTTTGTTGACCTTCAAAAAAGAAAGGTTTTGTAACAACGGCCACAGTTAAGGCATTCATTTCTTTTGCTATACGGGCGATTATAGGAGAAGCACCAGTTCCTGTCCCACCACCAAGTCCTCCTGCTATAAAAACCATATCAGCACCCTTTATAGCTTCTTGTATTTCTTCTTTTGTCTCTTCAACAGCTCTTTTTCCAAGCTCTGGGTTCATACCAGTTCCAAGACCTCTTGTTAGATTCTTACCTATGTGTATTTTTTTCTTTGCAAGAGAATGATGAAGATCTTGAGAATCAGTATTTACAGCAATAAAGTCAACTCCTTTGACTTTGCTGTTTATCATATGGTTCAAAGCATTTTTTCCAGAACCACCAACTCCGACAACTTTGATTCTTGCAAATGCTTCTACTTCTGGTTTTATTTGTGGCATAATCTAAAATCTTAAAAACTAATTGTATAAATAATAACACAAAATATATTTTCAATATATTGACAATATATTTTTATAGTGGGCAATATTGAGATTTTATGGTAGAAATTGTTTAAACCAAGATATTATAGGTTTAATTTTAGAAAATATATTTTTTGATGAATTGTTTTTATTTTCAAAGCCGTTTAGACCAATAACAGTTAGTCCATAAGCAACAGACCAAGTTGAATCTATGACTTTACCTTTTTCATTTATATTTATATTTGCGATCCTAGATGGTAAACGGAGAGTTGCTCTGGCTAGATCCTCTATTGTTGCAATATTTGAACCTCCTCCTGTTATAAATATTCCTGCTGGTAAAATAGCATTTTTACCTATCTTTTTTAGATGATTTTCTATAACTTCAAACATATCATACACTCTGGCTTGTATAATCTCGTCTAGTTTTTTCTTTGAAACATTTGTTTGAGTCAAGACACCTTTTTTAATATTTTCAGCCTCTTCTATTGAAACTTTTAGACCCAAAGCAATATCATTTGTAACATCCGATGCACCTATTGGAAAAACTTCTAGTGAAATCGGATTATTATCCTCAAAGACAACCACTGAAACTGTTTCAGCACCAATATTTACAAGAACACAACCTGCTATTTTTTGACTTTTTGTCAATACAACAGTTGATGCAACGATAGGTGAAGCTAAGACATCAATAACTGAAATACCACAACTTTCAACAGCTTCAACTATGTCTATAAAATGCTGTTCAATACAGGTAACATAAAGACATTTGACTTCCAATTTTGTTCCTTTCATAGAAAGAGGAGTATTTCCTAAAACAGTCTTGCCATCGATTTTATAATGAAGGGGAACTGTGTGCAGTATTTTTCTATTTTGGATATAAACTTTATCAATATTTTCTTCAGCTGACTCAAAAGCTCTGTTTATATCTAAATCTGTTATTTCAAGATCAGCTCTGGATATAATACTGTTCCCAGAAGAAAAGAAAGATTGCAAACCCTCACCTCCAATAGAAACAAGAGCTTCATTTATTTTGAAACCTATCATTTTCTCAGCCTTAGAAACGGCTGTCATAACACTGTCTCTGACATCTTCTGTGTTTATAATATAGCCATGACGAAGACCTTTTGATTCTGCTAGGGTATTTGCCAATATTTTAAAATTCTTTTTAGAATTTTCATATACGAGTTCAGAGACAACCACTTTAACTTGGTATGTTCCGATATCTATGCCAACTTTAATATCTCTGGACATTTATAAAATATGGCAGAAAAATAGATTAAAATTATTTCCTTCTTTCAAAAAATTTTGAAAAAAATTTATCTTCTGCTTCTTCCATTTTACTACTATGTTCCATTCCTTTCAAATGAAGCAAACCGTGGATAAATAAAAAACCAACAAATTCTTTAAAATTTTTATTAAATAAATGAGCTTGTCTTTTGGCTTTTTGTGAAGTTATAAATATTTCTCCTTCGTTTTTAGATATAGGAAAAGATAATATATTTGCAACTTTATTTTTATCTCTGTATTTTTTATTTAAATTTTTTGACCTTCTTTCACCAATAAAAACCAAAGATAGATTGTATTTTGACCCCAAAATCTCATTTTTAATAACTTCAAAAGGTAGATCAAAAACCTTTGTTTTTGTAAAATTAGATATATTGAAAAAATCAGACATTTATCTCTTTGAAACTTCTTTTAATTTTCCTTCTTTTATAAGAGATTCTCTCTCAGTTCTTTTTGATAGGACTTTTAAAGCTTTTTTCTTTCTAACATATTTTGAAAGCTGTCTTGAAGCATATCTTATACTTCTTAGACGAGGCAAAACACCAGAACTTTGAACTTTCTTAGTAAATCGTCTCAATATTGAAAGGTTGTTTTCGGCACCGTTTTTTGTTATTTCAAGATTTATCATAGGTTTACATATTATCACAAATAGAAATTTATATCAAGGAAGATTTAAAGGTTTTTAAGATGTTTTGCCAGATGCTCTATCGAGACATTTTGTTGTTCTCTGATATCAACAGATCTAACTATTACAGAATTATCAACTGCTTCTTTTTGACCGATTATTAAAATATGAGAAACTTTCAGATTTTCAGCATAATTTACCTGACTTGTTATCTTGTCTTTTGTTAAAGAGTGCAATACTGGTATTTTTTCTTTTCTCAATTTTTCTATAACATTTAAAACTTTTAGTTTGGCCAGATTTCCTATTTGCATTATGTAAAACTTTGGTTTAGAAATTTTTGATAAAACAATTTTTTTATCTTTAACTTTTTTGTTGTAATAGACAGTAGCACCAAAACAAGGAACATCTTTTTTGTAACCAATTTTTTTCGCTAAGTAGTTATATCGTCCACCTTCGGCAAGTAAAAATCTTTCATCTCCCTTTTTACCACTAACAGTCTCATATATTTTGAATACAAAATGAGAACCATAATTTTTATTTGGTATAAGAGAATTGTTTATAAAATAAGGAACAGAAAATACATCTAGAAACTCCAAAACTTCTGTTAGGTAGATTCTGCTTTGTTCTGTTAAACAACTGATAGGTGTTGGAACAGTTAGATCATCTGGAATATCTTGCTGGTTTTCAAGTAAAGAAAAAGGATTGTTTTTTATCTTTTGTTTTAAAGTTTTACTGAAACTCCCACTGTTTTTCTTTATAAAAGAAGAGATATCTTTTTCAAATTTAGAAAAAGACTCTTTGTCACCGACACAATTTACCTCTATTGATAAGTTAGAATGTCCGTAGTCTTCTAGTATGGCCAAAGCTGTTTTTATAACCAAAGCTTCAGCTAGTGTCTTATTTGTTCCAAAAACCTCCAATCCGCATACACCAAAATTTTTAGAAGAAGATGGTTTTTTGAAATAAAACATAGAAGGGTTTGATGATTTGGAAAGCCCTGACTCTTCATAAAATCTCAAAAGGGAAATTCTTTCCATAGCCTGATCTTTGTTTATATTCTGATCTTTTATTGCTTTAAATTTTAATTCATCTTCTTTTGTTGGTTTTATATTGAAAACAGGATTAAAACCAAAATGAAAAGCAACTGAACCAGATAAATCAACTTCGTCTAATTTTACAGACTTTAAATCAAAAAATTTATTTTGACTACTATCTGTTTTCTTTTCCATCTCTTTTTCCGTATCTATTTTTTTTTCTTTTTTATTTTTTTTCATCTTCTGTAAATAAGCCAGGATTTATGTCTATTTGTCCAACAGGAAGTAGTCTCGCAATAGGTTTACCTAAAACATCAAATCTCGGCACTGTTCCAAAATATCTAGAATCAAAACTATCTCTTCTGTTATCTCCCATAACAAAATATTCATCATTTTTTAAAGAAAAACTCATATTGTCTATCTTTGGCAACTTAACATAATCTTCTGAAAGTTTAATCCCTTCAGGATTTTTATCGTTGTATATAGTTACAATACCGTCATTTATGACAATCTTTTCATTTGGCAAACCTATAATTCTTTTTAGAAAATCCCTAGAAGTGTCGTTTGGATAAGCTAAGACAATAACATCAAATCTTTTTGGATCATTGAATTTGTATGATATTTTATCAACAATAAGATAGTTTCCAGTTTGAAATGTTGGATACATAGAAGATCCTGAAACTATATAAGGTTCGGCTATAAATTTCCTAAAAGGCATAACAATACCCACAGCAATAATGGCGAAAATTACAATCTCTTTTAAAATTTTCTTTAAGTTAGATTCTCTTTTTAAGTTACTATCTGTGTCGTTTGAGACAGGTATATTTTGCATATAAATATAATATTATAAAATCAAATTTGACACAAGTTTATTTATTATTTTATAATATTTTTATGAAATTTATTATTTTTGGATTAGGAAACCCAGGATCAGAATACGAGAACAATAGGCACAACACTGGAAGGATAATAATTAAAAATATTGCAAGCTTGTTTGACTGTGAAGATTTTGAAGTTGATAAAAATATAAATGCAGATAAAACTTCTGTAAAAATGCCTAAAAATTCTATATCTTTTATTCTGCCAAATACTTTTATGAACAAAAGTGGTGATGTTTTAAAGAAAATGAAGTTAGAGAAAAAAGACTCTAAAAATATTATCGTAATATATGATGATCTTGACCTTCCTTTTGGTAAGATGAAATTTTCTTTCAATAAATCATCTGGTGGACACAAAGGCTTAGAATCAATAATCAAATCAATAAAAACAGAAGAGTTTTATAGAATAAGAGTAGGTATATCAAAAACCACACAAGCTGGAAAAATTAAAAAACCGAAAGGACCAGAAGATGTCATTTCTTATGTGATGAAAAATTTTAATGAAGATGAGCTAAAAGAGTTAAAAAAAATATCAAAAAAGATTAAAGAGGGAATTGAGGTTTTTACAAAAGAAGGTTACGAAAAAACAGCAACTTTTTTAAACAGTTAATCAAAAAACCACCTTGCTGGGTGGTTTTTTGATATTTCCTTTGTAAATTACTTCTTCTCTACAAAAGAAAGAGTCATTTTTTGTTCTTTTGGATCAAATAATGTGATTTTGAAATCATATCTTTTACCCAATTCTAGTTTTTCTCTTAGTTTTTCTTCGCTACCAAATTCTGATATATGAACAAGACCAGCAACCCCTTCCTCTATAGATGCCAAAGCTCCGTGTTTATTAAACTTGATAACAACAGCTGGAACAATATCATCTTTTTTGTATTTAGCAGAAGCACTTTGCCAAGGATTTTCTTTCAAAGCTTTAACAGAAAGAGATATTTTTCCGTCTTTTATTTCTATTATTTTCGCTTTTATTTTTTCTCCAACATTAAATAACATTTTCAAGTTATCTACAAGTGCCCAATCTACCTCTGAAATATGCACCAAGCCTTCCAAACCTTCCTCTATTTTGACAAAAAGACCAAAATCAACAATACCTGTAACTTCTCCTGAGATAACATCTCCAACTTGATACTTGTCTGTCATATTTTCTTTGACCTTCTCATTTGAACTCTTTTCAGAGAAAATAAGTTTACCTTCTTTTGGTGATGCACCTATTATAGATACAGCAATTTTTTGACCAACAAACTTTTTTAACTCTTCTAAAATTCTATCTTTATCTCCATCTGAAACTCTAGGATAGTGTTCTGTTTTTAACTGTGATGCTGGCAAAAATCCAAGTATACCTTGCCAAGAAAGCATAAGACCCCCTTTGTTTGCATCAGAAACATTTAGCTCAAAGATTTTACCATCTCTTATGGCATCTTCTGCTTCTGTCCAGATAAGTGCTTGTCTAGCTTCTTTTAGAGATATCTCATAGTATCCATCTTCATTTGATATTGAAATAACCTTACCAGCAATAGAATCACCGATGTTTATCTTTTTTATAATATCTCTGGCACTTATATACTCTTTACCAAAAATAATACCTGTTCCGAAAGGTTTTACATCAACATAAACAGCATTTTTATCTAAACCAATAACAGTTCCTTCAACAATATCATCAACATTTGGTGGAGTTTTTGAATCCGCCAATATTTTGTTCATAATACTAGAAGTCACTACTGGCTTTTTATCATCAACTTCTTCGTTAATATTTGTTTTTTTAATTTCGTCTGACATTTTTTTATAATGAAAAAACGATCCGAGGCTTTTTGAAAAAAATTTCATAAAAGTTTAGCTCAAATCTACAAACTTATAATAGGACTATTGTATAATAAAAAGCCCCTAAAAGCAACTAACCCTATGTGTTAAAATATGTCTGCCAAAACATCTCCTATAAGGCTGTCCACGTCAACACCTTTGCCATTTTGAAGATCTGTAATCTTATTAGCCAATTCTTTATGTAATTTTATTAAAACTTCGTCTTCAGTTGTTAAACTATCGCCAATAAATTCTTGACATAATTTATGCATTTTTATCTTTGCTCTAGATGTATTCCATAATTCTACATAAACAACAAGCCAATTTTTATTTGAAATTCCATCTCTTAAAGATTTATACTGTGATTCAATATAACTTCTTAACCCTGTTATTATCCCCAATAATCTACTCGGATTATCTTTAGAATCAAGTGGCTCTACTCTTAACACTTCTTCTATTTCTCTAACTTTTTCCATTTGGACTGAAGCAATTTGTATGTGCATGCTTTTCAAGTTTAAAATTAAACTTTTTATTAAAGCCAAATCTTCTGTTAATGCTCTGTGAGCCTCCGCTGTCATAATTCTTTGATTCTCAGCAGGATGTAAAGGTTTATTTGGTTTATCTATAGGCCTTGCTTCTCTTGGTTTTTCTGGCACTTTCGGTGGCTCAATATTTTCAACTGGACTCGCCATCCTTGCAAAAGCAGCCGCCATACTGCCAGATTGAACACTAAAACCAACTCTTGGAACATGCACATCCCTCTCATTTTCTCTATCTATTTTTTCCAACTCATCTTTTATTTCTAAAAGATTTTTTTCTGCCCTGCTAAAATTCGGAGTTTGATTTGGCATACAATACCCCCCTTTACCTTCTAAAATATCTTTAGCCTCAAGCCATTTTGTACTCAATTCTAAAAACCTTCCCTCAGTAATTATGCCTCGAGAATCAAAAAGATTTGCTTTCAATTTTAGTGCCACAAGTTCACCAACTTCTGTTTTCAAAAGTAAAATCGCATCTCCTTCTAATGGCACACTATTAGGATTTCCATGCTCCATAAAATACCAAAAATCGTCTTCTCTTTGTTTTAAAAATTGCTTTTTCTCTGAATCAACCTCTTCAGAAATTTTTCCTGTATTATCAAACTCTGGCTCTCCTCTAAATGCTTTATATAATTCAGCAATATGCATACTTGGACAATCAGCTCGTTCATATGAAATCCCCCACTTTTGGTTAGAGCTATAACCACATCTATCTTTTAAAAACTGTAAAGCTTGAGGGGATAAATTTCCAGACCAAGATTTCCAAGTTTTCCAATCACCAGTCAATAACCAAACAGCTTCTTGCTCTATATGTTCTTTATATTTTCTTTGACCTCCATAAAATTTAACTTTTTCTTCGTCGTGTATGAATGCAGTTAATTCTTTTTTATTTCTATTTGATAACTCTTCCGCATGATACTCCCTTACAGTTTTACCTTTAGGATCACCTTGTCCCGGAAGTCTATTCCATTCATTGTCACCACCTAACACAGTATTTACTTTTTGTCTTTCTTCAACATATTTTGATAACTCATCCAAAAGTCCACCTTTAATATCTTTTAATAATTGAGCAGCGGAGCGAATATCAGGCTTGTTTTCAGTAACCGCTACCGTCCTTGCTGGACGCATGCCATCAGGCGATTCTCCAAAACTTTCCATAGAATTCCTTGTTATGTTTCCGCTTAATTGAATGTCCGGCATTCTACCTCTTTCCATCTCTTTGCCTATTAAAAATAATTCACAGGTATCAGAAATTGGCTCAAATTTATTGGTTTTTATATTGTATCTTTCCCTTGGCTTATAAGCATAGCCTTTGGGAAGATCGTGGGCATTTTTTACCCCAACCCCATTAAGCCAAGTGCTTATAATACCTGCAAATTCATGAGCAAAAATCTGCACCTCTAAAGTATAACGTTCTGGTTCTTTTTCATATCTTCCAACCAAACTTTCAATACCCGCTTGCGGATTTTCTTGTTCTTTCATAAACCTCTTTACTACTGGATAATATATTTTAGAAATACTTGCATCTGATTGAAAAAATTCTCCTAAAGGCTGGTAATCTGGCTTACGAAAAAGTGTTTTTTCCGGTGAAGTAGGATTTTTTATATCTCCAGCATTAAAAAAAGTATTTGATTCATTAAAAGGTCTGGACATATATAATATATATATTAAAATTTTCTATATATAAATTATAAATATTCTTTATTTAAAAATCAAATTTAAAAAAGATAATAAAAATTTGACAAAAATATTGCAATATGCAATAATGACTGTGTCACCTTAACTCTGGGGGAGGAGAGGTGACACACAGCCCGGATAGCTCAGAGGTTACCACGCACGGCCTCTTTGCTTCCGGGCTTGAACTTTTTAAAAAATTTAACTTTTTTTATTTCTTTGTTATAATAGATGTATGATAATTACACATCACGGAGTAGATTCATTTAAAGTTTCTTTTGGGGAAACTGTTATATCCATAAATCCAGTCTCAAAAGATTCTGATTTTAAAAGTAGTCGTTTTGGAGCAGATATTGTTTTGATATCTAGCAATGACACAGAACACAATGGAGCCGAAAATAATTTAAGACAAGACAAAGAAACATTTATAATATCCGGCCCAGGAGAATATGAAGTTTCTGGTATTTTTATAAAAGGATTTTTATCTAAAACAAATTACAAAAAAGAAGATGGGGTAAATACAGTTTACACTATCTCTATGGAAGGTATGAACCTTGTATTTTTAGGTTCGCTTAGTGAAAACACTTTAAATTCAGAAGTTAAAAAAGCTACTGAAAACTGCGATATTTTGTTTTTACCAATAGGTGCGGATGGGGTTTTAGATCCTTCTACTGCACAAAAAATAGCAGTTCAGTTTGAACCTAGAATCATCATACCTAGTCATTTTGGTCAAATAGGCGAAAAAGGTTGTCTTGAAAAATTTCTGAAAGAATCAGGAGGTGAAAAAGCTCAAAGACTTGAAAAACTGACCATAAAGAAAAAAGATATAGAAACAATGGAAGGTGAAGTTATAGTTTTAGAACCACAAATTTAAATGTTTTTTAAATATTTAGAAAAAATAAGAAATCTGGGTGAAAAAAATAAAAAAATTATAGCTTTCTTTTTGTCTTTATTTTTAACTGGGGTTATTTTTGTATTTTGGCTTGTATTTTGGCTTCCAAATGATTTAAATAGGGTAAAACATCAAAACAAGAGTTTCTCAAAAGAAGAAAGTCCACTTGACACTATTAAAAAACAATTTTCTACAATATCCGAACAGTTTAAAGATATAAGAAAAAATTTATCTGGAACAGTTGAGTATTCTCAATCTAAATGAAAATAGACTAAAATTATACTTTTTGATAAAATAATCAAACATTATGGCAAAAAAAGAAGAAAATGTAGATAAAATAGAGAAAGTTTCTGTTATACAACAAGAAATAACATCTGAAATGAGAGCTTCATTTATAGATTATGCTATGTCTGTAATAACAGACAGAGCACTTCCTGATATACGAGACGGTTTAAAACCTGTTCACAGAAGGATACTCTATGCTATGCACGAACTCAGTCTTACTTTTGGAGCAAAATCAAGAAAATCAGCAGCCGTTGTTGGAGAGGTTTTGGGTAACTACCACCCACACGGAGATGTTGCTGTTTATGATTCTATGGTAAAAATGGCTCAAGATTTTACAATGAGATATCCTCTTATATTGGGCCAAGGAAACTTTGGTTCTATAGATGGTGACAATGCCGCAGCTATGAGGTATACAGAGGCAAAAATGTCAAAACTTTCATCTGAACTTCTTCGTGATATTGAAAAAGAAACAGTTGATTTTGTTCCAAACTATGACGGAACAAAGAAAGAGCCGAAAGTTTTACCAACATCTGTTCCAAACCTACTCTTAAATGGAACTTTGGGAATTGCTGTTGGAATGGCAACAAATATTCCACCACACAATCTAACAGAAGTTTGTAGTGCAATAGAACATCTTGTAGAGGATAAAGATGCAACAACAGAAGACTTATTGAAATTTATAAAAGGACCGGATTTTCCAACAGGTGGTCTTGCTTTCAATCAAAAAGATATATCTCATGCCTATACAACAGGAAGAGGAGGTGTAGTTGTTCGTGGTGAAGCGGAAATAGTTGAGACAAAAGCTCGTCAATTTCAAATCATTATAACTTCTATACCTTACAGAGTAAACAAATCAGACCTTTTGATAAAAATAGCTGATCTGATAAGAGAAAAAAAGATAGAAGGGATAAAAGGAGTTGTTGACCTTTCAACAAAAGACATAAAAATAGTTATAGACTTAAAAAATGGAAGTCATCCACAAAATATACTAAACCAGTTATACAAACACACACAACTAGAAGATAAATTTCACTTTAACCTAGTGGCACTAGTAGATGGTGTTCCTCAAACACTTTCACTTAAAAATATTCTTGAGGAGTTTATATCTCACAGAAAGATAGTTATAAAAAGAAGAACAGAGTTTGATCTAAAAAAGGCACTTGAAAGAGAGCATATTCTTTTAGGTTTGAAAAAGGCGATAGATCATATAGATAGGATAATAAAACTAATTAGAGCATCAAAAGATGTTGTTGAAGCACACAAAGAACTCAAAGCGGAGTTTGGATTTTCTGATATTCAAGCAACAGCTATACTTGAAATGAAATTGCAAAGACTTGCTGGATTAGAAAGAAAGAAAATAGAAGATGAATTGAAAACAGTTCAAGAACTTATTGCTAAATTAAAAGAAATTTTAGCTAATCCAAAAAAAATATTGTCTATAATAAAAGATGAAATAAAAGAAATAAAAGAAAAATACGGTGATGAAAGAAAAACAAAGATAATAAAAGGTGGTGCTCAAATATTAAATCAAGAAGATCTCATACCAAACGAAGAAAATGCTTTGGTTTTGACTTCTGGTGGATATATAAAAAGAACAGATCCGTCAGAATTTAGAACACAGAAAAGAGGAGGTGTTGGTGTTGTAGATTTGGACACAAAAGATGAAGATTTTGTAACTCATCTTTTGATTTCAACAACACATAGCGATCTGTTGTTTTTCAGTAACAAAGGTAAAGTTTATCAAATCAAAATGTATGATATTCCAGAAGGAAAGAGAGCCACAAAAGGAAAATCTATAATGAACTTTTTGCCACTAGTAGATAATGAAAAAATAACTTCTATACTACCTATGAACAAAGAAGTTAAAGCATCAGAAGTCTCCTTGATGATGGTTACAAAAAATGGAGTGGCTAAAAAAGTAAAAGCTGAAAGTTTTCACGATGTTAGAAGCTCTGGTATCATAGCCATAACCCTAGAAGGTAACGACGAGCTAGTCAGTGCATCTTTTGTTAAAAAAAGTGACACAACTATTATAGTTTCAAGTAAGGGTCAAGCTATACATTTCAAAGAATCAGATATAAGAGAGATGGGTAGAACTGCTATGGGTGTCAGAGCAATAAAACTTTCAAAAGGAGATTTTGTTGTCTGTGCTGAAACTGTATTGAAAGATTCAAATTCACCAACACTTATGATTATGTCATCGAACGGATTTGGAAAAAGAACTGATATAGATGAATACAAGATTCAAAAAAGAGGTGGAAGCGGTATCAAAACAGCCAAAGTTACATCAAAAACAGGTGTCCTTATAGGAGCAAAAGTTTTTGAAGGAAATGAAGGGGAAGTTGTAACTATGTCTCAAAAAAGTCAGGTTATTAAAGTCAATATAAATGAGATACCAACTCTCGGCAGACAAACACAAGGAGTTAGAATAATGAAACTAAGAGAAGGGGATTTGATCGCATCTATGGTTTGTCTATAAAAAAAGAGGGTGGTTAGCCCTGCTCTTTCATCTCCTCTGCATCTTTTTTCTCTTCATTTATCATTTCTTCATAACATCCACCTAAATTACCACAAAATATTCTGACAGCATCATTAGGATCATCATATACTAAATCTTCTGGCAAATTAACATAACAAATATTTTTATTAGGAAAATTTAAAGCAAAAAAATCTGAAAAAAGTTGCAATTCACAATCTTTCTTGTGTTCAAAAAAGACAATAATCATCCTATGCCAATTACAACTTCTCGTAATTTCAACAATTTCTCTTCTACAAAACTCCAATCTGTTATTTATAGCCACCACAAATAATGTATCAGGATCATTTATCTCATTCGAAAATCTAAAAACTTCCTCAAGAAAATGAAATTTAATATAGTTTGGAACAGAAGAAATAATCTGTTCATAAAATTCAGTAGAGATTATTTGGACTTTCATATCTAAAAACAATAATTGCATAATCTGACATAATATTCAAGTTTTTGTTTATAACTCTAAAATATTTCAAAAAACAATGTAGTATAATATTTTATATAAATATGTTTTCAGATCCCAAAAAAAATGTTTCCTTGATGCAAATACCACCAGGTAGCAAAGTCTGTGATATTGGTGCTGGTTCAGGTTTTTATACTATAGAAGTTGCAAAACATCTAGCAAACACAGGCAAAGTCTTTTCTGTTGATATTCAGAAAGATATTTTGTCAAAAATACAAAATGATGCAAAAAGTTTAAACCTATCAAACACCGAAGTTTTATGGGGTGATGTAGAAAGTGATGATGGTTTAAATTTAGCTGAAAATACTATGGATTACTGTATTTTATCAAATACACTTTTCCAAATAAAAAACAAGAAAAAAGCCTTATCTGAAATAAAAAGAATTCTTGTTCCAAATGGTAAACTGATTTTGATAGATTGGGCTGATTCTTTTTCTGGTATAGGTCCGCAAAAAGAATATGTTGTAAAAAAAGAAGATGCTCTTTTGCTTTTTGAAAAAGAAGGTTTTGTAAAAGAGAGAGATTTTGATGCCGGTTCTCATCATTATGGTATAATATTTCATAAGTTATAAAATATGAGTAAATTTAAATTAGGAATCTTAATAGTCTTTGGTTTGTTTATAGTCATAGGTGTTATTGTTTTTGCATCAAGTAAAAATACCAACAACACTTTTTCAGCAAATCTTGTAATGTGGGGGACAATAAACCAGTCAACAGCAAATGACTTTCTTTCAAGATTTGATTTTGATTCAAAAAAAGAACTGACTGTTACATATATACAGAAAAAACCAGAAAATTTTGGAACTGAACTTGCAGAAGCTATTGCAGACGGCAATGGCCCTGACATACTTTTATTACCATCTGATATTATTTTCAAACAAAAAAATAGAATATTAGAAATCCCTTACAAAAGTTATCCAGAGAGGACATACAAAGATACATTTATAGAGACATCTGAAATATTTTTAAATAAAAACGGAATATTGGCTCTACCAGTCTTGATAGATCCACTTGTTATGTATTGGAACAGAGATATTTTTAGAGAAAAGTTAAAAACATCTCCTCCTTTGCATTGGGAAGAATTTCAAAATATAGCACCAGAATTTGTAGAGAAAGACAATTTAGGTAACATTAGAAAAACTTTTGTATCTTTTGGAGAATGGAGAAATGTATCAAACTCAAAGGAGATATTATCAAACTTGTTTTTACAAGTTGGAAACAATATAGTATCAAAAAACGAACTTGGTCTACAAAGTGACTTACTTGAAAACAAAGGTCAAAATACAACACCAGCTATTTCTGCTGTAACATTTTATACCCAGTTTGCAAATCCAACTCAAAAAACATATTCTTGGAATAGATCTATGCCAAAATCACAAGAATTTTTCCTATCTGGTGATATGGCAATATATTTTGGTTTAGCATCTGAACTTTCTAGTATCAGATCTAAAAATCCAAATTTAAATTTTGATCTAGCCCTTGTTCCACAAACAAAAACAGGTCAAAGTAAAGTTTTTGCAAGATTGTATGGACTATCTATATTAAAAAGTTCCAAATTTATCCCACACTCTTTTCAAGCTATAAATATAATGACATCTGGACAGCAGATTACTGCACTTGAAGAGATAACAGGTTTACCACCAGTTAGAAAAGATTTGCTTTCAAAAATACCAACAGACTCATATAAATCTGTATTTTACAAGAGTGCAATATGGTCAAAAAATTTCATAGACACAGACGGACAAACCACAAATAGTATATTTCAAAATATGATAGAATCTATAACATCAGGAAGGTCAAGTATTTATGAAGCAGTTAGTGGTGCAAATGATTCATTAAACGATCTTTTAAGTAAATATGGAAAATAAAAAATATAAAATATTCATACTCTTTTCTCTTTTGTTACCGACTACATTTCTACTAGCAGGAAGTGATCTTTATCCTTGCGATGGTCCAAATTGTGAATTTGGAGATATGGTAAAACTAGTTATTGCAATAGTAAACAGACTAACTACATATATTTTTATATTAAGTCCAATAATCATCGCTTGGGCTGGTTTTCACTATATATGGAACATACAAAGTTCTGGAAAAAAAGAGGAGGCCAAAAAAATACTTCAAAACTTAGTTACAGGACTTGCCATAATACTGTTATCTTGGACAATAATAACAGTTTTTTTAAGAGTCTTTGCAAACAACGAAGTATTGAAGATGTCGCCTATTAACCCTAACAAACCATAATGAAAAACAAACAATACATCAAAATATTTTTAATATTTACTATACTATTTTTAAGTAACTTTTCTTTAGTTTTGAGTGGTCAACAAAGTGTTGATTCAGGAGGTGGATCTATAGCAAATCTAGATATAAACATTCCAAATCCACTGAAAGGTGGTGCAAAGAGTATACCGGAAATAGTAACCTTAGTATTAGATTCTATTGTTATACCACTAGGCTCTGTTGTTATTGTTTTGGCTATTATATATTCTGGATGGAAGTTTATAATGGCACAAGGTAACAGTGCAGACATACAAAAACAAAAAGAAAACTTAAAATGGGTTGTTGTAGGTTCAGCTATTATACTTGGAGCAAAAGCTATATCACTAGCAATCAATTCAACAATATCACAAATCAGCATATTCAAATGAAAAAAATTATCTTAACATCTTTATTTTTTCTGATTCCAACACTTGTTTTTGCATTTCCTGCAAACTTGGGTGATTTTATAAAACTACTTTTGAGTTTGATAGACATAATAATACCCATAATGTCCGGTTTTATAATGATTATCTTTTTTTACGGAACAGCTCTTTTTATCCTAGCACAAGGTGACATAGTAAAAACACAAACAGGAAAAAGTTTTATGTTATGGTCAGTTCTAGGCATATTTCTATTGGTATCTCTTTGGGGTATAATACAAGTCATGTCAAACGAACTTGATTTTGGACAAATTAGAAGACCAACATTACCAACAAATTAAAATGAAAAAAATATATTATTTTACAACAATATTTACAATACTTTTTTTACCACAAGTTTCAAATGCCGCTCTTTCTGGCATAAAAGGACTTTTACTAGATGTTAAAAGTATAGTCGGAAATCTGATACCAATAGCATTTGGACTAGCTATTGTTGCATTTTTCTTTGGTATTGCAAAATTCATATATGAAGCAGGAAATCCAGAAAGTAAAAATAAAAACAAAGCTATTATATACTGGGGAGTTATTGCAATAGCTGTAATGGCATCTATTTGGGGTATAGTAGGATTACTCCAAAATATTTTTGGTGTAGATAAAATGGTTGGAAATCGTCAGGGTCCACCAACTACAGATGTATCATCTAATGTCTCTTTTCCATCAAATGACACTGGTGGAGGAGGTGGTACAAGAGATCAAGATTTAAGTTCAGATGGTGGAGATGGAGGTGATACATATAATGATATTTTTAATACTTTTTAGTTATAACTATAAAAAATTTTTTCAAATTATAGACTTTAAATTATCCACTTATTTATAAATAAAAAATTGCTGTTATCTTATTTTTGTTATAAAATATATACATTGGTCACTTGGCTTTTCAAATGACAAATAAAATAAATTATTAATAAATTATTAAATTATGAAAAAAATTGTATATACAATCCTTTCCCTAAGCCCAGCACTTACACTGGCAGCAGAAGGTACTTTTAATGTTGGTTATTTTGATAATATACTAGATCTGATAAAAAGAATAACAAAAGCTGGAGTTCCAATACTTTTTGCAGCAGCTGTTATTATATTTTTCTATACAATATTGAGATATATATTGGCAGCCGGAGAAAAACCAGAAGATGCTTCTAAAAGAAGAGGTGCTATTGTTTGGAGTCTTATAGCCATAGCTGTAATGGCATCTGTTTGGGGTCTTGTGGCTTTCTTGCAAAACATTTTTGGTGTGTCTTCTACCGGTGGCACAAATATCAACCCACCAACAATTAATGGTCTATAAAAATGATCCCTTTTATAAATAAGGTAAATCAGGTCATAATAAATCCAATAATTGTTTTGGCTTTAGCTGTAGCTGTATGTTACTTTATATATTCCATAATAAATCTAATACTTGAATCTAAAGAAGGAGGCAAGGAATTACAAAAAAGAAAAGATGCTGTTATATATTCAATAGTAGGAATATTTATAATGGTATCTGTCTATGGAATAATAAACTTTATACTATCAAGTATAGATGTATCCGCTCCTCCTTATTTAAAAAATAAATTAGAGGGTCAATAAGATCAAAAGACGGGTTTATCCCGTTTTTTGATATAAGAAAAGGGCCTTAGCCCTTTATTTACAATCTTTTTCTTTATAAGTTATAGATAACTTACAATCACCACTAATACAAGGTTTTTCCGTAGAAAAACTAATTCTTTCTTTGTTATAATCATAAGAAAGTGTTGCATTTTTGTTATCTATTCTAAGTAGAGACTTATAAACTCCACTTAGATCATACCTTTTCATAATAATTGTATGTTTATCATAATTTGAAAAATCAAGATCAATACCATTTGGATATTTACATTTTGCAGTTTCTCCATCTGCCAAGTCTACAACATCCGTATACAATGTATTTACATTTTTTTTGCCTTCTCCAATGGATTGGAAAAACTCAATAGAGGATTCACCTGTAAAATAAGATTCTATTGTATTATCGGAGTATAGACTCCAAATGAATACAAAAATCAATATAGTGATGAAACTAGAACCCCATTTTTCTAAGAAACTTTTTTCTCCTTTTTTGATCTCTTTATTTAAAGAGAAAATTGTTATGAGAATAATTATTACAAATAATATTCCTATTTTTTTATAGACACTTTCCTGCAAGATAATCGGAAATTGATTATACAATACAAAAAGTGTTGCGGTAAAGGGTAGAAAAAATGTTAAACCAGCATTAGCAAATTTATCATCTTTTTCTATATATTTGTAATATGCAAAAAGTATTGTTGCGATAAAGGATATTGTTATCAATACAACAGTGACAGGAGTAAAATATATCAATGTTAAGATACCTACAATAAGAATCAGGGAAATGATTATCAGAATCAAAGATTTAAACATTTAGTTTCCACCTCTTTTTTTACGATTTCCACCACTCTTATTACCCTGACCTCCACTCATTCCAATAAATCCACCTTTAAATTCACTTAGACCTTGTGCTTTAATGGCTGTAAGTAGAATTTCTTTAAATACATCTGGATCAGTCTTTCTCAAATCTTTATATTTTTCAAAAAATGTATCCATAAGCAATAGAAGGTCTTTGGTGCTTGCTTCTTGAGCAAGTGCAGAGGCTTTTGCATCTCTTTCTGCAACTTCTAGTCTAGTTTGGGCATCTCTTAGTTCTTTATCCCGTTTAACAAGTGCCAGCTCTGCCTCTTCAACAGTTTGTTGAAAAATTGGATCAGAGAAACCAACACCATGAGTAAAAATATTATAAACATCAACACCAACATCTTTTATTCGTTTAGATATCTCTTTTGATATCTCAACTGACAAAATTGTTCTGTCCATAGAAATTATTTCTCCAGCATTATGTCTCACTGCAACATTTTCAAAAGCAGCATTAACACATTCAACTATTTTTTGATAATATTTTCCTTTATACTCATCAACAAGCTGTCTTGGTCTTAAGACCTTAACATCCATTGCTATAGAAATGAAAACTTTTACACCATTTCTACATTCAATGTCTCTAATGCTAATAGCAGTAGGAAAAACTCTTTTTAGAAATTTAATCTTTTTGGTTCCAGGTATAAATTCACCTTGTTCATTAAATTTTCCATAATTTATTTCAAAACCATATACTTTACCTAAAATGCCTATGTAGTAAAGAGTTCCATTTTTAATTTTACCCAAACTCTCTTTTACTTCTTCTTCATCATCTATATAATGTCCTTTACTATTCATTTTGATTTTTGAGATTGAAGCTACAGTAGAACCTTTTGCAATAAACACAAAAGATTCATTTGGAATAAAGGTAAAAATCATGTCTTTTTCAGCTAGTTTATATGCAATTTTTACACCAACAAAAAATATCAAAGAACCAGATGCAATAACAAATACTATTAAAAGTATTGTGTTCAACATTCCACACAAAAAACTATCATAAAAATACAAAAAGTCAATATTTACATAATATAAATAACAGTGTCTTTTTTGTCCTAAAATTTAAAGAAAAGGTAAATATTCTTTATACTTATACTATTGTTTTATATATATTTTTTATTTTTTAACAGTTTCTTGACTATTTTGCAATATAATGATACAAATTAAGGAAACAATTAATTTCAAAGGCTAAATTATAAACAAAATAAATTATGAAATCACAAAAAACAAACATTTCTTTTAAACCAAAACAGGTAACAAAATCACTTCTTTCAGTTCTATCAAAAAGAGCATCTGATGTTATATCTGGTAGATACGGTCTTGGTTCTGATACAAAGAAAATGACTTTGGAATCTATTGGAAAAAAATACAAGATAACAAGAGAAAGAGTCAGACAGATAGAAAATAATTCTATTTCAAATATAAGAAAATCTAAAGAATATGAAAAATCCAAAGAAGTTTTTACTGAACTAAAAAACATAGTCAAATCATTAGGTTCTGTTATATCTGAGGAAGAACTTTTGGAAAATATATCAAAAGATAAATCCACTATAAACCACATACATTTTCTTTTTGTGATAGGGGAAGATTTTGTCAAAGAAAAAGAAGATGAACATTTTAGACATAGATGGCACATAGACAAAGAACTGTCTAAAAAAATACACGAAGCAATAAAAAATCTATACACATCTATTGGAGATGATGAGATTTTGACTGAATCTGAAATGATAAAAAACTTTCTTGGTCAAATAGAAAATTTGTCAGAAGAATACAAAAATGAAGAAATTGCAAAAAGATGGCTTAGAATATCTAAAAAAATCGGACAAAATAAGCTTGGTGAATGGGGAAAAACAGACTCTCCAAATATAAACACAAAAGGAATGAGAGATTATGCATTTTTAGTTATAAGAAAACACGGTTCTCCTATACATTTTAGAGAAGTTGCTAAACTGATATACCAATGGTTTAACAAAAAAGCCCACACAGCAACTACACACAATGAACTAATAAAAGATCCTAGATTTGTTTTGGTTGGAAGGGGACTTTATGCTCTATCTGAATGGGGATATATGTCAGGAGTAGTAAAAGATGTCATAAAAAATATGCTTCAAAAACATGGACCAATGACAAAAGATCAGATAGTGGACAAGGTTATGAAAGAAAGATATGTAAAAGAAAATACTATAATGGTCAATCTGCAAAACAGCAAAGTCTTTAAAAAGACAAAGGATGGTAAATACTCCGTTGCATAAAACCTTATTTTCTTGTTTGTATAAAAATAAAAAAACTTGACAGAAAAAATATTCTGATATATACTTTATTTAGGTGGGAGTTGAGCACTAAAGTGCCGTGCAAGTTGATGGACTCGTCCATTCAGAGACTTGCAGATCCAAAACAACTCCCGCCTAAAATTATAAGAAGGTGCCCACAAGGCACCT